>Ga0315294_10008180_pt1 | contig 11495 bp, 10 predicted proteins | sample YL17G13_40_MG_FD_203626 | JGI IMG/M metagenome (GOLD analysis project Ga0315294, IMG submission 203626) | Sediment microbial communities from Yellowstone Lake, YNP, Wyoming, USA - YL17G13_40 | ecosystem: Environmental > Aquatic > Freshwater > Lake > Sediment | place: USA: Wyoming | collected... | reverse complement strand
CCAATCCGAGAGGGAATCCTCTTGAACGTCCGAAGTTAGGTTGGTAAACTCATTCTGTTCTCTTTGCCTGGGACGGACGCATGGCGAAGGAAGGGAAGCGAGCAGTATGAAAACAGTTAAATTGTCTATTTTTAGTAGGATTGTGTTTCTGATTGTCTGTTTGCCTGCCTTTTGGCCTGCTGAAGGGGGGGAAGGTGGGCCTGCCGGTGGGCGGGTCGTTATACGCAGTGCCCCACAGGTCCAGTTTCCCGGCGTGATACATAAAGGGATGGACCCAAATGCAGCAGGGGACATTGATTGCAGCAGCCCTGCGCACTGGGATGGCGACACTATGTATATGTTTTACTCGACGGGGCATCCATTTCGCTCATCGGGTCCCGACCTTTTTGGCCTCAGCTGGCCTTCGCAGCGGGTCAGCTTCGACAATGAAGCCGGATGGGTGATGGGCGGACGCTGGATTGAGTCAACACACAAGGCGGATGACGGAAGGCTCTATATGTGGTATCACAATGAGCCGCCGCTGGCTAACAGGACGGCGCCACGAATCGGCGAAATGGTCTCGACAGATAATGGTCTTACGTGGCGGGATTTGGGTATCATTCTTGAAGCGCCAGTTGGTTCCAACAATATGGAATCGGCCAACAAGTATTTTGTGGGCGGCAATGGCGACTTCTTTGTGATTGCGGATAACAAGAAAGAGCACCTGTACTTTTTTATAAGCACATATCACAAGGACAAGGCCGAACAGGGCGTAGCCGTGGCACGGATGAGATACCAAGACCGTGATGCTCCGAAGGACAAGGTCTTTAAGTGGTACAAAGGGGCATGGAATGAGCCGGGCCTTGGCGGACACGTTACGCCGATTTTTTCTGCGACCATTGATTGGCACCGCAGCGATGCCGATGCGTTCTGGGGACCTTCCATTCATTATAATACTTACTTGAATGTGTGGGTGATGCTGCTCAATCGCGCAAAAGATAAGGATTGGACGCAGGAAGGGATTTATGTGAGCTTTAACGCCGATCTTGCCGACTCAGCCGGCTGGAGGAAACCGGTGAAAATCCTGGATGCGAATGCGCTTGAGAAGTCAAAGTGGTATCCGCAGGTGGCAGGGCTGGACACGGCAAAGCGCGAGACCGACAAATTGGCTGGCAGGACCGCACGGCTTTTCGTGGCAGGGGTTTCCAAATGGGAGATTGTTTTTCTCAGGCCGGGCGAGAAGATGCCGGCCTTATCGGGAGATTAAAATGCCCATATTCGAATATAAGTGTAACAATTGCGGATATGCAATGGAGTTTCTGAGGAAGAAGGAGGACCCCGCCTTCGGCGGGTCAAGGACGGAATGATGCTGGTTGCCTTACCGATAGTTTACCGGGATAGGCGTTCGTAAACGTCCTTCCGGTGACCGACTTTGACGATTAGGATAAGGAGATTTTCGTGCTGGACCTGATATACGATGAGGTAGTCACCTGAGCGAATACGATACAGCTTTTTTTTCACCGTGCAAGAGTTTAGAACCGGCGGGGTGGGGGTTTTCTACAAGAGATTCTATTTTTCTGACAAGCTGCCTCTGGATTTTTCCCGGCTGAGCTTCTATAAACTTCTGGGCCTGCGGTTTTAATTCGACAGAATACATCCATGTACAAATTTAAATCCCCAGCTTTTTTTTGAAATCAGCAAGACTGATGCTGCCGGGTTCCTTCAGCGATTTTATGGCATCCTTCAAATCAATTTCGTCTTCTATCGCTTCGAGGTCTGGGATAAGTAGGAATAAGCCATGCCTGAGTGCGATTATGGATGGCTTCTTTTTTGCTCCACAGACTCGGCGACTAAGCTTGGCTGCTATTTTCGCAGTTGGGGTACGTGGGAAGAGCTTCGCGAAGAGATTTAACTCTTCTCTAGACCATAAATTCTTAACGAGTTTCTTCGCATTAGCCATTATATGGCTCCAAGTCCACCAAATTATCGTGGGTTTCCCTCTCCAAATAATCAGTTAACACAAAAACGCAAGCCAGACGCATACATATACAGAAACGTATCAGCCGCTTAAGTATACACGATTTTTCGGCAAGAATCAAGGTTCTTCTGAGGATTTAGTTCTATGGTTGTTACATAGTTTACATAAACGGTAGCCAAGGTCAAGAGTTTTTTACACCCCCAAATGAATCTTTTAACTTATCAGCCAGACCAGATATTCCTTAAGACGTCCGGTAAAACCATCTCTTTTGTCCTACGGTAGGTAAGGTTTATGATGGGTTGCCGTATCCCGTGGAATCCCTGTTTTTTGCCCTGTACCGCTGTTGGTATCCGCGCCAACTCGTTTATTTCTTGCCAATTCTCATTTTTCCGGCTAATATAATGATGGCCCGCTTTAAGGTAGGCAGGGAGGTTTGAAAATGCCGATATTTGAATACAAGTGCAGCGACTGCGGTCATACGATGGAGTTCCTGGAGAAAAGGACAGGAAGTCATAAACATATTTGCGAAAAGTGCAAAGGAACGAATTTGCAAAAGCTGTTCTCCGGCTTTTCAGTAGGTCGAAGTAAGCCCTCGACTCTCGGCTGCGAAACCTGTCTGGGCGGCCCATACCCAGCCGGTCCTTGTCCGACCTGCCCTTCAGCAGGTCCACTGTGAACCATGACCGGTAGTTCGAGAGACGAGTCACGGGCGACGTTCTTGGAGCCAGATGTCCAATCGGGGGGATTGCCAGTTGTAAGGTTTTCCGAGGATATCTAAATCACCGTCACCATCAAGGTCGGCGATTTTGGATTCGTGCAGCTCGATACCGCTTGATACTTCTATTGTTTGGAAATTTCCTTTGCCGTCACCCAACAAAATTAGATTTTTCGCATCGGGATTTCCATTGTTGAGGCGCATCTCTGCCAGCCATATATCGAGATTGCCGTCGCCGTTGAAATCAATGATGTCCAGCGAGTGGCCGCAGTCCACCTCATCAATCAGTTTTTTGCTCACCCAGACCCCTTTTTTCCATTCATACATCACCAGCGGCGCCCAGCCATCACCGACAACCAGGACTACTTCGGGTCTGCCGCCTTTAATCAATTGTCCTGCTGCTGAGCGCGAAAATGCGTAGCCGGCATCGATGATGTTTGGTGTGTAGGTGGTTCCGCTGGTGTGTTTGAACCATCGGCCTCCGCCGACTATATCGATTTTTCCATCGCCATCGATGTCTGCTTTGGCCAGTCCCTCGTGCTCGTTGACGGCTTTGAAGCCGGGATATGTCCCTCGCTGCTCCATTTCACTGTCACCACTGTAGGAATAGATTTCCGTGCACTGCCAGCCAGCCGAGGAGGGAACCTTTCCTGGATTTTCTGGAATCTCTGCGATATATAATTTACAGCCGCCCTGGTTCCAGAATACAAGTTCTGCTTTCCCGTCACCATCAAAGTCCCCGAATATCTGGTCATGGTGCTTATTTGCGCCGAAGTTTTTGATTTCGCGGCGTTTCCAGGGAGTGTTTGGCTCATAGTTCGGATGTGGATTTTCCCACCACCAGACCTTGTTATTTTGCCAGTCGCCTGCGAAGACTATATCGAGGTCACCATCTGAGTCAATATCGTGGAAGTCACCTCCTGCTTCGATATGGAGAGGCTCATTATCGACGATGAATCTTATCCAGCCATTTGAGGAGCGGCGATACCATAGAACCGCTGGTGCTTTTGTCCTTTCCGTGATAACAAAGTCGTTGACACCGTCCTTGTCAATATCGAGCACCAGACTCGATGTCTGCTGGTCGCCGTTATTAGGTTTGGGCAGGTCGCCCGTTACTGTCGATAGATGCCTCCAGCGGACGCTTTCTGTCTTTTGTGAAGCCCAACTACAAACAATAAGACCGATAGTAGCTATTAACACACTGACTGCTATCATTCTTAGTTTCATACCAAATCGCCCCTGCTCAAATATCATCAATGCTAACATCTCGTGACCGGCTGCGTTGTTTTTCTCTGGCAGGAGGTTTCTGGGTACTATTTGGTTCAGTCGGCTTGTTCGGCCCTCCTCGCCTGATACCTTTGTCTGCTCTTTTCTTCTCGCCGCCAGCCAGCAGGGCGTTGATGATTTCCTGCGGGGTGTTACTATCCTCGGAAGCGGTCATAGTATTGACCAGATTGCACCACCAGGATATGTAAGGTACATTGGTCTGCTCAACCTTCCTGCCGAAACCGATGGTCTGGGCGACGCTGTTTGCCGAGGCCGGCGTTGTCGAGACCACCACTGCCAGAAAACTCCAGACAAGAAATCCGGCTAAGAAGCCCAGAATGCCGCCGCCGACCGAATTAAATACCTTTGGAAATGTAACGCTGAATTGCCCTGTAAAAAGCGTGTATGTTATACCCTGCAAAATCACAAGCGACCCTATTGCAATGGCTGTCAAAATCAAAGCGTAACCATACGCGGTATCTGTGGCTGCGGGAATGGCATCGGCAATCACGGGCGTTAGAAAAATAGCCAGGTAAATCGATACTACGATGTTAAACACCATTGCCCAGGTCTGATAGAACCCTATTTTAGAGGTGAAGTATGCGAAACATGCACCCACTAATATGCCTGCCCAGAATATCATAAGTTTTATCCCACCATTCTTTTGAGTTCTTCAAGAGTTGTAATTCCGGATGCCACCTTTTTCAATCCTTCTTTCCTCATATTGAACTTGTCCTTCCTTGTGCCTTCGGTTTTCAACTCCGTAATCAGGGTCTTGTTGTTTGCGATGTCGGCCTTTAGCTGATCGGTTATAAGCAGCGGGTCGCAGACCGCTATCCTTCCGAAATAGCCGGTTCTGCTACAGCGGCGGCATCCCTCGGCCTGGAACATATTTTCGTATTCTATACCCTTTTTCTCGAATTCCTCAATCAGACCCTGGGATAGTTGGGCGGGCTTTTTGCAGTCCTCGCAAAGCACACGAAGCAGCCGCTGTGAGACCAACAGACTAAGCCCTGACGCCAGCAAAAGAGGCGATATCCCTAAATCGAGCAGTCTGATTAGCGCTGAGGTGTTGCTGTCGCAGTGTAATGTTGCCAGCACAAGGTGGCCGGTCTGCGATGCCCGAAGCGCAATTTCTGCGCTTTCCTCATCGCGTATTTCTCCCACACATATTACATCAGGGTCCTGCCTGAGGACGCTGCGCAAAGTCTTTGCAAAGGTAATATCAGCTTTCGGATTAATTTCAATCTGGCTTGCCTGGGGCAGAAAGGCCTCCACAGGGTCTTCTATCGTGATAACATTCCGTGTGAACCGGTCTATCTGGTTGAGCATAGCGTACATCGTTGTGGTTTTGCCGCTGCCGGTCGGACCACAGATAAGCACCATCCCCGATGGTTTTTTTATTACACTTTCGATTATCGAAAGTTGCTTTTCCGTAAGCCCTACGTCGGACAGCGTGAAGGTGCCCGCATCCTGGTTGAGAATTCTGAGCGCCAATTTTTCCCCATTGAGCACGCCGGCACTGGCAGCTCGAAAAGAAGCTGTCCTCTTACCCCTCTTTGCGATGAAAGCACCATCCTGAGGCCTTCTCTTCTCGGAAATATCCATACTCGAAACAGCTTTGACGCTGTTTATGACTGCTCTGCAGGTTTCAGCGTTCAGTTCCTTCACTATTCTTAGAATGCCGTCTATTCGCAGTCTGATTGTGTATATTGCTTCGTCCTTTGGGTCGATGAGGATATCGCTGGCTCGCTGGTCGAGAGCATCGGCGATAACTCTCTCCGTCAGGTTGAGAATCCTGCTGTCCAGTCGCTTGCCGTGACCATGCCCGTATATTTCGTCTATGCTTCTACCCGATGAATCGAGCAGTTTTATTGCCGGGACGTCCTCGTCGGACCCGGATTCGGTGTGCCGGATACTGCTGATGACATTTCGTATCTGGCGTTTTATTATCTCAAAAAAATCGCCTTCGTTTTTGAAAGTCCTCTTTATTGTATCTGCTATTAGCAGTGCAATTAAAAGTAGCGGGCCTGTAAAAAGGGTAATGATATTTGCGATGGATTTATACTGTTTTGGCACCAGCGGACTGAATTCAACCCGCTGCACGAAATAAAGGCACAGGTAAAACCATATCACCAGACAGGCGAGTTTAATCGGGCTAAAGGATAGTGCAGGCGCAGATAGGACAGAATCGACCGTCCGTGCCGATAAGCACGCCGAACCCGGCAGAAAGATTTGGATTAACTCCAATACCGGCATAAGCTCTCCCATGCCACAAATACCGAAGATAAAAAATCCGCGTATTTCGTATCAATATAACTTATCGGCACACACAGCGCCAAGAGAATGTTCAAAAAATCAGGCACACATTTTAATACCGGCTTCACGCCAGCGGTATTGCGACCCGCCAAAAGGTCGGTTGTTTAGAGGTCTTTCAGCACGTCCAGAAAAGAATCGGACTTGTCAGATTTGTCGGACTCATTGATTTCGAGGTCAACAGAGCTATCCTCTTTTGCTGCGGCCTTTGGCGCCGGTATTTCCTTTTTTGGGGCTGGTTTTTTTTGCTTTACGTGCTCAGGCGGGACAATCTCTTTAGGCTGGCCATCTATCTGGAGTAAAAATATTAGAGGACCTATCTTGAGATAGTCGCCTGCCCGGACAGTTGTTTCATCATCTATACGTTTATTGTTTAGATAAGTGCCGTTGCGCGACCCGAGGTCGCTAATTTCCAAGCTGTCTTTGTTACAGCTTATCTGGCAGTGCCTTCTGGAGACAGAGCTAAGAGGGATGCGCAGGTCACAACCGCGACGCCGACCAATTACCGTAATATTGCTCGGCAAAGGAAAGGCCTTTTGTGAGCCGTCCTTTTTGAATAGAATCAAGTTTACATCCATCCTGCCTTCCTCTTTAGTTGATTGTTCGTGGTTCATCGATGCCCGGTAAACTACGAACTAACAACTCGCTGGTCTGAAAACCGTGACACTAACCACAACTTTATTATACCCGCAGAAACGGCATAAGTAAAACTAAAAAGGTAAAAGCGAAAAGGCAAGGGTTAAAAGGAGAACTGTGCTAAAGTTTCATAACTTTATGCTGATACAGAGGTTATGATGGTTAGTCCCATCACCTGTGACTCAAGTGACGGATAATGGCATCGGGCACAAAAATCGAAATCTGAAATACGAAACATGAACGACGAACTTGACAATTCCGGCGATGGCGATATATTCCTACGTTGATACCCGCCTTCGTTCAGCGGGTCGGTAATCCGGATAGGCGTATGGCAAAAGTAACACTGCCTGACGGCAGCATATTGGAAATCACGGCTGGCACAACAGCAAAGCAGTTGGCTGAAGAGATAGGACAGGGACTTGCAAAAGCGGCAGTGGCAGCAAAAGTAAACGGGCAGTTGGTAGATTTATCCACGCCTATTGACGGCCAGGTATCCGTTCAAATTGTCACTGTCAATGACCGGGAGGGTCTTGAAGTAATGCGGCATAGCTGCGCGCACATAATGGCTGAGGCGATATGCAGTATCTGGCCGCAAGCAAAGCTGGTCTATGGTCCAACCGTTGAAGATGGGTTTTACTATGACATCGACCTTGATGAGCCGATTCGGCCAGCCGATTTCGACCGCGTAGAAGAAAAGATGCGAGAAATTATCAGGGCCGATAAGCCGTTTATTCGCAAAGAAATGACCAGAGCCGAGGCACTGGCGAAGTTAGCCGGCGATAAGTATAAAACCGACAATATCAACCGCACACACAGTGACGTTATCAGTTTTTATTCGCACGGTGATGGTTTTGAGGATTTATGTCGTGGGCCGCACCTGCCCAGCACAGGCAAGGTCGGAAGCTTCAAGATTATGTCCGTAGCCGGTGCATACTGGCACGGTGACCCGACACAAAAAATGCTCCAGCGGGTTTATGGCACCGCCTGGCCAACCCAAAAGCAGCTTGACGAATACCTGCGGATGCTGGAGGAAGCGAAAAGGCGTGACCACCGCGTGTTAGGCAGGCAGTTGGATTTGTTCAGTTTCAACGAGGCCGGCCCCGGCTTTGCATTCGTTCATCCCAAAGGAATGATTATCTGGAATGCCATAGTGGACTTTTGGCGCAGCGTTCACGATAGATTTAACTATCAGGAGATCAAGACACCGATTATCCTTAATGAAGAGCTATGGCATAGAAGCGGGCACTGGGACAATTACAAGGAGAATATGTACTTTACCAGTTTCGATGACGCCGGCTATGCAATAAAACCGATGAATTGTCCCGGTGGATGTCTGGTTTACAAAACCCGGCAGCATTCATATCGCGAACTTCCGATGCGTCTTGCCGAGCTTGGCTTAGTGCATCGACACGAGGCCAGCGGTGTTATGCACGGGTTGTTTAGAGTAAGACAGTTTACGCAGGATGATGCCCATATTTTCTGTACCCCGGAGCAAATTGAGTCCGAAATAGTAGGTGTCATCGAACTTACGACCCAGATTTATAAAGCCTTCGGGTTCGAGGATTTCCATATTGAGCTGTCCACAAAGCCGGAAAAGCACATAGGCTCGGACGAGATTTGGGAGACTGCTACAAACGCCCTCAAGGAAGCCCTGAAGCGTAAAGGGATTGAATACAAACTCAACGAGGGCGAAGGTGCATTCTATGGACCCAAGATAGATTTTCATATCAGAGATTGTCTGAAAAGGTCCTGGCAGCTTGGCACAATTCAACTGGATTTTTCGATGCCGCAGCGATTTGGTTTGGTCTATACCGATAAAGACAACACGGAGAAAACGCCGGTTATGATTCACAGGGCGATTCTGGGCTCTTTTGAGCGCTTTATCGGAATTCTCATAGAACATTATGGCGGCAGTTTTCCCCTGTGGCTTTCGCCGGAGCAGGTCAGGGTACTGCCGATAAGCGAAAAAAGTAATGACTATGCGAAAGTTGTTGAGGGTGGGCTGAAAGATGCGCACCTGCGATGCAGCTGCGATTTCTCGGACGAGAAAATCGGCGCCAAGATTGCCAGGGCCCATGGTGAAAAGCTGCCCTATATGTTGATAGTGGGTCCCAAAGAAGCACAGTCCAAAAGCGTCAATGTGAGAATCCGAGGGACAGCACAGAATGTGGCGATGGAACTCGATGAGTTTTTAAAAAAAGCGAGGTGCAAAATCGCCGATAAAGATATAGAATTAACGTTTATTGCATAGTCGTTCTGTGGAACACCGACTAAGCACTAACGACTAAACACTAACAACTATACGAAAGGTAAGGTGGTGCACGATAAGTAAATTAGGTTTAAGGATAAATGGAGGGATAAAGGCTGAAACGGTTCGGCTAATCGACGGATCAAACCATCAAGTGGGGATAGTAGGAACATCTGATGCCCTTAGCAGGGCCCGCGAGATGGGCCTGGACCTTGTGGAGGTTGCTCCCGAAAGCGACCCTCCGGTTTGCCGAATAATGGATTATGGCAAATGGCTGTATCAGCAAAGGCGTAAGTCACGCGAGGCACATAAAAAGAGTCTGCGCCATATCGGGACGCTGAAGGAAATCAGGCTCAGGCCCGAAACCGACAAACACGACCTGTCTATTAAGGTCAATCACGCCCGTGAATTCCTTGAGAAAGGCCACAAAGTGCAATTCACAGTGTTCTTCCGGGGACGTCAGCTGCTGCATCAGGACCGGGGTTACGCGATGCTTGACCAGGTCACTCAATTGCTTGAAGATGCAGCAAAGGTTGACAGACCAAGCAGAATGACCGGAAGGCGTTTGACCTTATTGCTGGTGTCCAAAGGTAATTGATTCGCCTTCATCCTTCGTCCGGCAAATACGTTCTGCCGGACTACGGAGAATGGATTTGGCGGATACCGGATATGCCTTTAGTACCCTGTGAATTTCCGACCAAATCCGCAGGAAAGGTTACGCGGGTCCGCCGAGGCCGGATTAAATTTTTGAGAGAATTTGCACCTACGGTGTTGACGGATGGCTTCAGCCGATATAAACTATTTCATTTATATTTTAAGTGGGTTACTTTGAGACAGTCAAATGCCGAAACAGAAGACCCATAAAGGGTTGGTCAAAAGATTAAAGGTCACCGCGACCGGCAAGCTCAAATGCCGGCGTCCTGGCGGAAGCCACCTTATGAGCAGTAAGAACGCCAAGCGCCGAAGACGAATAAGCAGGCCAGCAATTATAACCGGGACGGCGGCAAAAAGAACCAAGGCTAAACTCGGTATGTAGAATTTCTGGTTCCGCCGCGTAGGGTGGGGTATTAATTTTCCGCCTTCGGCGGGTCAAAGGGAAGCTGATATGCCAAGAGTAAGAAAAGGTGCTGCAACACGCCGGGCGAGGAAGCGAATCCTCAAGGCAGTAAAGGGACGTCGCGGAGCATCAGGTCATCTGTATCACCTGGCCAAAGAAGCAGTGGTACGCGCAGCCGTCCGCGCCAGAATCGACCGCAGACGCCGAAAACGAGATTTTCGTGGTCTGTGGATTACACGCTTAACCGCGGCCTGTCGGCAGCGAGGCATAAGGTACAGCCAGTTCATTAGCGCCTGCAAGAAAGCCGGCATTCAACTAAATCGCAAGATGTTGAGCGAAATTGCTATCGCTGACCCAAAAGGCTTCGACACCATCGTTGAAACCGCCAAAGCCGTAGCAAGGTAGCAGATTGCAACCTCTCGCTGCAGTTGTCAGCCGTTCGCGGTGCAATACGCAATACGATAGACGCCATACGAGAAAATGCTTGAGCAATTTGAAAAAACAGGCAAAGACGCCCTTGCACACTTACAGAAAGTTACTGACCTGAAGGCCCTGGAAGACTTCCGCATAAAATACTTAGGTCGCAAGGGACTGATTACCGAAATGCTTAGCCAGATAGGAAATCTGTCTGCCGACTTAAAGCCTCAGGCAGGGCAGCTTGCAAACAAAATAAAAAAAGATGTCACTGTAACATTTGAGCAGGTAAAAAAAACTTTGCTGGAGGAGCAGGAGGGAAAGGGCAAAGAGTTTATAGATGTTACTTTGCCCGGGCAGACCATTCGAACCGGCAAAATGCACATCATTACGCAAACCTTAAACGAACTGCTGGAGATATTTGGTCGAATGGGCTTCTCCGTCGCTTATGGCCCCGAAGTTGAAGATGAGTGGCATAATTTCATAGCGTTGAACATCCCGCCTGAACATCCGGCGAGGGACCCGGCAGATAATTTCTATATTGATGAAAAAATCCTGCTGCGAAGTCAGACATCCACGATTCAGATACGTGTTATGGAGCGAAAGAAACCGCCCATCCGAATTGTTGCACCGGGGCGGGTCTATCGGCCGGACACCGTTGATGCAACGCATACGTTTATGTTTCATCAGCTTGAAGCTTTGGTTGTTGACGAAGGTATCAGTATGGTGGATATGAAGACCACTATCGAGCAATTTATTCACGCCTTTTTCGGTCCCGATACCAGATGGCGATTTCGCCCCAGCTTTTTCCCATTCACCGAGCCAAGCGGCGAGGTTGACTTGCTGCTGGCGGATAAGACAGGCAAAGAAAAGTGGGTTGAGATGG
>Ga0315294_10008179_pt1 | contig 11496 bp, 12 predicted proteins | sample YL17G13_40_MG_FD_203626 | JGI IMG/M metagenome (GOLD analysis project Ga0315294, IMG submission 203626) | Sediment microbial communities from Yellowstone Lake, YNP, Wyoming, USA - YL17G13_40 | ecosystem: Environmental > Aquatic > Freshwater > Lake > Sediment | place: USA: Wyoming | collected... | reverse complement strand
GGTTTCTGGATCCTGATCAGAGGCATTACGGGATTGATTGGCTTATAAACCTTGCCTGGCAGTATGATGCCAGAGCATCGAAATCTCTTAATTAATGTGGTCCAGATTTCTTTGGGGTGGGTTTTGGTCCATGCGGCGTCGGTTTTGGTCCGTGAGGTGTAGATTTTGGTTCTTGAGGTGATGGTTGTGGTCCAGGACCTTGCGGCGTCGGTTGTGACCCGGTCATTGTAGGTTGTGGTCCGGTGCTTGTTGGAGTAGCTTGAGGTTCAGGAGTGTTCCGTACCCCGGGGTACTGACCACTTTGAGTAGAGCTTGGGGTGACCCAGACATTCCCATTTTGCAGCTCGTTTTGAATTTTCTGGCGGAAACCTTCAGGATCAGCCATTCCGTTTTCTACCAGAAGCAATCGATTTTTTATCCAGTCTTGCAGATCGGTCAATAACAGAGCAGTCTTACCTTCTGTTTTTGCTCGTAGATATTCTATCTCCTTCAATTGGATCGTCATTGTCTCGTGAATCCTGGTGAGCGATTCAACCGTACCGGTATCATCCATATTCCCCGCGATTTGGAGTGCCTGCTGAATCTGTTGTTCGAACCGCGTTTGCACGTTTTCATTGGGGGTAATTTGCAGGCTTACCAGGGCAACAATTTCCTCCCCGCGCCGTTGCGAGAATTCGAGTAAAAGATCCAGCTCTGCCTGTTGACTGCGTGCCAGTTCCACCCGTACATCTTCGCTCAGGATTTTAATCGGGTAGAGTACCTCATTTGGCAGACTGTCCTGTGCTGCATACACTGTACCTCCACCAGCAACCATGATCCCCAAAATGATGATTATTGCAAGTGTGATAGGCGCAGTAGAATACCCCTTCCATGTTCTTCCCAGCCACCCAGCAAGGTTCAGATCAGGATAGCGGGATAATTCCTGACGAGTCCTGGCAGCCTGAGCCAGGAAGCGCGCCCTTCCCTGCGCAACCCGTCGAAGGTCACGTGGCGGGACGGTTTTAATTTCGTCCAGGATTGATTTCAGACGCGGGTTGATCGTTTCGTCATTACACTTTTTCATTTTCGTCAACCAGTAATATTCGACGTAAGGCTACCAGAGCTCGATGTTGCAGTGATTTAATAGAACTGATGGGTTTACCCAGGGCGCCGGCGATTTCCTCGTTCTCCCATCCTTCCAGGTATTTAAGCATGATCACCTGTTGTTGATCGAGAGTCAGCAGCCGTAATACCGATCGTACGTGCTGCTGGCGCAGTCTATCGCTGGTAGATTGAGCCGGGTCGTCTTCGCTGACCAGGGGAAAACCATCTTCGAGTGATAAGTTTGGGACGCCAGTGTGACGGTAATGATCCGTGATCCAATTGTGAGCAATTCTGAAGAGGTAAGCCTGCAGATACTCTCGGGGACCTTGCCTCTTCCTTATAGCTTGCAGATACCGGGTAAAGGTCTCTGCAACGCAATCTTCAGCCAGATCCGGGTCTCCGAGCAGGCGCATGGCATAGCGATACAGAGCAGGGCTGTATATATCATACATCTCTGCCAAGGCTTCCGAGTCCAGCCGGAGTGTGCGTTGCAGGAGGTCTTGTTCAAAATCCACGCTGAATTCCATAAATTAAGACGTCAAAAATGCTCCTGGGATACGACGTACATGGATTTGAACGGATAGCTATACACTTGCGCCTGGTGTTGATCATATTCTCCGTGAATGGGATAGAAAGATATTCGAAAAATATTCGAGAGTAGTATAACTTAATATTCTTTAACCAACCTTGCATTATTGTGTTTGATTACTGATCGCAGACCGTATCTCCTGTGGCATACCATGCGTCATAATGAGTAAGACAGTATAAAATCCATTTTCTTCATGAAAGGAGTTTGATAAATGAAACGCATTTTGGTTCCACTCTTGGTCGTAATGCTTCTGCTTGGCTCCGTTTCACCGGTGCTCGCTGATTACCGGAGCAGCGATCTGTCCACAGGTCAGTTCAGGTTGACAGGTACGATCACTGCAATCAACCCGCTGACCAAGACCGTGACGGTCAGGGTGATGAACGGAAACCCCCTCGTCCAACCTTATATTGGAAAAACATTAAAAATCCAGGCATCGGTACAGACTCGTTACCAGTTGAGACAAGGAACAACCTTAACCTCAATCAAGTTCGCGAATCTGACCATTGGTGACCACGTAACGGTGAATGGAATGCACCGAGAGCAGGCCTGGAATGCCTGGTGTTTTACGGTTGGTCCCAAGTTTTCCCTGGTTGGTGAGATTACAATAATCGACCCCCTGGCTAAAACCGTAACGGTTAAGGTATTTACAGGCAATATCCTTGTAAAGTCATATATCAACAAGGAATTAATGGTACAGACAACGGATAAGACCCGTTTCCTGCTAAAGAGTGAACCAACCGCCATTCCCATTACTTTTTCAGATCTGAAGCTGGGTGATAAGGTCAGTGTTAACGGTGTATTGAAGGATAGTATCTGGACTGCTGGAAGGATCACAGTGATCATACCATCCTGACACCCATTAGTGGATTCTCCATCCTCTAATCCGAAAAGTTTCCGTCGAATATGACGGGAACTTTTATTTTATATTCCTCCCTTGGATTCATTTCCTCAAGTGGTCAGGCAGGGAATTCATTGCTGTTGCGATATTTAATGGAAAAACATACCAGGCAAGTATTAAGCGGGATGTTGGTTGAAGCTGAATACCTCCGGATCATATTATTCTTTCCCGAGGTGGAATCTGCATTACCTCATCCATCACTGCCAGGAGGTGACTGGCATGGGTCTCCGGGTTAAATCGGTCGGTGACATCCCGTGCCGCGTTTTCGCACATTTGCCGTACTTTCTCAATATTGGCTGGGTCAAACACCCAGCGCAACGCCTGAACATACCCATATGCTGATCCATCCACGATCAATCCGGTTTCGTGGTCGCGGACGTGGTCACGTACACCGTACACATCATTGACAATGGCAGGTTTCTTTAACTTCATGGCATTCAAATAAGTCTGGTGACCGGTCGACCGGTGCAAACCCTGGCGCATGGGGACAACAACGACCGCGGCGGCTTTCAACAGGCGAGCGAATTCCTGCGGCGGAATTTCCCCAGAGAGGATATTCGGGGGCAGACCGCTAATACCGTCCAGCCGGCGGGTCGCCATGACGAAAGTGCATTCCGGCATGCGCCGGGCAGCTTCAACCAGCGGTTCGTAGTCACGGAAGCGGTTCCCGCCAGCGAAGATGTAGTCACCTGCCTCCCTGGTTGCTGAACTGGCGTTATCCTCCATGACCGTGGAGTAATAAGGTGTAAACCGCATTTTATCGGGATCAACTCCCCATATCTGGGGGAAGATCATCAGCTCAGCAGAAGAGTAAACGGCATATCGAGCGATAGCCCGGTCAGCCAGGCGAACGATGAAACGTTCTACGATCCCTCGTAAGCCTCCATCCGGCTCCCACATGTCACCGTTCAACACGATGATCGGGCGGCAGCGTTTTGGTAAAAATCCGATGACGGCTATTGCCAGCAGCTCAGGCTTGAACCTGCCGCGCGAGCTGAAGAGCAGCAGGGCTTTTTCCAGTGTTGCAGCCCGCAATACCCGCCAGAATATGCGCATCTGGTCTGCTATCCCATAATCAATAAAAGGATTGTATGGCGGAATGATGATCAGGCGAGAGCGCCCGGCAAAGCACGGCACATCCACCAAATAATCGATCGTCGTTCCAAAATTACCGGCGCCTGAGGATTGGTCGCTCATGAATATGGACAAGTGGTTAATATTCCATTATCAAGTGATCTCTGATTCGACCTTGATCTCCCGCCGGTTGCGATGTTTAAGCAGCGTTCGGATGCGGGCATGACGCTCGCGGGTCATCGGGTAGAACCAGGCCATGGTCACCGCACTGAACAGCAGCACCGCCCCGAAGGGTCCGATCAAGATGCGTATGGCTAATAACGTGACCGGTGATTGTGAGAACTGGGTCGCGCCTTCCGGCGGCGTCTGGTAACCGAACCAACCCAATACCTGCAAGGCGATGAAAATGGCGAAGGCACCGGTCAGTTTACGAATGAAATTCTTGACGCCGTAATAGATCCCCTCGTGACGCTGCCGGGTGCGCAGCTCATCCCACTCGATCACATCCGGGAACATTGAATCCGGCAGGATGTGAGCAGAGGAGACGCTTAAACCAGCCAGGACAGCCATTCCCAGCACGAGTCCGGTCTGACCGGGTTGGACCATGAATATACCCAGCTGTACAGCAGCCCAAAAGACCATCCCGAAGATATAAGCGCTGCGTTTGCTGGTCCTGTTCGAGATAAAGAGCCATAACGGTAAAACCAGAACAGCCGTGATCAACAGCAAAGCAAAAACCGCCGATTCCAGGGGAAGTGTGATACCGAAGAGATCAACCGACGCCATCAGGTCACCTCTTGCGATCCAATACAGCAGGTAGAAAGGCAGCACCAGAGCCACCAGGTCAAAGGTTATCCAGTTCAGCATGTAAATGGCAGTAGCAAAGCGGAACGGGATATTTCCCCAGGCTGTGCGGGCAGTCTCCATGAATGAATCCTGCTGGACCTTTTTTTCAGCCAGGGGTTTTTCACGAATGACGGCAAAGATCAACAGGAATGGCATGGCTGCCATCCCGCCAAAGATACCAGCCACTATCAAGTAACCCTGCTGCTGGGTGAAACCTGCTGCCAGGGCAGTGTCAATAATCGCGGGGGCAGCCACCGCGGTCACCAGCGAGATCATCAGGTTGAAGAACATCCGGAAGCTGGTAAGGGAAGTACGCTCATCGTAATCCGGGGTCAGTTCAGGTGTAAGCGCAGCGAAGGGAACTTCCACCAGTGTGGCCATTGTATCGCTGATCATAAAAGCCAACGAGACTGTCACTGCCAAAGCGATCTGGCTCTGCCAGGGCGGTGCCCACCACAGGAGTAAAAAGCTCAAACCGTAGGGAATGGAAAAGAACAATAAGAATGGACGCCGGCGCCCCCAGCGCGTCCTGATCCGGTCGCTGATCATACCAACGATCGGGTCATTGATCGCGTCCCAGATGATGGCGATCAAGACCGCAACTGAAGCCAAGCGTGGTTCCAGACCAACCACGTCTGTCAAAAAGATCGCATAAAAGATCTGGCGTAAAGTTCCATAACCAGCCGATCCCCAGTCACCCGTGCCATAGACCAGTTTCGTCCAGAATGACAGGCGACCTTCCCTGGGTTGCTGCACAGCGCTCATGAGCTTCTCCTCTGACGATTGATTACCTGGACACATCAGGTTAGTGGGGTTTACTGGCGTGTCATCGAATCCAACAAATCTAACACCAATTCCTTCAAATCACCTCGATTTGGCAGCGTTCCGATCAATCCATACATCGGCGCCATGCGACCTGGTAATCCTGCACTTGATGTTCCAAGGAAGGATGAGACCTTTGCCATCAACCTGCTGACCCATCTTTCAGGGAGGATATTTGTTACCGCCTGGGCTGCATTCAACAATATCCTGGTCGCTGTCTTACGCAGGCCTGGTTTGCGGACGATCTCAGTACATTCGGCCAGGTCAGACAGGAACTCATCTGCCACTGTGAGATGGGAGTAGTTGACCGTCATATGCAGGGATGGAGGATAGTGCTGGCGGTCAAGATGCCAGCCGCGCAGGGAGAGTTCGTCGGCAATTTCATAAACGTCCAGATCATCCGGACTGCCATCAGAACCGATGGCAAAAACGCTCATTTCCGGATCGCTCAAGACCTTGATACCCGGTATGAGGTTGATACCTGCCTGGATATGCCTGACGGTTTTCATGACTTCCTCGGTGATCTTGAGATAACCATCTTCACCCAGGTAATTCAAAATTGCCCAGGCGGCAGCGATCGGGCCGGCGGGGCGCGTCCCAGCCATGGTGGGAGAGGGGTAGATACCACCCGACCAGTCGGTAAATACGAACATCTGGTGACGGCGCAGCTCAGCGCTACGATAGAGAATGACCGAGGCTCCCTTGGCGGCGTAGCCGTACTTGTGCAGGTCAGCAGACAAGGAAGTCACACCCGGGATGCAGAAATCGAAATCCGGCACAGGGTAACCAAGCTTGCGTACGAAGGGCAGCATGAAGCCACCCACGCAAGCGTCCACATGGAAGAGCAGATCGAGTTCCTGTGCCGCGGCTGCCAGTTCACGTATCGGGTCCACCACACCGTGCGGGTAAGCTGGGGCTGAACCAACCATCAGGATGGTGTTGGACGTGACAGCTTTGATCATCCCAGAGACATCTGCCCGCAGGTCTTCCCGTACCGGAACATGGACTGCCCGGACACCGAAATAATCAGCGGCTTTGTCGAAAGCAGGGTGGGCGCTGACAGCCAGGACCATCTCCGGGTCATGGATCTCCGGCTTGTGGATCCGCGCCCAATCACGTGCGGCCTTCACCACACACAGCAGCGATTCGGTTCCGCCGGAGGTCATGTTGCCGGTTACCTGCCCGTCCCCGCCGAGCAGGGAGGCGGTCATGGCAACCACTTCGGTTTCGAATTTTCGCAAACTGGGGAAAGCTGTCGGGTTAAGACCATTCTCGGTAAAGAACATGGTGAATGCCTCTTTAAGCAGGTCATCGATCTCATCGCTGAGAGGATATACCAGTCCAAATACCCGGCCTTTTTGCCATTGAACATCATGATCCCTGGCAGCCTGCATGGACTCCAGGATATCTGCCTTGGGTCTGCCTTTCAATGGAAATGGGAGCACAGCCTTCTCCTTCAATATTAAATGAGACTAGTGTAGCACAGATAATAATACTCAGTTAAAATTACCTCATGTCTCAATCACTAGCTGACAAACTAAAATCCCTCGGGGTCAAGGTGGGTACATCCAGTCTTACACAATCCCGGTCAAAACGAGGCATACCCATCGAGCAGGTTGTGGAAGGGCAGTTCGTCAGCACTGAATTTGGTGAGACCTTCATCTGTGAGAATCACTATCCATTGGAATATCAGCACGGGCAGAGCGGGATCCAACTCTCGGCTTCAATGGATGTTCTGGCACAGTGGGTTGGAGAGACACGGTTATCAGGTCTCCCCCCAGAAACCCTTGTTTTCCTGGATACAGAGACCAGCGGACTGGCAGGAGGTACAGGTACCTACGCCTTCATGGTTGGGGTTGGGCGTTTCGAGGGCAACGAATTCCACCTGGTGCAATTCTTCATGCGTGACCCAGCCGAGGAACCTGCTCTGCTTTCCGCGTTGAATGATTTCCTTGCCCCGGCACAGGTCCTGGTGACCTATAATGGTAAGGCGTTCGATGCACCTCTTCTCAGGACGCGGTACCGGTTACATAACGCACCTATTCCCTTTGCCGACTTCATTCACATAGACCTGCTGCCACTTGCCCGGCGCCTGTGGCGTGAGCGCCTGCCCAGCCGTACACTGAAATACATCGAAGAAAACGTCCTCGGGGCACAGCGGACAAGTGAAGAAGTACCCGGTTACGAGATCCCTTATATTTACTTTGACTACCTGCGCACGGGAGATGCCAGTCCGTTAAAGGGTGTTTTTTATCACAATTCAATGGATGTGGTCACCCTGGCTGCGCTTCTCAACCATACGGCTCACATGCTTGCGGATCCCCTGCATGAATCCATCGAGCATGGACTTGACCGGATAGCCCTTGCCAGGCTTTTTGAAGACCTGGGAAAATGGGACGAAGCAGCACAGGTTTACGAACGAGGTTTGCAAGATGACCTGCCGGAAGCGGATTTCTGGCAATCCGTACAGAGGCTATCAATCCTGCAGCGGCGGCGCGGAGACCTGGAAGCCGCATTGTCCTTGTGGGAGAAGGCTGCAGCTGAAGGACATATCTATGCCCATATAGAACTGGCGAAGCATTATGAACATCGACGCGGCGACCTTGTAGAAGCCTTGCGCTGGACCCTCACTGCCCGTGCTCTTGTTGCGGAGCTATCGCTGCCGATCCATGTTCGCAAGCATTGGCTGGATGAGATCGACCATCGTCGAGGGAGATTGGAAAGAAAGACAACGCCTCGATCTTAACCCCTCAGCTCCAGAGGATAGCTGTTAACGAGGGAATCCAGGTTATCCCATTAAGCTAACATTTTTGGGGTATGAAATCATAAGGGGTTGTCCCGCATAGTTTTAGGACAACCATCAGGTGCGCCGCACCGGAAAGGTGCAGCGCACGGTTTTCCCGCAATGTTTTAGGACAACCCCTTATTGTTCCTCTATTTGTTGATGAGGATTATAGTTTAATAACCGATTGTTTCTTCACCAGCAAGTGATACAGTGTTTTCACCAGGTCGATGCCTTCCAGAATAATGAACAGTCCCAGGAGACCTTTGACGTTCAAGTTTATCAACTGAGGTAACACATTTATTGATTGCGACCAACCAACCCTCGCCAAACCTTCCGCTGTCAATTGGGCGATCGGGTCACCGCTCAACATGACCAGCAAGACAAGAATGGCCAGGGCTGCCATTTTCCCTGGCGGACCAGGATGATATCCAGTGTGATTGTCGTGAACCAGTTAACCTTGACGCCAAAGTCCAATTGACTATAATTGAAAATGATTTTCAATAACATATGGTGATTGATGTCTGCTCAATCCTGGCTTACCCATTTACAAACCAACGGCTACCGACTGACAGGAGCACGTCGTGCTGTTATCTCCACAATAGCAACCAGCACGCGGCCGCTATCTCCGGCGGAAGTATATGAAGCAGCTCGTGCCGAATATCCTGGATTGGGATTGGTAACGGTCTACCGTACTATTGAAAAACTCGAAAAGCTTGGTCTGATCCAACGCGTGCACAAACCGCAGGGATGCCAGGCTTTTATAACCGCCGCAAATGGGCATCAGCATTTATTGTTATGCCAGATCTGTGGGAGTACGCTCTTGTTCAGTGGCGATGAGATGGAACAACTTTACCAGGATATCGCTGAGCAGACCGGTTATATTGTCCGAGATCATTGGTTACAGTTATTCGGTATCTGTTCACAATGCCTGGAAGGACAACATGTTTAAGACCATTTTCATGTTGCCTGTGCTGGTTTTTATTTGTTCTGCCTGTGGTATTGGGGATGAAACCAAACCTGTATCAATCCCGTCCACGCGGGTGATAGCGGTCGAAACTTTTTTAGCGGATATCGCCCAGCATGTGGCCGGTGACCGTCTAAAAGTTGACGTCCTGCTGCAACCTGATGTCGATCCACATAGTTACCAGCCAACACCGCGGGATGTGACCAGGATCGCCGGGAGTACAATACTTATTATCAATGGGGCTGGTCTTGAGTCCTTCCTTGGTCCATTGCTGGTCAATGCGGGAGGGGAGCGATTGGTGATCGAGGCTTGCGCTGGATTAAAGCCACGTTCGGATCCTGGTGGAGATCATCCAATGGGTGATCCGCACTTCTGGCTCGATCCAATCAATGTCGTTAAGTATGCAGAGAACATCCGAGATGGACTATCACAGTCCGACCCCGGTGGTACCCAAACCTATACTGCCAACGCCAAGGTATATATCGAAGATCTTCATACCCTGGATGCCTGGATCAAGGAGCAGGTGTCCCAGATCCCGCCTGCTCATCGCCTGCTGGTGACCGATCATGAAACCTTTGGGTATTTTGCGGAGCGTTATGGGTTCACAGTGGTTGGGACGTTGATCCCCGGCTTGAGCTCGGAAGCTTCACCTTCTGCGCAGCAGATGACTTCACTTATCAAGCAGATCAAGCAAACAGGCGCGCCAGCTATTTTCCTGGAGGCTGGAGCAAATCCAAACCTGGCAGAACAAATCGCTAGTGAGACGGGTACGAAAGTGATCACAAACTTGTACACGCATTCGATTTCTGGCATTTCTGGACCGGCACCAACGTATATTGACATGATGAAATACAATATAAAACTGATAGTGGAAGCGTTGAGATGATCCATTACCAGAGCGAACCAGGTCATTTCCAAACCTGTGAGTTCCTCTAATGGAAGGAAAGCCATGACCAACCCTTCTCTGGCTGAACCCGCCCGCCTGGACGTGGAAAACATCTATGTAGCTTACAATGGTACACCCGCATTGCGGGATATCACTTTCCAGGTACCGCATGGGGCGCGGGTTGCTGTTATTGGCCCAAATGGGGCAGGGAAATCCACCCTTTTTCGGGCTTTGGTTGGGCTCTTGCCCCTACAGCAGGGACGGGTCCTGATCCACGGTTTGGCTCTAGGTCATCATCTGGATTGTGTAGCTTATGTCCCCCAGCGTGAGGAAGTGGACTGGGGTTTCCCGGTAACTGTCAGGGATGTCGTACTGATGGGACGTTATGGTCGTCTGGGCTGGTTGCAGCATCCCTCTTGGAGGGACCATTCAACCGTTACTGAAAGTCTCAAAGCGATGGGGATCGTGGAACTGGCGAATCAATCGATCGGCGATCTTTCAGGAGGGCAACAACAACGTGTTTTTCTGGCGCGTGCCCTCGCACAGGAACCGCACATATTACTGATGGATGAACCTTTTACCGGTGTGGACATGACCACACAGGATGTCACACTGAATCTATTGGACCATTTGCGTAGCAACCAAGTCACAGTATTAATCTCGACTCACGACTTAAACCTGGCTGCCAGCCGTTTCGATGCTGTTCTCTTGATCAACAAGCATTTGATCGCATATGGTGCTCCCCGGCAGGTGCTCGTCCAGGAAAATCTATCCAGGGCTTTCGGCCCACAACTGATGGTTCTCCCCGATGGGACCATGCTTGTTGATCAATGCTGTCCCCCTGATGAAGAGATAGAATCCCAAAGAGAAATCTGATGATCTCCTGGCTGCTGGAACCACTGACTTATTCCTTCATGCAGCGCGGCTTGTTGGCAGCGGTAATCGTTGGAATCTTATGCGCCGTGATGGGTACTTATGTTGTATTACGGGGGATGGCATTTTTAGGTGATGCCATGGCTCATGCCATCCTGCCAGGAGTAGCCATCGCCTACCTGCTGCATGGCAATCTACTCGTTGGGGCGCTGGCTGCTGCGGTAGTCATCGCCTTGAGTATCGGCTTTTTTTCACGCCAGGGGACGATCAAAGAAGACACCGCAATTGGAATTCTATTTGCTGCTGCGCTGTCTATGGGTGTCGCATTGATCAGTTCGATCCAGACCTATGCAGTTGATCTATCTCATATCTTGTTTGGCAACATCCTGGGAGTCAGCCTGAATGATCTCTGGCTGACGGCTGGACTCGGACTGGTCATCTTGTTGGTGGTCGGATTAGCTTACAAGCAATTCCTGGTCATCTCATTTGACCCGGTTCTGGCTGCAACCTTGCGGCTGCCGGTCGAGCTCCTAAGGAATATTATGTTCCTCCTTCTTGCGCTGACCGTAGTTGTATCACTCCAAACTGTCGGTGTAGGGTTGGCAGTTGCCATGTTGGTCACCCCTGCAGCCACAGCTTACCTCTTGACACGCCGCTTATGGTCGATGATGGTTAT
>Ga0315294_10008176_pt1 | contig 11497 bp, 10 predicted proteins | sample YL17G13_40_MG_FD_203626 | JGI IMG/M metagenome (GOLD analysis project Ga0315294, IMG submission 203626) | Sediment microbial communities from Yellowstone Lake, YNP, Wyoming, USA - YL17G13_40 | ecosystem: Environmental > Aquatic > Freshwater > Lake > Sediment | place: USA: Wyoming | collected... | reverse complement strand
AACTTCAAGTACACCAACACCCTGCCTTCCACCTTTTTGGTGGCCATGAATCTGGTGAAGCGGGGGGCCAATCCCAGCCAATGCGCCACCGCGGTCTACGATAACAAGACGCTCACCAGCGTTAAGATCTTCGCCCGCACTCTCTTGACCATCGAGACCTTAAAGAACGGGCGCATCGTATATGCCGCCATCAGCAATGAGCTTATCCATGAGATGCACGCCCACGGCGAGGACATCGTGGGGGTCATCGACCATCTGCGCACTATTGATACCGCTGAGGTGGCGGTGATGTTCCGGGAGGAGATCAAGAACAAGGTCAAGGTCAATTTTCGCTCCAAGGGGTCGTTTAATGTAAGCCGCATCGCCAAGTCCCTGGGGGGTGGGGGTCATGTGCAGGCTTCGGGGGTGGTTCTGGAGGGGTCGTTTGAGGAAGTTAAAAAGAAAGTCCTGGATCTGATCCTGGCCGAGTTCTGATGGATGGCATTCTCGTGGTTGACAAACCGCAGGGCTGGACCAGCTTCGATGTCTGCGCCAAGCTCCGCAATCTGACGATTACCAAAAAAGTCGGCCATTCCGGCACTTTGGATCCCATGGCTACCGGGGTGCTACCCGTTTTCTTTGGTAAGGCTACCAAATTGATACAGGGTTTCATGACGGATGATAAAGTTTATATAGGGGAAATGGTTTTGGGGATTACGACAGATACTGGGGATGCTGAAGGTAAAATCCGAAATCCGAAATCCGAAATACGAAACAATATCGAAATTAAAATCTCTGAAATTCAAAACCTATTCAAGAAATACACCGGCGAGATAGAACAGACGCCGCCCATGTTCTCGGCCAAAAAAATAAATGGACAACCCCTCTATAAATTAGCCAGAAAAGGAATTATTGTTGAACGACAACCACGCAAGGTGTCGATATACGAATTACGATTGTCGAGTGACGATACGAGCATCGAGACCGATAAACGTATTCAATTTTATGTTCACTGTTCTAAAGGAACTTATATCAGACAATTAGTAGTAGATATAGGAGACGAACTGGGATGCGGCGCTCATCTTTCGGCCTTAAGGCGAATAAAGAGCGGGAAGTTCACGATCGAAGAAGCGATCGACATGGATACGGCAATACAATTGGCCGGGGAGGGTAAATTGCATGATAGAGTCCAGAGTATTTGAGGCTATCAAACGCCGGCGCTCAATTCGCGAGTATGCTAACAAGCCGGTGGAAGAAGATAAACTCTTAACCGTTCTGGAAGCCGCCCGCCTGGCCCCCTCCGCCACCAACACCCAGCCCTGGTTCTTTTATGTGGTCAAGGACGTGGAGATCAAAAAACAGATCGCCTACGCCATGCCGGTTTTGACCTACGGCATTATGAATGCTTTCATTGAGGACGCGCCGGTCTTGATCGTGGGCTGTGCCAATCCACCGGACCTTCTGCACCGGGCCGCGGCGGTCGTCTCCGGGCGCGACTGGGCCCCGCTCGATGTGACGATCGCCCTGGAGCATATGGTCCTGGCCGCGACCGATCTTAATTTAGGGACCTGCTGGATCGGGTGGTTCAGCGAGAGAAAGGTCAAGAAGATATTGCAGATTCCCCGCAAGCAAAAACTCGTTGGCATGCTGACCCTGGGTTATCCCAAAGACGCTTCAACCGCAGAAGCCATAGGCGGTATCCCGGCCAAATCCCGCCTGCCGCTTGCCGACATCGTTAAATTTATCTAAAATACCTACGTGGACAAAACCGAGGCCAAAAAGAAGATCGAAAAGCTCCGTAAAGAGATCCACCATCATGATCACCTCTATTATGTTCTAGACAAGCCCGAGATCTCCGATGCCGAGTATGATAAGCTTTTCCGGCAGCTCCAAGAACTTGAAAGCCAGCACCCGGAACTTATAACCCCTGACTCGCCGACCCAAAGGGTAGGGGGTGAGCCGCTCAAATCCTTTCAGAGCGTGACCCACAAGGAGCCGCTTCTTTCTCTGGATAACGCCATGGATGAGGAGGAACTGTTAGAATTCGATCGGCGGGTTCGCGAAGGTTTGGATAAGACCAAAATAGATTATGTCTGTGAGCTCAAGATCGACGGGCTGGCTATAACCTTGACCTATAAGAAAGGCAAGTTCGTGGTGGGCTCGACTAGGGGGGACGGCATTCACGGCGAGGATGTGACCCAAAATCTGAAGACCATTAAAAGTATACCTTTGGTTCTGCCGGAGGAGGTGGATCTGGAGGTGCGGGGCGAGGCCTACCTGCCTTATGATGAATTTATCAAGCTGAATGAGGAGCGGGAAGAAGCGGATGAACAAAAATTTGCCAATCCAAGGAACGCCGCCGCCGGCTCGGTCCGCCAGCTTGATCCCAAGATCACCGCGACCCGGCCGCTGGATATTTTTGTTTATTTTGGCAAATTGGCCCATAAACAACCCAAAACCCATCTGGAGACGCTGGAACACTTAAAGGAACTGGGATTCAAGGTCAATCCCAATATCAAGCTCTGCCCTGGAATAGAAGAAGTCCAAAAATATGTCAAACATTGGGAGTCCGCCCGGGAAAAGATCAAATACGAGATCGACGGCATCGTGATCAAGGTCAACGACTTGGCCGACCAGAAGAAGCTGGGCTTCACTTCCCGCGCCCCGCGCTGGGCGGCGGCCTTCAAGTATCCACCCATGCAGGCGGTGACGATCATTGAAGACATCCATGTACAGGTGGGGAGGACCGGGGCCATCACCCCGGTAGCCCATCTGAAACCGGTGCATCTGGCGGGAGTGATGGTCAAACGTGCGACCTTGCATAACGAAGACGAGATCAAGCGCAAAGACATAAAGATCCACGATCACGTTGTGGTGCAGAGGGCGGGGGAGGTCATCCCCGAAGTCGTCAAGGTGGTAAAAGAAAAACGTACTGGCCACGAGAAGCCCTTCCATATGCCGAAAAAATGCCCGGTCTGCGGAGGCGAACTTTATCGGCCGGAAGGCGAGGCCATCACCAGGTGTATCAACGCCTCCTGTCCGGCACAAGTCAAGGAAAGGATAAGGCATTTTTGCACCAGGGAAGCCATGGATATTGAGCATGTGGGCCCGGCTTTGGTGGATCAGCTGGTCGAGGCCAAACTGATCAAGGACGTAGCCGATCTATATAAGCTCGAAAAGAAGGATATTCTGAAGCTCGAACGCTTTGCCGAGAAGTCGGCGCAGAACGTTATTGACTCGATCGCCGCGAGCAAGGACCGGCCGTTCGACAGGTTTATCTTCGGCCTGGGAATAAGGATGGTAGGGAGGCATGTGGCCTCTCTTTTGGCCCAGCATTATGATTCGGTAGACGATTTGTTTGATATAAAAGCCGGCGAATTGGAGAAGATACCGGGCATTGGGCCCAAAGTGGCGGAGGCGGTTTCCCGGTTCTTCTCCGAGAAAGAGAATCGTCACCTGATCGAGGAACTGAAGAAAGCCGGGGTAAAGGTAAAAGGGGAAAGGGTAAAGGGTCCCCAGCCCCTCAAGGGCAAAACCTTTGTCTTTACCGGTGGATTAGCGACCATAACTAGGCCGGAGGCAGAGGAGTTGGTAAGGTCGCTGGGCGGCCATCCTTCCTCCTCAGTTTCAAAGGAGACCGATTACGTGGTGGCGGGAACCGAGCCGGGCAGTAAGTTTGATAAGGCCAAGAAACTTGGCGTTAAGATAATATCCGAAGACGAGTTCAATAAACTGATCAAAAAGCACTGATTTCCGCTTAAATACAAGAAAAATCCCTCTTATTACGATTATATATATAGAACTACATGGATAGTCAGGCTATAAGAACCCAATATTCAGGGTCATCGCCAGCTTTTCCCTTGCAGAGAAAAGCGGTTGATCCTTCTTCTCCAGACCCCCGTACTTCCACCGTAGATTCAGTGGTCATTGGCCAGGCCAAAGCCGCCCCCGCAATGGACCGGGACGCCGCAATAGATGCGGTCAGTGAGGACGGAATGTCCCTTCGGGATCTAGATGCCAGCTTGAGAGCCGATCCCGAGGTGGTACTGGCGGCTGTTGAGCAGAATCCGCAAGCGCTCGTTTATGCCGACCGGTCGCTCCTGCAGGACGAGGATTTCCTCTGGAGCTGTTTTGAAAGAAGTTACGGTTCCATCCAGGTCATGCGCAATGTTCTGGGACTGTCTATTCCCCCCAGGTTGCAGGAAGAATACGAACGTTTATGGCAGCAACTGATGGACTTGGGGATCAACACTATGGAAAGGTTCGCGAATTTCACCCTGGAGGACATCGAAGAGCTCATAGCTAACCGCCAGAACTTAATCCCAGATGATCGGCCCTTGGCGGTGGTCGTCTATCCCCAAAATGACGGAGGGGCCTTTGATATCCATCCCATCCTGGAGCTGATGCGCAATGGCTACCGGGTGGTCTATTATGAGGCGCGGGTAGAGACGGATTTGTACCGGGCCATTCAAGAGGGCGGGCGGTCCCAGCCGATCGACCTGCTCCTGATCGGCGGGCACGGGAATCCGGAAATGATAGCGTTATCCAGCGCCTGCGGCACTATCCAAAACCCGGAAGAAGAAACCTGCAATATTGATATTTCCGATTATGCTGAAATGACGGAATTGGGCCTGGGCAATTATATGGCGGAAGATGGCGTGGTGATAGCCGAGGGGTGCTCGGTAGCGGAAGGCGAGAACGACCAGCCCAATCTGGCGGCTAATATTTTGGGGAATGTTTTCTTGAATAATCCGGTTTTTGCCAGCACCGACCTCACCATTGGAACTGAATTAATTTGGGAGGGTGGGCGGGTCGTGGGAGCTCGTTTTATAGGCGAAGCAGGCCGGGCCCACACTTTTTCCACTTTCGAAGAGTGATCTATTCGGGTAGTTGGCCGCTGACCAAAGCTTTTAGCATCAGGTCGGTTGAAGGAACCCCGGTCTTGGGCAAATAAGATGGATCTTGGTAGTGATGCAATAGTTCCTGCCTGATCTTAACCGCCAGCACTTTCCCCAGCTCCACCCCAAATTGATCAAAGCTGTCGATCCCCCAGACAAAGCCCTTAACCGCCGCGCGATGCTCCGTCCAGGCCAAAAGCATTCCTGCCGTGAAAGGGGTCAGTTTCTCGAGGAGAAGAGTACTAGAAGGCCGGTTGCCGGGGAACCTCTTGTGGGGCAGGGGATCGTCCTTGCCGAAAGCCAAGGCGTTGGCCTGAGCAAACAGATTGGACATCAACTCCTCATGATGGGTCACTTCCTGGATATTGCCGCGTCCCACATTGTGCAGGGGCATCAGAAATCCAATAAGATCGCAAGGGATGATCAGGGTTCCCTGATGGATCGGCTGAAAGAAGGAATGCTGGCTATTGGTCCCGGGTTCGCCAAAGACCACTTCCCCGGTGTCAAAGTCCACTTCTCTTCCCAAAAGGTCGACCCTTTTGCCGTTGCTCTCCATTTCCACCTGCTGGGTGTGGCGCGCCAGCTCAACCAGTGCCTGGCAGTAGGGCAAAAGCGCCCTTATCTTTAATCCCAGGAAGTTTATATTCCAGATATCGATCAAGGCCGGGATCACGCACAGATTTTGCTCAAAGGGAGCGGTCCTAAAGTGTTCGTCCATCCAGTGAGCGCCCTCCAATATTTCCCGGGCGACGTCATGACCCAGATACAGCGATAGCGGCAGCATTCCCACCGCGGAAGTGGCGGAAAATCTGCCGCCCACCCAGTCCCAGAAAACGAACATATTATCTGGATTTATACCGAAATCCTCCACTTTATCCCTGGCGGTGGAGACCGCCACAAAATGTTTGCTTATGACCTCGGATGAATTCCCCAGTTTATCCTGCATCCAGCGCTTGCAGGTTAAGGCATTTTTCATGGTTTCGGCCGTGGTGAAGGTCTTGGAGGCGATAATAAAGAGGGTTTCGGCCGGATCGAGCCCGTCGGTCTGTCTGGCAAAATCGGTGCCGTCCACATTGGCGATAAACCTCAAAGTGCGTCCGGTAAAGGATTCGCAGGCCTCGGCCAAGAAGTTTGGTCCCAAATAGGATCCCCCGATCGCCACCACAACGATATTCATCAGTTTTTTACCGGTAACCCCCAAACGCTTGCCGGAAAAAACTTCCTGGGTAAAGCCCATGATCTTTTCAAGAACCTCCAGAACTTCCGGTCTGGCATGGGGGCCCGACAGGTTGCGCAGGGCGGTATGCAGGACCGCGCGGTCCTCGGTGACATTTATCCTTTTACCTGAGAACATCGCCTGGATCTGGCCCTTGAGGTCCCTTTCTTTGGCCAGGTCGATCAGCAATCTTACGGTTTCGCGGGTAGCCAATTGCCGCGAATAGTCGTAAAACAGGTGGGGAGTACGGATCGAAAGAGCCTTGGCCCTTTGGCGATCGCCGGCGTGTTCCCGTAAGTTCACTAATCCTGCGGCCCGATGGGCTTGAAGTCTGCTCCAGGAGCGGGTCTTATTTACAGGAGTAAATTCTGCTGTCATTATTTTTATTATACCATCAACGGCCCCTGCGCGGGCGAGTTAGGGTGAAATCCGGAGCAACCGTAATAAAGATATTGACTTCAGGCGTTGCCGAATCAATATTTAATCTTAGTTTGAACGAAATGATCCGCTGGCGAAGATCGGAAAATACAGGCCGTTGTCTCAATAAGGCGGGGGTTTTGTTGGTTTGGGTGAATTCATTATAAGCGCGAATGGCTATCTCCGCCTGCTCAATCCATTTTCTCATTCCGGTCTCTAACTCTGGTGTAAGAGCTTGCATTAATGCGCGATTGATCCTTTTGCCATTATTCAAAATCCCTGCAACCAATAGCGTGTCTGGCTCCTGTGTAGCTTGGCTTAGTGTTGAGGCCGGTCGCGCAGGCGCAGGAGTTGGAGCAAGGGCTGGAATGGGCGCAGGTTCGATCGGTGGGCGGGGTTCTAGTGCGGGTTTAGGTTGGGTTGGGGCGGGGGTTGCCTTTGCTGCGGCTGGAGCTAGGGCGGGTTTAATAAAACGGATTTCTATTTGGGGACGACTGAATTCACGGAGAGATACCCTGGCAAAATCATTTTCCAGGAGGCGTGTCAGAGCGGAAAGGTCGGCTTCACTTACTCCCGACCGGATAACTATCCTTTCTACTCCCCGCTTGAATATTTTTCCGGCGAAGTCCAACGGGGTTCGCAGGGTCTCGCTTTCAAATGTTCCTTCACCGGACTTAAAGCTAAAAGACAGGGTATATTCGTTTCTTCTAAGACAATGGGGAGAAATGGAGACCATCCGCTTACGGCCCTCACTTAAAAATTCCCTAATACCCTGGAATAGGTTGGGAAGGGTCTTTGCCCCGGTTATCCTGGTTGGAGAGATCCGATCTACTTGCATATTGCCAATTTATCGAGCGCGTGAGCCTGGAATTTCAGGTGATTTATGCTATAATCACCGCAAGAAAATGAAGGGGAAAATGCCGCGCACCAAGTACCCGAAGCTGCGGGCCTGGGCCAAGCCGACCAGGAAAGTGATGACCATGGTCATACCTTCGAAGAAGGAAAAACTGGAAACACGGCCCGCGCGTAAGAAACAATTGAAGAAGGAGCTGAAGAATTATGGTGTATAAGAAAAAGATCAAGACCATTGGGGTGGTGACCCCCGGCGGGGATGCCCCCGGCATGAACACCGCGATCCGCGCCGTGGTGCGTACCGCCATCTTCAATGGGATGAAAGTCTATGGCATCGAGAAGGGATGGCAGGGATTGATAGAAGGCAAGATCCGCGATCTAGAGCTGCAATCGGTCGGCGGCATCATCAACCGCGGCGGCACTATGCTCCACACCCACCGCTGTCCCGAATTTTTGAAAAAAACCACGCGCCAGAAGGCCTATGAAAAGCTAAAGGCCTATAACATTGACGGGATGGTGGTGATCGGGGGCGATGGCTCTCTCGCCGCCTCCAATATCATAATTAAGGAGATCGATTTTCCCATCATCAATATCCCGGCCTCCATCGACAACGATATCTACGGAACGGACTATTCCATCGGCTTTGACACCGCGGTCAACACCGCCCTGGACGCCATCGACAAGATCCGCGATACCGCCACCTCCCACGAGCGGGTCTTCGTGATCGAGGTCATGGGGCGCAACAACGGCTTCATCGCGCTCGATGTCGGCTTAGTTGCGGGGGCGGAAGCCATCATCATTCCCGAGGTTCCTTTCAATATCGACGCCATCAGCCAGAAACTGCGCTACGGCCAGCAGAGGGGCAAATCATCCTTCATCGTGGTGCTGGCGGAGGGGGCCGGCCATGCCCACGATATCGCCAAACAACTGCAAAAGCGGACCAATTTGGATGTGAGGGTCTCGATCCTCGGCCACATCCAGCGGGGTGGGGCGCCCTCGGCGCTCTCGCGTGAGGCGGCCTGCAAGCTGGGTGCGCGCGCCGTGATGCTCCTTAAAGAAGGGAAGAAGGGCCTGATGGTGGGTATGATCTCCGATAAGGTGATCGAAACCCCGATAGATGAAGTCCTGCGCCGGAAGAAACCTCTGGATATGGCGGCCTACAAGCTGGCCAACATGCTGGCGTCTTAAATAAAATCCGCAGCGTTTCTCATCTTGAAGAGCTGATGATCGGAGGGCACGAAGCGGCCGCCTTTGACTTCTAACAGGTTCCGGGGAACGATCTTATCGCCTTCTAAGCCAGGATAAACCCCGAAATTGCCCTGCTGCATGAATTCAAAAATAGCATCCCCATAACGGAGCCCGAGAATTCTATCCATGACATGAGTGACCCCGCCCCGGATGGCGTGACCGCAGTTCTGATAGCGGTACTCAAATCCCTTGGTGTGTTTTTCTAATATGGCGAAAATATATTCCCCGATGCCGCCCAGCTGTTCATTGCCGAAGGAATCCTTCTTCTTGGGCATTTCGTGGCGGGCCTTGACCAGGGCGTATTTAGGATCGGCGATCACGGAATTCAATAGTTCCTGGTGTCGTTTATTGATAGCTTCCGGATACCGGGTGTCGAACAGGCGGGCTCCTTCCGAGACGACCACTATGCAGTGCTGTTTCTGGTTGATGGCTTTTTCAACTTTCTTGATCACTTCGTCCATATTCAATATTTCTTCAGGAAGTATGGTGATCTCCGCCCCGCCCGCCACTCCCGCCCACATGGCCACCCAGCCAGCATGACGGCCTAAAAGCTCCACCACAAAACAGCGGTTATGGGACTCCGCGGTGGTGCGGCAATTTTCGATGAAATGGACCGCTTCTTCTACGGCCGATTCAAAACCATAGGTCATGTCGGTGCCATAGACGTCATTATCCATGGTCTTGGGAGCGCCGAACATGGGGAAAGTATACTGCTGGCCGAGTTTCCCGGCCGCGCCTAAAGTGTCGTCCCCACCCAGCACCACCAGGCAGTCAAGCTTCATTTTTTTGATGTTCTCCATCACTTTCTCGGGCATCTTGGCTTCCAGGTTGGCTTTGGAGAAAATGTTGGTGCGGGAGGATTTGAGGATCGTTCCGGCGACGGTAAAAGATTCTTCAATGTCCAGCAAATTTAACGGCATAGTGTTGTCAGAATCGCGGGTCAGCGCCTTCCAGCCCTCGAGCAGGCCGATGAGCTCCATCTTTTGGTCGGCAGGAAGCGTCTGATTGGCCTGGTTGATGCGGCGCAGCAGTCCTACGATCACCGCGTTGTGCCCCGCGCAATCCCCCCCGCCGGTCAGTATCCCGATCCGCCTGATATTTAAGCCCTTAACTTTCATATTTAGCTCCGATTGGCTGAGCCCAGCACATTGATGTTCTTATGCTTGATGAGCTCGAGCAGTTCTTTCCGGGCCGGGCCCAGGTATTTGCGGGGATCGAATTCCTTGGGATTTTCCGCAAAGACCTTGCGGATCACCGCGGTCACCACCATGCGGCCGTCGGTATCTATGTTGATCTTGCAGACCGCCGAGCGGGCGGCTTCCCTTAATTGGTCTTCCGGCACGCCCGCCGCGCCCTCGAGCTTTCCGCCGTATTGATTGATCATGTCCACATATTTTTGGAGAACCGAAGAAGCTCCGTGCAAAACGATAGGGAATCCCGGCAGCTTCTTCTCGATCTCATGGAGGATATCGAAGCGCAGGGGAGGGACCTTTTCGCCGGGTTTGAGCTTAAACTTATAGGCCCCGTGCGAGGTGCCGATGGAGATGGCTAAACTGTCCACTCCGGTCTTGCCTACAAAATCCTGGACCTGGTTGGGGTCGGTATAATGCGATTTCTCCGCCACCACATGCTCTTCGATGCCGGCCAGAACTCCCAGCTCGCCTTCAACTGTCACATCGAAACCCTTGGCAAAATCTACCACTTGTTTGGTGAGCTTGATATTTTCCTCATAGGGCAGGTGGGAGCCGTCGATCATAACCGAGGAGAAGCCGAATTCTATGCAGGATTTGCAGAGTTCAAAAGAATCTCCATGGTCGAGATGGAGAACGATCGGGATATTGCTTCCCATTTCCCGTACCATCTTGACCGAACCCATAGCCATGTAGCGCAGTAAAGTTTGATTGGCGTACTCGCGGGCTCCTTTGCTAACTTGCAAGATGACCGGGGACTTGCTCTCCGCGCAGCCGATGACGATGGCCTGCAGCTGTTCCATGTTGTTGAAGTTGTAGGCCGGGATGGCGTACTTGCCCACCATCGCCTTTTTGAACATGTCCTTGGTATTTACCAGTCCGAGCTCTTCATATAATCGCTTTGCCATTTTATCTCTTCCTTTCTTAATAATTAACCAGCGCGATAAAATCCAGCGCTTTTAAGCTGGCGCCGCCAACTAATGCGCCATCAATGTCCCTCTGGGCCATCAGTTCCTTGATGTTATCCGGCTTGACGCTGCCGCCGTAGAGTATCCTTATATCCTGGGCCACGTCCTTGGGCAGGAGGGTGCGGATAAAATCGTGGACTTCCTCGGCTTGAGCGGGGGTGGCGGTGCGGCCGGTGCCGATGGCCCACACCGGCTCGTACGCTATAATGACCAATTTCCAATTTCCAATGTCCAATGATTGGAATCCTTCTTTTATTTGCTTTTCGATCACTTTAAAGGTTTCGCCTTTTTCCCTTTGTTCCAGAGTTTCTCCGATGCAGACAATGGGGATAAGGTGGTTCTTGAGCGCAGAGAGGATCTTCCGGTTAACGGTCTCATTGGTCTCATTGAAGAGCTGCCGGCGTTCGGAATGACCGATGATCACATAGGTGCAGCCTGCGGACTTGAGCATGGGGCCGGAGATCTCGCCGGTAAAGGCCCCGGAATCTTCCCAGTACAGGTCCTGGCCGCCCACCGCGATGTCGCTGTCGTGCAGGGCATCGGAGACCGCAGCCAGCGCGGTAAAGGGCGGGCAGACCACCACCGTGCGATCGTCCAATTTTAAAGAAGCGGTCTTCAACTTATTGACCAGGTCCACCGCTTCCACTATGGTCTTATTGAGCTTCCAGTTCCCGGCTAATATGGGTCTTCTCATGTTAGTCCTCTCTCTGGGGGATAAGCGTATAGCGG
>Ga0315294_10008175_pt1 | contig 11497 bp, 7 predicted proteins | sample YL17G13_40_MG_FD_203626 | JGI IMG/M metagenome (GOLD analysis project Ga0315294, IMG submission 203626) | Sediment microbial communities from Yellowstone Lake, YNP, Wyoming, USA - YL17G13_40 | ecosystem: Environmental > Aquatic > Freshwater > Lake > Sediment | place: USA: Wyoming | collected... | reverse complement strand
CCCGTGATGGGCTTGGCGTGGTCGGCGAGCGTTTTCAGGGCGGCCCAGTCGGCGCCGGCCGACCAGACCGTGACGCCGCCGTCGGCCGCGCCGGAGAGCAGGTGCGTCGGCCGCCCCGGGGCCCCGTCGTCGCCCCGGGGCGCGTACATCGCGATCGCGGTGACCGCGCCGTCGCCGGGGGACATGAGGAACCCGAGGTCGGCGTGGGCCGCGACGTCAAAAAGGTGAATGGTGTCGTCCGCGCCGCCCGTCGCCACAAAGGGGGCCGCCGCCGCCACGCACTTGACGGGGCCGGCGTGGACGGGGAGGTAGAAGGAGCGGCGCATGGTGGCAGAGGCCTAGAGAGGAGACAGAGGGCGTTCCGCGTCGGGCGGCGACGGCTGGCCGGGTCCCTTGCCGCCCCTGCCCCACCTCTCCCTCCTCCTCCTCACCGTCTCGGTCGCGGTCACGTCAAAGCCAAACAGGAAGCGCTCATAGCAGCCGGCGACGACGGTGGCGCCGGGGAGCGCGGATGGGGCGGCGTCGGGGGACGCCATTGGGGCGGAAGAACGCCGCGCGGGGAGCTTGTGACCGAGCGAGAGCGAGTGGCGACCGGCGCGCGCGGTGCTAGGCGCGGCGCGCGGCGCGGGGCCGGCGGGAGTGGGGGCGCGTCGAGCGTCTGCCGGCTCACACCCCGCGCCCCTCCTCCCTTACAACACCGCCCGCCGCCATGATCAACGACGAGGGCGAGGTCGTCGACCTGTACATCCCGCGCAAGTGGTGCGCGATCGGGGCGGGGAGGAGGGGGGCGGGGCAGGGGCGGCCGCCGCGGCGCGGCGCCGAGGCGCGAGGGCGTCTCGCGGGCTCGCGCCCCCCCATCGGGGCGGCCGTGACCCGCGCGCGGCCGTGCGGAGGGCGTAGGGTGGTGGCGGGCGCCCCGGCCGGCGCGCGCGAACGCCGCGCGCCGCGGCGGCCACGGCGCGGGCGGCTGCCAGGCCGTCCAGGCGTCCCGCGCGTCGTCTGCGGCGCTGGCCGCCCGGCGTCGGCCACCGATCGGGGGCGCGGCGGCCCCGGGACGCGCGCGCCGCCGCGCCGCGCGGCGGCGCGCGCGCGCGGCGCCGATCCCGTGCATCGCGGTCTCATCCGTCGCCCGGCGACATCGTGCCGCCCTCGCAAGCACACTGTGGGGGTGGCGGCGGCCCCGTGAGCCGCAACCGCGCTGAACCACCGACCCCCCTCCCCCTCCCCCCCTCGTCCCCAGCTCGTGGACCAACAAGCTCATCACCGCCAAGGACCACGCGTCCGTCCAGATCAACGTGGGCCACCTGAACGAGGACGGCGTCTACACCGGCGCGTACACGACCCTGGCCCTCGCGGGCAACGTGCGCGGATGGGGCGCGGCCGACACCGCGGTCGACCTCCTGTGGAAAAAGGCGCAGGCGGGGCGGACCGAGTGAGCGGTGGACGTGCGTGGGCGCGCGCGCTGTGTGACGGTGCGCGGCGCTTCGACGGTCGAGTGCGGGGCGATTCATTCTCTCTCCCTCCCTCTCTCTCGCTCTCTTCATCCGCCGCCGCCGGCCTCCCGCTTCTTTTCGGCGACGAGCGCGTGCGCGCGCAGCGCGGCGTCGGCGCCGCCGCGCGCGCGGCCGCCGCGCCCCGCGGCGGCCGCCGCCGCGGCCGCGACGGCGGCCACGGCGTCCAGGTCGACGTCGAGCGTGGCAAACCAGGCGGCGAGGGCGGGGTCGGGAGGAGCGGCAGGCGCGCCGCCTGCCGCGCCGTCTCCCGCCGCCGCGTCGGCCGCCGCAAGGGCCACCGCCGCCAGCCCTATGACGTGCGGCGGCGCCCACAGGGCCGCGCCCGCGCGCAGAGCGGCGGTGACGCCGGCCCACGCGCCGGGCGCGAGGGAAGGGGAGGGGGAGGCCGCGGCCGCGGCGAGCGCGTCGCGGTAGGGGGCAAAGGGGAGGAGCCCCCCTCCCCCGCTCCCCGTCAACACCCCCACCAACGCCAGCTCCACGTCCAGCACGGCGTCTGCGGGCGGCGGCGCCAGGCCGCCGTGCAGGGCGGCGGCGCGGGACGCGGCGGACAGCAGGCGCGGCGCGCCCGCGTGGGCTTCCTCCGCCTTGGCCGCCAGGAGCAAGGAGGCCAGGGCCAGGGTGTGTGGCGGGGCGGCACCCACGCCGCGGGCGACCAGGAAGCGGTGGGCAAAGGTGGCGGCGGTGCCGACGACGCTGGAAGAGAGGGGAGAACGGGGGTGGGCGCGGTCGCGCGTGCCGGCCCGCCTCGCACCCTTCCTCCCGCCCCGAATCGCGCACCGCTGGCGCAGCATGCCGTTGGACGATTTGGCGACGTCGGTCATGTCTGGGAAGGAGGGAGGGGCCGCGTGTGGGGGGGGCGGAGACGCGACAACGGACGCTCGCGCGCGCCCCCCCCTCGCTCGTCCCGTCTCTCACAATCGACGACAAACGCTTTCAGCCCGTCCACATCCTCGCTCGTCAGGCCGGCGTCCAGGTCGGCGGCGTGCGCGGCGGCGAGGGATGGTTGGGGGACGAGGGCGCTGGAGGGCGGGGTCGGGGGTGGCGCGTCGGCGGGGTGCGCCGCGCGCGGTCGGGCGGGCGGCGGCGCCCTCCCCACGACCACGCACGCCGCGTGCGGCGACCGCCAGAAGTCGGCCGCCATCGCGGGGCCGCGATTTGTGGGCGGGGCGCGCGACGCGTCGGCCGCGCCGCCACTAATGGGGGCCGGAGACCCCCTCCCTCTCCACCTGCTCGCCCTGGCCGCCCGCAACGCCCCTCCCCGCGCTATTGTGGGCGCGCTGGGCGATGTCGCGGTCGCCCGCCAGTCTCTAGTCCCCGCCGCGCTCACTGCCGCGGCCCGGTTGAGGCCGCTGCCCGCGCCCGGCTATGAAGCACGTGTGCTAGGGGCCATAGCGAAAGCTGTGGGCGACGAGCTCGAGGATGGGGTGGCAGCCGCGCTTTCCGCCGCGCTCGCGCCTCGCGGCGACGACAACCGCCCTCCCTCCACCCTCCTCCCGCCGCCCACGCCCGGCTGCGAGTGGCGCGCCTACTTCTTCGGCCCGTCGGCCGCCCCGGCCCCCGTGCGCGTCTCGGCGTCGCCCGACCTCTCGGCCGCCGGCACCGGCGCCGCGGCCTGGCCCGCCGGCGCCGCCCTCGCCGGCGCCCTCCTCGCCCGCCCTCACTGGACCACCGGTGCGGTCGTGTGGGAGCTGGGGTGCGGCTGTGGGCTCACGGGCGCCGCGCTCGCGGTGGCGTCGCGCCGCGGCGGCGGCGCGCCCGCGTCCCTCGTCCTGACCGACGGCGACGGCGACGCCCTGGCCAACGCGGCCTGCACGCTGGCGGGCAACGGGGTCGAGTTTTCGGCAAAGGTTCCAGGGGTCGCGGCGACGGGAAAGGCCTTTCCCGTCGCGCTTGCCGCGCTCGACTGGGCCCACCCTCCGTCGCCCGCCTGGCCCGCGCCCGACCTGGTGGTGGGCGCGGACATCATGTATGATCCAGGTGCGAGAGGCGAGGGGTGGGGAGCTGTTTGGGAGGGCGTGGGTGGCCGCCGACGCGCCCCGCCCCTTCTCCGCAGCCACCGCCCCGGCCCTCGCATCCCTGCTCGCCGCCTTGCTCGCCCAGCCCGGCCGCGACCCCGGCAAACCGCCGCCCGTTGCCCTGCTGGCCAGCGTGGAGCGGGCGCCAGAGACGGTGGCCGCGCACGCGGCCGCGCTGGCGCGCGCGGGCCTGACCGTCTCCCACCTCCTGCCGCCGCCCTCCGCTCCGCCCGCGGGGCCGTGGCACGCGAGCGATGATGGCGGAGGGGAGTTGGGGTGGTGGGTGGTGGGGCTGAAATGAAAACACATCGCACCGCGTCGACGCGCGCCCGCCGCCGGCGGCGAGCAGAGAAAGCGCCGCCTCCCGTCACTCCCCACCCCGCCGCTCGCCGCGTGCGAGCGGCCCACCCGCCCGGCGAGCCCGCCCGCCCCCGCCCGCTCCCGCCGCGGGTGCGAGGGCGCGGGTTTGGGGCCGCGCGCGCTGGTCGCGGGCGCCGCGGTCGGCGCGCCATCCCGGGGCGAACGGTGCGCGCGCGCATCTGCCCGCCGCACAGGCGGTTACGAGGCGATCGGCGGCCCTCCCGGCGGGGCGGGCGGGCCAAACTTCGGCCGCGCCCCACGGCGGATGGCGCGGCGGCGCAGCGAAGAGCGTCGACCCACCACGGCCACCGCCTTCCTTTCCCCAGGCGCGTCCAACCCGCCCGGCCTCCACTTCCCTGACACACTCCATCCTTCATGAGCGACGCGGACGCCGCGGACGCGTCGGCGTCCGACGGCGGCGGCGGCGGCCGCGGCGACGGCGCGGGCCGCGGCGGTGGCCGCGGCGGCGGCCGCGGCCGCGGCCGCGGGCCGCGCGTCGTCAAAACTCCTGCTCAACTCGAGGCACTCGAGGCAGCGTTTGCAGGTGAGGGGCGGAGGGGCGGAACCGAGGAGAATGTGTCGAGAGAAGAAGGAACGACCCCCCCCCCTCGCCCCGCCCCCAGCCGACGCCCAACCCGCCACCGCCGCCCGGTCCGCCCTCGCCGCCCGCATCGGCCTGGAACCCGGCCAAGTGGCGCAATGGTACAACGTGCGCCGGCGGAAGGCGGCCGGCGCGGCGGCCGGCGCGGCGGCGCGCGGCGGTGCGCCCGCGCCGGCGGCCGCGCCGGCGCCCGCCGCCCCTGCTACCGCCACCGACCAGGCCGCCCGCCTCGCCGCCGCCTTTGCGTCGGGCGCGGTCGACCCGGCCGCGGTGGCGGCGGCCATCGCGGCGCGGCGCGCGGCCGGGGGCGCGGCGCCCCCTCCCCCGCCCCCTCGCGGCCGCCCGCCGCGCGTCCCCGCCGACCTCCCCACCCTGCTCGCCGCGTCCGCCGCCACCCTGGACCCCCCGCTGGCGCCCGGCGGGCCGCCGCTGGGGTTTGTGTTTGATGGGCCGCGGCCGGCGGCCGCCGCGGGCGCGCCCAAGCGCAAGCGCGACGCCGCCGCGTCCCCTTCCCCTTCCGCCTCGGACGCCGGCGCCCACCCATCCTCCTCCTCCGAGGACGATGGCCGCATGACGGCCGCCGAGAGGCGCAAGGCGGCGCGTGCGTCGGGCAAGGCGGAGCGCGACGCGGCGCGCGCTGCCGAGCGCGAGGCGAAAGCGGCGACGAAGGCGGCCGACCGCGCGGCCAAGGCGGCGGCCCGGGAGGAGTTGCGCATCGCCAAAGCGGCGGCGCGCGACGAGGAGCGCGCCAAGAAGCGCGCGGCCAAGGGGCTGCCGGCCGTCGCGGCGGGGGGCGCCGCCGCGGCGCGCCGCGCGCGCACGCTCCCGCCCGACTCGGACGTCGAGCGCGACGAGGAAGCGGGTGGTGGGGCGTGGCCGCCGGCCGGCGTCGCGCTGGGGCCTGCCTTCCCGCCCGACCTCGGCGAGGGCGCGGGCCCCGACTTTTTGTCCTGCGCCGCCTTCATCCGCGACTTTGCCGACCTGCTCGGGCTGCCCCCGCTGTCGCCGGACGCTCTCCTGACCGCCCTCCGCACCGGCGAGGCGTCCGCGGCGTGCGGCGAGGTGCACGCCGCGCTCCTGGCCACCGCCGCCGCAGACGCGGAACTCGCCTGGCAGACCGGCGTCACCGCCGGCGGCGGCGCCGCCAACTTCATGGACCGCGCGGTGGCGGCGGCCGGGTTCCGGCTCGAGGCCGCGTGGGCGTGGGGGTTCGACGTCGACGCGTGGCGCGCGCACGCGGCGCCGCGCGCGTGGCCCGAAGTGCTGCGCCAGTGGGCCGTCGCCGCCGGCGCCGGCCCCCGCCGGCCGCGGCCGCCGCCGCCGAGACCGGCGGCGGCGCGCTCGGGGGCGGGGCTCATCGCCGAGGCGGCGCCCGGGGAGGACGTCGAGCGCGACCCCGCCGACCCGTCCGCCCCCGGCGTCCTCACCCGCCCGCCCCGCTTCCTGCCCGGCTCCATCAAGGCCGCCTGCTGGACCGTGCTCGCGGAGCCCGGGGTCGGGCGCGCGGGGCTCAAGGTCGGGGACATCGTCGCGCGCACCGTCGCCGCGCGCCTGCGCGACTGGTCGTCCAACAAGGCGCCCGACACGACGGTCGGCGGCGCGCTGGACAAGGACGGCCTGTTTGTGCGGGTGGGGCCGGCGCGGTACGCGCTGGCGTCGGTCGTGGCGGCGGCGCCGGGGGGGGAGCCGCGGCCGCCTGCGGAGGACGGCGCGGGTGGCGGCGCGGCGCCTCCCGCCGTCGACGTCGACGTCGACGTCGACGCCGCCGTCGCGCGCGCCCGCTCCACGTCACCGGGCGGCGGCGCCGGCTCCGAGGACGACGAGCGCGGCGCGGAAGACGGCCCCGCGCCGCGGCGCGGCGCGCGCGCGCCGTGGGCGGCGCGCCTAGCCGCCGACGACTACGACGCCCTGTCCCTGCCCGACCGCGTGGCCGCGCTCGCGTTTTTGGTTAACGCCGTGCTGGACGGGCCGGGGGCGCGGGCCGCGCTCGAGGCGCGGGCCGAGGAGGGGGTGCGCGCGCGGCGCGGGGGTGGGGGTGGGGGTGGGGGTGGGGGTCGGGTGGGTGGCGACGCCCCTGGCTCGCGCGCCGCCACGCCCATGGAGACCGACGGCGGCGCGGCGGGCGCCGGCGCTCCGGCCGAGGGCGGCCAACCGCCCCTCCTTTCCACCGCCGCGTCGCGCGCCGAGCGGGTCGCCGCCGCTGACGCCGCCAACACGGTCCGCCTCGACCCCCTGGGCGAGGACCGCACGCGCGGCCGCTGGTGGGCCCTGGGGCTGTCCGCGGATGAGGCCGACCCCGGCGGCGGCCGCCTCTTGTTGGAGCCGGCCGCGGCCGACGGCGCTGTCGCCCCGCCCCCCCCCCCTCTGGCCGCCCTGCTGGACGCCGACTCTCTCACCACCCTTCACACCTCCCTGGACCGGCGCGGCCGCCGCGAGGCCGCGCTGGCGGCGTCGCTCGACGCGGCGCGCCCCGCGCTCGCGTCGCGCCTGCCCGCGCCCCCCCTCGGCGCGGCCGCCGCCGACCCCGACGCCGCCACCGACCCCGCCTGGTTTGTGCCGCCGCTGTCGGGGGCGGACCTGGCGGCGGGGGTGGGGCTGGAAGGGCGCAAACCCGACGCGAGTGCGCTAGCCGCCGCGCGGCGCCTCATGCTCGCCATCGAGGCCGCCGCCCCCTCGGACGCCATCGACCGCGGCGCTCTCCCCGGAGGCGTCGACACCTGGCGGGCGGCGGCAGGGAGCGAGGCCGGCGGCGCGGCCGCCGCGCGCGGCGCGCTCGCGGCGCTCGAGGCGGCGGTCGACCCCTCCTCCCTCCACCCCGCCTTCCCCCGCCACCCGGCCCTCGTGCGTGGCGCGTGGGCGCCGGTGCCCGGCGACGCGTGCGTCGACGCCTCGGTCGCGCCGCGCGCGCCCCCCGGCCACGGCCTCTCGTGGCTCCCACCGACGGGCGCCGCGCTCGTGCTGCGCGCCGCGTCCCTGGACGCCGCCTTGCGCTACCGGGCGGGCGCGCCCGCGTTGCGCGACGCCGCGTTCGCGTACCGGTACGTGCAGCGGCCCGGGCCGCGCGAGGCGGGCGCGCCCGCTGCGTACCCTGGGGGCCCCCCCAACGCCGCCGCGCCGCGCGCGCGCGCCGCGCCGCGCCGCCCGCCCGGCGACGGCGGCGCGCCCGTGTTTGCGGGGGGGCGGGTGTACGCCGCCGCGCTGCCCCCCTTTGCCGGCCCTCTCCTCGACGAGCCTCCGACCGGCTTCGCGTTTGCCCTCGACGGCGCGCGCGACGCGGTCGCCGCGGCCGTGGCGGTGTCCCTGGACGCCGCCGCCGGCGGGGGCGGCCGGGGCCGGGGCCGGGGCCGGGAGACGAGGGCGGCCGGCGCGGGGCGCGGGGGCGGGCGCGGCGCTGCCGGGTCGGCGTCGCCCGACGCCGCCGCCGGCGAGCCCGCCGTCGCCGTCGCCGGCCGCGGCCGCGGCCGCGGCCGCGGGCCCGGCCGCGGCGCGGGCCGCGGCGGCCGTGGGTCGGCCGCCGCGTCGCCCGCGCCGCCCCCGCGCCGCCCCTCCCCCTCCCCTTCCCCGCCCTCGGCAGGCGGCGACCGCCGGTCCGACCCGACCGCGTCCGAGCCGTCGTCGTCCGGCGGCAGCGAGGACGGGAGCGAGGACGAGGAGGAGAGCGGCGGGTCGGGCCGCGCGCGGTCGCGCGGCGCGAGAGCCGCCGCGCGCCATTTCGACGAGTCCGACCTGGAGGATGACTGAGGGGCGCGGGAAGAGGGGAGAGGGAGAGGGAGAGGGAGAGCGCGCGAGGGAGGGTGTGTGTGGGGCCAACGTTCGGCGCGAGAGAGGCGGCGCGCCGTGGAGAGCGCGGCGCGGCGAGCGTCACACACAGCCCCGCCGCCCGCCACCCTGCCCCGCGCGCACGCGCATCCCCCCGCCTCAAGCGTCGGCGATCGTGACCTCGACGTCGACGCCGGGCTCGATCGAAATGGACGTAATCTGTTTGACCACGTCCGCGGGCGAGTGCAGGTCGATGAGGCGCTTGTGCACGCGCAGCTCAAACCGGTCCCACGTGTTGGTCCCCTCGCCGCACGGCGACTTGCGGGTCGTGATGTGGAGGACCTTGGTCGGCATGCGCACGGGGCCCTTGACCTTGAGCCCCTTGTCTTTCGCGCCGCGGACCAGGTCCGCGCACACCTTTTCCACGTTTTTGACGTCGCGCGAGGTGAGCGTGATGCGGATGCGGTGGACGGGCGCGCCGCCGGGCTCGTCGCCCTTGCCGCCCACCTTGGGGACGTACTTGCCGGGGGCGGGGGCCGCGGGGGGGGCGGCGTCGGCCATGTTGTTGTTGTTGGGGGGCTGGGGGAGGGGGAGGGAGGCGGGGTCGGCGGCTGCGGGCGCGGATCGGCGCGCGGCGGCCGCCGCGCCGCGCGGCGCCCCGTGCGGCTCGCGAGCTCCACTCGCCCCCGCCGGCGTCCCGCGGATTTGGCCCGCGCGCGTGCGGGCGGCGGCGCGGCGGATTGAGGCCGCGGCTGCGCGTGAGCCGCCGCCGCGCCGCCGGCGCGCCCGCGCGGGCCCGCCGCGCGCTGCGCCCCCGATCGCACACCTTGAGGGGGGAGGGGCACCGCCGAGATCGACGAGGGTCGTCGAGCGCTGAGCGATGTGAGGGCGCCGGCGGCGCGGCGGCGGCCGTCGCTGCTCGGCGGCGCGCGCTCCCGCGAGAGGCCCGCCCCACGACCCAGGGCGCTTAGAAACGCTCCCCAGCGATCAGGATCGACAAGGCGAATCCCTGAAGCGACGGCGGCTGATTGCCACTCGTCCGCGGGGCGGCGCGCCAAAAGCGGCGCCGCGGGTCGGCGCGCGCCGACCACCCCGACCCCTTTCCGCCGCACGCGCCGGCCCCAGCGACTGTCCAGGCGCCGCGGGCAAAGCCGCAGCACCTCCCGGCCCGCCCGCCCCCCCGGCCGAGTCACGCGAAGCCGCCAGAAGAGCAGAGCGGATAGGCGCCGGCTCTCGCCGTGCGCACCCCGCCCCCACAACCCTCCGACACCCCCGCAACCCGCGGATCCCCCCTCCCGCCCCGCCCCCATGGGCGTCGCCCACGCGCTGGCCGCCGCGCTCGGTCCCGCGGGCGCCGCGGGCGCGCCCGCGCTGACCAACGTGGCGGTCTGCCTCGCGTTCCTGCTGCTGGGCCTGCTGGTGTGTTGGGAGTGGATGTCGGCGTTGACTGCGAGTGGGAGAGGGGCGGCATGCGGGTCGCGGCCGCGCGCGCCGCCGCCGACGGCCGCCCCCCCCCTCCTCAGCTCCCGCGCCCCAAGTTCTTGGAGCGGTCCGCCACGGCGGCCGCGTTCGTCTCTCCCGCGGGCCTGCTGTTCCGGGTGAGAGGGGAGGGGGGGAGGTGGCGGCGGGCGCGCCGATGCCAGCGCCGCGCGGACCGCGCGCCGCGGGGGGCGCGCGGGGGCTCCTTTCGGGGCGCAGCATCGCCCGCTCGTGCTCTCGTCCGTGTCGGCCCCCGCGCGCAGGCGGGCGAGGCGAGGGACCGACCGGCGGCGGCGGTGCCCGCGGCGCGCGTTTTGTTGACCCTCTCACCTCCCCCCCCCAGCGCGCCGCCCTGGGCCTGCACGGCGCCGCCCTCGTGCGCGAAGTGTGGTGCCACTTTACGTCGCCGGGAACCTTCCACCGGGTGCGGTCGGCGCTGCTGTCTTTCGCGGCGCACCCGACGCTCGGCTTCCGCCTCGCGCCCGCGCCCTCGGCTGACGGAGGGTCTTCCCACGGCGGCGCCGCCACCGCCACGGATGAATGGTATGTGGGCGACGCCGACCTGGCCCGCTTCCGGCAAGCCGTGGAGGTGCCAGCCGAAGCCGGCGGCCCCGACTGGGGCGCCCCCCTCTTCGAGCGCGACTACGGCGGCGTCATCTACACCGCCTGGCGCCGCTTCCTCCCCTGCGGCAAAACGGAGTACAAGTCCACGACGGTCGCGCTCGACGCGACGGCGGAAGAGTTTTCCGATTTTTATTTGGACGACCGCACGCGCCCCACGTGGGACACCATGATCGCGGAGCACGCGGCCTTGGAGGTGGGCGACCCGGCGTCCCGGTGCATGGTGGTGCGGTGGCGGCGGTCGTTCCCGTTTGCGTTTCTCACCGACCGCGAATATGTCATCGCCCGCCGCGTCTGGCGCGTGGGCGGCGACGACGGGACGCCCAACGCCGGCCTCGGCCCCGTCCTCTACACCGTGACCAAGGCGGTTCCGGGCCACCCGGCGGCGCCCCCCGCGCGCGGCGTCGTCCAGATGGACGTCTTCTTCTCCGCGTGGCGCTCCCGCACCGTCCCCTGCCCCCGCGGGTCGGGCGCGCCGGCGTGCGAAACGACGCTGCTGCACCGCGAGGATTTCAAGATTCCGGAGCGCCTCGCGCGCGTCGCGGTGCGCGCGGGGATGGCCGGGTTTGTGCGCGGCATGGTGCCCGCCGTCCGCTCCTTTGTCGACGCCCGCCGGCGCCGCGTGCCGCCGCACGCGGTCGACCCGGCGGCGTACGGGGTCGGGTGCGCGGCCGCGACGGCTGCCGCCGCGGCGCGCGGCGGCGTGCCGCCCGCCCGGCTCGCGCCCTCGGGGCGCCCGCTGCCGCCCGCGCGCTCGTGCCCGCAGCTGGCGGGCGGGGGTTATGGCGGGAGGGGGAAGCTGCGGGTCACGATGGCGGAGCCCGAGGCGGCGGAGGTGGGGGCCGACGCGCGCGCGGCGGCCGAACCGGCCGAGGTGCTGCCGCCGGCAGAGGCCGGCGCCCGCCACCACCACCGCCGGCACCACCACCACCACCACCCTTCGTCGCCCGCCGCCAGACTGGGCGCCGCCGTCGCGGTCGCGGCCGCCGTCGCTCTGGCCGGCGCGGTCGTCGGCGCGGGCGCCGAGCGCCGCCGCGCGCGCAACCGGGACCGGGCCCGGACGGCAACGGCCGCGCGCGCGCACGCAGCGCGCGCGTCGTCGGTGGACGCGTGAATCGTTTTTTTCTTGGGGGGGGGGGGGCGCCGTC
>Ga0315294_10008174_pt1 | contig 11497 bp, 20 predicted proteins | sample YL17G13_40_MG_FD_203626 | JGI IMG/M metagenome (GOLD analysis project Ga0315294, IMG submission 203626) | Sediment microbial communities from Yellowstone Lake, YNP, Wyoming, USA - YL17G13_40 | ecosystem: Environmental > Aquatic > Freshwater > Lake > Sediment | place: USA: Wyoming | collected... | reverse complement strand
TCTGCTTTTCGCGGGGTGAGAAGTCGTAGTGAAAATCCAGCCCCACCTCCCCCACGGCGACGATTTCCCCCGGGCGTGATCCCTTTGCCTCCTTGCAGAGACGCTTGAGTTCCTGGGCGGCTGGGGCGCGCCAGTCCTTTGCATTGTGAGGGTGAACGCCGGCGGTGGCGTAGAGGCGGGGCCGCGGGCGGGTCCGGGCGATGCCGAGCGCCTCGCGGCTCGAGGCCACCGTGTCACCGATGACCAGGATGCCTTCAACGCCGGCATCGGCGGCGCGCTGGAGGACGGCGTGGAGGTCTTCGGCGAACTGGGGGGCTGTCAAATGGCAGTGGGAATCAATCATGGGGACCTGTGAGAAGATAGACTTGAGGCTTGAGACTTGAGGCTTGAGGAAAAACAGAAAGAGAGGTTTTTCAAGCCTCAAGTCTCAAGTCTCAAGCCTACAGCCTCAAGTCTCAAGCCTCAAGCCTCAAGCCTACTCACTCCTCGTCGCGGTAGCGTTCGAAGCGTTCCTTGTCGAGCGCTTTCATGTAGGCCTCGTGGCCGCTGATGATGCCGTCGGCGCGGTATTTCTCGATCACGTCGTCCATCAGCTGCATGCCGGCGTTCTTGCCGCCCATCATCACCGACTGGAGCTTGGTGAGCGAGGCGCCGCCGTCCCGGATGATATTGGCCACGGCCATGGTGTGGAGGAGGACTTCGTTGGCCGCGATCCGGCCGCCGCCCTTCCGTTTCAGCAGGAGCTGGGAGCATATCCCCCGCAGCGACTCGCTGAGCATGGTGCGTATCTGGGGCTGCTGATCCGCGGGAAACAAGTCTATGATCCGGTCTATGGTCTTGGGCGCACAGTTGGTGTGGAGCGTTCCGAAGACCAGGTTGCCGGCCTCGGCGGCGGAGATGGCGAGGGCGACGGTTTCGAGGTCGCGCATCTCCCCCACCAGGATCACGTCGCAGTCGGCGTGTCCGGCGTCGAGCAGGGCGCGTCCGAAGGAGTCCACGTCTATCCCCACCTCGCGCTGAATGATGATGGATTTCTTGTTGGTGTGCACAAACTCGATGGGCTCTTCGATGGTGAGGATGTGGCGCGCGTGGTTGGTGTTGATGTAGTCAATGATTGCGGCCAGAGTCGTGGATTTTCCGCTGCCGGTGGGTCCGGTGATCAGGACGAGGCCCTTGGAGAACTCGCCGAAGGTCTTGAGGACGGGCGGGAGATTGAGTTCCTCGATGGACTGGACGTCGCGCGGGATGATGCGGAAGATCGCGCCGAGGCCGTTGGTGTGGCGGTAGTAGTTGCAGCGGAACCGGGCCTCGTCTCCGAGCGAATAGGCGAAGTCGAGATCGCCCACGTCAAGGAAGTGGTGCCAGCGGTCGCTATCGCAGATCTCATCGAGATAGAGGCTGAGGGTTTCCTGGGTGAGGACCTCGTCGGAGATCCTCTCGATGGCGCCGCTGCGGCGTATCTTGGGGGGCTGCCCCTGCGCGAGGTGCAGGTCCGAGCCGTTTTTTTCGATCAAGGCCTGAAACAACGAATCAATTCTCGCCATCGGTTTGTCCTTTCACAAAGGGGATGCGCCGGAGAGGAACTCGCCGATGACCGGCAGGGCGGATTCCGCTATTCGGCGGAGCCGGGCCTCGTCCAGCAGGTGGGCATAGCCATGAACGTAGAAGTGACGAAACTGAAGCAGATCAAACAGAACAGAGTGCTGGATTTCCGTAAGGAAAGACGTTTCAAGAGCCCGCCTCAACAGGTTTCTATGCCAGGACTCATCGGCTTTCGGAAGCTTGCCCCCCTCGGTAAGGCGGCACCGAAGAATCCGCTCCACTCCCGAGTACGCATTGTGCAGGAAGGTTCCCATTGCCGCCAGTTCATAGGCATTCCATTGAGGTTTCGCGAGAAGTTCCTGAATGTGCTTGAGCACTATCCCGATGTTTCGCGCTTCTTCCCGGATGAAATCGTTCTCAGCGCTCATACACGCGGACTCCTCTCTTCCAGATGATATGGCGAATGGGAGGCTCCAGGGAAAGGTCCACCAAGTCCACTGGTTTTTCGATCGCCATGGCCAGCCTTGAGTAGAATCGAAAGAAATCCCGGGGTTCCACCCCCTCGACCGCGAGGTCAATGTCGCGCGCGGCGGATTCGTCCTCGAGCGCCGAGCCGAAAAGCCAGACTGTCTTGACGCCGAACTCGCTGGCGCATGCCCTGATGGTGGAAAGCAGTTGCTCGGACGGCATTGGCTTACTCCCTGCCTTTACCTCGTATGATTTCCTTACGAATCCTGTCCTAGTTTCCTCAAGTTTGAGGCCAACACGGAGTACACTTCCTCAAAAGCGCGCTGATGATCGAACAGCCGCTCATACACTTCCTGCGCCAGATCGGCATGGTAGGTGTGAACGGTCAGGTTGCGATCGTTCATCATCTCGAGCCAGGGCTTTTCGCCGGGAATCCATCCGAGGCGAAAGGCGGTCTTGAATGCCTGGCGCGGGGAATCGCATGTCTCTCCCTCGAATTGCGCGAAGCGGCGCAAGGTTCTCCAGGCGAGCTCGTAGTTGTACTCGAAACGCTTGATGGCGGCATCGCGCACCGCGTGCGAAAACTCGGCAGCAAGGATTTCGGCGAGCGTATCCAGAGCCTTGCGCCAAGTGTTCAGGGCATGGGCAAGCAACTCTTTATCGGGCATCGGGCAGGTCCCCCAGAATGGGAATGGCGTGCCGGAGAGCGCACCGGCGGAACTCCGGCTCGACGTGTGCGAAGTCCACAATCTCATAAGTGTGGAGCGAGGGAAGAGCGTCGAGATCCTCGCGCGCGGCGGCCAAGACGTGGCCCGGCACGGGTTCGTCGCTCCACACGCCGATGTCCCAGTCGGAACCGGGGCGGGCATCCCCACGGGCGCACGATCCAAAGAGAAAGACGCGGCACGGCGGCGCGGAAAAATGCCGGGCCAGAACGGGGCGGAGGGGGATTATTTCGCGGGGTTCGTTGCACATCTTGAACCTCTTTTGCCGCCGGAGATGAATGTGCTCTCATGCAACCTGGACGTCAACACGCACGGCGCATCCCAACCCGCGCAGCAGATTCTCACAATCCTCCCAAGCCAAGCCAAATGCGCGCACGTCGGCCAGCCCCAAGCGGGCGAGACAATCCCGGATCACGCTAAAGTCCTTTTCATCGAACTCTTCCTGCATCATGGCGGTTTCGGCCCAGTCCACAAGTTCGGAAAGGGACATCTTGTGATGCAGATAGTCCGCTACCTTTTCCGCAACCGTTTTTCGCGTAATCATCTGTTCATTCTCCCCCTAAGGCGTTCGGTGTCCCTTGTCCTCTGGGAATTTCTCGTGAATCTCAACCAGTACCCCCCGCTCATCATAAACCTCCTGCCAGAATCGCACAGTGTTTTCTTTCTCATCCACCTCTTTCATGTACCGCGCTTTCCAGCCTCGATGCCCAACGACTTCCAGCATATAACGTCTTCCGCCCCCGGCGAGTTCCTCCCATTTGCCGAATTTCTGTTCATTCTGAGTCCGGCTCGTCATGATTGCTTCGCCGCTTCCTCACTGAGTTGATGCCGGGGATCTTGAGCATTCCCAAACCACCACCTCATCCTCGATGATGGTGAAGATTGCCTTTTCCTCTTTTTCGGCTGCTAGCCATTCCTGAATGGCTTCGCGAATGCTCTCAAGAGCCTCTTCGCGGGTTGCGCCCTGGGAATGGCAGCCTTTCAGCGCGGGGCAGCTCACCGCAAACCCGCGCCCAGACCGCCGCCCATGCTATTGATCCCCAAGCGCCACGCTCTATGTCAGAGACGACACGATTCCTTTCAGATGCTCCAGGACGATCTCGGGCTTGTCCGGGCTCAGACCCAGGGCGCTCGCACCCAAGACCTCGATCGCCACCAGTTCCTCTCCCGGAGCAAAGTCCAGGGCTACGTCTTCATTGAGCCTTACGGTTCGGCATTCGAACGAGCCTTCGCGCAGACGGATGCTCAAAGCGTCCGCCTGCGGATCATACGTGATTTTCATTTGTTCCGGCCCTCCTGGAAGCAGAAAGCATAGACGGTCACCACCACGTATCGCTCCGCCTCCTCCGCCGCCACGGGCAGCACCTGTTTCATTCTGTAATACTTTCCTCCCCAAATTCCATCATATTCGAGATTCAAGCGGTATTGGGCCAGGAGAATTTCAAAGTAACGACATGACGGTGAGCAGGCTGAAGCCAGAAAAAGCGAGTACTCTAAACGGGTTCAGAGTCCAGGCTTCAGCCTGTTTCTTCTCTCCCATTTTCCTCGGCGGAGAGACTTTGAAATTCTCCTGGGTATTGGGCAAGCCCGCGCTGGGCGGCTTCGCGGCGGCCCAGCCGGATAGCCTCTTGGATCTCCCGCAGAGACACGCCGCGGTCCGTCATTTTTTCAACCGCGTGTTTTGTCAGATGCACTGGCTTCTCGAGTTGCGCCATGATCCCGTCCGGCCCTATCTCCCGCTCCTGACGAACACGAACTCGCCCGGCCATGTCGCCCGCGAACCGGATGACGCCGTAGCGGGGCGTCTGCTCGCTGTTGAGGCCCACCAGCCGCTGGACCCGCGCCGCCAGCTCCGTCGCCGTGAAGGCGTCGTTCTCCGGGTTCCGCAGCGCTTCGAGGAGGCAGCGCGTGAAAGGCGAATGGCCGCCGCCGCCGCTGTCGGCCACCGGCTCGATGGAGCCGGAAGTGAGCGCGCGGCGCGAGGGAGACGCCGCCAGTTCTTCGAGGTAGCGGGGCAGCTCGGCGCCGGCCGCCGTGGCGGGCCGGACGCCCAAACCCCGGTCCGCCGACCGCGTAACCTCGAGGAACGCTCCCGAAAAACAGGCGTCGGCGATGACGAGGACGTGGCCCGCTCCGCGCGCGTCCATCGCCTTCACGAAGTCGTGGATGGCGCTGTTGGGGATAAAGTCCGCACTGCTCTGCGCGTCCGCCGGAACCCAGGCGCCGCGCGCCAGCGGTTCGCTGTATTCGCCGTGCCCGGCAAAAAAGAGAAGCACGCCGTCTCCCTTTTTCGCCGCGACCGCCAAGTTCTCGACCGCTTCGAGAATGCCCGCGCGGGTAGCCTGCCGGTCGAGCAACTCGCGCACCTCGGCAAAACCGTAAGAGGAGCGAAGGACGGCAGCGAGACCTCGCGCGTCGCCGACCGCACTGCGCAACGCGGGGTAATGGGCGTATTGGTCTATCCCGATCACCAGCGCCACGCGCCGGACCGCTTGCAGGCGGGCATAATCCGGCGCTTCCGGCTTCTCGGCAGGCTTTGCCGCTGGTTTCTCCGCCGGCTTCTCGGGGGGCGGACTCGGCGGCGACGCAGGCGGCGTTTCCACTTGTGAGGGTTTCGCCTGGGCCTCGGCGAGAGCCGGAAGCGAAACAAGGTCGTCGGTCGAGCAGAGAAAGCGCTCCTCGATGCGCGCTTTTCCCGCCGATGACGTCGCGACGACTTCCAGAGCCTTGCCGGGTTCGAGATACGCCGCCCAGGGTGAGAAGTCCACTCGCGCCACGCCGCGCGCGTCGGTCCGCGCCGCGATGGGCGGGCAATTGAACCGCGATGCAGAAATTTGCAGAGCGTGGTTGGGCAAAGGGTTCCACGCCGCCCGCTTTTCCTTTTCCACCACAATCTCCCGGCGCTCTGCTTCGGAATAGGAGTACTGTTCCCCCGTAAAAAGAACAAGACGCTGAAAAGGATTGACAAGACCGGTAAGCGAGTTCTGCGAGACGCGTGTCCAGTAAGACGGCGGATGCTTTGCGTAAGGGTCTCCCGGTTCCAGGCCAAACATACCGTGTCCCCCGAGGATTTTGATAACAAGGTCCCACGGAGGCCACGCGCCCAAACTGTTTACATCGCCGTCTAGAGCGAACATGGGTCCCATTAACCAGCCTGCGAAATTCATCATTGGCGCCAGAAACAGCATTTCGCCAAGTTTCCCTCCTAACCTCCACTCCATATACTTCTCGTTTCTTTTTTCCTTCACTTCCTTCGAGACTTTGTATTCCGCAGTCGAGTACCCCTGAACCTCCAATGCCATTTGCCGGTTCTGGGTAGTGGGGCGCTCCTTGACCTCAATGCGGATTTCGCTGGGAGGGCCAGTGCGAACGAGTTCCTCGGATTGGGCCAGCACCTCGACGTTCTCGAGGTCATATCCGAGATAGGTCCGGCACCCGCAAAGGGGCAGAAGAAGCGCAAACGCGAGATAAAGGGCGCGTTTCATAGAAGCCGCCTCGAAGAAGATGTTATTCGCTCTTTCACGCGGTCGGCATTCCTTGTCTTTTGGGAAAACGAGGGGAAAAAACGGCCCGTCACGCCTTCAGTTGCGATGTTCCTTGTCGTTTTTTGCCTACCAAATCGTCTCAAGGCCCGTCGCGCGGATTCTTGCGTCCCGCGTCACCAGAGGCAAAGCGAAATGCAGGGCGGTAGCGGCAATGATCCGGTCAGGCATGTCCGGAACGACATCCCTGGGCAGCCGCGAGGCGCAGAAAGCCACCTCGGCGTCCAACGGGAGCGACGCCATCCCGAAACTGGAACCCGACAGCGTTTCCCTGACGTGATCAAGCGCTATCTCGGGGACTTTCCCCTTTTCAACGAGATAGATGATTTCCAGCACGCTGATTGCCGAGATAAAGATGGGAGCGTGGTTCCCCAGGGATTGTTTGATGAATTGACGGGCATTTTCGGAAAGCCGCGCGGATCCGCTCAGATACCATATCAATGCGTGCGTATCGAGAAGAACGCCCTTCATACGGCTTCCTCTCTGGGAAAGTCGCGCCACATTTCCTTTCTTGCCTCTGAGATATCGTCATCGGTGATGTGCACGTTAAGGTTGGCCCAGAGGCCCTCGGGGTCTCGAAACTCCGAAGGCCCGGCCAGTCTTTTTTCGAGGAAATCGGCAAAGTCCAAGACCTCTTGCCGTTTTTCTTCCGGTAGTTTTTGCACGATATTGAGGATCATTTCCGTGGTTTCCATAGTTGCCGGTCCTTTTCTACGGGCCTGTCATTCTCTGAAATCAAATTAACTCTACCATTCCTCCGGCGCTATCTCAAGAGGAATACAAAATCTCCCGTCTCATGCCTTCGCGGGTAGTTACACAAGACAGCGGCTCCCGTCCGGGTTCACCACCACACGGCTTCCCAGAATCTTTGCGGCTATCTCCAATCCTTCATGAAAATAGGCCTTTCGTTCGTCCGCGCTCTTATCTTTGATGTCCTGGTAAACCGCGTCCTTCCACTCCCACACCTCAAGAAGAGATTTTGATATAGCCGTCTCAGTCGTTTTCATACAGAACCTCCATCGGGTTCGTCAGAGTCAGGGGGTAAAAATATCCCTCGCGCTCATTCGCGCTTTTAACCGCCATCTGTTTCTGGATGTTGGCAAGATGCTTGAAGTTCCATGACAGAAGAATATCCATTTGATTGCACGTGGCCAAGGCGATGTGCTGCGCATCCTCGATTTTCCTTGACGGAACAACGCTCTCGTCCACATATATCCCCGCCATACGGATGGCCTCTTCGTCCAGCGTGAGAATGCGAAGAGAATACTCCCTCACCACTTCAAGCAGCCGCAGTCTTTTCGCTTCATCCGGCGTCTTCTCGATTTCTCGTATCACTACGTCGGAAATATAGACAAGGTACTTTCCTTGCCTTACATAGTCCTCAAAGAACGTCTCCGTAACCTTTCTCAGTTCGGGAACATCGTTTGCAAACAGGAAATTGATCACCGATGTGTCCAGATAAACTCTCAATGGTTTCATCTCTCTGCTTCCTTCCCGTAACACCCAGGGGTTACCGGAATCTACTTGTCCTTGTGCTGGTCAGACGGCCCTTTGCTGTCCGCCGGCAGGAAACGACGCTGCGCCCGCTTCCCCCGGAGGAAAGAAGAATTCGAGCATCCGCCAATCGCTCCTCGGCTTGCATCATCCGCGATCGAATGAGGGTCTTGATCTCTTCGTCTTTCACGCCACTCTTATCCCTTCTTCTTCGACGGCCTGAAGCAGCAAAGAGAGCCGCTTGGGAGAATGCGCCATTTCATCCCCAGTCATCACGACGGGTTGGATCAGAACGCCCGGACCGAACTCAGCTTCCCACGCGCAACGCTCCACGGCCTCCTGGACGTCCTTGTCGTTTCTTTCCACTACCACCAAGATGTCGAGGTCCGAGTATTCATCGTCATCCCCTCGGGCGCTGGAACCGAAAAGAACCATGCGGACCACCGGAACTCGGCGTTCCATCATGCGGCGATGAAAATCCAAGAGTATGACGCGGTTCTGTTCAGAGAGCATGTCTAACGTCCTTTGGCATTGTCCTATCGGCGTTGGTGGGGTTGTCCCGTGATGGGAATCCTTCTATCGTTTTCATGACCATTCGCTCCGCAGCCTTCTCTGGAATTCCACGGGGTCTTCCGACAAGGAGATGGAACCCGCCAAGCGGCTGATATCTCGTTTCTCCGTCTCCACGTCGCCCAGGCGGAGTTGTTCTTCGATCACAAGCCAGTCCTCATAGGAGATCTGGACGGCTACAGGATTCCTGGTTTCATCCAAGACGATTTGCTTTTTCACTGAAATCATGTCGCTTTTCCTCCTTGCTCATCCACGAACACGTTGGCCGTCCCTGTCGCGCCTGCGATTGCACCGGGATTTTCGGATGTCCCGCGCGATTTCCTTCTCCGAGCGGTCGTCTTTCCAGGACCCGGCAAGCGACAAGAGTTCCTCGCCGGTAGCCATTCCGGAGCCGCACGGACGTGAAAGGTGCTCCTGGACTATTTTCACCACTTCCTGGCTCACGGAGCGATGCTCTCGCGAGGCCCGCGCGCACAAGGCCCGGTAGAGTCGCTCGTCCATGCCCTTTACCTGAAGAATCGCCATGGCGAACCTCGTCTTCGCGCCGCTATAGCAGTTCCTTGAATTCGGCGGGAGTAAATCCAGCGTCGCGCGCAATGGAAGCCATCGTGAAAGCGTTCACCGGATTGTCCCGAGGGATTGTCAGCCGCGTGATGCCATCGGACATCACCAAGTGTCTTCCCTGGCGGATAACACGGTATCCCGCTTTTTCGAAAGCGCGAATCGCTTGTTCGAAGTTGATGCCGGGAATCTTGGGCATTCCTAAACCACCACCTCATCCTCGATGATGGTGAAGATCGCCTTCTCTTCCTTCTCCGCCGCCAGCCATTCCTGAATGGCTTCGCGAATGTTCAGCAATGCCTCTTCGCGGGTTGCGCCCTGGGAATGGCAGCCTTTCAGCGCGGGGCAGCTCACCGCAAAACCCTCTTCACTTTCGACAAGCACCACCCGGTAACGCATAGTCGGTTCCTCCCTACTTCTTTTTACCAGAACCCTGTCGCGTGAGGAAGACAAAACCACTCGCCTCGTCAATCGGCGAACTCGCCGTGCCAATCGGCAAACCGATGGGCCAAGGCCCATCCTACGGCGCGGGTGAACTGCCAAACCGGCGAATTGCTCAACTCCCGAATCACCTCATCAGACAACCGGTGGACTGGCGAACTGGCGAACTTTTTCCCCTTACCCGTTGCTCTTGTACTGCTCAAACGGCCCCTTGCTATCCGCCCGCCTGTAGGCCTCCGCCCCGCTGATGATCTCTTTCTTCACCAGTTCCATCAGGGAGTCGTCGAAGCGGCACATGCCCATCTTGCGCGAGGTCTGGATGGTGGATTGGATTTGGTGGGGCTGGTTGTCGCGGATGAGGGCGCCGATGGCCGGGGTGATGAAGAGGATTTCGAGCGCGAGCGCCACGCCCTTGCCGTCCTTGCGCGGAATCAACTGCTGGCTGATGACGCCGCGCAGCGATTCCGACAACATCATCCGAATCTGACCCTGTTGGCCCACGGGGAAGCCGTCCACGATCCGGTTGACGGTGTTGACGGCGGAGGTGGTGGGGAGCGTGCCGAGCACGAGGTGGCCGGTCTCGGAAGCGGTGATGGCGATGGAGAGCGTCTCGAGGTCGCGGAGCTCGCCGACCATGATGATGTCGGGGTCCTCGTGCAGGGCGGCCCCAAGCGCCGTTGCGAACGAGCTGGTGTGGGAACCCACCTCGCGCTGGGTGACCTGGCATTTGACGGGAGTGTGCAGGTACTCCACCGGTTTTTCCACGGTGATGATATGGTCGTCGCGGGTGCGGTTGACCATGTCTATCAGCGCCGCGAGCGTAGTCGTCTTGCCGGAGTTGGAGGGTCCGGTGACGAGCACGAGTCCCTGGTTATATTCGGTCAGGCGCTTGAGGCATTCGGGCAGGCCGATCTCTGCGAAGGAGGGAACCTTGTCGCGGATGACGTGGAAGTTGCCGTCCCATCCGCAACGTTCCTTGAAGATACAGGAGCGGTAGCGTGCGTGTCCAGGCGCGTCATAGCAGAATTCGAGGCCGCGTTTTTCGAGGAGGATGGCTTTCTGCTGCGCCGAAAGGACGGCGAAGAGCAGCCGCTCGGTATCGGGTGGCCGCAGAACGGGAACGTCCATCTCGACGACGCGGCCGTGAAGGCGCATGAAGGGCTTGACCTCGGCGCTGATATGGAGGTCCGATGCGCCGGCGGCCCGCGCATAAGCCAGGTAATCCACCAGGTGTTCGAGTTTCTCGGGGAGCTTTGGCGCGGCGGCTGGCGCGGCTCCCGGCTTGGCGGCGGGTTTTGGCGCAGCAGCGACCGGCTTCTCTGGCGACGCCTCCAATTCGCCGGTGGCGGCTTCAAGAGCAGACTTGCCGGCGGGAGCGGGCTTCTTCCCGGGCACGGCGGGTTCGGGCACCGAGGACAATGGCTCCTCGGCCGGCTCCGCTTCCGCGGGCTTCGGGATCTCCTTGAGCGCAGGTTCCGCGGGTGGCTCAGGTTTGGGTTCGGGGAGCGGCGGCGCTGGGGCGGGCGGCGGCGCCTGTTTGACCAGAATCTGTCGCTGCGCCGATTGGATTCCCAGGATGGAATCCACCTGTTCCTGGGTGATGTAGCCTTTCTGCACGAGGATGTCACCGAGGCGCTTGCCCGGGGTCTTTTGGACAATCAGCACCCCCTCCTGCAGTTGTTCGGCAGTGATGAGTTTGTTGCGGTAGGCAATCGTGCCGAAATAAGTGTCTTGTTCCGTCAAGACTACAGGCATGGCATACTCCCCTCTCTCACGAAAAAGGACCTCAACGACAACAGGGACAAAAAGGACAAAAGGGACAAGAAGAAACGCCTGCGCTACTTTGTGGCATGCGCCAGGATATGCTGCCGCACGAAATCCGCCCCCATCATATACGCCTTGCAGTTCACGTCGGCAAGGGCCTTCTTCGGAAAACTGAGCTGCATGGCCTTGACCACGTTTTCTTCCCTGAAAACCTCTTCGAGCGCGTTGTAGGCGCCGAGCATCACCGTATTGACGGCCCGCGGCTCGCCGATCTTGTCCGCCAACTCCAGCGCGGGCACTCCGAACATCCGCACGCCGTCCGGAACCTGGGGCGCTTGGGAGATGACGGAGGAGTTGTACACCACGACCCCGCCGGAGCGCACACTCGGA
>Ga0315294_10008173_pt1 | contig 11498 bp, 9 predicted proteins | sample YL17G13_40_MG_FD_203626 | JGI IMG/M metagenome (GOLD analysis project Ga0315294, IMG submission 203626) | Sediment microbial communities from Yellowstone Lake, YNP, Wyoming, USA - YL17G13_40 | ecosystem: Environmental > Aquatic > Freshwater > Lake > Sediment | place: USA: Wyoming | collected... | reverse complement strand
CAGGTGGTGCTAGCCTAGCTTTGAGCCTGCTCTTTAAGGAGCAGGTATCAGAAATCCATCTCAATGACATAGATCCGGCTATCCACGCATTCTGGTATTCTGTATTAACACGAAACCGGGATTTCATTCAGCTTCTTAATGAGACTCCGGTAACCCCTGGCGAGCGGTCAAAGCAAAAAGCCATCTACGACAAAGGATCGACAGCGGACAAATTCGCATTAGGCTTTGCAACCTTTTTCCTTAATCGAACAAACCATTCTGGTATTTTGAATGGTGGGATGATCGGCGGTAGAAAACAGGGTGGGCCGTGGAAAATAGATGCTCGGTTTAATCGTTTAGAGCTACGACGTCGTATCGAACGGATCGGCAATTTTAGAGATCGTATCCATCTCTCTTGTGAGGACGCGATAGAGTTTCTACGTAACTACAGATTTACAAGGAAAAGCCTGATTTACCTCGATCCGCCATATTATCGGGCTGGCAGGCGTTTGTACTTCAATTCTTACAAACCCGGCGATCATTCGGTCGTAAGCGAATATATCCTAGGGTTGAGATCTCGTTGGATCGTCTCTTATGATGATGTTCCCGAGATTCGAGCACTCTACAAGAACGTCAGGTCTCGGCGGATCCGCTTACTTCATACGGCAAGATTTGCCCGGAACGGAAATGAGGTTCTCTTCTTCTCACCTGGGCTACGGATTCCGGGAATCATGCAATGAAAGATTGGTCGGTATACTGTCAATATCTGTTTACCGCATGGAATTTGTTTTTCCATCAAAAATGTTCAGTGTCGGCGCACCGTCTGTACCGAATGCTTCACTTCGATTAAACAATTGGCTCCTCGCTGAAATCAAAAAACCCGACATTGTGTTTATTTGGAATGCTCGATGCAGAGAGACCAAAGCAATTCTAATGAAAGCCAAAACACACGAAGAGGGGATATTCGTCACCGCGAGAAAAAACGTGTTCGGGGACGCCAACTATTCCCACTTCGGTCTGTCATTGTAATTACCGAAGCAGGTCCAGCGGATTTCCCAGTCGAAGAAATCTCTGTGGAGCGCCTTGGTTGGAAGGCATATGGTCTGACCTCATTGCCTTCGGAGTGGGTCCCGCCGTTTTTTGTAATAACTGCATCCTGCTTTGAAAGGGACTGCTCAGATGTAAAAATCGATGCGTGGGTCGTCGATTGTCTTACTCGTATCGGCATCGGTGCAGATCGTCAAGTGATGGTTCGTTCAAGCAGTACATCTGAAACGATGCGGCATCGCGGGCAGCTAATTTCGACCTCCTGCTCACCAAATCAGGTAGTGACCATGATACGGAATCTAATACCGAGGCTATCTCAGATACTGAGCGGTAAAGTACATTGGATAGTTCAAGAGTACGTAAATCCGAAACAAAAAGGGCTTCTATCCAACGAAAGGCGGCTAAGAGAGGAGAAGCGGGACTGGATCGTAGAATTCGAGCCCCAAGGACCCACACGTGGCTTCACACAACCGATCGCGGTCCGTAGATGGCGCGATGGAACAGACCTGAGTGCATTAGACCTAGGCTGCACTTCTGAATTAGAAATCACACTTCGTTTGAAACGTGTAGCAATGTGGGGGACTGAACTTTCTTCACGCACTCTTTTCGAATGGGTGTGGGATGGTAAAGTGATCCACATAGTCCAGGCTGATATAGCAGAACCGGGGAGTGGGGTTATTCCGCGCTCCCTCCTTCCGACTCAGATAAACTTGGTTGAGATCGCTTCCTTACAGATGTTTCATGGGGCGACTCAGGAAGATTACGAACGTTACAGCAAGCTGCGGAACGTAAAACTGTATGAAGAACTCGGTTACCACATGCCAGTCTTTTACGTGCTCGACGACGCAGAGGCTGTGGATCGCATTTTCTCCAGCCAGATTCCTCCTGGGCTGGAAGGCGACCTCGCCGAACTTACAAAACGCGCTTTGATCATCCGTACTGATGGGGCAAGTATTCCAGGCGAGAAGAGCGAAATGCTCCCACGTAGCGACGAACTTCGCTCATACACAGAAGCGATAAACTGGCTCCTCACCGATTTCAAGTCTAAGATTGAAAAAAGCGGATTGGTGGGCGGTAACCTTTGCTTGATAGCTCATCACTTCATTCCTTCTGTCGCATCCGCGTGGGCGCGTGCGGAGCCAGGCAACAGGATCGTCCGGATTGAGTCGCTTTGGGGTATTCCAGAAGGACTGTACTGGCATTCTCACGATACGTTTGAAGTTGATACACAGACGATTGATGTTGGGTTTAGTCGGCCAACTGCATCGTTGAATTATAAGTCTTGGGAGCGCCTACGCTACAAAGGAACGTTTATTGCTCCAAACGAAGATGGTAAGTGGATACCTTACCAAACAACGCCTCCATATGACTGGAATAAAAGTATAAGTAAAAAGAGTTGGCTTTTTGAGATTGCCCACATAACCAGACAAGTGGCTGAACGCGAGAAGTATGCTGTGTCCGTCATGTGGTTCATTGATAACCACCCCCAAGCGACTGAGCACAAGGTACTGCCATGGTTCCATAGAAAATCGGAATTAGCTGGTCCTCCTAAGGCCGCTCCGCGACAAAAGCACAAAAGCGCGAGTGACTTTAGCATAAAAAGCATCGCTGACTGGCAGCAACTTCAGCAGAACTTGCAATCCGGGAGGTACATAGAGCGAGTTGTTGTCGAGCCAGTCGATCCAGAACTCATTAGAAATCCTCAATTTGCAAAAGAGTTAGCAGATTTAGCCGCATCGAAGAAATTTGTGGTCGAGTTGTCTGGCGGCATACTCTCACACGTATATTATATCCTTCAGAGCCGCGGCGCCCAGGTCGAGTGTATCGATCTATTTGGTGCCGATGAAGACGTCGTTGAGTATAACAAAATAGTCCGCGACAAAGTCCCAACTTTCATTGAAGCGGGTGGCGAGCGCACGGAAACAGTCAAATTAGTGGGCGATGCTCTGTTAGCTGCCTTGCGGCAGAAGCTGGTTGAAGAAGCATTTGAGGCGCTGGACGTAAACTCAGGAGAGGACCTAATCGGCGAGCTCGCTGACATTCAAGAGGTCGTAAAAGCATTGTGTCAAGCGCTGGGAGTGAGTACTATAGACATCGACGCGGAGCGCGAAGAGAAAAAGAAGCGCCGAGGTGGCTTCGAGAAGGGCTTGATGCTTGTCAAGACCGCCACACCTCATTCCATTCAGAAGCAGTCCACCACTCCTGAGCCTCCTACTCTTGGGCTGAGAATGCAGCAATCTTTCGAGCCTGCAATTTCGGATGCAGTGTTTCTTCCTGCAAGATCTTTGTATCGCCGCCCGGATCTCCGCCAAGTTAATCAGCTACTTGAAAAGCTGTTCACTTTTGCAACAGAAGCAAACAAAATCGGAGAAATCAAGGAAACTCTGGACTTCTCGATGCCGATTGGCAACCAACGGCAGCAAGACTTCACTCTAACGGTTGAGCTAAGACGAATACAGTCTTCGGTGCGCGGAATTGTTCGGCTACGTCTGCGGCGCCCTTCGCAGTTAGAAATTGAATTTCCTGAATAAAGAGAAATTAGGATCATTCTGTTAATTCCATCTGAAAAGTGACCACCTTCTCAGGTAGAATTCCCTTCAAAAATTGAAGGATGGGACGGGGGATGGGACGTAGGTTCTAAAACAACTTCTATTGCTCTAATCCATTGGGCATCGAACTTACGACTCATACCCACTATAAATAATTTTACAGGTTTTAAGTATCTCCTCAAGGAAACCGTTCCTGTCATTGCTCAGAAAATGGCAAAGAGCATCGGGCATAGGGCCCGCCTACGCCGAGGCTCCGGCGGACAGGCGTAGCGTAACTTCAAAAAATTTAAAGACCATTTTCATGGTTCGTGCCTGCCTGAGGTAGGCGGGGATGATCCCCCGGCCGTGGGGTATAAATTCGGAAAAAGGTTCGAGTGTTTACCCCGCACCTTTGATAAAGTGCGGGGTTTATTTTCTAACGATAAAAGATCCTGATTCGTTCCGATAGATTGAAGATTTCACTTGAATGTAAAAAGGTGGTGACAAAGATTTAACGGTTAGCGCCTCTTACCATTTTATCACATGGAAAGTAATGTCCCAAGTTTCTGAAATACTTCTGTCATGATTCTTGGCGGCAATGGACATATCAACTCTGCCTTTCGGGCTCGCCAGTCTAAGTTCTTTACTTGGTCAGCCAGGATTGCCCCTGTGATCGGTAGTCCGGGAGGTATAAGAACTTCAAATGGGTAACCCTTAATTTGCGTTGTGATTGGGCATAGAATAGCGAGACCCACCTTTCCATTATAAGCTTGCGGTGAGAGGATCAGCGCAGGGCGACGCCCTGCCTGTTCGTGTCCCGCTTGTGGATTTAAGGTGATCCAGACAACGTCACCCCTTTGGGGAACATAGGTTCTTAATCTTACCATGCTTCGTTGCCCATCGCAGGACCCGTATCTACTTCGTGATGCAAGTTCTCATTGGTTACTTGAGAGAGGAGTTGTTTAAGTGTGAATTTAGGTTTGGTATCTGGCACGATGGTAAGTTTTCCGTCTATCAGTGATACCTCAACAGATGAATCACGATCGAGTCCTGCTTCGGTCGCAAAAGATTTTGGAATACGTAATGCAAGGCTATTTCCCCACTTCTGTACACGGGTTTTCATAAAAACCTCCGTTAAAATGTATCTACAAAGAAGATACTTCCTTTTTCAACCATTGTCAAGACCTAACACATTAATAGATTCCAGGACGGGAAGATACCCTTCCTCTCCTCACAATTTATGTTTGAATTTCTCATATCGTTGTCATCAACCTTGCTTCTTCTTTTCCCCAATCGGCTTAAAGATATCCGTCAGTGGGAGGCTAAGCCCTACCTCGGGTTGATATCGCAGAAAAGCGGGGATGGGATACCTTATTCCTCTCTCGTGAGTCTTCGAGAGACCTTCCACAAGATTCTTCAGGTGCGATGCGGGCAACGCATAGGCCATTTCGTGGTCCTGAGCAGTGGCCCAAACCCGATCCCCATTACCAGGGACAACCACTTTGGGAGATTGATCCAAGAAAGCACCCAATACTCCCTCGGTGCAGGAAGCAGCCCGACCAGAAAAAGAGCATGTAATGGGCTGACCAGTTCGCTGAGTGCTTCCGTGAATACAGCGCATAAGTTGAGCTGGATTTAGATAGATCAAGATGACATCTGGCACTATTTTGGTCCATTCGAGGGGTGAATAGACCACTGCTTCGCATTGGCCAGGTTGCAGAGTTCTAAAGGATTGAAGGATCGTGAGGGCCGATGCGCGATCTAAAGCGTAGTTCATTCGTGTGAGAAAGTCGATTGCTCCTTCTTGATTGGCCGGTTCCGATCCATAGGTATGGCCTGAGATAGCACAACCTAAGTCATCTTTGGTCATTGCGATAGTCCAACCGTACTTCCGTGCAACAGCCGCAGCCTGACAGTACGCCATCTTTACCTTGAGATCTTTCAGAGGAGTTCGAACTCCATCAGGAATATCTCGTTTATCTTTTAGAATTTGAATCGCCACCGGAAACGTCTCAGAGTTGATATAACGCCTTAACTCCTTCCCGAGTTCTTGCCATTCCTTCATAATTTTTCCTCCTTTTGCCTTTATTTTATAACGTTGTTGAAAACTTGCACTTTAAATAATGTTTGTGGTCTCACCCCACCATTGGCACAAAGGACTACATGCGGGGCAAGCAGATCATTGGAAGCAGTATACCGATTGATTCTTACTACCTCTATCATTCCTTGAGAAGAAGATTCTTTTTGGGACGAAGGAGGGGACGTAGGTTCTAAAACAACTTCTATTGCTCTGATCCATTGGGCATCGAACTTACGACTCATACCCACTACAAATAATTTTATAGGTTTTAAGTTAAGTATCTCTTCGAGGAAACCGCTCCTGTCATTGCTCAGAAAATGGCATAGCGTGAGTTCAAAAAATTTAAAGACCATTTTCATGGTCTGAGGGTAATGCCCGGCCTCGGGGCATGGGTTGGGAGAAAGGGGTCAAGAGTTTAAGCCTGCCTTGTGCAGGGCGTTTGGATTATTTTTTTCTCATGGGTCCTTTTTTACGCTTTTGTTTCGTAAGGCTGTCCAAAAATTCTGAGACCGTCTGAATAACGACGCCACCTGTAAGGTTTGGGTTATTCATAAAAGGGCCGAAATCCTTAACGTCGCCTGTGAGCAGATGGGTTGCCTTACAGTGGATTGCGGCTTCGAGGATAGGGCGGTCCTTCTCTGGAAGAAGAACTGGACACATTCGGCCTGATCGGGAAGGGACTTTGATAATAGTAGCCATCCATGATTCAAACCTTTCCAGATAGTCTGGAAATTTAATCGAGAGGTTACGATGGGCTTCTTCGATCGCATAAGAACATGACATCACTTCCCAATATCCCTGGGACCCGAGGTCAATGATGAACGCTGCTTTTCCAGAAGGGTTGTGTGCAGCCGTAAAGAGCACATTTGCATCAAGAAACAGGCGAATCAAGATCGCTTCCTCAGGCGTTTCAAAAGGGCATTTCGTTCAGAAGGCTCAAGACGGTCTTCTTTATCCCATTGGACAATGTCTTCGTTGGAAAAAGTTTCAATTTCAACTACCGCTGCAGGTCGCAACACCACTTCACTGTCCTTTTCCTCAATGGTCACAACCCCTCCAGATTGGATGCCCAGGCGTTTTCGTACCGAAGCGGGAAGAGTGATTTGCCCCCGACCGGAGACTAAAAGGTTTTGGCGCATATTTCCTCCGATAATAAGTTTTTCGAAATTCAGTATAACAGAATTTCAGCAATTCGTCAAATAAAAGGAGAAGCGAAGATGGGAGTTGGTGAACGAAAAAATGGGGGACGTAGGGGAAAATGCAACTTGGCGGGGAGAATGCGTTCGTTGCATGCTATTTCAGAACCTCATTCCAAATTGACATCTTCTCTGGATTCTTGCCAGAAAAAGCCTGCCGTGAATGTTCCTGCTTCATCGATATCAGCCCAGAATAAACCGTCATCCTCTTTTTGCCTCCGACGGATTTGCTTGGGTGAAGAGGAAAAATGAGGGTCAGGCATCGTTAATACGGTATTCTCTTTTCTTTGCTTAAGGAGATTTTTCCCTACGAAGGTTGTCCGTTGTCAAGAAAATTAAAAATGGGGGTCGGAAATATAATTTTGTCTAAAGGAAAGATAAAATTTTCAATCCATCCACCATCTCGTAATGCCTCCGGTTATTGGTCAGTGGCGTCAATCTGTGGTGGAGGGGTGACATACCTCATCTTCGATGCCTAAGGTGGAGATACCGCTCAAGAAATCATTCAGGGCCTTCTCGTTGCTTGCGGGATTTGTTGAGTAATAAATCCCTTCGTAAAGCTCTGCCATTGTTGGCGCAAATCTCGTTCACGACAATTTAGCATTCTTGTACCGATAGAGATACCAGCAGGCTGTACTCCTATGAGGTTTCCAGCTATTAGCAATTTTTGAGATAGCATCGTCAGATGCAACTCTTACTTTATACAACTCTACAATGGTCTTGCGAAGGCCATGATCATGTAAGGGAAAAATATCTGGTCTGGCCAAGGCAAATATTAGATACATTTCCGCAGTCCAGGGGCCAATTCCTTTTACTTGTGTGAGCTGGCGAACAACCTCATCATCGGGCAATGACTTGAGGTTTGGTAATTTTAAGGAGCCGTCAAGGATCTTTTTCGTCAGGTCAAATAAACATTCCAATTTCCTCCCCGAAATGCCCGCCTTCTTTAAGTCCGCTCGATCCAAATTAATAAAATTATGTGCATTGATTGGTTTCTTGCCAAAAAGACTTCGTATACGACTGGATATACTGCAGGCTGCATGCGGAGATAGCTGTTGACTGACAATGGCATCCAGCAAATACGAGAAGCCCCCAGGCTTCAGAACTAAAGAGCATGGCCCGATTTTCTCTATTATTCTTGCGAGTATTTTGTCTCGTTCTGATAGATAGTTTATCGCACTATAAAAGTTCTGAGGTTCCCGAACGTGGGGAGTCTCAGAAATTAACTGAGGATATTGGAAAGTCTGTTTGCTCCATTCATCAATGAAGTCATTTATTTGTGAACTGACTTCTTCTAATGAAAAAAGTTCAAACTCTAAAATCGGCCTATGCTCCCCATGCGAACTTTTGAAATCATCAGTTTCATTGAGGGAATCAAAAAGGGACGGTTCCTTGTAGACGTGCTTTTGTTCTTTGTCCTTCGAACCAACGAAGTCCCCCATCGGTTCAGTCCCTTTATTAAAACGAGCAAGAGTAGTCTTGATTGCTTCGGGGCTGTTATCCACTCCGATCCAAAATCTCCCAAGTTCATGGGCAACAGCTAAAGTCGTTCCAGAACCACAAAAACAGTCCATAACGATATCACCAGGCATTGATGACGCCTCTATTATTCTCCATAGAAGATCGGGATTCTTTTCGGTAGGATACCCTGTAATTTTGATGTTTTGATTATGTGCATCTCGAAAATCCATCCAGATATCTTGAACGCCAACGCCTGGGTTCTCATCAAGATATACTTTTCTCCTTGGATTACCGCTTGCGGACCAGAAAATCTCTCCCCTGACATCCATCTCATCCAGCTTTGAAGGCAGGTATTGCCAATGTTTTCCCGGTGGTGGCAGCATCCCGCGCCATGGGTTCCCTGTCTCTCCCCTTCTGACACCAGGCGCATGGATGGGTACCTTCATGAATCTGCGATCTGTTTCAGCTTCCACATACTGGTATTCCTTGGCACGTTCTTCGGTCCAGGGTTCCAAGGGCTGGTTCCATACATAACGAGAGCTTTTGGTGTAAAAAAGTATGTAGTCAGCAACATTACCGTAAGTTTTGTAGGTATAATTTTTGGGGTTACATTTCTTTCTTGTTATACAATTCCTATAATTCTCGGCTCCGAACACCTCATCCATTATGAGTTTCATTTGGAAAACCATCTTTTCATCAAGATGAAGGTATATTGACCCATCCTTTGCAAGGAGTTCACGGAGCAAAACGAGTCTTTCCCGCAGAAATTCTACATACTCAGCACCGGTGAGTACATCCTCATAAGCATGAAGTTGTTTCCGTGAATAGAATGTACTTTGAGTCGAGAAAGGAGGATCAATATAGATAAGGCGCACTTGACCGTTTACTTCAGAATCGAGAAGTAAGGCTGCGAGTATTTCCAAGTTGTCACCGAAGTATAGCCTATTCCGGTGGGTGAAGGGGTGTTTCCATCGGGAAACAATCACAGAGGGCGGGGTTGAAATGATAGTGTCTTCCGGTATCTTTCCACTGTAGGAAAGTGAAACGCCATTATTCGGGCTAATCGAGGTTTTTTTTTGGGGCACTCCAGTTGCCATGGCAAATCCTAATTTCTATTTACAGCGCAGCCACTCCAGAGTGATACGTTCTGGAATCATCCTCAGAGTTACAACTTTTACCTTTCCTTTCCAGATATCCTCAATATAGGCATAATCTCTCCACATTGATCCAAGCAAAAGTCCTGGTCCATCATTTAGGAATATCACTTTTGTGTTTAGTCCGTGTTTCCTAGAATAAGTTAGCACCTCACTCGCACAGTCACGATATTGCCCAGTCCTATCATCTTCTTGTGCACCCCCTCTATCGCTGTCGTATCGCGCTAATCCGATGGCGATGGGTTGATCTTCGTCGAGAATGACAAAATCGACGGGTCGATCCGGTTTGGGATAGGCCTTGAAAATCTCGCCGAGGAGTACATCTTTGCCTGCTCGTTCAGGGCCAATCACTTTTAGATTTGGAAACTGTTCACGCATTATTATAAAAAGCCTTTCCGTCAAGTCATAACCCTTTTGTCCCCTATCTTTATACTCCCAGAGAATTGCACATAATACTTCATCAGGCATTGGACGCTCTGCGAAGTGCTTTTGGACTTCGTTAATTGGACGAAACCGTTTGCCAAAATTCTCGCAAATATGGGAAGCCGCATTTTTCTTCTTGAGCATTTCAACTGGCGTTTCCGGACTCACATATTTCCGAAAGACGCGGCAAAGTTGGATGCGCATCCACTGCGGGGTGGTTTCGCTAATGGTCATGAATAGGTCGGTGGACGAATGCGATTTTTTAAGTAGCTGCCCAAAAGTGGCAAGGACCGGCTTATATAGCTCACATGCAAGCGGAAGAATATCCGGGTAGTATTCTCCTGTTGAAAGAGTAATCCACAAATGAGCTTCCTTTTGATAATCACCAAATGACTTTTTTTGACTCTTCTTCATTTATCTTCCGGTTTTCATTTAAAGTGATTTATTTACCCATTAATTGCTGCCTCGCGAGATTATACCATTCTCAATCGAAATTTGAAGTGTGACTCCCTCCCGTGGGATACTCCACGGAACCCAAAAATCATTTAAACAAAGGACTTTTAATAAAATTAAACACCATTCAGAGGAAAAAAGCAAGAGCGCGTAGAACCAAAGGGTACGAGAACAAAGGGTTAGATAGTATTAGGGACAAGGGGAATATCTATAAAATTATAAATTGACAGCAGTTCAGTCCTGGACGCATGTCCCAAATTGCAAGGGGTAACGCTCACGCGCAAGCTACGGAAGGGGCTATCTCCTGCCATAGGTTCTCCACATCCCTCTTGGCAAACCGATCACTCTTGCACCAGGACTCGCAAAGAGAATTGGGGGCACTGCTAAACTATGTCCCTTACTTTTTTGCCGCTGAGCTTTTTTATGTAATAAGTTAGGGGAGGTAGATGAAAATGCTACTTGGCGGGGAGAATGCGTTCGTTGCTCACTTTTTTACTGATTTCCGCAGAATCTCCTCCTTAATTTCCGGCCTCTCCAAAGGAATTGGTCCTCTGTGACGCAAGACTACACTCACTCCTTCTTCCTCAAAGGTCAGTTCCTTGCCTTGCTTCAATTCCATTGTGAATTCAGAACCTGAAAAATTTTGGCGAAAAGGTACGAAAATTGCTTTCACTAAGAGGTAAGAAAGCACAATTCCCTTGACAGGGGTAGATTGGTTATAATATTGTAGAGCGCGGAACAGGTAGATGAAAAGTTCAATTTTAATAAATCACAATAGAGAGAAGTTACTAAACGCGTTGGTTTATTTTTCAAGAAATACGCGCTCTTGTGGGAAAACTAAACTATTTAAATTATTATACTTTTTCGATTTTATTCATTTCAGGGAAACGGGGAAGTCGGTTACTGGATTGAACTATTACGCGTGGGACAAAGGCCCTGTCCCACAAGATCTCTTCCACGAGCTAAAACAACCAGATAAAGACCTAAAGGAAACCATTGCCCTTCTGAAGCAATCCGAAGACGAAGATGATAAACTTTGCAGGGTAATTGCGAGAAAACCATTTGATCCAAAGTATTTTACTAAAAGAGAAATGAAATTAATGGAACGGTTGTCATTTATTTTTAAGGATGCTTTAGCAAAGGATATGGTCGAGATTACTCACCTCACCGGCACTCC
>Ga0315294_10008171_pt1 | contig 11499 bp, 6 predicted proteins | sample YL17G13_40_MG_FD_203626 | JGI IMG/M metagenome (GOLD analysis project Ga0315294, IMG submission 203626) | Sediment microbial communities from Yellowstone Lake, YNP, Wyoming, USA - YL17G13_40 | ecosystem: Environmental > Aquatic > Freshwater > Lake > Sediment | place: USA: Wyoming | collected... | reverse complement strand
CATTTTACCCACGATCATCGGCATGCTCATCCTCCATGTGACCCCCATCTTCCAGGGCATCTACATGTCGTTCCTCGATCTCTCGCAGTTCACCCTCAACCAGTACCTGGGCGCGCCCTTTGTGTGGTTCCAAAATTATTATGACGTTTTGATCAATCCTGACAGTCCGGTGCGCATCGGCCTCTTCGAGGCGGCGCGCAACACCGCCATCTACACCATCGTGGTCACCTTCGGCACTTTATGGCTCGGCCTGCTGGCGGCGCTCATGGTCAACCGTGAGTTCAAGGGCAAGGGCCTGGTCCGGACCCTTTTCCTTTTCCCCTGGGTGGTGCCCACTTATGTCACCGGTATCCTGTGGGGGTTCATGTGGCAGAAAGAAGTAGGCATCGTCAATATCCTTCTAAAAGATGTTTTCCACGTCGTGGCGGAAAAGCCCTTCTGGCTTATCGGGTCCAATACCTTATGGGCCATCATCATCCCCACCATCTGGCGCTACTGGCCCTTTTCCATGCTCCTGCTTTTGGCCGGCCTCCAGCAGATACCGGAGGAGCTCTACGAGGCGGCCGATATCGACGGCGCCTCCCCCTGGCGCAAGTTCTGGATGATCACCTGGCCCCTGCTCAAGCCGGTGTGGGCCATCCTCATCCTCTTCGGCCTTATATATAATGTATACGCCTTTAACATCGTCATCATGATGTTCGGCTTTGGGGCGGGGTTCCCGGGAGAGTGGGGGGACCTCTTGATGACCAATATCTTCCGCAATTCGTTCATGCAGTGGAACTTCGGGGTGGGCACGGCCATCTCGGTACTGCTCATGGTCACCATGATCATAATCGTCAATGTCTGGTTCATCTACTACCGGAAAGCCGAGGAATCTACTAAATAATGCCCTATTATCTTAAAAAGCGCATCATCGACTGGATCATCCACCTGTTCATGTTCGGGCTGCTGGCCATAACCCTGTTGCCTATCGGCTGGATGATCTACTCTTCCCTCAAGGAGAATACCGATATTTTGATCGGCAAGATCCCCCTGAGCAACGCCCGCAACAATGTCTACGAGATCTTTTTGGACGGGCCGAACGTCTGGACGCTCACCTCCGACGGCGGCATCAACAAATGGGAAAAAAATTCCCTAAAGGAAGTTGACCACGCCACCGCCCAGACCATGACCACCCATTATTTGATCGACGACCGGTATCTGTGGGTCTCCTCCGCCAACAAAGGTTTGCTGCGCTATCAAAAAGACGATTTGAAAAAAGTCAAGGAATTCAAGCTCAAACTCCCGCCCTTTGACCGGGCCAAGGTGGTGGCCACTACGCTGGTCTCGGGGTGGGGGAAGATCTACTTCACCATGCAGTACAAGGGTTACGAAGAACTGCTGGAGTTCGATCCTAAGCTCGAAAAGGTCACCCGCACCATTAAATTGGGCAATAAGATGTCGCCGGTGCAGATCCGGTCGCTGCTGCCTTTTAAGGACAAACTTTTAATTGGATTGGACAAGGGATTGCTTAAGCTCGATATCAAGTCCGGTAAAGTGGAAGCGGTCTACAACCTTTCCCAATATTTGCCCATCGGCATCGCCCGCCTGCGGGCTATCAATGCCGTGCCTGCCGGCAGGCAGGGAAAGATCGTGATCTCCGGCAACACCGGGGTTTTCCTCTTTGACACCGCCTCCGGAAAGGTGACCAAGACGCTTTATTCCGGCAATGCCCTGGGCCTTAGGGTGCAGAATAATAAGGTCTACGTGGGCACCAACCGCGGGTTCAAGGCGTACGATCTTAAGACCGGCAAGATGGATAATTATGAGCAGCTTTTCCGCCAGGTAAGGGTGGATGGTACGGTGATCAAGGGATCGGAACTGGCCCCGGCGGATGTGTCCACTTTTGCGATAAACGGCGACCGTATCTTCCTGGGGTCTTCCTACGGCCGGGTCAGCATATATAATGTAAGGGAAAAGCGGGTGGTCGCCGACTCCTCTGCCCGCATGGGGCACCTGGTCATCTCGTGGGTCAATTATATAGACATGTGGCGCAATGTGGATTTTGGGCTGTATTTGCGCAATTCCTTCTTCATCTGCGGGCTGGCGATGGCCTTTGCCATGGTGTTCGCCACGCTGGCGGCTTACGCGCTCTCCCGCTTTGATTTTCCCGGCAGCAAGAGCTTTTCCATGATCATCCTGGCCACCCAGATGGTGCCGGGCATCATGTTCTTGATCCCCACTTATTCCAATTTCGTGAAATTGACCGAGATGACCGGCCTTCCCATAAAGGGGACCTACTATGGCATCATTTTTGTGTATTCGGTTTTCTTCATACCTTTCAGCGTCTGGATACTGCGCGGGTTCTTTGCGGCCATACCGGTGGAGCTGGAGGAGGCGGCCCGCATTGATGGTTGTTCGCCCCTGCAGGTCTTCCGGCACGTGGCGCTGCCCCTGGCCATACCCGGCATCATTGCCACCGGCATCTATGTGTTCCTGCAGGCCTGGGATGAATTGATCTTTGCCTGGGTCTTAACCTCGGGCGACACCATGACCATTCCGGTTGGGATCCGCAATTTTGTGGGCAATTACCAGAACCGCTTCGACCTCATCATGGCGGCGGCCACGGTGGCCACCGTCCCGGTGATGATATTGTTTTTCATGCTGCAGAAGTATATAGTTAAAGGCCTCACCGCGGGGGCGGTCAAAGGTTAACTGAAATTTCCTGGAAACCAGATAGATAAAGAGAAAGAGAGGTGAATGGTATGAAAAAGTTTTTAATCGGTTCATTGATGGTCCTGCTCATGGGTTCGGTGGTTTTTGCGTTCGGGGGTCCGGCCCCGGAGGCGCCCGCCAAGGCAGCTTACCCTTATCTGATAGATAACTTTGAGGACGGCACTTACACCAAGGACCCCGAGTGGTTCAGCTTTGATGGCATAGTCCCGAGCATAGTTAAGACCTCCAATTTAAGAGAAGGCGATTCCAAGGTGGCGGCCAATGCGGGCCAGTATGCCTTGAATCTGTCCGGCAACGCCAAGGATTGGTATGTGGGCGGGATGGGCACGGTTCTGGGCATCGACGCATCCGGCTATTCCACCTTTGAAATTGATGTCTACGGGTACGGGGAACAAAGCGGGAAGCTCAAAGTGGAGCTCTATGATGATGACAACGGCAACGCCGACATTGAGGTGGACAAGAGCTACAAGCCCCTCTACGACGATCTCTTCAGCAAGGAGATAGAGGTGAACTGGACGGGCTGGAAGCATCTTAGTATCCCGATCTCCGAGTTTGCGATCGAGGGCAAGGGTGACAAAAAGTGGAACCCTTCGCTTTCCGGCGGCTCCGGCGGATTGGTCAAGATCCAACTGATCTCGGTGGCCAATTCCCAGACCGGTTCCATCAATTACACTGTTGATAATCTAGAATTCGGCCTCGCCAAGTAGCTAATTGGTAGGGAACCGCGAGGTTTACTCGTTGGTTCCCTACCTTCCTTCATAACCTGCGGCTGAACGCCGCGGTTAAAATTCCGCAACTTAACTGAAATTATCTTCTTTACTTTCCGATATATATACATTGGAGGCGAATTATATGGCAGAAGGAATAGCAGGAAGTTACTCAACAGCGTATTCGTATTATTATCCCAACTATAGTTCCTATGCCTGTTATCCCGAAGAAGAAGTGTCCTCAGTAGATAGCAATGTGCCCATCAATTTCAACCAGCCGGCATTAGAAGACCGCAATCCCCCGCCTTCTCTGGCCCAGGGGGCGCTAGCTGGAGCTTCTTCTTTTACTTCCTTGGCTTGCGACTGCCATGGGATAATTCTGGAAGGAGATGCCGGTGAGTTTGATTATTATGAAGATGCGGGATTAGAAACGCCGGTAGACGCAGACGGCGATTCTATGCCGGATGAATTTATAGTAGATATTTTAGGAGATGAAGACGTATTTGATAATTATGATGTCACGAGCGAAGTCGAGGTAGATGCAGATGGCGATTCTATGCCGGACCTGTCCGACGAAGTCCCGATGGACATCGGGACGGAGTCGGATGAAGTTGCAGCAGATGTAAGCGAATGCGAAGTAGGAAGTATACGAACGTCATATTCTGGTCATTCTGAAACCGAAGGTGTTGGGGTGTGTCGGTCTCAAATAGAAGAGTGTCGTTTTACAGAAGAGGGAGCAAGGTGGCAGATAATCCAGGGGGAAGTTTTGCCAATGCCTGAAATCTGTGATGATGAATTGGATAATGATTGTGACGGGATAGCTGATTATGCGAAAGTTGGAGATGATGTGAGAATTACTTTTGCTTCTGAAACTTCTTCTTTACCTTCGCTTGTATGGGCTGGTTCAGAATATGGCGTTGCCTGGCAAGATAACAGAGATGGAAATTTGGAAATATATTTTGCAAGAATTGATAGCTCTGGCAGAAAAATCGATTCCGATGTGAGAATTACAAATGATCCTGGAGCATCCTGGGCGCCTTCCCTCGTCTGGACTGGTTCAGAATATGGAGTTGCTTGGACGGAAAACAGGGACAGTAATCAAGAAATCTATTTTGCAAGGATTAGTCCTACAGGTGTTAGAATAAGAACTGACATAAGGATTACTAACGACCTAGCAGATTCACGTCTTCCTTCCCTTGTTTGGACAGGGTCAGAATATGGAGTTGCTTGGCAAAATCAAAATTCTACAGGAAATACAGAAATATATTTTACAAGAACTAATTCCAGCGGCGACAGAATAGGGTCTGATGTAAGAATCACTAACGATCCCGCAATCTCTTCTTTCCGTATCCCTTCGCTTGTATGGACTGGTTCAGAATATGGCGTTGCCTGGCAAGATCATAGAGATGGAAATGAGGAAATTTATTTTGCAAGAATTAATTCTACAGGGGATAGGATGGGATCCGATGTGAGAATCACTGCGGATCCTGCGGCCAGCGGGGGGCCATCCCTTGTCTGGGGTGGGAGTGAATATGGAGTGAGCTGGACGGATATGCGTGATGGCAACCAGGAGACATATTTTGCGCGTATTGCAAGTGATGGAGTTAAAATTGGCGCAGATATCCGCATCACAGATGATAGCAGTTACTCAAGCTTGCCTTCCCTTGTCTGGAGTGGGAGTGAATATGGGGTGAGCTGGCGGGATGGCCGCGATGGCAACCCTGAGGTTTATTTTGGGCGTATTTCAAACACTGGAGTTAAGATCGGAACAGATGTGCGCATTACAAACGATCCTAATATCTCATGGGATCATTCGCTAGTTTGGACTGGTAGTGAATATGGAGTGGGTTGGGATGATAACCGCGATGGCAACTGGGAAATCTACTTCGCGCGCATCGGGTGCCGGTAGAAAATAATGGGAGAAAACGGGCAGTCGATCAGATGCGAAAAATCTGATGCGAAAAAAAGTGAAATTTTTGGACAGGACTGCCGATATATATATGGGTCAGAGTGCAGAATATCTGAGTATCAGAATATCAGGAGGAAAAGCAATTGGGCCTAAGGATCAGTAGAAGAACAGGAGTAATGCATTGGGAAGCGCAGCGAGCGCGAACCAGGCAAGATGCTCCGCCTGCCAGACAGAACAGAGGCAACGATGATATTGATTATAGCGCTATCACGCGCTTTACGAAACCGAATTATGCCTTAAGAACGCTGGCTTTTATAGGGACAGTGATGACGTTGGGGGCGATCGTCGGGGCCTGGAATGCCCAACAGCGGATAGATGAACATAATGCTCGGCCCGATATCGAATTCATGCCGACCGCAACGGGCGGGGACATGGTGAATATTAAAGCTCGGGGTTTGGATCGGGATATTACCGGATTGAATGCTGTCTTGGAGACCCAAAGACACCGGGCCGATCAAAAGTGGACCGGGGTCCCCTGCGGGGTGGAAGTAGCAGACCCGACGGTGGTGGGTGACGCGGTGCAGTGGCAGGTGAACACCGAAGGGATAACAAGTCCCTGCGATGTTCGCTTAACGATAGGCGGGCATCCTTACACCTATCCCGTGGTGATAAGGCCCAAACCGCAGATCAGGGTTACGCGGGAGCAGATAGGGCCTAATCGTTATCATATAAATGTCCGGGGACCGATCGAAGGTCGCAGAGTGCGTTTCGGCCCCCAAACAGGAAGCGGAGCGCAAGTGCTGGGTAGAGGCGAAAGGATCAGTGAAGATTGGATGCGGTTTACGCTAGATACCAGCGGCGTGAGCGAATCTAATTTCTTAGGTCAAGTGCGGGTGGAGGGTGGGGCGCAGCCGATCGTCAAGAATATAAGTTTGGCCCGATAAGGAGGAATGACCATGGTTGAAGTTTCAAATGTGTCCCAAGTATCATTCGGCAGGAAGCAGGTGGTCGTGGTGAACCCGGGACCGGCGTTAGAGGATAGGAATCCCCCGCCTTCCGTTGCGGAAGGGGCTTTGGGGGGCGCATTCGGCGCCTTGGGTGGAGCTTGCTCTAACGTTGGTGGCGGGGAAGCGGTTTCCTGCTCTGACGAAATCCCTATTTATGCCGATGACCCATCTTTACAGCGCGAATCAACCGAAGCCGTCCAGGGTCTGCGGGACGGGAGCCCGGTGGTGGAGAGCACGGTTAACCTGACGGGTAATATAGCTATTATAGGTGGCCAGGACGCAATCGCTAATCTACAGATAGAAGCCACTCGCGACAACGGCCGCATCGTGGCTAATGAGAGCGGCTCCTTTGCCAACGAACAGGGCGTAGTGCAGTTCGCGGAGGCGGAAGGCACGGCCTGCGTGGATACGCTGGCTTCCTGCTCGCCCTATGTGGGGCTTGATAATTCGATCGTTCCCCTGGGCTATGTGCGGCTCAACGCCAACGGCATGGTCATACTGCAAAGGGCGGACACTGGGGACCTGGTGGCTTACGGCCGCATGCGCGACCAGTATTGGAGCGACCCGGTTTTCAGGTTTAATTATGATGTCAACGGGGATGGCGCAACTGAGGAATATTTCGTGGTGAGGCACGATGTTTCCGATTGGGCGACCAGCACCACCCTGACCTTTTATTTCGCAACCACTCGCGACGGCCGGGTGCTCAAGGCCGACGGCACACCCTGCGCCAATTTGGATGAAGCCCAATCCCTTTTGCCTACGCTCGATTGGAGCGAGGCCGAAGGGCCGCACGTGGAAACCGCCGGCGGATTGATGGATATGAGCATACAGGTTTTGATGGCCGGAGGGGCCTCTGCCCTGCGTCCAGCTCACACTTTCTATGAGGTAAACGGCAGCGATATTGATAGTATCAGTCCCACACCCATTCCCGCGGAGCAGGAACCCTGGAACTGGGATTTCATCTTCCTGGTCGATCCCAACCGGCCTTTATCCGCGGAGTATACGCCGCAGGCCCTAAGGGACCTGACAATCCCGGTCAGCGACCAGTTTACGGTTTCCGATGTGAGCGGCCGGGGCTATGAGCCCCAGACCGTGGGGGCCGATGGATTGATCGATCCCCGGTTTTACGTCCTGGACGGCTCGTTCGCCATGAGGATCACCCGGACGGTTCGGCTGGGCGGCGACCTGGACAGCATTTTGGACAGTCCCGAGCCGCAGAATGAGATAGTTTATGGTTCGGCCGATAGTGTTGGCCTTACCTTAAGATGCCCGGAGGGGTCGGGACAGGATGCGGGATTCGATTTTTCGGATGGAGATGCCGGTGAGTAATTCCCTCGATGGTTCGACAAGCTCACCACTCGGGATAAGGAGGATTGATAAAATGGCCGGAAAGTGCTATAATTCAAGGGTTTCCGGGAGGTCTATGTTCAAGAAACTGCTTTGTGCTTTCCTGATGGTCCTCGCTTTGGGGACAGTTTCCTTTGCGGCGGTAACTTATCCGGTTCAAAATGCTATCAGCCCCAAAGACATGTTCCCCGGCACAGATACTGCCGTAGGATATCTTTTTATCCCGGACACCTTATCCGGCTCCAGCCGACTGCTGATCAAAAAGGTTTTCAGCGATACAAACGTTCCTGTTGAAGTGGGCGCCTTTCCATTGCCCGGGCAACCTTTTGGTGTGGCGATAAGTCCGAATGGAGAAAAAGCTTACGTGGCGGTATCTGGTGCTGCCCAGAGTATAAAAGTTTATTCCTTGAACATACTAACGGGGACTTGGACTGAGGATGCTACCCCCATACTTTTTAGCGGTTTTCGAGGATTGCGCGGACTGGCCGTGTCTCCAGATGGCAAGCGGCTCTACGCGGCCGATGCCCTGGCCAACAAAGTGCATGTCATAGATACGACAAGTAAGACCGTAATTGACATAGATCCAGCAAGTCCAACCATAATTGATGGCATCAATATTCCGGTAGCTTCCGATGTCTACGGCGTGGCGGTAAGTCCCGACAACGCCCTGCTGGCGGTAACCCGCAAAACCACTACCGGCTCGCTTTTTGTCTATCGCATCGACCGCGAGCTGGATGGGACCATCTCCTATCCCCTGCTCTGGAGTCAGACCACTGGATTATATTATCCCAACTATCCCATCTTCTCTCCCGACAGCAAGCGGCTGTACGTGAGAGTGCATGAGTTAAGCGGAAGTTATAACGATGTCTATGTTTATGAAAATCCCAACCGTGCTACGGCGCCGGCCCCCCTTAGCATCCGGGTGCCTTATGACATAGCCACTTCCGAGGCCTATAGCGGCAACAGCCACGGTGGGGAGGCCATGACGCTTTCCAGTAACGGCCAATTCCTCTACTTTATACATTTCAGAGTATGGAACACGGTCGCCAAGCCCGTGGAAGCCAGATTCTATCGGGTGAGCAATCTTAATGCCGACGGTTCTCTCCGCACCGATTACAGCGAGTTCCTGTCTCCTACTAATCCGTCTTTATCTTTATCTTTAAATGAAGGCCTTATGTACAGCACTACTCCCGGCACGCCCTCGCCATATGATGCGTTAGCGGCGGCGGCGGATGGATCACGCGTTTTTGCTTCTTGTTCGGAGGGTGCTCCTTCTTATCCTTATAACTGCATGAGCCTGCGCTTCACCGGCTTTACTGCCTATCCGAGCGGGGTCTTGACCAATGCTATTCCCGGAGCGCCCGGCATTGTGCATCCGGCTTCTGCGAGCGGCGATGACCTGAATAATTATACAAGTGGGGCAGTACAGTGGACCAACGGGGTGGATGACTCTACCGGTCCCTATCACTTTGAGGTTAGCTATAAAAGAACCACTGCTTCGACCTGGACGACACCGACGGATTGGGCCTGGTTGGATGGCAGTACACATAACGTTACTCTGCCGACCAGTTTATCCTATAACTCTTGGTATGTGGTGCAAGTACGCATGCACGACGGCACCTACTGGAGCGATCCGGCTTTCTCGGAGCTTTTCAAGAAATCGTTCCCGACGATAACCTCCATTGAAGTGGACACCGATCGGGGAACGGGCAGCACCTGGCAGGGTTTTGATTTTACCAATAATATCGGCTATATCTACGACACCATCAAGCTCAAGGGCTCCGGCTTTGGCACGGTAATCTCGCCCTGGACCAACGGCGCCGGCGAGCACAACCAGATACAATTTGGGATCCCTGACAAGTTCGGCAATTATTACTATGAAGTGATACCTGGCCAGGAGGGGACTAACCACCGCATCATCTCCTGGGCGGATAATGAGATCATCATGATTATCCCGCGTAAGTTCAAGAGTGGGGACGTCTTTAAGGCCGATCCGGTGAGGGTCAAGGTCAAAGCCAACGACCTTTTGAGCACCTTCAGGCCGTTCAAGGTGGGGGCGGTCATCACCGAAATGTCACCTCGCTCCGGCCTGGCCGGAGATGCCATGGTCACCATAACCGGGTCGGGCTTTGGCGGCGTAACCGGCACCGATGATGTCATATTCTTCGACAATCAGCTGACCACTATAACTTCGCGCGTAACCGGAGCCGATTACGATCAGTTCGTGGTCCCGGTGCCCGCGACCGCTACCACTGGCCGGGTAATTGTGAGGGCAAACAGCATAGATAGCTCGGCCAATTACCAGGGCAGCCCGCACGGCTCCTATAACGAACCGGTTATCTTTACGGTCACCGGGGTCGCGGTGCAGAACGTGGCGGTTACCTCGCCCAACGGCGGGGAAACCTTAACTGCTGGCTCGACTGCCAATATCACCTGGACCTCGTCCGGCATTACTAATGTGAAGATACGTTATTCCGCCAACGGTGGATTGCACTGGGCGGACGTCGTCACTTCCACCCCGGCCGCAGCCGGCACTTTCACTTGGACTCCCGTGCCTAGCACGCCCACCACCCAGGGCCGGGTCGAGGTAAGTGACGCAGGCGACAGCAGCCCGCTCGATACCTCTGATGCCAACTTTACGATTCAATCGGGGGGGACTGGTCCCCAAGTATTGATAGACGATTTTGAGGGCGGATCAGTGGATCCGGCCACCGGATATTATGCTCCCTTTGGGACCAACCCTCCCTCTCGCACCCGTCAAAGCACGGTGGTGGACAGCGGCTCTTACGCCATGCAGGCCCTCTATTCCTGGACCGGCGGTGATCCGTTGGTGAACTGGGGTGGGGGATGGGGAGCGGATTTAAGAACTCCGCAAAATATTGGGATCACGGGATTGGATCGGGTGAGGTTCCGTGTCCGCGGTGACGCTGCTTTAAACGCCACTACTTACTTTATTCAAGTGGTAGCGACTGACAATATAGCTTATCGTTCACCGACCAAGACGCTTCCGGCTACCACTTCCTGGTCAACGGAAGAGGCAACATATTCTCAGATGTGGAATGATGTGGATAATGACGGGGCAGTTGATGCGGGAGAAGGATACTTCTCAGCCAGGGCCGATAAAACCATAAAGGGTTATGCCATTGTGTACAATGGGCATAATACTACGCCTATTACCGCTAATCATTATATAGATAATATTGTGGCGACAACTTCGGGAATAATAATTAACCCCGACGTCCCGCGAAACCTGCGAGCCGCAAAGAGCGGAAGTGATGTAGCGCTTACTTGGGATGTTCCTAGCGGCGGTGAGCCGACCACTGGTTATCAGATTTACACTGGAACCAGTGCTTCTACGATCACCACTCCTTTAGGGGCAATTATTCCCTCTGGAGCGCATGCTTCAACTCATACTGGAGCAGTTACTGATGCTGGTAGCCATTATTATGTGGTAAAAGGCGTAAATGGCGCTACGGAATCGGGGCCGTCGAATGTGGCTTTCATTCTAAAGCAAAATTTAGTATATAGCGCGGATAGGGGTAATATTTTCTGGATTTCAATTCCCTATATTATTCCTTACACCAATGCACAGGATATTGTAAATGATATTAACGGCAGGCCAACTCCTGGTACAGTTACTCAAATAGGTAGATGGAATCCAGATACTCAATTGTATGAGACCTACGATTGGTTGGCTGAACCGCTGAATATGTGGAGTGGAACCAACTTCACTGTCAATCCTTTAGAGGGATATTTCATAAACTTACAGCAGAACGTGACCGGCTGGCGGCCGGCAACGCTATAAAAAGGAGAA
>Ga0315294_10008170_pt1 | contig 11502 bp, 6 predicted proteins | sample YL17G13_40_MG_FD_203626 | JGI IMG/M metagenome (GOLD analysis project Ga0315294, IMG submission 203626) | Sediment microbial communities from Yellowstone Lake, YNP, Wyoming, USA - YL17G13_40 | ecosystem: Environmental > Aquatic > Freshwater > Lake > Sediment | place: USA: Wyoming | collected... | reverse complement strand
AATAATCGGTGAAGCTACCTTTTTGATGAAATTACGACGGGTTGTTTTCATGATGTTAATCCTCCAGCAATTTTGGTTATGAATAGTTTCAGCAACAGTTGTTTCATTTTTCCCATTTTATTGGCTCAGGAAAATTCATAGTCGTTGCTAAAATTACAAAAGTCTATTGTAAGATGCAAACTATCCTTTAATATAAGGGAGCAGGGAAAGATCAGTTAATTACTTTATATTTTTTCAGGATCTCCGATGTGGTCATCATAAAATCAATATATTGTGCACGATGATAAGGGACCTTACTTTCAGAATTATTTCTTGAAAGCTTTCCTTTGAAGCTGTCAATATTGGTGTATCCCTTTGAATCCATCCATTTTTCGATTTCATTGATAATTGAACCAATAACTTCAATCTGGTTTAAATAAAGAGTACTGACAATTTGTACACAGTCCGAACCTGATAATATCATTTTGACTACATCACGGCCAGTGAATATTCCTGTGTTTGTACATATTGAAGCGCTTATATTACCATGTAATATTCCGGCAAAACGCATTGACAGCCTGTTGTCTTCCTTATTGCTGAGATTATAAGGGAAAAGATGTTTTTCTGTATCTATGTCAATGTCCGGCTGAAAAAGCCGGTTGAACATCACAAATGAGTCGGCTCCTGCTTTATCCAGATCGGAAATTAACTGTAATGGATTTGAATAGAATGAACTAAGTTTTACTGAAACCGGTATACCGACAGCTGACTTAACTTCCTTCAGGATTTTTATTTGTTTCTTTTCAATATCTTCGTACTCCTTACCGGGTTTTTCAGGGACCGTATAGAAGTTAAGCTCTATCCCGTCAACTCCAGTCTCCTCGATTTTCTTTGCATATTCAATCCATGTTTCATTATTGATTGCATTCAGGCTTGCAAAGACAGGAATATTTACAGATTCTTTTGCCTTCTTTAGCTTTAATAAATGATCTGCCGGATATTCTGATAAAGATCCGGAGTTAGGAAAAAGGGTTATCATTTCAGCATTTCTCTCTTCATATTCAGTTTTTTGCTCAAACAATTCCAGGTTTTCCAGTTGTATCTGCTCTTCAAAGAGTGACTTATATACTATTGCTGCGGCACCTGCTTTTTCTATCCTCTTCAGATTGTCAATATCTGTGACCAAATTGCATGCTCCAACTATTACAGGATTTTTAAGTTCTAATCCCATATATTTTGTTGTTAAGTTTGCCATGACTCTGTTTTTTGAGGTTAATAATTATCTTCCCTTACCTGCATGAATGCTTTTGGATGCAAACACACAGGACAGGTTTCCAGGGCTTTTTCTGACTCGTAAACATATCCGCAGTTGAGACATTTCCACCAGACTTTCCCCTTTTTCATAAAAACCATATCTTCTGAAATATTCTTCAATAGTTTCATGTACCTGCGTTTATGTTCGGCTTCAACTTTGGCAATCAGTTTGAAGAGTGTCGCAATCTCAGCAAATCCTTCCTTTTTAGCAACCTCTGAAAAATGAGGATAAACATCGTTAGTCTCTTCATTTTCTCCTTCAGCTGCAGCTTTCAGGTTCTCTTTTGTTGTTCCTATTACTCCAGAGGGATAACCTGCAGTGATTTCAGTCATGCCTCCTTCCAGGAATTTAAAGAATCTTTTTGCATGCTCTTTTTCCTGAAGTGAAGTTTCCGTGAAAATATTTGCAATCTGTTCATAACCCTCTTTTCTTGCTACACTTGCAAAGAATTCATAGCGGTTTCTGGCTTGTGATTCGCCGGCAAATGATTTCAGCAGATTTTGTTCTGTTTTTGAACCCTTAAGTGATTTTGTCATAGCAAATGATTTTAAATGGACCTTGTTCTATTTAATTATACCCTAAATTTAACATTTCAAAAATTGAAATCCACATTTTTGCGAAATAACCTGAAGAACCACATCTTTAAGTCCTTCAGACACAGCTGTTAAACGGATATTTCCGCTTCTATTATGTCTGACTGTATAAATTTCCAGTTATAATCCATTGAAAGATAAGTATAAAATATAAATCTTTAATGTTGCAACCCCATGCAAAGTCAGCATGAAAAGGCCAGTGGTCCTGACCATAATTGGCCGGGAATAATCGATTAGTAAAAAAGCAGGTATTATTTACGTAAATCACTTAGGGGAAAATCAATCCTTCCTGTATATTTGTTAATAAATTGTGAATAAAGTTAAGGTATTGGGAACAGACTGAGCTTTTACCAAAACAATATACTTATCATGTTTCCATTTTACCAGCAGTAACCTGATCATTATTACTACCCAAAATGAAAGTAAGCAAATCCTTACTTCTTGCGTGTGCTTTCTGTTTTTGGATACTGACATCGCTGAATGCACAGAATTCCAACTGTTCAAATCTGAATTTTGAGCTTGGCAATTTTACCAACTGGGTGGGTTATACATGGAGGTTCAGCAATGAAGTGCCTTTAATAAATACGAATCCGGTACCTGGTTTTGTTGACAGGAGGCATACCATCATGTCAGACACTACTGAATATGATGCAAATACAGGATATGCCCTGAAAAAAATACCATCAGGCTATCTGCATTCTGCTCGTCTCGGAGATATGATCACAAGTGTGGATGGGCGGCCCCCAAGATGCTGGGAACAGAGCCTGAGATATACTATGACCATCGATTCGTCAAATGCACTCCTGATCCTTAAGTTTGCGCTGGTATTGCAATATATCGAAAAGCACGCACCAACAGATGAACCCAGGTTTCGCCTTTCACTTTATGACAGCCAGGGTAATGTTTTACCCGATTGTTCAAATTACGATGTGTATGCAACCAATAAAAATGTAAAAGGCTGGAAGACTTATAACCCTTCCGGTTCAACAGTCCCGGTTGTATGGAGGGACTGGACAACAGTTGGAGTAAACCTCCTGAATTACATCGGACAGACTGTCACTGTTGAGTTTATGTCGGCCGATTGTGCCGAGCAGTTCCATTATGGCTATGCTTATTTTCTGGCTGAATGCCATCCCTTATATATAACCGTTGACTATTGTGGCAATGATATTACAGCCAGGCTTGAAGCTCCTGAAGGTTTTGAAAAATACAGTTGGACCGACGCCAGCGGAAAAGTATTGGATACCAAACAAACCCTTATTCTGCCCATGCCTGTGCAACGGTCAACATACTCCTGTACGATGACTTCAGCAACAGGTTGTGTTGTAACGCTTCACACTATGGTAATCAAATACACTCCCCATGCTGATTTCAATTCAATCATGCTGGATTGTCATTCCAATACAGTTCAGCTTATCAACCATTCGACGACCAACAACAGTTCTTTATCATACATATGGAATTTTGAAGAGGGACAAACTTCCACACAGAGACATCCTCCACATACTTTCAGAACATCCGGTATGCATACGGTGACACTTTTTCTCAGCAATCCGCCTTCAGGATGCAAGGATACACTGACAAAAGAGGTTGAATCATTTTCACCCCCCCTTGTGGGCATCACCGGCGATTCCACTTATTGCCCAGGATTGAGCACATATATTAAAGCATATGGTGCATTCGATTATACCTGGAGCAACGGATCCAAGGCAGATTCAATAGAAATAAGCACACCTGGAGGTACATTCTGGCTGCTCGGCCGTTCGAGTACGGGGTGTGTTTCAGATACAATTTATGAAACGGTAATCGAGGATCCTGATTGGGATTTCTCTAATCACGCAGATACAATAATATGCGGAAGTGAAAATGCTATTCTCGCAGTATCAGGGGCTGTCGGATATTCGTGGAATAATGGAACCACAAATGATTCAATTGTAGCGTCAACTCCAGGAACCTACAGTGTTTCAGGTACAAATGCCAGGGGATGCAGGAAATCCCTTAAATTTAATGTATCGGGCTACCCGCTTCCTGCTTCTGAATTCTCAGTTTCACCTGATGAGATTGACAGCAAACACAATACAATAAGCGGAACTGTCACCCCTCACTCAGGTGTACAGTACAGCTGGATCATGGGAGATGGTTTATATGAAACAGGTGAGGATATTCAGCATGCATATAGTACTTCCAACAGTGTACTTGATTATATGATCACGCTGACAGCAACGGATTTGCATGGATGTAGAGACACTTCCTTCAAGTTAATTGATGTGATTCCTTTTGTTCCCAATGTATTTTCTCCCAACGGAGATGGAATAAATGATATTTTTATGCAGGGATTTGAGCTTGAAATAGTTGACAGGAACGGATTTCAGATCTATAAAGGAAATGCGGGGTGGGATGGAAGATACAAAGGAGATCCAGTCGATCCGGATACATATTTTTATCTGATTTCATATATAGATAGCAAGGAAAAAATTCACTACCGGAAGGGTTATGTAACTCTTGTCAGATAACATAAATTATGAGATGCCGGACCATATATGCACTGACAGCCATTGCTCTGTTATCATGTCTGAAAACAATTGGGCAGGCAGATATTAACATGGCCACCCGCTGGAATAACCGTGCAACCTATAATCCAGCTTTCATTGGAAGGCCTGATTACCTTTACCTTTATGCAAATACACGGAAGCAATGGATCGGAGTTGACGGAGCCCCGCTTGTTTTTAACTTACAGGCCTCGGAATATTTTGATATCATACGTTCTGCAATTGGATTATCGTTTGTGAGTGACAAGATCGGAGCCACACAGACCATCAATCCGATGGTGAGCTATGCTTTTCGCATTGCAAAGAAGAAAAAATGGGAATTTTCAATGGGACTTTCGGCCGGTGTGTTTATGCGCACCTTAAATGGTTCACTGTTCGAACCTGATGATGTCAACGATCCTTCTATTTCTTATGCCTCTGAAAGAACTATTGACCCTGACCTTAATGTTGGATTTGAGTTCCAGAATACTCACTTCATTTATGGCATTTCTTCCACTCACCTGTTTTCCATTGGCAAATCAAACACTTCATTCCTGAAGAACGCAAATCATCGCTATGCATACGCTATCTATAAAAACGACAACCCGGAATTTATTTCATACAGTATGGGAATCCAGGTTGTTAACAGATCCGACCTGACAATTCTTGAAGGCAACCTTTCCTTCAGGCTTAAGCACCTGGCAAGACTTATTAATGCATCACCGCTTCTTAAAGGACCTAAGGAATCTCTTGATTTTGGAGTGACTTATCGTTCCTCCCGTCAGGTGTCGTTGCTCGCCGGAATAATGATTACTCCATATTTAAGGATAGGATATGCTTATGATCAAAGCCTCTTTTACAGTTATAGCCAAAACCAGACCCATGAAATTATGCTTGAATACCGCATTCCTGCGAGGGCTGCGTCAACTGTTTACAGATGTGGAAGCAAAGAATTCTGGTATCATTGAAAGCCCCCGTCAGTCATAAATGAAATTAATCAAATCAAAATATTGCCTCTTATTATTGCTTTCACAGATCTTTGTTCTTTCAGCATACGGCATTACTGCTAAGTTCAGCTATTCACAAATCAGCAAGTGCTCACCGACCATAGTAACATTCACCAACAACTCCACGCGGGGTTCAGGAACAACCTATACCTGGAATTTTGGTCTGGGTGCGATTGTTACAACAGCTGATTACACAGTAAAAGAGCAGGTATATACAAAATCCGGAAAATACAGGGTCTCACTTAGAGTCACCAATGGAACTGAAACAGATACCACGAGTACAATAATAACAATCTCGACAGGTCCGGCCGCAAATTTCGGCGCTGATCCATTATACGGCTGTTCCCCGCTTCTGGTTAAATTCACAAGCAAATCAACGTTTGGAGATTCAGATATTGCACTTACCTCATGGGATTTCAGAAATGGAGGTAATGCAGCGGGTACATCCGTCCAGTTTACCTATACCAGTCCGGGCATTTATGATGTCATTCTAAAAGTAACCGATAAAAACGGATGCTCCAGCATTTTTGAAGCTGATAAATTAATTACCGTTGCAGAAAAACCTGAAATAGATTTTATCGCATCAGACACATTTGCATGTGCTCCGCCAATGAATATCTCTTTTACCAATTTAACATCAGGGTCATCAACATTGAAGTATAAATGGGATTTCGGGAACGGTAAAACGTCAACTGATTTCAGCAATTCCACTGTATACCTTGATGTTGGCAGTTACAATGTCAAGTTAAAGGCGACCAATATATACGGCTGTTCTGATTCGCTGATCAAGAAGTCGTATATCACCATCGGTTACCCAAAAGGGATTTTGTCGGTATATGATGGAAAAGATAATCTTATTGATCCTGACAGACCCTTTCTCTGCGACGGGACATACAAGTTTGTTTATTCTTCGGCCGGTCTTCCGGATTATAAGTGGAAAATCACCGATAATGGTAAAACTTCAACATTTTACGGAAAAAATTCATTGACATACAAGGTTGAAGGTACAGGGACAATCAGTGTAAAGCTGATTTATGGTAAAAATTCGTATTGCACCGACAGTATTACTGCTTCATTCAGCAAGAGCTATATAAAGGCGGGGTTCACCCTGAATGATAAATTGTTCTGCTCGGTACCTGCCCAGATCAACCTCAAAAACTCATCACAAAACGCAGATAGGATCTCCTGGTATCTGTCAGACAAACTGATTTCAAAGCAAAGTGAAACAACCTACACAATTACTCAGAAGGATATTCCTGCAAAAACTTACCAGCAGCTTTACAGTCATGAAATAAATATGATAATACTTCCTGTCAAGCTGGTTGCTTCCAACGCGGGGGTCTGTTTTGACTCGGTCATGAATGAGGTTACAATTGCATTGCCTGTTGCCAGGTTCATGCCCGATAAGGTCTCAGGCTGCGTCCCACTGCAGGTAAGCTTTTCCGACAGCAGCAAATCGGCATTCAAAATTGACTCCTACAAATATAAATTCGGCAATGAATCACTTACTGTTTTAAACGATTCGCCAGTAAATTACACCTTTACAAAACCCGGCGTCTATTCTGTTTCAGAAATAATAAAGAGCGGCATTTGTACTGATACATCAGAGATTGTTATGATTGCTGCAGGCGATAAACTGGTACCTGATTTTTCAGTAACACCTGACGAGATATGCAACGGTGGAAATATTAATCTTACGGCAAATGCAGCCAGCAGTTCACTCATAGGCTTGTGGCGTTTCAGGTCTTCAAACTTCTTTGACCTCAGCTTTTCTTCCCGACCTGATACAACCTTTGCTGTATTTTCAGATACCTCCGGATTCAAAAACATAACTCTTCAGGTAAATTATAATGGCTGTCTTTCTGAAACAACAAAAAAATATATACTGAAAATAAAAGGCCCTATTGGCAATTTTAAAGAATCTCTGAGATGCGACAGTTCCCTTATCTATCATTTTAAATCAATTACCAGCCCAGCCACTTCCCTTATCTGGAATATCGATAATGCTGTCTTTAAAAATACTGATTCCCCGATATATACCTTTCCAGCAAGCGGTAACTATACTGTAAAGCTGATTGCATTTGATAATTCTTCAAACTGCACGTTAACAAGGACAAAGATTTTAAAGGTGCGCCAGGCAAAAGCTGATTTTACTCTGAGTGATACCATTTTTTGTGTAGGAGAAAAGGTTAAGCTGGAAGCCTCTGAATCAATTGACTTTATTGATGATTGCTATAATGAAGGTTTCTTATGGGATTTCGGGGATGATTCCCCGCCGAGAAGGACTTTTATGACCACTTATGATCACACTTATTCTTCCAGGGGAATAGATACAATAAAGCTAATTGTTACTGCAGATGACGGATGCATGGATACGACCAGTAAGATTATTAAGGTTTTCAGACCGGCAGGCAGTTTTACAGCCGATAAAACATCAGGCTGTCTACCGCAAATGAGCATAAATTTTAGCAATACCTCAACCGATACTACCATTGTCGGCTGGATATGGAATTTTGGGGATAAATCATCCGACAATACAAACAGTGTAAATGTTACCCATATATATACCAGCGACAAGCAGCAGACATATTATCCCACGTTAACTGTATATGATGCATATCAGTGTTCGAGCAATAATTCAATTTCTGCTGAACTTACAGGCCTGAACGCTGATTTCCAGGCAAGCGACAATGCAATCTGCGCCGGACAGACGGTTACATTCACTCCGGCCGATGCCACTGTTACAAACCTGTACTGGGACTTTGGAGATGGCAGCACCTCAGGGAACACAAATTCTCATACTTATGCAAAAGCGGGAGAATTCAGTGTATCCCTGACAGCAACCAAAAAAGGCTGCCGCAATACTCTCACAAAAACCAATTACATATCTGTCGAAAAGGTAAATGCAAACTTCACGGTAAGCGACAGCATATTTACCTGCTATCCCGATACCCTGTACTTTGTTCACAATAATTTGATCGACAGTCCGGGTGTTGACTTTCAATGGACATTCGATTCTCATACCCTTACTGACAGGAGCTCTGACAGTGTAAGATACACATTTACAAAGCCCGGAAATCACAAAGCCTGGCTTACCGTCAGAACATTAAATGGATGCACTGCAACTAAATCGAATCATATTTCAATAACAGGTCCAACTGCCGTCGTCACTTTTGTACCGCATGACATATGCTATAATGATGTGGTGTATTTTAAGATTGATTCCATAAAAGATGCAAGCCAGTGGAAATTATTTTATGGTGACGGCAGCACCACAACTAATAATATGACTTCGCACAGGTACACATCAAGAGGAAAAATAATCCCATCCATACAGCTTGTCAGCGGGGGCTGTACTGCAATAAGTGTTCTTGACACACTTTATGTTTCACAGGTTCAGGCAGAATTCAGCACCATCGATAGCACCCTGTATGTCTGTTATGGGAACAAGCTGAATCTTTTAAACAACTCAATCGGTTCAGATTCTTGGAAATGGGCTATTGATAATGTCCAGACCTCAACGAATTTCAATCTGGGCAATATTCTGTTCAGTAAAACAGGTGATTTCAATATCAGGCTCATCGCCACGGATTCCCATGGCTGCTCTGATACACTGACAAAGAAATACAGTGTTGTGAGCAAACCCGTCTTTTCAATTTCCGGGGATTCTGTCCTGTGTTCAGGAGAGAATTCTGTTGGTCTGAGCGTGAATAAAGAAACCGGATGGTCTATTAAATGGACTCCTTCCTCAGGGCTTAGCAGTAATTCGTCATTTACAGTAACGGCCAGTCCATCCAAAACAACAACTTATACGGCACTGGTGACAAATACTTACGGTTGTACAACGCGCCATGAGAAAACAATTCTGGTGAATCAGCCTTATGATTTAAGCAGATCACCTGCGGGAGACACAACAATTTATATCGGTGAAACAATCCAGCTGATAATTACAACGGCTGAGAGTAACGTAAATTATACATGGTCGCCAGGAGTCAATATTTCATGCACTCATTGCAACAATCCGTCGGTTAATCCAATAGAAACAACAACATATAAGGTTGAGACAAAGAACGACTGCTTTGACTTTTCGGAGGAATTCCTGGTTAATGTGATAAGGGATTTTTATCTGGAAGCGCCTTCGGCGTTCACTCCTAACGGTGACTCAAATAACGACATATTCAGATTTGAAGGCAATAATATTACAAATTTCGATCTGAAAATATTTAACCGCTGGGGAGAAATTGTCTTTTCGACGAATGATATTAATCAGGGGTGGGATGGATCAGTTAATGGTCATGCGCAGAATATTGATACATACAAATACCTTGTAAAGGCTGAAACTATTCATGGATACAAATTCGAAAAAAAGGGAGAGTTTTTATTACTGAAATGAGATGCTGAATTTCGCTCAGAATATTACAAAGCTATTTAAGCCGACCGGTGCCTGTTTAGAAGACGTTGGTATCAGGTTTTATCTTAAATACTTATGCCTGATTGTTCCTGTTCTTGTTGTAATGTTATCAAGCGCAACAGATCTTCAGGCGCAGGATATTCACTTTTCCCAGTTTTATTCAGCTCCGCTTATAACTAATCCTGCAAATACAGGAATGTCAGGAGAGGATATGAGAATTGCGGTCAACTACCGGAATCAGTGGGCAAAGGTCGGATCTCCCTATGAAACATTAAGTGCCTCGCTGGACCGGAAACTGGCAATTTTAAACCACACATTTGGCATTGGCGGCGCGATACTTCACGATCAGTCTTCATCTTTTAACTTATCGGCAAATGAATTCTTAATGTCTATGAGCTATTCCAGGATAATCAACAACCATCAGTTTACTATCGGATTGCAGCCGGGTTTTGTCTCAAAAGCATTTAATCTTGAGGGTCTTACCTTTGGTTCACAGTTTGATCCGACTGGCCAGTTCTTCAATGGTTCCCTTCCGAGCCTTGAAAACGGGCTGTCGGGACAAATCAATTACCTCGATATAAATGTGGGAATATTCTGGCGCACGCTGATCCGGTATATTATGCCATCTGCCGGTATTTCAGTAAGCCATGTGAATTTCCCTGTGGAGAAATTTTCAACTTCTTCCTCAGGGACACGCCTCTCCGCAAAACTGACATTTAATGGCGAAGTTGTAATTCCGGTTAACAGCAGGATTGACCTTACTCCGCTTATGCTTTACAGCTACACTCCGGGGACTAATGAATTCATAGCGGGAACTATAGGTGGTTATGCAATAAACAGTTTTAGTATTCCCGTGAAAAAAATCTATGCCCTGACGATGGTAAGACTGAATCCTATGCGTGATATTGATGCTGTGATTTTCGGAGGTGGTGCAAAATTCCTGAACTTCAACCTGGGGATAAGTTATGATTTTAATATTTCACCATTACGTACCGTCACAAATTTTAACGGGGGATTTGAAATATCATTAATTTATACCGGTAACAGGCGTGCCCGGGAGAATCCGAACATACCTTGCTATATCATAAATTAAACACATCGCGTTAAATGGATTGCAATACAATAAAATACAGGATTTCAGCTGGTTCCGCGAAGAGCCTGGTTTTATTGCTGTCCTGGTTTCTTCTGCATTCGGTAAACATGAATGCAATGACCTCGCCGAATGACACAACTGAAAAGGCAATCAAAGATCTCAGAGCAAAAGCCATACATTACGATAAGATTAACGAGGTCTACAATGCTATTGAATTTTACAACCGTTACCTGTCCTATGAGCCAAAGGACATTAAATTGACCTGCAGACTGGCAGACCTCTATTCTGTGACAAGGAACTATGTAAAGGCAAATCAGTATTATGACAACGTGATAAGCATTGATCAGCGCAAGTATCCTTTAGCATGGTACCGGAAGGGCATTGCTTGCATGAACCTCGAAAAATACGATGCTGCCACTGAGGCGTTTACCAGGTTCAGGAAATTTTTTAAAGACAAAAAAGACAGGTTCAATTACAGGAAACTGGCAGTAAATTATTCCGCAAGCTGCGACTGGGCAAAAAAGAATATGGGCTCAGCCGCGAATATAGTTATTACTCATCATGGAGAAGCATTAA
>Ga0315294_10008168_pt1 | contig 11503 bp, 8 predicted proteins | sample YL17G13_40_MG_FD_203626 | JGI IMG/M metagenome (GOLD analysis project Ga0315294, IMG submission 203626) | Sediment microbial communities from Yellowstone Lake, YNP, Wyoming, USA - YL17G13_40 | ecosystem: Environmental > Aquatic > Freshwater > Lake > Sediment | place: USA: Wyoming | collected... | reverse complement strand
TCCTGGATAGTGATTTATGGTATGAAATGATAAATAATTATTTCCAAGCAAAATAGCTTTGTTCTCTTTTTCATTTTTAATAACCATTTTTGTCTCACCTTCCATTATTTGAGGGATGGGAGGAGGCTCGTTCATTTTTAATTGAAAACTTAATTGAAGTGGTTTTATTTCACTTTTTTTGGCAAATCCTAATTCCTTTATTGAATTATAATAATCCGCATAACTAGTAATATCCCAATTATTTTCAGGTGGATTGAAGCGAAATGCACAAACAGCTTCAATTATTTTATGGTTTTTATATTCCATTATTCAAAGTTACAATTAATTCAAAGATATAACGATTCGAATATAAGAATGTTTTAAGAAAGCTACAAAATCTGTACCGCACTTCTTATTAACGCTAACGGCCCGGTGGTATGGGGAGTTGCCGTCTGTGTCAGGGTTGGCATGTGTTTTTGCACAGTCCCGATAGATGGCGATAAGTTCGGTGTCAAGATAAAGTGGTCCAGATGACTGAATCCCGATAAATGGCCGCGATTTGTCATGTCACGATAAAATTGTCAAGATGGCGATGCAAAAACCATGACAAATGCGCGTCGGCCAGCAGCCCTATTGACTTTGTCTCGGCAGCAGGATTAGTCACGGTACCGAAAGCTTAATAAGTGGAAATAATTCTGATCGCATAGATTTATGGAGCTAATTACTAAGCTGTCCGGGCTGCTGAAGGCAATTACCTATACCATCCGTTGTTAGCACAAGTAGTAATTTTAAAACTGTCACAGTTGCAGAAAACTGTCATGGTAGTTTTAATCCTGAAATAAGTGGAGAAACTGTCACACTGACAGGATTTTATAAAGATGTAAAAAATTAAAATCCAGCAATCAAAACGAAGGATACTCGTCGTTGCAAAATTATCCAGTAAGATTATTCGTAATACTTATACCTAAGAACATGGCTCATCATTGAACTAGCCAATGATAATTCCTTAGATTCAAGAATTATGATATTATTGTTTTTATCAAAGGTCCGGTTTATTGAGCGATAGTGGGCATTTGTTGTATAAGTATAAATATCCGATTTTGTTTGTAGGGCACCTGTATAAGAGTGGATGGTATAGGAAATACATTGACCATCTGAAACATAAAATGATTCTTTAATTAATTTATCTGATTTATCATATTGAAATTCAGTGTAGTTTTCTAGATGATTGCCGGAATATTTTTTATTCTTTGAAAGTAGTCCGTTTTGATATTCGAACTCCGAATATTCAATTATACCTCCCATAGGATATTCTATTGTCTCTTTTATTTTTTCCCCATCTATCGAGTAAGTTAACGAAGTATTTTTCAAATTGATAAAGCCTGTCGGGGAGTATATGTTTGCATTATAATTCATGATTTTTATTAACTGGCCTGACTCATTATACTCATATACATCATATTTAATAGTTCCTACAATCGACCCATTGTTGTACATTGGAGATGATACTTTGCTTATTTTCCCATTATCATCGTATTCATATTCTTCGACTATGTTGATTGGGTCTTTTGAATCTATGTTCGAGTAAAGCAAAACTTGTTTAAGTTTAGCATTTGCTTGAGAAGAAATATCATCTTTTTGACAACTTAATATTAAGAAAATCATTAAGCTGCACATTACTAATAATGATAACTTTGTTTTCATGGTGTTAAATTTTATTAGTCGTGATTAAAGAGGTTAAAGAACTATTTTCTAGTTAAGTTAGAGGTCAGTTATTCAAATAATTATCAAATTTCATGCCACTGTTATTAAATTAACATTAATCCAAAGATATGAAATTGATGAGAATTTAATATAATGAGGTTTTGTCTACAATTGATATTCTTCAAAGGGTCTTTCCAAAGAAATTGGCTTAAAAGAGTATATTTTAATCCTGGCAATTGAGTAGAAATTGTCTCGATAGCAGAATTTTGGTGAACGGTTTTAAGTGTTACAATCCAGCTATCAAAACGAAACGAATTTGTCTAGCGAGAAAGAATCGGCATAAAGTGTTAGCACAAGTAGATTAGCAGGATTTGTCACGATTTGGCCGTCGGATAAATTTCTCAAGGTATACGAAATATGCTTTTCAGACGTAATTGTCAAGGTGCTGTTGCGGGGCGAAATTCAGTCCAGATGACGAAAAAGTTAAGTGTCATGATAAACCCAATAGATGGCGGCGCGAGACCAATAAAAACGACAAACTATTTGTGCTAACGGCCCGGTGGTATGGGGAGTTGCCGTCTGTGTCAGGGTTGGCATGCGTTTTTGCAAAGTCCCGGTAAGTGGGCAGGATTTCCGTGTCACGATAAAGTTGTCCAGATGACTGAGTCCCGATAAATGGTACGAATTTGTCACGTCACGATAAAATTGTCAAGATGGCGATGCAAAAACCATGACAACAGCGCGAAGGCCAGCAGCCCTGTTGACTTTGTCACGGTAGCAGGAATAGTCACGGTACCGATATTTTAATAAGTGATGATGAACTTATTCTCATAGACTTATGGGGCTGATTACTAAGCTGTCCGGGCTGCTGAAGGCAATTACCTATACCATCCGTTGTTAGCACAAGTATTGATTTAAATTCAGGGTTGAAAGATTTAGGCCAATTTAAAAATGAATTTCAGCTAAAGACTTAATAGATCTATCTGAGAAAAAATCTGAACTAGGAAATATTCTGAAAAGGCCACCATCTTCATTTTCTAAAGTTTTTATGAGCAGAAACTCCTGTTGATCATTTCTATTCATCATCTCCGAGTATGAAACTGTCATTCTGTACCCATCCTTGCCTACTAGACAAAACAGACCTGTCGTGAGACTTTCTCTTGTATAAGGGAAATATTTCTCTAGCAAACTTTTAAGAAGAACACCTTTGAATGGCGTAGTGCTATGTATCCCTTTACCTCGGCCATAGAAAATAGTATTATAAGTATTAATATTTAAGCCAGAAGGAATCTGAACTATTTTTGTAAGTTCTTTTTTCTCATTGAAGATAGTAAATCCATCTGAATACATTGGGGACAATCCTTTTTCTACGTTGAAAGATTTTGGATATGATTTGACAGTTATTTTAACTGGGTTGGATATATTTCGTTCTGTAACAAGATCATTTCCGGAAACAATTTTACATTCACTTGGCAGTGTCCAAAGATCTTTTGTTTTTGAAGGAACAATTCGGGCAACATTTGTAGCAAGAATTATACTATGAAGTTTGTTTGGATAGTAAATCTCACCCCAGCTGAATATTATTTTCTGACCGACTGCGTTCTCTATTTCTACGTAAAGGTCAATTATCGGTTGAAATTCTTTTGCATTAGATTTGATAATTCTACTTTGATCGAGAATATCTAATAAAGAATATCCATCATAACGGTAAGCACCAACAAATTTATTGCCTCCTAAATCATCAAGTAAAGCTTCTTTTACTATTACTGAATGCTTTGTAAGTTTTTTGAAATCAATTATTCCAGGGTTTGAGATTTCTCCTTCTATAGTTACTTCCGTAAGAGGAAGGGATACTGTCTCAACATTGTCATAGAAATTGTTTGTCAAATCAGTAGAGTCAATTCTTTGTATAGGAACAGAACCCGAGTCTGAATTTTTAACACTAAAAATGTTTTTACATGAGATTAAAAATGTAAGTACTAGAAACAGAGGCAGAATTCTTTTCATTTTGGACATATATCTATGAATAATAATAACAAACATATGAAATACTGGCTTTTAGAAGATGATTTATATCATATACTTATGCAATGATTCTGTTTCTATTTTTATTCCAAAAGATGAGATAACCCACTTTATCAAGATATAAACAATGCTGTTAGCACAAGTTTTTGTTCGTCGCGCGAGGGGAGAGTCTCGGTAGAAAGAAGTACTGTTAATTATATAACAGAATTTTATTATGACGGCGGGTGGATCGATTGTCTATCTTGCGAGGGCAGGTCCCGATAAAAATGCAGTTACTATCTTGTCAAGGCAAAACTTTTTAGAAATGGCGCGAGGGCATAATCGTCACATACTGAAATATTTGTGCTAACGGGCCGCCGGTATAATTAGTAAGCGTTACCCGACGCAAGCACCGGGTAGAATCCTGGTACTTTAGCCGAGTAGTTGTCACGGTGCAAGGAAGGTACGGCGTGGTTTTTGCCGTCCAGGTACAAAGTTTTGTGAGCTATATGAGTGTCGGGGTACAATGTTCCTAAATGAACGGGGATCTATCCCGGTATTGTTATTTTGTTAACAGCAGTGGCGGGATCCGGATTTGTCAAGCATTACTATCCTGTCATGGTAGCAGGAGTAAAAGCAAAAACCATGACGAGCTTATTAATTATACCGGCGTTGTTAGCGTTTCGTTTTAATTTTAAATTTACATAATAGGTCATAGCTTGGATCAGTCAATAAATTCTAGTCTTATTTTTTTGTTAGAATCATAAGTGTCTCTCCTCCACTCCACACTGCGTTTCCTGTCACCTTTAGTTTGTCGATGACTTTTAAAGAGAATAAGACAGTTTCCCCATCTATATTAGACTCATATATTATGGAGTCACTTTTTACTTTTATCCAGTTCGATGGGAACGTATAATTTTTATCAGTAAAAGCCGAAAAGACAGAGTCTTTTTTAAACGTTATAATACCGTAAGTATAGCCGTCAGGTGCAGTAGGTGCTTCAAACCTCCAGTTACCAATGTAAGGTTCTTTTATTTGAGCATTTGTCGATAGGGACCCTAATAATAAGATCGAACAAAGAAGGAATGATTTAAGAATTTTACTTTTCATAACTTAAGGAATTTAGTTTTGTATATGATAAAGAATATGTAAGCTTGAATTAGTCATGTGAAAGTTATGAAAATCAGGAACTCAAGTCAAGTAGGAATTATTTTTTTTTTATTATAATATCATAAGAGTCATTCGATATGGAGTATTTTTTGGAAATCCCGGTGATGAACAAATTTTTCTTTTCGAGCGGAAAGCTGTCCAGAGCCGGAGTCACGGTACAAAATTGATGAGAATATGTTATATTTCAAGGTGTATTTTCTTGACATGAATGCAAAAATTGCGACAAATCCCAAGCCTGTTCTCATGAGTTAGCGTTCGTTTGGTTATCTTGAATTTGTCTAGGTAAAACAAAAGCTGTCTCGGTTATAGAGTCATTCATAGATTAGGCTTAAAGTCGTCTCGTAAGAGCCTGTAAATGAACGCTAACGGCCCGGCAATATGGGGAGGTTGTGTTACCCGACGACAGCACCGGGCAGGGTCCTGGTACCCCGCGCCAGCGGGGCCAGAAAGCTGTCACGGTGCAAGGAGGGTATGGCGCACTTTTTGCCGTCCAGGTACAAAGTTTGGTTAGCATTACGCGTGTCGCGGTACAAGTTTGATCGGAGCCAATAAACTATCACGGTACAGGATTTTTATTGGGGGCACTGGCGCAGTGTCGCGGTACAATTTGTCTCGGAGCCAGAAATTTGTCAAGGTGCAGGATTTTAATTGCGGACAGATGCGCGTGTCCGGGTGTAACAACCATTACAAATTTATCTTGGGAGCAGGAGCTAAGCAAAAAGTGTGACAAACAACTTACCCATATTGTCCGTGTTATAAGCAGGCTATTATTGTTGTATCTCGAAAGTCATGCCCTGATGATCACAAATTCATTCTGTAGGGGAGTTTCAAACGCCGGCACAAATCCTGAAAGCGCGGGTCGTTTCGCAAGGAATCAAATTGCGGGAATAATAAATAGGGCAGATTTGGATCATGGTCTGCATAAGCCCGCTCCAGCCAGAACATGGCTTTATCATTAAAACCCAGCAAGGCATAATTCGTTGCGATATCACTTGGAGGCCAGGTATCTCTCTTTTCGCATAATTTATTATATGAAATGAGCAATCCTTTCCAACCATCCTCAGAGTATCCCTGTTCAGCGGCCTGTAATAATTCCGGATCATAGCTCCAAGCAACCTTAAATTCGTCATAGGCTTCTTTAATCCTTCTTGTAAAGTAATACGCCCAGATCTGGCCTTGTGATGCCAGTGGATAGCCTGGTTCAATTGTCATTGCATCCTGGTATGCTTTTATAGCCTCATTATACTTTCGGACAACAAACAGATCAACGCCATAAAATGTTATTATTAATGGATTCATCGGATCCAGTTTCAAAGCTATTTTAATCTGTTCAAATGACTCTTCTGGCCTTCCCAGGATAATTAACAGATTAGAATAATTTGTATGCGTCATCGCATTATTGGGATTAAGAGAAATAGATTTCTTATATCCTGATTCTCCACCTATCCAGTCGAACATTCCATAAGTCTTTTTATTTGCTAAAGTATACTGGACTACCGCATTGTTACTGTCTAAAGAATATGCTTTCATTACAGCCTCCATTGATTTGGGATTACCTTCTGAAGGTTTGATGAAGCCCATTTGCTGGCGATAAAGCCAGACGTTACAAATCCCTGTATAAGCAAGAGCATAACCAGGGTCTATCTCTTTTGCCAGTTCAAAATAATGCATTGCTGAATCAAGAGCATCAGGTGTGACTTTATTAAGGTAGAATAGTCCTTTCAAATAGGCCTCATATGCATCAAGATTATCTGTGGGCAATTTTTCAATCAATCGTTTCTCCTGTGGAGTTATTGTTGCATTTAATTCAGATGCAATGCTCTGAGCAACGTCACTCTGGATATTAAAAAATGTACTGGCACTTTCAAGTTTCTGTCGAAATGATTTACCCATTAAATGCCTTTCCCTTCCTTGTCGGATCTCGATTAACTGTACTCTCAGAATAATTGAATCTCCATACTTCTGCCCGCTTCCTTCAACTATATAATTAACATGACGTTCCTGGGCAATTTCAGTCAGGGGTCTCCTGGCGTTTCTGTATTGTTCAACTGAAGATCTTGAAATAGGTGTAAGTTCTTTTATTGCCTGGAGTCTGTTTAATATTTCTTCCATAACACCATCCATAAAAATTGTTGTTGTAGAATCATGGCTGTCATTTATAAATGGTAAAACAGCTATCGTTTTTTCAAGGTTATCAATACTTCTGGTCTTTTTGAATATGAAATAACCTATTATTATACTGGCTCCTGCAACAATGCATATGACAAGAATTGTTGACAGTCTTGAAAGTCTCCTTTTGGATGCGAAAGGTTCTTTTTTGGATGAGAAATCAGACTTTAATACCTTTATCCCTGCAGAATCCTTTTCAGTTCCTGAACTGCTTGATTCTTTATATTTAAGGTACCATTTGATAACAATGGTTAAATTACTTAGTGCAGGTTTAACTTGCTCAGGATCAAAATCCTTGGGGTGTGTCCCATATGTTGATAAACTATTAAGTCCATGCATTGAGGTTATAATATGCGGTGGCACTTTCTCTTCGCTGTTAAGCTTGTCAATAATCCCTTTTAATGGTTCTGTCTTTCTGGGCCTTTTCAATTCGAATTCGCAAAGGTCAGTAACAATAACCTCAAGGCATCTCCTTGAGTAAAGCATTACCACATTTGCATCCTCGGTCTTTAATAATTGCTCAAGTTCTTTAGCCAGTGCCGATAAATTTGCTTTAATTGATTCATTTAGCTTCTCAAGTTCTTTGATTTCACCAGACCAGATTGTCATTTTGTTAAGGTTTTAGATTAAACTACTCAAAAAATGATGGTATTGGAAATGTCTTTAAGTAAAAAACATCTGTCTATATGTGTAAATTTATGCATTAATAGATTATAAGACAATAACGTGAGAAAAAAGAATCAAATATCACGGTTGCCGGCTTGCTTATAACGGCCCGCCGGTAAAATTAGTAAGCGTTACCCGACGAAAGCACCGGGCAGGGTCCTGGTACTTTAGCCAGAAATTTGTCACGGTGCAAGGAGGGTACGGCGTGGTTTTTGCCGTCCAGGTACAAAGTTCGGTTAACATTACGCGTGTCGCGGTACAAAGCTGATAAAGAGCAGATTAGTTGTCAGGTTATTGTTATTTTATTAACAGTACTGGCGGGGTCGCGGTACCGGCATTACAAATCTGTCATGGGAGTAGGAACAAAAGCAAAAACCATGACGAGCTTATTAATTTTGACCGGCGTTGTTAGTGTGGTAGTGCCTGTTTCAGAGTTACAAATGTTAGTAAAGGCACAAAGCTTTTTAAAAGATGTTGCTGTCCAGGTACAGGAATTGTTGATTTTAAGCTTAAGCTGATTCACAGATTATCTTATGTTTTGGATTTGTCCTGGTAAACAAATTATGTTATAAAGTGCTGATATTAAGCTTTGTGCCGCACCGAGCATTACCACTAACGGCCCGGCAATATGGGGAGGTTGTGTTACCCGACGACAGCACCGGGCAGAGTCCCGATTCTTTAGCCAGAAAGCTGTCACGGTGCAAGGAGGGTATGGCGCACTTTTTGCCGTCCAGGTACAAATTTTATTGAGCATTACGCGTGTCGCGGTACAAGTTTGATCGGAGCCACGAGTTTATCCCTGGTTACGAATTTGGTGGAGGGCACTGGCGCAGTGTCGCGGTACAATTTGTCTCGGAGCCAGAAATCTGTCACGATGCAGGATTTAAATTGCCGGCAGATGCGCGTGTCCGGGTGCAACAATCATTACAAATTTGTCTTGAGTGCAGGAGCAGAAGCAAAAAGTGTGACAAACAACTTACCCATATTGTCCGTGTTATGGGCCAGGCCTTATTTATTTTTCTCGGTACCAGAAAATTGTCTCGTTATACAACTTTTTTTTATCTGATTATTTTCTATTTATTTGTCTTGTTGCAGTAATTTTATTGTGTAGGCGCGAGGGATAAAAATTTTTGAATTTGGTTTATGTTTTTTTGCAAGCTCTTTGACAAAGCTTTGGGAAGTGCATTGGCTTGTGCGGCTTTGGCAATGTGCTTGCAAATAATATAGGCTATTCATAATCCTTAATAGTATGTTTAAATTTTCAGCTAAACCAGACACGTCAAAAGTTGGGAGAGTAATTATAAGAAGGGTAGATTGTGCTTAAAAATTGTTATTTAAACGCTCACCTATGGTAAGACATTGCTGGTGGATTTAAAAAAATAATGTTTAGGCATATTTTTCAAGGGCAATTGAGAACACCACATTCTTTTATCAATATTCTTCTGCTCTGTTTCTATAATCTCCTTTATAATCAAGATATTTCAAGAGTATGATTTCTATATATGACAGTCCTAACGTTACTGTTTGATATCTTCCAATGGTATCTAACCTTTGAAGTATTTTTCTTTTCTTTTCACTTGGATGGACGATACAATTTCTAATACTAATGAATAGTTCAGGTCCATTTATTACTTTATACTCTTTCTCATATTGTTTTAATGCCTTTAAATTTTTTGGTATTTCTGGACTAATGTTAAATAAGGCCAAAAGAAAACCTATCTTCCCAGCAGCTGAAATATTCCCAGCATCGGTAGTATTAACATATTTTTCGGATTCACTGATTATCCAATGAAATAAAAGCTCTAAAGCATTTTGAATTAGAACAATTGATCCCTCTAATTTTGTTGAATTTCTGTTGGCTTCTATATACCAGTGAAGAATAGTTTTTAGGCACTCTTGGTCATTTTCCGATTTCCACTTTGAACTAAATTTTATCCATAAATCATTAAAACTGTTAGTACTAGAAGTTTTAGCCCACGAGATTACATTCTTAAAACTGTCTGTTTCATAAGGAGTATATGACCTCCATACTACCGTTTTGTTGGAGTATCCGTATCGAAATATTGGTGAAGATCTACTTCCGTTAATAAACTGCAGAAAGTAAGCAAATTGATCTAAAATTATTTCACTTTCAGAAATAGAAAATGTTTTAGATGCCACTGATGTAAGCTTACCTGTAAAGACTAATTGATAACCACCATTATTTTCTAGCTGGGTACTGATTTCCGGATAATCTTTACTTTTATCTAAAATTATTTCATATTCACCATTATTAAATATGAGTGTGTTCTTATAAGCAGTACTATCTGATATTACTGGTTTTCCGATGAATCCACGTAAATTAGGTAACTCAAAGATCACTTTATTAACCTTTCTACCCATTTCCCCTATGACAATAGGTGGAGTTAATTGACACATAATATCGATTGAATTATTTGACTTATTTAAAATAAGACTTAGTCCATTGAGTTTAAATTCTTCACTATTGTTTTCGATTTTAATTTTTGGATTACTATTGAAGAATTGAAAATCCTTAATTTGAGGGTCTCTCGGAAAAGATCCATAAAAACGAACTGCCATATTTGGTAACCAATTGAACATAAGCTTACCATGTAAATCTATTTGTCCGCCATCATTTATAAAAGTGACTATTCCGTCATGAATTAGAATTTTTTCATTGGGATTATTCATACAAATATTTGACATTAACATATTGGGAAGTTCGTCTGAACTTTGTGTTTTTTTATTCGACATATAAGTTTAAATATTATGTGAGTCTACTCTGTCGATTATTTAATCATCTGTCTTTAAACAACACCATTCACGTTTGCAAAAAATTATATTATGTCGGCGCTAGGGATTTAAATTTTAAAATTCAACCCTTAATTTTATTGGTAGTCAATTGAAATATAGCTGCTTTCAATACATTCCAGCAAATTTTAGCTGTATGTTCATCTGGATTAAATTTTGAACTTACCTGTTCATATGGATGAATATAGTTTCTAAAATCTCTTAAAGAATGGCTAAATTTTTTAACATCATCTTTAAGTAATCCTAAATCATGTGCGACATCGATAAAACTATTTAAAGTCCATTCATGAAACTGTTTTATGTTACCTTCTTTGTTCTTAGGAGCTAATTTAGAGCAATTAAACTCAGTCGAATATTTTAATGCAAATCCAAGTAGTATTCCTTCTAATGAACTACCAGATAGGAATATTACAGACAAGGGAGCTTTTATGGTTAAACACTTTTTTATCTCCTCAAAGCGAATGTTTAAAACATCGGTAATGACGCCGTCTAGACCTAATTTGTCTAATGATATTTCACTGAATTCTTTCTTCAAGAAATCGTCTTCTTTTATTTCAGAACCAGATTCAAAATTTATTTTACCTGCTTTTGAAAAGGATATTTCTTTATCAATTCTATTTACTTTCCAACCATCAAAGGCCAAATATTGATTAAAATCAGCAATCAATTTGTCTAAATCTGAAAATCGACCTACAAAATTTACCGGAGCGAATACTTTTTTGATGCATTTATCTAATTCTGGGGTTCCATTGATTTTAGATAGCCTTTCATCAGTATATACCCATCTTGAAGGAAAGCCTCCCTTCCATGAGTATTTTAATACCGTTTACAAACATTACCACCTAACGAGACATTTTGATACCACCCTTCTGAGTTGATGATCTCTTCAAGGATTCAGGATCTTGTTTTATGCTTTATTCCGGTGCAGATTTTCATGTTCGATTTTCAATTTAAAACAAGCTGCTATTTCAGAGCATACTGACCCCCTGTGCATTGTTAG
>Ga0315294_10008167_pt1 | contig 11503 bp, 7 predicted proteins | sample YL17G13_40_MG_FD_203626 | JGI IMG/M metagenome (GOLD analysis project Ga0315294, IMG submission 203626) | Sediment microbial communities from Yellowstone Lake, YNP, Wyoming, USA - YL17G13_40 | ecosystem: Environmental > Aquatic > Freshwater > Lake > Sediment | place: USA: Wyoming | collected... | reverse complement strand
TGGAGAATTCCCAGATGTACCTTCTGTTTTTCAGCCCCGTCAGTTCATCGGTTGTAGCCAGCTTCTCAAGCTCCCGTATTCTTGTATCTTGTACCTCGCCCGCCGTGCCAGCGACCCGCTGCGACACGACATCGTCATCGTGACGAGCGGCACGTCGCGGCAGGTCGCTTGCTGCTCGGGATTCGAGACACGAGATACCAGCGACCAGCGACGAAAAACTCGTCGGACAAATCAGATAGTCGTCTGCCAGGCCGCCGCCGTTGGAGCCGTTGCCGACAAGCTGCCTGGCTGTCGGCTCCTGATACATTTGTGCCAGAAGAATAATCTTTGCCCGCCGAGACCCGCTGTTTGCAGTTCTTAAGGCCTCAATAGCAGAAGTTAATTTAGCTGACGAGCCGCTCATCGCAACGGCAATCAGGTCGTAAGCATTACTGGCTGCCGCCTCAATTCCATCAAGAATGTTGCTGCGGATTTCCACACCGAGCCCGCAGATATCCTGTCCATCAGAAAAGAGCTTTTCTGCATCGCCTATAAGCAGAATTCCGGGTTTATCCGCTGCGGATAAAAAATCAATGTTTTTCATAGCTTTGTCCCCTCGTTGCCAAGCAGTGCGCCCAATTCTTCGTTGGTGAGCCGTATATCGCGGTTCATCGCTCGCGGCTTGTCACTCGAAGCTGCGACTGACGTGTCCCTGGACTGGAGCAATCTTGCCAGGACATCCTCAATCTCCGCAGGCTCATTTATAACAAAAGCATCCGTACCTATCATCGACAGACTTCGCAGATACTGCCTGGCTGAATTTGTTTCCGTAAGACAGCAGCACCAGGCCTTTTTTTTGCTCGCAATACGGAAGAAGCGTCCGTTTTCCCTGCTAAGTTGCTCGATTCGACCGACAATCAGAACATTTCCGTTTGTTTTTGCCAACCGGCTTACCGCCTGATAAACATCAGGGCAGACAGAAAATTCAAGTTCATAATTTCCAAGCACATTTGTGGTATGCCGGATAAATTCATCGCTCAAATTCCCTACCACTATCGCCTGCATTTGCATATTGAAGTTGAATTTTGCCATCCTCGCCCACTTTTTGTATCTCTTTGGTTCGTATCTGGCCGTTCGCAGCCTCGATTTCAGGATAGCGAACCATTAAATTATCGGACTTTAGGATAACACAACTTGCCAAAAAAGTCAAACCTAAATCATAAATCACATGGCTGAACTTAAATGGGACTACTGTGCCGTTGGAAGATTGTCGAGGTTCTTTTTGACCTGTTCGGAGTAAAAACTTGTTGGGTAGAGCTTAAGGAAGTCGGACAATGTTGCCCTTGCATCAAAAAGGCACTTTTTCTTCTGCTCCGGATTGGTATCGCCCTGCTGACGCCACAGGCGAATCTTCAAAAGTCCCAGTTCATAAAGGGCATTCATCCCGCCGTCGGTGTTCTGGTATTTCTTATGCAATTCGCTTAATTTGTCGGCCTGCAGCTGATCATCGTCAACCAGTTCAGCCTGTGCCAGCAAAATATTATCGCGAAGCGGGTCGTTTTCCAGCATTTTTTCGAGCAGTTCATTAAGCCGACCTGCGTAGTCTTCACTGTTCGGATTGAGCATAACAAAGCTTGCCAGTCGCCTGGCTGTGGCTGAATCTTCCGTTCCGGTCCGGTTTTGGGAGCTTATCAATGTTCGCAGTTGACTAAGCTCTCTTTGAAGCTCAACCAGCTTGGAGGCTGTAATCACTGAAGCGGGCGGCGACCGAAACTGGCTAAATAAACCTTCGCCGGCAGGTTGCTCCTTTTCCAATAGTTTCAGCCGGCCTGCAAGCATAGTCTCGGCTTCAGCAAGCAGCTTGTCTGCCTGTTTGAATCTGCCCTGACCTGCCCAGTGTCTTGCGATTCGACATCGCGCCTCAAGCGATTCCGGACTTTGTCCAAAACCGCTGTAGAGCTGATACCAAATCTCGCGGCTTCGCTCAAAAGGATAATCGCTGTAAAACTCCACCACCTCTTTTTGTTCCAGTGCCCTGATATCGGGGCTGTATTCATTCAGAAGTGCCTTAAAGTAAAGTGCTATCGGCATCCGATGGCTTTTGGGCCTTCGAGTAATAAACGAATCATACTGCACGAGAAGCCAGGCACGTTTGGCCTGGTAATTTAATTCCGGGGGGACTCTCAACCAGCTTGGCCAGCGACCCTGACTCAACTGCATCTGAATTTCCTTTTTAAGCTCGGCTCGCAGAAGTATCGGCTCGGTCGGATAGAAAAACTCCGCAAGGTATCTTTTTACAGCAGGGCTTTTAATTGTCTGGTCCAAAATTTCTGTGATGCTGTGATTATGAAACTCGGCTGCCTGTTCTGGATTGTTCTTGGCTACATAGAGCTGATAATCCAACTCGTCAAAACCTACCTTTTGCTGGAAAACAAGGCCTGCAATCAAAAGCGCTGCTGCGGTAACCGTCCAGACTAATCCCGGGCGATAACGGGTAAAATGACCCATGCCAAGAACCAGCCCTGCTATAGCGATGCCGACAAGCCAGGCACAAACCCAGGGCGTAAATGAAAATCCCCATTTAATCGGCTCGACACCCCGAATCCCGCCGTAGTAACCTAAGTAAATAAGTTGTGGTGCGGTACACAAAACCGCCGCAATAAACCTTGAGCGGAAGCGAAGCGGACGACAGGCCACCGCGATACAGCTTATCAATAAGCTAAACGCAAAGCCCGGCAGGTTAGCCAAAAACGCCACAGCCAATATGAAAGGCACACTGTAGCTGAAGCTCATAAGCTGCGATGTCAGAATGGGCGCTATCGACATAATTCCCATAATCAGCCCGAGGACAAGGATTTGCCAGGGATACTCAAATATACTCAAGCCGCTTGTTGTAAACCGGCTCAAATGCCACATCCTCGGAGAAAGCATCATATCGATGCAGAAAGACCATAAAAAACCGGTAAGTATCTTCGACCACAGAATACAGGCTGACCCGAAGATAGCCACAGAAAGCAGCCAGCACCACTGGACATTTTCATGGCTGTAGTGCAGCGTCGGCCCAAAGGCCAGAAACGACTTTGAACCCACTATCGGCGTTTTTCCGTTCTGTTTTTCTTCCATAAAGTGATTTGACAAGTGCATAAAAGCATAAGTCTTGTACACTTATGGCTTGACTTGTGCACTGCATTATACCAGTATACAAAGACCTGCGATAGCGAAAATAAACCTAATTGCCTGCCATAAATTATATGGTAATTTAGGTAAAATAACCTCACCAAAGGGCTTCTACCTCAGAATTATCTGGAATGAGAAGCTGGCGCGCCGCAAAGTTAAAACTGAAATACGGTCTCTTTGTATTTATCAATTTGGTCAATCAATCTTTCAATTTCTTTGATTTTGGGGCGTATGATTTTTGGTGTGATTTGAACCTTTTTGAACTTCACATATCCATCCTGATTATCAACTACGATTTTTGTCCGTACAAAACCGTCTTTTGACAACGACTGCCAATTAGCATGAACGATACAATTTCGGAATATGTTTAGCGACTCAAGTTTTTCTCTGATCTTATTTAACATATCTTTGTTTTTCTTATCCTTAAATGATTCTAACCGGGCATACATTTTGTAAAACAATTCAATCTTGTTGCTAGTGGTAAGTTTTTCAATAATTATAAATCCTTTTTCGTGCGCCCTGTCGCAGATAAAATCAGCAATTGCCAAATTTAACTCATGTTCCAAAATACTAAAGTTGATTAAAAACAAGCCAATTAACGGGCCGTATTTATCAACTACTTTCTCAAGATATTCCCCATCAATATAATCGTATTGTTCTATCTCATCATAATTTTCTTTTTGCTCATTCATATCTGTGCCTTCTTCAATACTCGTCCAATCTCTTGCGTTTCTCCTATGGAGTCCTTAGGACAACGAATTACGTCCTCTTGTTCGCCTATGGCGGATTCGGGACGGCCATTCCTATTTCGTTACCGCTTTTTGTATCGTTTCAAGGATGAAATAGCTTGGGACTACCAGGGCAAGTTTTCCGCCAGTTCCGTCGGAACTCGTCCCATGAACAAGTCCCCAAAGCTTAGTCCCTGAGCCCGTGGTCTGCATTGCACCAAGCTTGTATACGGATATGTCAAGCACGGGGCCGCCGCTGTAGCCCTCAATACTCGGATCCTCCAAAAGGAAGAATATTGTTTGGATGGGGGCATCAGCTCGCTTGAGCATGACTAGATCGCTTGCACAATGGCTCTGCTTTGTGAGCGGCGAGAACTTCTTCTCGGAAGAGCCGATTCCCAGTGGGAACCCAAAAGCAGTCAACGAGAGATTGCGGGATGGGGCCTCGCGATCAGCCGCGATGATTTCCGCCGGAAGGAAACGCTGCTGCAAGTACTTATTCACAATTTCCGGAGAAGGGGAGAGTTCTAGGACCGCGACATCGGCTTCGTTATGGTGTAGCCAATTGGTGGGACTGTTCTTTCCTGCGAGTTGGGCCAACTGCAAACAGACTGTTTCGCCCTTCTGCCCCATGAGGTTGACGAATGAGTTAGTCGTCATTAATTTGGCAACATGTGATGCAGTCACCAAGAATTGGGAGTTGCTGTCAGTCACCAAGAAACCAGATCCTACATCATATTCCATTTTGGGTTTTTCACTCCCGTCGTCCGGAAACCGGAACCAGACCTCGGCTGTCTTGCCATCAACCTGGACTTTCGCGATTCTTGGGTTGACGAGCCGGACGACACATTGTGCTGTGACTTCACGATCGATTATGGTGCCGCCTTGAGCAGCAACGATCGGGAAAAGCAAAGCTGCGCATATGATGTTCTTTATGTTTCTCATGATTAATCTCCGTGGCTAACAATAATTATACAGTTTTATACGCCTTTTACCCGCCTCTGGCGGGAAACAGACTGTTTACCCCGTGAGATGATGCCGTCTATCTATCTCACTGGGGTTTCTGCCAGTATAACAAGTTCCCGTTGCGTCTTCAATACCCGTCCTGAGCCTGTCGAAGGGCTTCTTCAATTGTCTACCGGACGGCAAAGTTGATCAAAGATGATGTTTCCCTATAAGCCGCTTCGCTCTGCCTTCAAGCCCGCAGTATACCACTAAGCCGACAAAGAATACAAGCTTTTATATCTTCCGGCTGCCCGCTTCAATCTGTGTTAATACTACTCTGCGAAGTATCGCTACGTAGCACCTCAGTTCGCATCAAGAGAAAAATCCCCCGTCGCATTTTGTTGCCATCCTAACTATTTACTTAAATAAGGTTAATACCATCCACCCATTGAACTATGAAAACCCATCATCAGCATACAAAACGTTAGGAACCACCAGACGCCGCCAGCAATAGCTCCCACCAATATCGCCAACTTGAATGAACTGTTTGTTACCCGCCTAATCGTTCCGGCAAACGCAATTGAAGCTATAAAGAACGTAAGGCCATAAGAATAGCAATGTATTTGGAAAACTAAACCATTCTTATCGAGTACATTCACCCCCAAATAATCTATAAATAGAATAACACCTGTAAGCAAAAACCAAACAACACCAAAGAAAAGTACTGAAAAACCTTTGTGTTTTAGATATTGCATAAAAGCGGTTCTCCATTGATATCTTATAAATAAAGTCTTTGCTTATCGCACAATTAGATAATATAGCTCCATTCGGATAAAGGGTAAAGGAAAATGGGCGGTTTTTGCCCGCCTTCGTCCCGATAGGTCGGGATTTCGCCGGATAGAAATTACTTGACCGTCAAAGATATACTTGACGAGCGGCTCGGCTACAAGCTGGCGTAATTCCGCATCTAAAAACTTCGTGTCCCTTCGCGTTCTTCGTGGTGAAAAAATCTTTTCTTAAATTCAAGACTCTCTTTACTTTTGCCTTACGCTCTTGTGCACTTGTGCCTCTTTGCGCCTTCGCGCCTCTGCGGGAAACAATCCTGCCTAAAATCTGTCTGTAGTTTTTAACTTTGAGTTTTGGTTTTGAGTTTTACACTTTAACTTTTACATTTCCTGTCTTCCCCATTTTAACAGCTTAACACAGGTGGTCTTTTTTTAGCAGGCCTGTCAAAAACCCGACTTTTTTTGTAAAAAAGTGGTATAAAATCGTCAAAAAGTGAACTATTTTTGTAAAAAAATGCTCAATTCGTGTCAATTTTTGTCACTTTTTGCAAAACGCTAAAAACGCCTTAACCCCTTTACAGCAAAGGACTAAACGCAATTTTGCCCCAAAATCTTGCCCATCCTGCCGAATAAGGACTTATGTAAAGCAATTTTGGTTTTTTTTGTTCCCAGTTTTTAACTTTAAGTTTTGGTTTCGAGTTTTACACGCCTGTCCCTTAGGGATTAACTTTTTAGTTTCTAAATTCGTGCTTCGGATTTGGCTGCGGCCAAAGGCCGCACTTGATTACAGTGATTTATCTACAAGCCAATTATGAGCAAAAATAGCAAAATCAATCATATCAACATCGCCGTCAGGCTGAATATCTGCCCACTGGCAAAAGTTATTTCCACTTACGCAGTTCGTGCGCAGCCACTGATTGGCAATCTCGACAAGGTCAAGCATATCTACTTTGCAATCGCTGTTCAGGTCTCCCTGCACCGGCACCGGCCCATTGCAGTCAGCAGTGGTTATTGTTTGAATCCATGCGGCATAAGAACTGATTCGCACCGCATCCATAGACTCAATATAGTTAGGATCTGAAGTTGGCACCTCTGGCTCTGAAGGATTGCGAAACCAACTTTGCACTTCACCATTGACGGTGACGTGTCGCGAAACTCCGCGTGTCAGGCCTGCTACTTTCCAGACAGTTCCGTCTTTGATGAACCATCCGCCGCCCGAGTCGAATTCAGCGGGAATTCCTTCATACTCCGTAGCAGGCGGGGCAGTACCTTGGTCATTAAAATGGGCTTCGATTACATTGGATATATAGGTTTGATTAACAGTTCCATTTCCGTCTATGATGTTGGTGCACCAGTGTAAGCTGTTCGCAATGTTAGAGGTTTCTGTGCTCCACACATATCCGTATGGAAGAAGTTCATGTGGTGGCGTAGAACTATAGGACTTGAGTGTACTTGCTCGGGTTTTGCCATAGCCTCCGATAACGATATTTGGATCTTGCATTTCATCGGTGATGGTGCAGGGTGGCGCATAGGCGAGATTAGGGTCTGCGCCATCGGTATTTTTGAGCCGGATTAGACGGATATCGGCATTGCCGGCTGGGCCGCCGGTCCAGTAAGTGGTGTTGTAGATACAATTGTAGGTAACGCCGTTGATATCTACTGTTGCTGGGTTAGTATTTTGGTGGCGAGTGGTAAGAATCCATTTAGGGGAAACGACTACAAATGAGGCGTTATAACTCCATCTTCCGACGACAGCATTTGCCGGCTTATCTGCCCAAGTCAGTAAGTTTGGCTCTCCGCCCTCGTGCAAAATAATGCTTAGACCCGTAGTTGGTGCCAGCAGCACCAATACACATAAGTATATGTAGCGCCAAGCTTTATGGCCAGGCCCAGGCATCATCAAACCACATCCTCCTTTTTAGGAGCTATAAAAGAAATATTGTATCAGTATTCTACATAAAGTTCAAGGAAAATCCAGTTTTTTAGGACGTATTGCATCGCGGGTATTGCGTAAGTCCTTGCTTGGCAAGATGGGTAAGATTTTGGTGTTAAATTGCGTTTAGTCCTTTGCTGTAAAGGGATTAAAGCAAATTTTATGGTTTGCAAAAAGTGACAAAAACTGACACGAATTGAGCATTTTTTAACACTTTTTGACATAAAATGAACACTTTTTTACACTTTTTTACAAAAAAAGATGCTTTTTTGACACGGTCGTTAAAAAAAGACCACCTGAGTTAAACATGTTAAAATGGGCAAGATGGGAAAGATGTTTTTAGCCACTGATTTCCTGGCGCGGCCTATGGCCGCAACCAAAAAGTGATAGAGTTTAGTGTATAAAAAAGTATAGTAGTATCCTCGTAAATGTTCGTAAATGTTAATCACACAAATAGAGGACACTACTATGAAGTTGATGGAATTATACCACGACAAAATTATGAGTGCAATAAGCGGTCTGGACAGAATTCGTTTTCGCGGGACGTTGCGATGGCTGGCAAGTCAGAGCGGGCTTGCGAGTTTTATGAGTCATTCGCACATCTTGCTCAAAGACTTTTCCGGCTGGGTCGAGCGTTTGACGGCTATGATAAGACAAAGTTGCGAATCGCGGGCTGGTGAACTTGGTATCGAGGTGCGTTATTTGAACAGTTCAAGGGTTGACAAGGAGAAGCTGGCTCGCGAGATTGCGGCACAAAGAGGTATTACTCAAGGGTCTATTTGCATGTTCAGTGTGGTGGAGCCTTGTATTGCTCCGATGGTCAAGGGCAACAAGGCCAGTAAGAAGCTGGAAGTAGTTATGGCGCCTCGCAAGTGTGTCTTTGTTTATCATTACTTTAATGACCCCGAGTTTGGCTTTGGTCATGTACGGATCCAGAGTTGGGTTCCATTTAATGTTTTCATTTGTCTCAACGGCCGCCACTGGCTACAGCGGCAGATGGACAAACAGGGAATTGGGTATGTCAAGGACGGCAATTGTTTTCCGTGGATAGAGGATGGTGCGTCCGCTCAGGCCTTGCTTAATGAACAGTTAAAGACTGACTGGGCGAAGCTGCTTAACAGACTTGCGTTTAACAGTTGTCCGGCATTGGGGCAAGTGCTTATGCCGCTGCGTCCGGATTATTACTGGTCGGCGGATGAGACGGAATGGGCAACGGATATTATGTTTAAATCGGTCGCGACATTGGAGGAATTGTTTCCGTCGTTTGTGCATCATGCGATGCGCGTTAGCGACAGCGTTTCAGTAATGAAATATCTGGGCAGACGCAACCTTGCGGGCATTGCCCCTGATGAGGTTATCAGCGACTATCGAAGACGCTATGAAGGTATACGAGTCAAGCACAGTGTGAATTACAATTCTGTGAAGATGTATAACAAGAGCGGCAGTCTCTTGCGTATTGAGACAACAATCAATAATACGCGGGACTTTAAGGTCTTCCGGCGGCCCAACGATGATGAAGGCAAACCGGCGTCATGGCAGAAGATGCGTAAGGGTGTGAGCGATCTTCATCGGCGATGCCAGGTGAGCCAGCAATGTAATGATCGGTATGGGGATGCTTTGGCGGCGGCTCAGATAGAGGAGAAACTCAAGGAAGTGGTGTGCGGCGCTTGTAACAAGGTTGTCAAAGAGGGCAAGAGGTATCGTGGTTTGAATCCATGGCAGCAGGAGGATTACCGGATGCTGATGTTTTTGGCCAAAGGTGAAAACGCAATTAACGGATTCCGTAATCACGACCTTCGCAAATGGCTTTATTCCGAATTGCAAGAAGCCATGCCCAATCAGCGAAAAAAGTACTCAGGCCGCACAACGAGGCGTATCAAGCTGCTGAGGGTACACGGTTTGATACGTAAAGTTCCGCGGGCTAACCGCTACGTTTTAACCGAGAAAGGCCAGAAGTTCTCTTGTTCGCTGATGACAGCTTCAGCTCTTGATATTAAAGCACTTACGGAGATGGCAGCATGAAAAACACGCAGAAAAAACAAGAAGTTGAAGGATTGTAGTACAGATTTCACAGAAAAACCAAAATATTTTGCCACAGATTTCACTGGTTTCACTGTAAAGTAAGAAAGAATTTTTGACGCAGATTGTTTCCCGCAAAGGCGCCAAGTCGCGAAGTGAAGATGAGAGAAAAATAGAAAAAAATCTGAACCAAGAAGAAAATTATTATTAAAAAATGTTAAACCACGAAGGACACCGAGAAGCACGAAGAAAAAACAAATAAAAACTTCGTGAACCTTCGTTTCTTCGTGGTAGAAAAAAGTGTAATTAAGGGATGTAAATAATAAGACCTGTTTTCAATCGATGCTCGCGGTGGTCTTGCCATAAAAATAATATAGAATATTTAGCAAGAAGCTTCAACAAAAACCCGAAAAAGATTCCTGCTCCCTTTTCCTCCTCTATTGCTTACTTATTAGGTAACACATACAACCCGGATACCACGGTGGAACATCGTTGAGGTTCAGATTTTGAGACCACCGAAAAGACTTTTCCTTTTCTTTACAATAATCGGAGCAATCAGGGTGAACTTCTATTCTTTTTGGCCCGTTATTTTGAATATCCTTATACGACCAGAATTTTCTCTGTACAAAATCCTTAAGGAATTGTGCCTTCAGTCGTTGGTATCTTAGCCAATCTTGTGGCAGTCTATCAAAAGGAGAACGTACTGTTTTAACCCACCCATTTTTGATTTCCGGTATCATATTCGTGATTTCGTCTGGAGTAGCTCCTAACAAAATTTTCTCAATAATTTTTTCTTTTATACGACTTTTACCAGCACCCAAGCGATTACTAATTTCTCTGACTTTATCTATTGGCAACTGCTTAAGAAATCCTTCAATATCTGTTGATTGTCCTAACTCGACAAGGCCGTACGCTTCTAAAATGTTGCGAATGGGTGGTGATATCGGCCTCCAGAACCTTGAACATGAAAACAACTGAGTAACTTCGCGAGGCAATTGACTATATACCTCGTATGCTTCACGATAAGATAGAGGTATCGAGGGTTCTTCTTGCATTTCTTCATCATCACCGCAACGGCCTTGCCATATTTCTGGCCATGAATCCAACTTCTGAAAGATTTTTCTCCACGGCTCTAACCATTTACCGGTAGGATTACCAATTAACGCTGCTTCCAAATGTAGAGGTGTCCTGTTGCCTTCTTCAAAATCTTTAAGTAGTGCGGCTCTTATCGAATTCCAAGCTTCAAGTGGCACTGCAAGAAATCGGCTCAAGTTTAAATTGTTTACGAAAACATGGAAGCTGTTGTCTTGAATAGTTGGTATCCCTCCGGTTTGAGCATCCGTACACCAACGACACAAACCTTCTCCCTCGGAATTTATCGTCTTAGTTAGGGTTGTTGTTGGACGACCACAAAAACATATTTGCATGTTCAAAGATTCTATCGCTTTCTTCATGGCCAATACTATATTGTCTTTACCTCCAACTCGCGCTAAAAGCTTTGAAGACTCGAATAACAGGTTACCTATTTGAATACCATCAACAATATGCCAAGCTATCCAAGCGTTAAAATATGGATCATAAGGTCTATGACCGCATTCTGTGCCACATAAGGGACATTTAATTGTGAATATTGTGTTTGGGCCATCTAACTTGTGTAGAGGTGTCGCGTTAGGGCGGTCTCCTACCAGTTGTATCAGCTGTCCAATTGAGTTTGTTAGTTTTGGCGTTATAGATGCTGATTGTATATTAGGCAATATCCATCCCAAGGCATCGAGAAAGGAGTCAAGAATTTCAATATTCTTTGGCCAGCTAAATTTATCAAAAAGTTCTTCTTTGGGATGGGCACCACAAACCACGCAGTTGAAATGAAATATAGTTTTCATATTGCTTGATTCCTTATCGTAATTCAGTGATTGTCCCAGTTGCGTAAAAGAGTG
>Ga0315294_10008164_pt1 | contig 11506 bp, 10 predicted proteins | sample YL17G13_40_MG_FD_203626 | JGI IMG/M metagenome (GOLD analysis project Ga0315294, IMG submission 203626) | Sediment microbial communities from Yellowstone Lake, YNP, Wyoming, USA - YL17G13_40 | ecosystem: Environmental > Aquatic > Freshwater > Lake > Sediment | place: USA: Wyoming | collected... | reverse complement strand
TCTTATCAGCATCTTTTCTGTATAATGTTTGGTCAGAACCATTGTGGAATGCAACAACCCAAAAATCATAATCGGTTTCAGTAACTTGTGAATATCCAATATCAATACAATGTTTGAATATTGTTGAGAATGAATTTTTCCATTCCTCTTCATCTTCAATCAAAGGACTTGGCGGATGTTTCTTATCCAAACAATGTTGGTCTACCGCTCTTTTTTCAAATAATAAACCAGAGTATCTTTCATATTCTCTTAAAGTTCTTACAGTACCAAATCCATACTGTCCCTCATGTCCTTCTTGAGTTTCACCATCCATACCGAATAGTTTTCTATTTGTTAAGTGAGAATGTTTGTTTTTATCCCCCCACGTTTTGTCATCATCCCACTGTTTTGTTCTACCTTTACGAGTATATTCGTGATAAACAACAGGAATGTGTGGGTGGAATAAATCATATCCCCAAGTGTAAGCACGAGCAGCGATAGAGATTTCTTCTCCGTGGAAATAATATTCAGGATTGTGTTGTACTTCAGTTGAGAATTGTCCGATTGTAAAGCAGAAGTGGGCGGAATAGAATCTTGAGGTAACTGGTTTTGTCATTTCTCTCCAACCTGGAATTGTTTCGGGTAAAAAGAATACTGCTCCTTCAGGAATGAATCTATCAAAAGCCATTCTCCATGCGTCTTGAGATCTACCTGCAGGTTCATTTTCAGGGTCAAATGAAGGGACATAACCTGTTAGTAAAGGTTTCTTATATCCATCCTTTTGTAACCCTTTAATCATCTTAATTAACACATCATCCCAATCCTTAATGAATCTCATGTGAGAATCAATTTGTAATGTATATTCTTCACCACCATAAAGTTGCTGTGTTAGATTTCTTGCCCAACAAACACCTTTGGATTCTTGGTATGGGATGTCTAATATTTTGAAACGCTTGTCGTTTTTATATTCATCTAAATTATCGAATCCGTCAGATTCATTAAATTGTCTTGCGATACCAAAAACCAAATTCTTTGGTTTTTTTGCATTTGCAATCATATCTTTAAGGGTTGGAACCAACTGTGGGTCTCTGTAAGATGCTATCTGAATAAAAATTTTCATTTGATTTATATTTTTACTATAAAATAAAAAACCCTCCACGAAGGTGAAGGGTTTTTTGAAATATATTATTTTTAATTATTTAATTAACATCCGTTAGGGTCTGATGAAGTAATCTGTCCTAATCCACCTGTTACTTGGTACCAAGCGGTTCCGTTCGAATAGAATCCATTAGGTACTACATCTGTAAGAGGTCTTGCTGTTGCTTCGTATAAGAACTCACCTACGTTTGGTCCTACTCCACCTGCGATAGATCCATAAATTGTTTGAGGGGAAGCACTAAATGCTAAACAAGCGTCGTTAGCCGTTACACCTGTACCTAAACTATATGTATACCAAGCGAAAGTTGATGTTGGTGTTTGAGTTAATGTTGGTGTCGGTGTTGGTGTACTTGTACTACTTGCCGTTGGTGTTGGAGTAACTAATACTGAACATAATGAGAATATTCCAACTTGTGACCCATTACTAGCCAACTGAGTGACCGATGTACCATCACTATAGAAACCTGTCATATTTGTTGTAACAACACCTGTTGATGTTGTATAGAATTGAGTGTTTTGGTCAAATAATGAATTGAATGCGTATATTGTTACCGATACTCCCGCTTCACAAGCGGCATTAGAAGTTATTCCTGAATACACATTAAACGATTGAAGTGGTGATGTTGAAGTTGGAGTTGGTGTTTGTGTTTGAGTATTTGTAGGTGTTTGACTTGGTGTATTTGTTGGTGTTGAAGTTTGTGTTTGAGTTGGTGTTTTGGTATTAGTAGGTGTCGGAGTAGGAGTTCCTGTGTTTGTTGCCGTAACACTTGGCGTAGGAGTGTTAGTTGCAGTATTAGTTGGTGTTATAGTTGGTGATGGAGTTGGTGAATTTGATGGAGTAGGGGTATTTGTTGCGGCAATTGGTGGAAACGGACCATTGTCAACAAAAGAAATTGTATTTTTAAATGAAGGTGCAACCGTATAAGTTCCGTTTATTACCCAAATATTTTTAGTTTGATTTGGAGATAATTCAACTTGATAATCCCAAAGTGAATCATCACATCTTCTATAACTGAAGTTAACTATTGTTGAACCCGTGTTTGTGAGTGTATATTTACTACATGCCATTGTCTTTCTTATTTAATTTATAAATAGTGTAAATTATGTGAATTTATTTTTTATTTTAAAAAATTATGTAGGTGTCACTGTTGGAGTAGGAGTAGTAGTTGAAGTAACAGTCGGGGTGTTTGTTGGAGTATTAGTTGGTGTTTCAGTATTTGTAGGTGTTGGAGTATTTGTTGCCGTAATTGTTGGAGTTGGTGTCGGTGTAACACATAATGAGAATACACCATTTATTGTACCATTGGCAAATAATTCGATTACAACTTGATTGTAATTATAAAATCCTACCATATTAATAGTAACAGATCCAAATGAATTATTATAGAATTGAGTGTTTTCGTCAAACAATGATTCGTCACCATAGATTGTTGTCGGTATATTAACCTGTGAACATGCATCATCTGAAGTCAAACCAGTATAAACCGCAAACCCAAATCTATTACTTGTCGGAGTTGGAGTCCGAGTTGGAGTTGTTGTTGGTGTTTGAGTTGCCGTGGTTGTTGGTGTTTGTGTATTTGTTGGAGTATTGGTTGGTGTTAAAGTATTAGTCAGAGTGTTGGTTGGAGTTACAGTTGGGGTGTTTGTTGGTGTTGAAGTATTAGTCGGAGTAATGGTTGGAGTTGATGTCACCGTTGGTGTAGGTGTTGGTGTTGGTCCTAATATTGATATGATATATGTGTAAGCATATAATGGAACGTAACAATTATATGTTCCGTAATAATAATTCGCAACATAACTAAACGGAAAAATTTGATTACCTAAGTTAACGGCAGTCCCTCCCGTTTGAGGAAGAAACGTAACTTCGGTTGTTAATCCGCTTAAATTTACACTTGAAATTGATACACCACAATCTGCCATGTTAATAAATACTCAAAAATTTTATTTTATCTTTTAACATACCCCAACATTAATAATTTGATTACCGCTAAGTTGAATAAACCTACCTCCGTTTGAGATTGTAAAATTGGCGTTAACTGGAGGAATTGTTAAAGATTGGTTACCGTATACGTAATCACCCACTTCTAAATTTTCAAAAGGTTTTGAAATGTAGATTGTTACGTTTGTTGGATTTGCAATCATATTAACAGATTGACAAACATTTTGATACCATCCACCTGTTCTTAGATTATACATATAAACTGTTGTTGGTGTAACCGTTGGTGTTGCTGTGGGTGTTGGAGTTGGAGAAGTTGAGGTTGGAGTAGGCGTTACCGAACTTTGAGTTGGTGTTGATGTAATAGTTGGAGTTGGTGTTGTTGAAGGACACAACCCCACTAAGGATATTGTAAGAGGGGCTCCATAACTTTCAACAATTAAATCCTTAGCACAAACATATTGTACTTGTAACGGGTTAATTGGTGAAACACTAATTATATCCGTACAACCAGTCCATCTATAATATCCTTGTTCGACATTATTGTAGTTGGTTATAATAAAATAGTTACAGTCGGTTGTATACATTTTTATAATCCGTATTTTGTTTTATCGGCATTAAACAGTGTTAATATATCGCTCGTGGTCAACGCTTGATTTCTATAATATCTGAATTGACCCCAAGTCATAGGAAGGTATGAATTATCTCCTTGTATTGATTGACCGATTTGTAAATTTCCTTGTGCTGAAAAAGTATCCAAATTTGTTACTTGTGAAATTACAGGTGTTGAATTTCCATTTACATAAACAAAGCTTGTTCCCGCTTGTATTACTGTTGTAAACATTGCAAATGTGTTGGCGGTAAATACGTTAGAAGCACTTGAAGCATTTATGTTTTGGGAATTTCCGTTAAATCCAAAAATTAAACCGTTAGTTCCTCCAACACTAAGTCTGAACCCATCAAAAGTCGGTGAACCAAGTTGTTTATTCCAAATACCATCGTTACTCGCATATCCTGCGGGTACTTTTGCCCAAATGACAACAGATATTGGTGTTGATGTAATAGAAATATTAATAGTTGCGTTTTGTGTGATATCAGATAAACTATTTGTTCCTCCCATAACAATCGTTCCACTATTTGATGATGAATATGAGTAGTCACCACTTAAAGTTGCATTGTTTCCAGTTCCTGATAAATCAGTAATTGTTGAACCTGAACCAGGATAAGATGATGAGTTACTTATATCAAAATAAACTTTTAAGGCACTTGGTGGCGTTGGTGTTGGAGTTCTTGTTAAAGTAGGTGTTGGTGTCGGAGTTCTTGTGGTTGTAGGTGATGAAGTGTTAGTTGGAGTTACAGTGTTAGTAGGTGTTACTGTTGGAGTTCTAGTATTTGTTGAAGTCACGGTTGGTGTAGATGTATTAGTATTTGTTGGAGTAATAATTGGGGTTTCAGTTGGGGTGTTTGTAGGCGTTTCTGTGTTAGTAGGAGTGTTGGTAGGAGTTTCACTTGGAGTGTTAGTAGGTGTTTCCGTTGGTGTTTCAGTATTAGTATTGGTCGGAGTTTGCGTTTGTGTTGGAGTTTCTGTATTGGTTGGAGTATTAGTAGGCGTTTCTGTTGCAGTTTCACTTGGGGTATTGGTAGGAGTTTCTGTGTTGGTAGGAGTATTGGTAGGGGTCTCTGTTGCAGTTTCACTTGGAGTGTTTGTAGGCGTTTCTGTATTAGTTGGAGTGTTAGTAGGAGTTTCTGTCGCAGTTTCACTTGGTGTGTTAGTTGGTGTTTCGGTGTTAGTTGGTGTTACACTTGCAGTATTAGTTGGAGTTACTGTTGGTGTTTGTGTAGGAGTTTCTGTATTAGTTGGTGTTACACTTGTAGTATTTGTAGGTGTTACTGTTGGTGTTTCGGTATTAGTTGGGGTTTGAGTAGGAGTCTCTGTTGGGGTAGGAGTTTGAGTTTGTGTTGATGTAGGTGTTAATCCAACAGTAGCCGTAGGAGTTGAAGTTAATGTTGACGTTGGAGTATTAGTAGGTGTTCCAGTGTTAGTTGGAGTATTAGTTGGCGTTATTGTTGGTGTTGGCGTAGGTGGATAACATACCACATTAGTACAATCCGTAACTAAAGTCGCAACATCTAAATCATAGTTATAGGAAGGGCCAAAATCAAGTCCGACAATTGTATAACAAAGATTAACATCAACATTCCAAGTACCACCAGTTAAAGTAATTGTACTTCTACCAATAGCATTAGATGACAAATTACAATTTAATAAAAAATAATAGTAGTAGACAGGAGTTACTGTTGGTGTTGGACATGGATAGAAAGAAGAAAACAAATCATTACACGGTACCATCAAATACCCTAAATCATTACATGGAACTGCAATATAAACTAAATCATTATTTGGTATTGTAATTCTACAATTTAAACAGTCAGGGTCTAATAGATTATATCTGTTTTTTAATATTCTAAAGTTATGTTTGATTTGAGAAGCGTTTAATGGCTCAGTATACATTCTAAAGGCACTAACATCTCCAATCATACTACCGCCAAAGATTTCTTCTAATCTTATTTGAGTTGTAAGACCTGAATATTCTGTGTTGTTAAGGTCGTAAGTTGTTAAACATTCTGGATCTTGTTGGTAAGTTATTCCACTTAATTCCGCAGGACATCCACCTGAAAAAGTTAAGTTGTCATGTAAACCTTGAGTACCTCCCCCGACAGAAATGTTATAACCTACCCCAATTTGTTTTTCTTTTTCAACATTAAGAAGTCTTGGAATAATCTCCTCAAAGTTTTCTGTAACCAAAAATAATTTACCATTAACATAAAACTTAAGGGTACCTAATCTATATTTTTGTTCTACTGTCCACATGTCGTTAAACGTAACGACTTCAGTACTTGGTGGGTCATAGGGTTGTTCGTGAGTTAACGGAGGTTCAATTAAAGTAACACTTCTATCTTCAATTGTTGCAAAATACGTATCTTTAACAAGTAGACCCAATCCACCTTTATCATATAAGTCACACTTATCCAACCATTCATATCTTTGAAATACGGAATCAATTTGAACCCAATGTTCAACATTTTGATATGTTGTTCCACTACAATCATCAAAGATTCCTCTTGTTGAGCACCATTCAGTTACTGATGTTCCTGTCTGATAAGTTATTCCTGTAAGACAAGTTCCACTATACTCACACCCACCAGTGATTCTATATGTCTTAATACATAATCTTGGACTTCCTGTGTCACCACTAAGTCTTAATGATAATCCGTTAGATACTCCATCATATAATGGATCTTTTTCAGGGTATTTGGCATTTGTTTGACAATCACAAGGACATCCACAAGTACAGTGAGTTATTGTACCACCTGATGGTTGATACACTTGTAAACATTGTGATGATGTATTTGCCGAACTAGCACAACCACAAGTATGCATACAAGTTAAACCTGAAGTTACTCTTGTATAACCAGTATCTTGTTTTGGTTCTCCGTCAGCGTAGTGATAGAATTTGTTCTCCGCTCTTGATCCCATATAAAAGAACGTACCTTTATTATCCGGATACCTTGCGTTAAGCCCGACAGAAGTATCTCCTGTCCATCTGTATCTTAACATAAACTCAGCAGTCCACCCTAATGATACTCTCTGTGGAAAAATTTGATAATCATATCCAGGTATTTTGTAGAACCCTTGAAAAAATCCGCCATCTAATCTTGCGAAATATCCAACTGCACCACCATCAGTTGCATAATTCAAATCGTAACTGTATGAATTGTCATTCCACAGTCTATTTTGTGTGGTAGTAAATCCTGTGATAGGGTGAAGTTTCATTCTCCTATCGTACTTGTATCTACTATATTTGTCTGTATTGTTTGTGTAAAGTCCTGTGGTTATTTGTATGGTTTCTCCTGACATGTTTTTAACAAGACCATTATCGATTCCTGTCAAACCAACGTCACAAAGATTTGTAATTATGGGACAAAAGTTAGGGTCAATATCATCAGGATTCCAATAATTTTCAGAAACAATAACATTATCATCAAAAGTACATACTCCAGATTGACATATCGTTGTTGCTGTACTATTGAAATCAAATCTAAATGGCATTCTATTTCCATCAACTTCACCAATTAATAGTGGTGAAAAAATTACCTCCTGGTCATAGTCCTTCTCGTCTGAAGCCAAACAGATATCGGTAATTTCATTGACAGGTCTAATCCCCCAACGTCTAAAATTATACTGATTAATATTTTGATATGCCATAAACTAATGATAAATACCTTATGTCATAGTATTTATAGATAAAAAATGCGCTATGATTCCTGTAGATACTGAATTTTTTTCATCACCATACTATTTCCTTATGAGAGATAAGGGAGATAAGTATTCTTTATATTTCTCTATTGAGAATACTTTGACCGAAGCACGTAAAAAAGATGAGGTCGTTCACTTCTCAAAAGAAAAAGGTGAAAAGGTGAAAAAACATTTGAAAAAAATTACAAAAGAGAAAAAAATCAAAGACACAAAAACTTTGAAAACTGATTTAGAGGAATTGGTAAATTCTGATGGAAGTATGTCAAACTCCAAAATTCCTATTTTGGACCCAAGATTACATCCAAGAAAAACGATGGACCAAACTATCTCTGCTGCAAGAATTACAAATGACCCAATCTCTCGTGGTTATAGAACATACTACGGAGAAAGTGAAGTTAAAGAAATTGATATGTCAGGTGCATTCGGTTATGAAGAAACCGAAAATATGGATGGTGAAGAAACGTTTGAATTTTTGGTTAAGGACATGGGAATGGAACCTGATGACGCTAAAAACAGAACAAAGCAACAAGGTAAAGACCCATCGGGGAAAAAAGATAAAAAATCAAAATATTATGAGGATCCTAACTTTATAACAAGGGCAACTTTATCTGAAATTCAAAAACAAAAGGCGATTAAAGTTGTGGAGGATATGTTAGCAAAGAAAAAAGATTCAGGGTCGGCTGATGTTGGAAAAAAAGAAACTGAAAGTTTATCTCCAGTTTTGAAAAAAAATCTTCAATCATTAATTAAACAAGCAGAAAAACACGGATTTTCAAAAAAAGATTTAATAAAAATAATTCAAGGTGAATAACGATTTATATAATTCGGCCAAAGGTGAAATTGAATTTCCATCAACCATGAGGGACCATATGAAAAAATGTTTCCACATGGTAAAAAATGCCGATGAAAATACTGAAGGATATAACCGAAATCAAGAATTACAAGGTAAAAATTATATAGAGTACAAACAATTAAAAAGAATAAAAAACTTTTTTGACAATTTTATCGGAAATCATAAAGAACCTTCATTCATTTTGAATGGTGGTGTTGAAATGAAAAATTGGGTTAACAATGAGTTAAGGAAAATGAGGGACTATACCAAAATGACCAAAACAAATAAAATGGATGCTGGAATGATGAATCAATTTATCAAACCTCACGAGAAAAAAGATTTTACCAATGTGAGACCCTCACAAAAACACGATAACACATTCAAAAAACATGACGCAGCGGTAACTGAAAGTCTTAAAAGAATAAACGAAATAATGAAACAATTATAATTATGGGAAACGAACTCGCAATCGATTTATCTCAAGATATCCCAAATGCATTGACAGCAATTGGTGATGTAGAAAGGGCAAAACTAATACCTAAAAATGATTTTAACGCAGTTGGTAACGAATATTCTGTTGTTAACAGAGATGCTATCGCTGATGGTGATTCTATGGGTAGAGGTACTGGTACATTCTTGGATGTCTACAACGTAAATGCTGGAACAATTACTGATGTAGTTGAAAGAAAGAATGAAATTAAAATAAATAAATTTAATTCATCAAAGACTTATCCTAACTTTTAATGAAATTACAAGAAACACTTAAAGGTTTAATTTGTGAAATCGCTTCTGTCGATAGCGTTGTTAACGCTATTAAAAACAAACAGAAAGTGGTAATCTATTATGATGGTGATGAACCAGGTGGTAGAGGACTCAGAGAAATTGAACCTGTGTGTTTAGGTACAAGTAAAGCAGGAAATAAAGTTATGAGAGCGTGGGATGAGGAAGGTTCATCTCACACAGCCTACAAAGGAGAACAACCTTTACCAGGGTGGAGACTTTTTAGATTGGATAAAACTCTATCACTAAAACCAACTGGAGAAAATTTCACAGAAATGAAACCAAATTTCAATCCAAATGGTGACAAAAGTATGACTTCGATTATTATTATAGCAAAATTCTAATTATGGACCAATTAATGCAAAAACTTATGATTTCTAAAGCCATCATGGATAAGACCGATGGCATCAAGAGAATCGATAATAGAGAGATGAATTCCCCATCAAATATGGTGGAATCATTCAATATACCACAAGCAAAATACAATATTCCTCAAGAATACCTTCAGGAACAACCATCACAACAAATGAGTCAACCTTATTTATCATCTTTACCCGTTGAAAATACAAAGCCGGTTGGAGTCCCTACAATAGACGCCATCAAAAATTCAAGGCTTCCTGATGAGATTAAGAAACTCATGATGGAACATCCAATTTCACAACCACAACAACAAACCGCGACACTTTCTAATGATTTAATAGAAAGAGCTTCAAGATTAATGAAAGAAAATCCTGGAAGTTACACTCCTGAGTCGGCAAAACCTAAACAACAAATACAATCTACTCAACCATCTCCCGTAACAAATATTGACTATAAATTGTTACAGAAAATGATTAATGAGGCCGTTAACGACGCTCTCAAAGAAAATGGATTGTTAGTAGAATCGACCGACAAAACGAATGAGTTATTCAGTTTCAAAGTTGGTAAACACATATTTGAAGGTAAAGTAACAAAGATTAAAAAGTTATCTTAACCACTTTTCTTATTTGATATAAAATCTTATACTTTAGGGTATATTAATAACTTATGTCAAAAATTAAAGTTTTAGTCGTACCCTCGGACAGAAGCGGAGTCGGTAAATTTAGATCAGTAGATCCTCACATTTTTTTACAAAATCAATATCCTGATGAATTTCACGTTGATATTATATATGATACTCCATATGATGATATTAACTTTTGGACTCAATACCAAATAGTTGCGTTTCACAGAAGTATCGGTCCTGATTTTGACAGGGCACATAGATTAATCCAAATGTTAAATTCGTTAGGTGTTGTCACCGTTTGCGACATTGATGATTATTGGATGCCAGGTAAAGAACATCCGATTCACGATATTATTCGGGTTAACAAAATCAATGAAAAGATTGTTGAAAATCTTAAAGTTGCCAAATTTGTCACAACCACAACCGAAATATTTGCAGATGAAATCCGCAAATACAACAAAAATGTTATTGTATTCCCGAACGCAATCAATCCTAACGAATCACAGTTCAAAGAAAAAACTGAAGAATCTGATAAAGTCAGAGTTGGATGGTTAGGTGGATCATCTCACTTACACGATATTCAATTATTAGATTCAGGATTTTCAAAACTACTACATTTAAAAGATAAAGTACAATATGTATTGTGTGGATTTGACACAAGAGGTAGTGTTACCGAAATAAATGCACAAACAGGAGAACAAACCAAAAGAAATATTTTACCTGCTGAAACCGTATGGGCACAATATGAAAAGATATTTACTCAGAACTATAAAATAATTTCTGAAGGTTACAAAAATCATTTATTAAAATACGTTCAAGAAGAATATACTGAGGGTAAAGATGAATCATATCTAAGAGTATGGACAAAACCTGTGACAGGTTATGCTAAAAATTATTCCAAGTTTGATATTTCTTTATCTCCAATCAAAAATACAATGTTTAATAGAATGAAGTCTCAACTTAAAGTAATTGAAGCGGGTTTCTATAAAAAGGCAATAATTGCATCTAACATTGGCCCTTATACTATCGATTTGAAACATTGTTTAGACAATGGAAATTTTGTTGACGGAAATGCTATTTTAGTTAACGAAGCAAGAAACCACGCAGACTGGTCTAAGTTCATCGAGAAATTAGTTAAAAATCCAAATCTTATTAAAGATATGGGTGAAAGGTTATACGAAACCGTTAAAGACAAGTATGACTTGAATAATGTTACAAATGATAGAAAACAATTTTATATAGATATCGCAAATAAATCATGATTAATATTCCATTAGAAAAATTACTTTTTATTGATATTGAAACCGTAGGAGTACAACCTGATTGGGAATCTTTGGAAAAATCCAATCTTGAACTTTCTTTTGTATTCGAAAATTATTTTGATTGGTTTCAAAAAAGATTCCCTGAGGATGCTGATAAGCCAGTTGGGCAAATGTTTGTTAATAGAGCAGCATTAGTTCCTGAGTTTGCAAGAATTGCTTGTGTGAGTGTTGCCTTTGTAACCGATAAAGGTGAAAC
>Ga0315294_10008163_pt1 | contig 11506 bp, 10 predicted proteins | sample YL17G13_40_MG_FD_203626 | JGI IMG/M metagenome (GOLD analysis project Ga0315294, IMG submission 203626) | Sediment microbial communities from Yellowstone Lake, YNP, Wyoming, USA - YL17G13_40 | ecosystem: Environmental > Aquatic > Freshwater > Lake > Sediment | place: USA: Wyoming | collected... | reverse complement strand
TACTGGAAAATGGGTTGGAATGGGGATCATTCTTTTGGGGCTATTTTGGGTATTGATGGGGAATCTTCTCGGCGGTTTCTGGTTTGTCATTATTGGAATCTTTTTGCGCTCTGCTGCAGAAGGAGGTTATCAGCAGGTTGTGATGAAAGGTGCCCTTGAAGGAGTGAAGGTGAAGGAATTGATGAGCCGAGGAGTCATTTCGGTTCCACCCTCCCTTCAAATTCATCGGTTGGTGGAAGACTTCTTCCTCACCCACAAACATGTCACTTATCCCGTGACAGAAAATGAGAGAATTGTCGGAATCATCACATTGAAGCAGGTAAAAGAGATTCCAAGGGATCAATGGGTGGAGAAGATGGTGAGGGAGGTAATGGTGCCCATCAGAGAAGAGATCATGCTTGATCCAGAAGGGGAAGCGGTGGATGCTCTTCAAAAAATGATCCGGACCGGAGAGGGACGCCTTCCTGTGGTCAAAGATGGAAAAGCAGTGGGGATGATCACTCGGAAGGACATCCTTAATCTACTCGAGATCAAGACAGATCTAGCAGCGTGAAAACAAAAGGACAGGGAAAAGGACCCGTGACATCAATGGATTGGAGAAAAGGGATCATGGGAAAAGTCCATTTGCTCTTATCTGCCCTAAAAAAGTTTGATAGTGACCACGGGTTTTTTCTTTCCGCTGGAATCACTTTCAACCTCCTCATCTGTTTGGTCCCGCTTATTTTATTACTATTAGCGTTGGTGGGCATCTACCTTTACAGTGATCGAGAGGTGTTAAATCATATCCGTCGTTATTTTGAGAACGCTGTTCCCACCTTAGATCCGAGGATTATGAGGAACGTCTTGAGGATCATCCGGGATCGCAAGATCGTCGGGATATTGGGCATCGGAGGATTAATCTGGACCTCCACATGGGTCTTCAGTTCCTTAAGGACAGCCCTCAACATGATCTTTCAGGTTGAGAGGGATCGAGGCATTCTGCGAGGTAAGGCGATCGATCTTTTCATGATCCTTTTGGCAGGAATCTTCTTACTTCTAAGTATGATCTTCACCTCCGGAATCACCTTCATTCAAAGTTACCGTTTTGGCCCTTTTCTATTTCTGGGACAGACCCTTCGCTTCATCCTGAAATACATCATTCCCTTCTTCTTCACTTTTTGGATGTGCTTTTTGATTTACAAAATCATTCCCAATAGGAAAATCTATTTCAAGACAGCTCTTCAGGCGGCCCTTTTCACCAGCCTATTGTGGGAGGTATCAAAGCAATTGTTTGGATGGTATGTCCTGCACCTGGGAAGATTTTCTATGGTCTACGGTTCTTTAAGCACTTTGGCAATATTTTTCTTTTGGATTTACTACTCCTCAGTCATTCTCCTTATGGGAGGAGAGGTTGCCTTTATATTGGAGAAAAGAGGAAATAGGACCAATGGCTGAGGCAAAGCAAAGAAAGACGAAGATTGTCTGCACCATTGGGCCGGCGAGCGAGTCGCCCCAGGTCATAGAAGCCTTGATCACGGCCGGGATGAATGTGGCAAGACTGAACTTTTCTCATGGAACCCAAGAAGATCATTTAAGAAAGATTGTCGCCATTCGTCACATTGCTGAGAGATTGAAACAGCCCGTCGCCATCCTTCAGGATTTGGCCGGTCCAAAAATCCGGGTCGGCGAGATGATAAAGGGAGGGACGGAGTTGAGACGAGGGGAGAAATTTCTCCTGACCAATCGGGAAATCATAGGTGATGAGAAAGGGGCATCCGTCACCTATCCATCCCTTCCTAATGAGGTGAAACCAGGGGATCGGATTCTTCTCTCAGATGGAACGATTGAACTTCAGGTCTTAAAGAGCGATGGTCAAGATATCCAATGTGATGTTGTCGTGGGAGGTGTGTTGACTTCACATAAGGGCATAAACCTTCCAACTGGAACCATTCTGGCTAAGGTCTTCACAGAGAAAGATCATGAGGACCTTCTTTTTGGCATTCGAAAGGGAGTGGATCTGATCGGCCTCTCCTATGTGAAGGAGGCCGATGACATCGGAGCTGTCAAAAGGTTTTTGAAAAAGGAATCAGCCGATATTCCTGTGATTGCCAAGATTGAAAGAAAAGAGGCGCTGGAGAAGATCGATGAAATCATGTCGGTCTCTGATGGGATCATGGTTGCCCGTGGAGATTTGGGAGTGGAGACCCCGATTGAGAAGATCCCCACTGTTCAAAAGATGCTGATCCGGAAGGCCAATGCCTTGGGAAAACCTGTGATTACTGCGACCCAGATGCTGAGATCGATGGTTGACCACACACAGCCCGCAAGGGCAGAAGTGACCGATGTGGTCAACGCGATCTTCGATGGAACGGATGCGGTCATGCTCTCCGAAGAGACCGCCAGCGGCCGGTTTCCTGTTGAAGCTTTACAAATGATGGATAAGATTGCTCGGGCTGCTGAGGAGGAGTTTCCATTCGATCAATTTTTAAAACGAGGGTTCGATGGAATATCAGATTTACCTCAAGCCATCAGCAATGCAGCCTCCTTTTTGGCTGAGCAAGTAAGGGCAGTAGCGATCATCACCCCCACAGAGTCTGGAAGTACAACACGTTGGGTATCCAGGCTACGACCCAGACAGCCGATCCTCGCTTTGAGCCGCCATTTATCCACGGTCAGAAGCCTTAATCTCTGTTGGGGGGTCTATCCTATTCTCGTCTCTGACTGGAAAGACACGGATGACATGCTTGAGAGATCGAAAAAGATGCCAAAAGATTTAGGGATGGCTTCTGTCGGAGATCGTATTGTCATTATCGCGGGAGTGCCAATCAGCACTCGGGGAACCACCAATCTTATTAAGGTCGAGGTCGTGGAGTAACTCTGCGCCCCTCCCCAAGTTCGAATCATGTTGAAAAGAAATTGTAATAATGAAGTTTGCAGATGGCTCATTCTTTCAAAGAAAATCCACAGTGTTAACTTCACCTGCTATCCTTGAATAGTAAGATGTTGTCGGAGTTGACGATTATTACTGGAAATGTGGAAACAAGCAGATGGAGGATTCAAAATATTGACCCTGCCTTTGCTCAACTTTAACTAATACAAACGCATTAGATAAAGTGTCATTGCGAGGAGTGAAACGACGAAGCAATCTCGTATTTATGGAGTGAGATTGCCACGCTCCCGCTGATCGCTCGCGATGACGATGTAAAGGGATTTAATGCGTTTGTATTAAATATCAAATCTTTTGCTTCCTGATTTCTTTCGCGCTTTGGAATAACTCCAAAATGTAGCAAGGGCCTGGGCTGCCGGTTCAGGTGAAGTGAAAACCGGTATTGACCGGCCGCAAAGGGAAGTAATATCATCTACATATGCAGGGTGGCCGACCACAACGCTGAGCAGAGGCTTATCTGGATATCGCTCGCGAATAGATGCGATATCCCCAAACCAATCCCTCGCCGTAATTCCAGCGCTCTTGAGGTGCCGGACAGCCACGTAGGGTATGACCATAATAGCGAGCACCATGTCAATTCCCGGATCTGCCAAGAGCATCGGCAGGAGCTTGCTGTAGGTCGTCGAGGGGCCGATATCGAGGGGATTCTTCACATTCATCCAATCCGGCGATATTTCCCGTGCCTGTTTTATCATGAATGAGGAGAGAGGAGGGACGGTGAGCCCGCTCGCAACAGCGACATCTGTTGCTAAAGCTCCCAGGCTTCCGCTCGTCGTGATAATGCCGAGGCGGTTACCCTTAGATAAGGGTTGAGTCGTGAAGACCCGCGCCAGATCGATGAGTTGGGAAAGGCTTTCAGCTCGAATCGCCCCTACCTGTGCAAAAGCTGCACGATAGATATCGTCCTTTCCAGACATGCTGCCCGTGTGAGAGGCGGTCGCTCGCTTGCCGGCCTCTGTCCTGCCGCTCTTTAAAATCAGGACAGGCTTCTTCTGAGTCACATGGGCAAGTGACTGCATTAAACGTCGGCCGTTAGCGGCTCCTTCAAGATACACCATGATCACTCGTGTCATGGGGTCACGATCAAGATAATCCAGCACGTCAGATTCATCGACATCCACACGATTGCCCAACGTCACCGCTTTTGAGATCGAAAGCCCATATTGAGGGAGATGATCCAGCAGAATATTTCCAAAGACCCCGCTCTGTGCAATGATAGAGAGAGGTCCCGGAGTAAGAGATTCCTCCGTTAATTCTACTGAACAGAATTTATTTTCCGTATTAACCACACCCACACAATTCGGCCCAATGACCCGCATACGGTATTGCATGGCAATAGCTTTTACCCTCTCCTGTAAGGCCATGCCTCTCTCACCAATCTCGGCGAAACCGGCGGTCTCAATGATGACACTTCTTATCCCCCGCTCTCCAATTTCTTCCATCACACCGGGAACTGCCTCAGCAGGAACAATGACGATCGCCAGATCAATAGGCGAGGGGATATCTTGAACTCGTTTGTAAACATTTTGGCCATGCAGTTCCCCGCCTGCGGAATTAACAAGATAGAGGCGATTCCCCCAACCCTGTTTCTGCAGAAATAGGGGAATGCCATAGCCGAAGCCAAAAGACCTTCGCGCTCCCACAACGACAACGCCTTGGGGTTCAAAAAAATTCTGAAGGCTGCCAACTGACATAGGATTCACCCTTGAAAAGATCACATGATTTATGGATAAGATGTCATTCGGTCAAAAACTCCATCCTTCTCTTACCTTTTCACTTATTCATATATCACACCAAACTCATTTAGGGAGGATTGGGAAAAATCATTGTCGGACCGAACCCGGCCGGGCCAGAACCAAACAGAGAGCCCTAAAATTCAAAAAGTTGAGATTCTCAAAAATGCTCCGGCATGCCACGAAGGCCAAACCTAAAATATTGAACACGTATTAAAAGGTTGCATCATCGGGAGAATTTAAAATCACTCTTTCAGGAAGTAGACCACATCCCGGAGTACGTTTACAAGTGTTTCCTTCGTAAAGGGTTTAGTCATCTAAAATAGGCCTCAAACCGTTTTTTCCAGTGGAAATTAGTTTTATGTATAATTCTTCTTTCAATTTTTGGGCTGAAATAAAATGGATCCCCTGCATGCCCAAGGAAACTGCTACCTCCACATGTTTCTTCATGTCGTCGATTAACAAGATTTTTCTCGGTTCAACAGAAGCCCATTCCATGGCCTTCTGAAAGATATGGACATCGGGTTTTTTGAATCCAACCTCGTGAGATAGAATCCATTTATCAAGAATATGGATGACGGAGAATTTTGAAAGGATGTAATCGAAATGAAGGGGATTGGTATTTGAGATTAAACCGAGTCTCTTTTTCCCTTTCAAAGAACGGATGATCTCGGAGACCTCTTGATCTTCGGTAAAGATATCATTCCAGATGGGGATGAAATCTTCGAAGGAGAGGGAGAGGTGAAGATATTCCTTTAGGGATTTAAAGAATTGAATAGAGGATACTTTCCCCACTTCATAACCATTGACAGACCCTTTCTCAAAATCGAAGAGATAGGAAAATATCCTTTGAGGATCTTGAAATTCTTTTCTCTGAGAAAAATAAGAAAGTTTTTCCGCAATCTGATAATGGCTGAAGGGGAGAATGACATTGCCTAAATCAAAAAGGATGACTTCGATAGAAGATTGAACCATTGGTGCCCCCCTCACCCCGCCCTCTCCCCTCTGGGGAGAGAGGAAGGGTGAGAGGAAAGATTTCTTTTCGCAAAATATTCAACGATCGCCTGGGTCAATGCAGGGATCGTATATTCTTTGGGTCGAATCCGGACCCTCATCCCCCATCCTGTTGCAGTCCGTGCAGTGATTGGTCCAATACAAGCAATGGCGATACCGTCCAAAAGTTTTTCCAACTCCTCTTTTTTAAGCAGCTCAGCGAAGTGGTTGACTGTGGAAGAGGAAGTGAAGGTGATGACGTCGATTCCTCCATCTCTGAGGAGTTTCTTCAATCTCCTTGATCCTCCTTTTGGCTTCATTGTTTGGTAAGTTACGACAACATCAACCTCAGCACCCATCTTTCTCAAACCCTGAGGCAGGACATCCCGCGCCTCCTTGGCACGAGCCAATAGGATTCGTCTTCCCTTGACAGCCATCTGTTTAAATCCCTCGAGGATCGCTTCGGCAATAAATTCTCTCGGCGTGTAGTTTACCTGAATTCCCCTATCCCTTAGTTGATAGGCTGTGGCTGGCCCAATAGCACAGACTTTTAAAGAGGAGGGCAGATAACAGTCTTTCCTTCTCTCTCTCAGCCTTTCAAAGAAGAAATTTACCCCATTGGCGCTGGTGAAAATGATCCAGTCATAGGATTTTAATTGATCGATGGCCAGGTCAAGTCTCTCCCAACTGAGTGGGGAAACGATCTCAATGGTGGGAAATTCGATGACCTCCGCTCCCAGATTCCTGAGTCTGGTTGCAAATTCAGAAGACTGGTCACGGGCACGGGTGATCAGGATATTTTTTCCGGTTAAAGGTTTTTTATTCATCATAGAAAATTTAATCCTATTATCCTTTGAACACCAATCCTGTCATTCCCGTGCAAACGGGAATCCAGAAAAAAATGGATTCCTGCTTTCGCAGGAATGACAAAACACGGAAAGAATAATTTAAGAAGAAAATAAGTTGCAAATTCAAAGGGTTGGTCCTGATCTCTGGTAGATCTCTTCTAGGATCTCTTCTGCTCCTTTATTCATAAGGATTTCAGCCAACTCAATTCCCAGCGATTCCGCTTCCTCAATTGTTCCCTCCAAATGATGGTGGATAGACCTTTTTCCATCGGTCGTCGCCACCATCCCATCGATTCGAAGGGTGGGACCGACTGCTTGGCCAAAGGCTGCAATTGGAACCTGGCATCCTCCTCCCAATTTCTTAAGGAACGCCCTCTCTGCTGAAATGGCAATCGCCGAAGGGGGGTCATTAAGGAATCGAATTCTTTCTTCGACTTCCTCATCATCCATTCTACTCTCGATTCCCAATGACCCCTGTCCAATAGCAGGGAGAGAGATTTCAGTGGGTATGATTTCTGTAATCCTCTCCGCAAGACCCAACCTCTTCACTCCTGCATAAGCCAGAATAATTCCATCCAAGTTCATCGTCTTCAACTTCTTCAATCGAGTATCTAAATTCCCTCTCAAAGGAATCATCTCAAAATCGCCTCTGAAATGGAGCAGTTGGGCTTGCCGCCTCAGGCTGCTTGTCCCAATCTTTGCCCGCTGAGGAAGATCCTTTAACAGAGTTCCATCTTTAGAAATAAAGACATCCCTTGGATCCTCCCTCTTCGTAATGGCAGAAAGATGGAGACCTTTGGGCAATTCAGTAGGGACATCTTTGATACTATGGACTGCGAGGTCAATTCCTCTGTGAATCAAAGCCTCTTCAATCTCTTTGACAAAGAGGCCCTTTCCGCCTATCTTCGCCAGAGGGGCATCTTGAATTCGATCCCCTGTCGTCTTGATTTTGATCAAAGTCACCTTGAGATGGGGATGGGCCTGAATCAATTTTTCCTTTACCCAATTGGCCTGATAAAGGGCAAGTTGGCTCCCACGAGTTCCGATTCTGAGTTCTTGTGAAGTCATTCGATTTTGAGCCCCATAAGGAGTTCAGCCCATTGATTCAATTTCAATTCTCCTCTTCTTTTTCGATATCAGATGTTTCCGATGGTTTTTCCGTCAGTCCGAAAAGGGTCCGGAGGGCATCGAGGTAGAGGTCGGCCATGGCCTCCTCATTTTTCTGTTTAAGCAGGGTGAGGGGATTGTGGAGAATCTTGTTAATAATGGCAGAAGTGAGGGCTTCTAAGGATTGCCTCTCCTTGTCTGAGAAATGAGGATGGAGAGAAAGGATTTTTGCCAACTCCTTGTTTCGGATCTCCTCAAATTTTTTCCTTAAGGCAACGATGGTAGGAGTGACCTCCAGGGATTGATACCAGTTGACGAATTTCACGACCTCATCTCGAACAATGGCCTCTGCCTTTTGAGCTTCCTTTTCCCGATCCTGAATATTATCATTGGCCACTTTTTGAAGGTCGTCGATATTGTAAAGGTAGACGTTCTCAATATCACCCACTTCCGGTTCGATATCTCGAGGATCAGCAATATCAATAAAAAAGATGGGTTTCTGTTTTCGATCCTTGATCACCTTAGCGACTTCTTCATGATGTAAGAGATATTGTGGAGAATTAGTAGCGCTGATCACAATGTCCACCCTTCTTAAACCTCGATAGATCTCCTCGAATGGAATCGGTTCTCCTCTAAATTCCTGGGCCAATGTCACTGCCCGTTCATAGGTCCGGTTTGTCACTAGGACTTTCTCGATGCCACCCGAGACGAGGTGTTGTGCAGCCAGTTCGCACATCTCGCCCGCACCCATTAACAAAACGGTTCTTTTCTCAAGAGTCCCGAATATTTTCTTGGCCAATTCGACAGCAACAAAACTGACTGAGACGGCGCTATTGCCAATCTTCGTTTCAGTTCTCACCCTTTTTGCCACATGAAAGGCCCGGTGGAGAAGTCGATGGAGAATGAGTCCGGATGTTTTTGCTTCCGCGGCCATGTTGTAGGCCGACTTGATCTGGCCCAAAATTTGGGGTTCACCCACGACCATCGAATCGAGACTTGAGGCGACTCGAAAGATGTGTTTCACTGCCTCTTCTCCGACGAGGAGATAGAGTCTTTTCTCAAATTCCTTCAAGGAGAGGCCGTGGTATTGGGAGAGAAAGCCCTTCAGATCGAGAATGGTTTTCTCTGTCTCTTGAACAACTGCATAGATCTCTACCCGGTTACAGGTAGAGAGGATCATGTTTTCTTTCAACGAGGGAAGGGATTTGATTTGGGAAAGAGGCTTCTCAATCCCATCCTCTGGGAAGGCCAACCGTTCCCGAATCTCAATCGGCGCAGTCTTGTGATTTAATCCGATGACAATGAGTTCCATATGTAATGATAAGGTTAAGATTGAGGTTAAGCTTTAGGTTAAGACTTTTTTGATAAAGAATTGATTAGAGAATTTAGCTCCCTCCATATATCCTTAATTCTGTGAGGCGGAAAATTTTCACAGCCAATTCCGTAGCCTTCTGCCACACTGGCATATCTTCAAACGATCTATATTCCATTTTCTAAAATCTCAACCTTAACCTCAACCTATCTCCATATTTACCAGTTAGAATAAGTATGAAGTCCGGAGAGAAGGAAATTCACACCTAAAAAAGTGAATAGGACAGCCAGGAATCCTACAATGGCCATGATGGCCGCCTTCCGGCCTCTCCACCCCACGGTCAGACGCTGATGAAGCAGTGCCGCATAGAGAAGCCAAGTGATCAGTGACCATGTCTCCTTTGGATCCCAATTCCAATATCGTCCCCAAGCATAATTTGCCCAGACAGCACCTGTGATGATTCCCAAAGTCAAGAGTGGGAACCCGAACTTTAAAGACTGGTAGTTCAGATCGTCAAGAACCTTCAGGGAAGGAAGTCTCTTTGTGATGGCTCCCATCCTTTTCGATTTGAGTTGATGCTCCTGAATCAGATACATCACTCCACAACAGAAAGCCAGAGCAAAGATGGCGTTGCCAAGAAAGGCAAAGATCACATGAAAGGGATGCCAGAAGCTCTTTAGGACAGGGGCAAGGGGCAGAATCTCTTTGGGAAGAGCGAAAGCAAAGAGCATGAGGATGAGAGCGATCGGCGTGAGAAAGGAGCCCAAGACCTTGACCTTATATTTCAGATTGGAGATCAGGAGGACTCCAATAATCATCCATGCAAAGAAGGAAAGAGATTCGTAAAGATTGGTGACAGGGGTGTAGCCTGCTTCCGCATACCTCGTCAACAGAGCAAGAGTATGGGAGGCGAAACCGATAGAGACGACGATGCCAGCTAATTTGGAAAGGGATTCCTTGAGGAGGATGATATAGACAGAATAGGCCAACATGCCCAATAAGTAGAAAAGAGAGGCAAATTTGAAGAAATAGATATTCATCTTTAGGAGAGGATTAATCTATTTAGAAAAATTAAATTTATTTTAACAAGGTTGGAGCATACCGTCAACTGGTCGGAGGATGGAGTGTCGAGAGACATAACAAAAGTATCGACTTTTTGGCTGTGTGCTTAGGGTTTCTATCCGGGAGAGAAAGGTTCGGCCAAACGACGACTTGTTTCAGCCACCAGGCACCATATCATATCCAGAGGGAGATGGGATTCGATGGTAGAGTCAAAGAGGACTCCAATCTTTGGGGGAAATTCTTCATCCCCCTTCCATAAAATATATGCCAATGGGACTTTAGGAAGTACCTCCAAAGCGAACCCTTTATCTCCGTAAAGGATTTCATTACCGCCCAGCTTCTTTCCAGCTTTAAGAAAAGCATCTGGATTCTTTCCGTAAAGGTCTTCCAGTTCTTCAACCAGAAGGCCATGAGGGCCTCGAAAGAATGTAGAACCCCCTTTAAGATCTTTTTCACTGATCCAGGTGTGGGTAGGTTTAATCTCTTTGGCTTCGGTCAAGTAAACGAGGACCATAAGGTAGAAAAAAGGGCGAAGGTCTTCCTCAACAGGTTGATCATTCCATGCTACCCGCAAGATCTTTTTTTCTTTTGGTAGGATGAGATACCTCAGATTATAGACAGGCAACAGAAAGCCTTCTCGGGCAGGGTTGTAAAGAGCCTCTGTTCTATTGCAGACATCGGTGGGATGAACTTTGGAAAGCCTATCCCAGTGGAAAGGATCGATGGTCTCTTTTGGGTTCATCTCCTCTTTTATCCATTCCTCTGCCTGCCAATTGAAATCATCATAATTGAATTTTAGTCCATTTTCAATGGAAATTTAGCAAAGTTAAAATGAGATCCCATTGAGGTTGCTTTCCACTTAATTTGATTGACTATTTTATAAAGGTTTAATAGAGTATAGCCCAGAAGATAAATTTGAATCCCGAAATTTTATACAAGTAAGGAGGTTTCTGTGAACTCTACAAAGCATTCTAAAACGATTAAAAGAAAAGGGAAGAAGATGCCATCCAAAAAAGGTGTTGTGACCATCGAGAGGAGAAAACATCCCAGATTTAATCTTGAGCTCCCTTTAGATTATTTTCGATTAGAGGTTAAGGAAAATTATGGAGGAATCGTTACCAATGCAAGTGAATTGGGGATACTCGTCTATCTACCTGAAAAAATGGAGATAGGGACGACATTGAGCATCGAGATCTTTTATGCAAAGGGTTTAGAACTGGACTCAATCAAAGCCATTGCAAAAGTGGTTTGGGCCGATTTGGCTGCCAGGAAAACCTGGGGCGAGCACCGATATGGATTGCAATTCCAATCCATCGACAAAAAAAACCTAAATAAGTTGAAAAATTTATTCAAAGAGGCGGGGGTCGTTAAAAAGCAAAAATCCTGACCGAGTGGGTCAGGATGGATTTCATATTGGTGGAGCTGAACGGGATCGAACTCGGTGCGAGTCGATTCCGACCGTCGGCCTGTCGATACGACCGCTCCCCCTTGGGGCTGTAAACCGGAAAAGCCCCGAATAAAAAGA
>Ga0315294_10008161_pt1 | contig 11507 bp, 9 predicted proteins | sample YL17G13_40_MG_FD_203626 | JGI IMG/M metagenome (GOLD analysis project Ga0315294, IMG submission 203626) | Sediment microbial communities from Yellowstone Lake, YNP, Wyoming, USA - YL17G13_40 | ecosystem: Environmental > Aquatic > Freshwater > Lake > Sediment | place: USA: Wyoming | collected... | reverse complement strand
GCAGGGACCCAGTTCATACAGGGAATTCCCGGTGTACTTAAGCAGTACAAATTCAAGATACAGGTAAGTGTTTTAGACTGCACCGGTTGCAGCAACTGTGCCGATGTATGTCCATCAAAGAACAAGGCTCTGATAATGAAGCCTCTCGAGACCCAGCTTGACGAAGTTACCCGCTGGACTTACATGCATGAAAAGGTTGGCTACAAGGACGCTGTGGTTGACAAGTTTGTAAACGTCAAGAACAGCCAGTTCTCACAGCCGTTATTTGAGTTCTCCGGAGCATGCGCAGGATGCGGAGAGACTCCCTATATAAAAGCCATAACACAGCTTTTCGGTGACCGTATGATTGCCTCAAATGCAACTGGATGCTCATCAATTTACGGAGGATCTGCACCTTCCACACCTTATACCCACAACAAAAAGGGACATGGTCCGGCATGGGCGAATTCGCTTTTTGAAGATAACGCAGAGTTCGGTTTCGGACTTTCTATTGGAACAAACAAGCTTCGGGAGCGCATTGCCCGTCTTATGCAAGATTCATTTATTGATGGAATCAATCCCGGTACAAAAGCAGCATTTGAAGAGTGGTTAAGAGACAAGGACCATGCTGAACCTTCAAAGGCCGCCTCTGCAAAAGTCGTCGAAGCATGTGAAAATGATAAATCACCTGTCGCCAGGGAGATCCTGAACCTTAAACAGTACCTTGTTAAAAAATCCCACTGGATATTCGGCGGCGACGGCTGGGCTTATGATATAGGTTACGGAGGTCTTGACCATGTGCTTGCATCCGGTGATGATGTAAATGTCCTCGTGCTCGATACAGAAGTTTATTCAAATACAGGAGGACAGGCATCAAAATCGACTCCGGCAGGAGCTGTGGCTAAATTTGCAGCATCAGGGAAGAAGATCCGTAAGAAAGATCTCGGGCAGATGGCAATGAGCTATGGTTATGTGTACGTGGCTCAGGTTTCCATGGGCTCAAGTAATGCCCAGTACCTGAAAACTATCAGGGAAGCTGAAGCTTATCCGGGGCCGTCATTAATCATAGCTTATTCACCATGTATAAATCATGGCCTCAGGGATGGAATGGGAAAAACACAGGCTCAGGAGAAATTTGCCGTTGAATCGGGATACTGGCATCTTTACAGGTACAATCCTCTGCTCGAATTGGAAGGCAGGAATCCCTTTACGCTTGATTCTAAAGAGCCTGACTGGACCAGGTTCCAGGATTTTCTTAAATCGGAGGTTCGCTATACCTCGCTGATAAAATCATTCCCCGATCAGGCTGAAGTGCTCTTCAAAGCTGCAGAGGAGAATGCAAAATGGAGGTACAAATCTTACCAGCGCTTAGCTATGATGGTTTACGAACCGCAAACGAAATAATGATATAAAAAGATGTAGAGCCACCTCTGAGAGGTGGCTCTACTTTTTTTGTAATTTTGCAACCATTGATGAACAAAATGGGAAGAATACTAGGCATCGACTTCGGAACAAAGAGGATCGGACTGGCAGTTACTGATCCGTTGAAGATCTTTGCCTCACCATTGAAGACTGTCAGGTACCATGAATTTGATGAATTCATTGAAGAGTATATAAAAACTGAATCGATTGAAGAATTTGTTATAGGATATCCCGTTACATTGAACAATCGGGCAAGCGAATCTGTTAAATATATTAATCCTTTTATTAAGAAATTAAAGAAGTTATTTCCCGGGATACCGGTAACCCGGGTTGATGAAAGGTTCACTTCAGTTATGGCACTTAAAACAATGATCGAGGGAGGGGTAAAAAAGAAACAAAGAAGGGATAAATCGATGGTTGATAAGATAAGTGCTTCAATCATACTGCAATCGTTTCTTGATAAAAGACAAAAGACAAAAGTAAAAAGATAAAAGTATTGTAAATCAATGGTATATCCAATATTTATATATGGACATCCGGTTTTGAGAAAAGTAGCGGAAGATATTGACAGGGATTATCCCGGGCTGGAACAGGTTATTGCCGATCTTTTTGAAACATTATACAGATCAGAAGGATTGGGACTTGCTGCCCCTCAGATTGGAAAATCAATCCGGATCTTTGTGATAGATGGCAAGCCCGTTGGAGATGACGAACCGGAGCTTGCTGATTTCAAGAAGGTATTTATAAATGCACATATTTCTGAAAAAAACGGGGATCTTCAACTGATGACCGAGGGTTGCCTGAGCATTCCGAACCTCAGGGAAGAAGTTAACCGGGAGTCTCATATACGGATTACTTATTATGATGAGAACTGGCAATATCATGATGAGGAATTTGATGGTTACAAAGCAAGAATAATACAACATGAATATGATCACCTCGATGGCATTCTTTTTACGGATAAAGTCGGGCCATTAAGGAAAAGGCTTCTCAAAAGCAAGCTGAATGCAATCAGCAAGGGGAGGTTTGAAGCCGATTACAAAACTATACTTCCGGGACAGAAGATTAAATAATCCAAACTCTAGCTCACTCCAAACTTATTTCTTACCTTTATTCTTTATAGTCTCATAGCTGCGGACTGTGCTGAATAAGGAAATACCTTTTATAAGGATTGGCTTTCCAATCTGCTTTGGAATTATTGCAGGTCTTTATTATAAACCCGGCAATTTTTTCCTGGTCATTTCTTCAATTATTATAATCCTGGGATTTTTAACAAGCCTGTTTTTTAATAAAAGTCTGGTAAATCATTTATTCGGACTCCCACTGAGTTATGCGTTTTTTATTTGCGGTTTATTGCTTTATACAAATGAAAAAAAACAATTATCTGATCTTGAACCTGTAACTGGTGAATACCTGTGCTCACTGTCAGAATATCCTGAAGAAAAGGGAAACAGTTTCAGAACCATTGTCAGACTATATGCCAGGCTCACCGGGAATGGAACGATCCCGTTAAAAGGCTCATTAATGATCTATTTCAGGAAGGATTCACTGATCCCCTCTCTTCTTCCTGGAGATTTTCTGAGGATCAAATGTACCCCAAAACCCATTGTTAACAGGGGTAACCCGTATGAGTTTGATTATCGTTTTTATATGGAAAACCATGGCATTAAATATTATAGCATGGCCAGGGCAGATGATGTTGTCAGTTATTCGCAGCCCTCTCACAGAAAACTGAGACACAAAGCCCTTATGGTCAGGGAAAAGATCATCGCCATGTACAAAGAACGCGGGATTACTGATGACCGGCTTGCCCTTGTCGCAGCAATTACACTTGGTCAGAAAAACATGCTCGACCCGGAACAGAAACAGGTCTTTATAAAAGCCGGAGTTATGCATATAATGGCCGTTTCAGGATTGCATGCAGTGATTCTCAGTCTGTTTATTTTTAATTTGCTTTTCTTCATGAAAGGAAAATTCAATTTCCTCAGGATAACAATCACTGTAATGCTGCTATGGACTTTTGCATTCATAACCGGACTGACTCCTTCGGTATTAAGGGCAACATTAATGTTTTCGTTTCTGCAGGCAGGGAAACTCATGAAAAGAAACGTAAACAGCATTAATTCAGTGCTTGCATCTGCAGTGATCCTTATAATTATCCATCCTTCAGTACTTTTTGATGCAGGATTTCTCCTCTCCTATTCAGCTGTAATCTTCATTATCTGCTTTTACCGGGATATCTACCTTAAATTTGTTTTCAGGAGCTGGACAGGTGATAAGATATGGCAGTCGGCCGCTGTAACCATCGTGGCTCAGGCTGGAACTCTTCCATTGACAATTGCGCTTTTCAACAGGTTCCCGACATGGTTTATTCTGACAAATATTATTATAGTTCCATTATCATCTTTTTTAATAATTGTTGGTTGTCTTGTCCCGCTAACCTATCCTGTAAAATTTCTATCTCAACCACTTGCTTTATTGCTGGATTACCTCACCGGTCTGACCGAGACTCTTACTGAAAAAGCAGCATCCCTCCCATTGTCAACAATAGAAAATATAGGCATGGTTACTATTGAATCAATTCTTCTCTTTTCTTTCATTTTTCTTTTTATCCTGGTTATCCTGAACAGGAAAACCTTCTCGCTTCGTTATCCGCTCTATGTATTATTACTATTTCTGCTGGCAGGGACTATAAGAAGTATTTCCGACAGGACTTCAGGTGAGCTTATTGTATATAATGGGATAGTTTCTTCCCCGATCGGGATACGTACCGGAAGGGTTCTGAATCTTTATTCAGATACTGATACACTCTTACCTGAGGTTGCGAAACATTGTGTCACGCGCAGATTAAAAGTAAATCTGATTGAATCCGATATGGAGGTCCTTCTTCTTAAGGTTAATAAAAAGAACATTTTAATATGCAATGATCTTTCAAACAATGTCTTGCAAAAAGCAACACCTGATATTATCATTTTAAAAGGGAAGTTCCCTAAGGTTGATAAAAAGATTGATTTCCTCCGGCCGGTTGAAGGGTTGATAATGACATCTGATGTGGCATCAGGTTACAGACTTAAGCTTAATTTAAACAGCGGAAATCCTGATACGATCCATTATGTGAAGAATTCGGGAGCCTTCAGGACAAGGTTATAATTCAAATTTTATTATTCAACAATTTATGCATTACTTTGCCATGTTTTTTATCAGGATTCTATGAGAATAATTATCGCCGGAGCGGGTGAAGTAGGTACTCATCTTGCTAAATTGCTTTCCAATGAGAATCATGAAATAATACTTATCGACACTGAGGAGGAGAGGCTGAAACCTGTTGATACTTCTATGGATGTTCTCACATATATCGGTTCGGCCACTTCAATAAATATTCTTCAGGAGGTGCTTCAGAAAAAAACAGATCTGTTTATTGCCGTAACTCACTGGGAAGATACCAACATTACCTCCTCAATACTCGCCAAAAGACTTGGGGCAATAAAGACTATAGCGCGAATTGACAACCTTGATTACCTTGAACATTCCACCCTTGAGTTTTTCAAATCACTTGGCGTTGATTCCCTTATCTATCCTGAACTGATAGCTGCCCGTGAGGTACTAAGCCTGCTTCATGAAACGGGGACAACTGAATTCATGGAGTTTTGCGGAGGCAAACTTGCCATGTATGTACAAAAGCTTGATGAAAACGCACCTATTATCAACAAGAGTCTGGAAGAAATATCCATTTCGCACAGTACTGATAAGTACAGAGCGGTTGCAATCAAACGGAATGAGAAAACCATCATACCAAGGGGCAATGAATATTTTCGGCTTGGGGATCTTGTATTTGTCATTTCAACTAATGAAGGAATCGATGAAATGATGATCACCTCGGGGAAGGAGAATTTTGAAGCAAAGAGCATTATGATCCTCGGAGGAAGCAGGATAGGGAAACATGTAGCCCTGTATATGCAAAAAACATGTCAGGTAAAACTGGTCGATTCCGATCCGGAAAGATGTGAAGCTTTATCAGAAATACTCGAAGACACCCTAATTATTAATGGTGATTGCCGGAATGTTGATCTTCTGGAACAGGAGGGGATAGGGCAGATGGATGCATTTGTTGCTGTGACTGGCAACTCGGAAACCAATATCCTTTCTTGTCTTCTGGCTAAGAAGCTGGGGGTCAAAAAGACAATTGCAGAGGTTGAGAACATGGAATACATAAATCTTGCTGAAAACATCGGGATTGATACCATTATCAATAAAAAGATTGCTGCCGCCAGCAGGATATTCCGTCATACGACAAATCCTAATGTCACGCAGGTAAAGTACATGACAGGTACTGAAGCTGAGGTTATTGAATTCAATGTACCTGAGGATGCAAAAATAACAAAGGGGACCCTGAGGAGTCTCGAATTCCCCAGGGATGCAATTGTTGGCGGAGGCACCAGGGATGGAGTGCCCTTCATTGCAACAGGTGACACTATTATCAAACCGAATGATAAAGTTGTTGTTTTTACCTTACCTTCTGAGTACGAAAAGCTGTCGAAATTTTTCACCTGATCAGTTATGATCAATTTCAGGATTATTGCCAGGGTTTTCAGTCAGGTACTTATTATCGAGGGAATCTTTTTGTTGATTTCAGCAGGTGTTTCCTGGATATACGGGGAACAAACCGCAGGTTCTTTCCTTTATTCAGCTCTAATAACCATAATTACAGGAGTTCTGGTTTTTACACCCCTACGCAATGAAGAAAAGGTGTACGGGACGAGGGAAGGTTATATTATTAATACATGTATCTGGCTTTTATTCAGTGCTTTTGCCTCCCTTCCATATTTGCTCAGTTCATCTGCCGGCAACTTTACCGATGCATTCTTTGAATCAATTTCCGGTTTTACAACAACCGGGGCTACAATATTCAGAGATATAGAATCGCTTCCGCATGGGATACTTTTCTGGAGAAGTCTTACCCAATGGCTGGGCGGGATCGCAATCATACCATTGTCATTCTATGTTCTTCCGGTTATTAAAAGTCTTAATATCCAGCTTACAACAACTGAATTTTCGGGTCAGATGACTGATAAGATCCATCCTAAAGTAATCGAAACAACCAAAAGGCTTATTTCAATCTATATTATACTGACTCTCGGTGAGGCTTTGCTGCTTATTATCGGCAAAATGCCGGTTTTTGATGCAGTCTGTCATTCCCTGTCAACATTGTCGACAGGTGGATTTTCAACAAGGAACAATGGAATAGCAGCATTTAGTTCCCCTTATTTAAGGGCAGTTATAACTCTTTTTATGTTTTTTGCGGGGACTAATCTTGCACTCTTTTATTTTGCTGTAAAAGGCCATTTCACAAAAATTATCCGGAATAATGAATTTGTTTTTTATGCAATCCTGGCAACCGGATTTTCACTTCTTATCACTTTTATACTTCTTTCTGAAACAGGAGTTCCGCTTTCAAGGGCATTATCTGACGGATTTTTTAATACAATTTCGATAATAACCACCACAGGATTTTATACTGGAAACTTCAGTCAATGGGGGAACCTGGCTGTTATGATCATCTTCATCCTTATGTTTACTGGAGGGATGGCTGGTTCGGCAAGCGGAGGTATCAAGATAATAAGACTCATGATTATCGCAAAGAACTCCCGTAATGAGTCAAGACGATTGATCCATCCTTATGCATATCTGCCAGTCAGGATCGAACAGAAGAGAGTCCCGCAGAATATTGTTTACAACCTGCTGATATTCATTATTTTGTATTTCATAACTCTCTGTGCAGGTACACTGATCATATCATTTCTCGATTATGATGTAATCACATCATTCAGCACGGCTGCATCGATGCTTGGAAATATCGGACCCGGATCAGGCACTTTTGGTCCTTTTACAACTTATGCTGATCTGCCTTCAACAGGCAAGTGGATTCTTTGCATGCTTATGCTGCTAGGACGACTGGAACTGCTTACCGTTATAATATTATTTTCGAGGAGTTTCTATAAAAGATAAATAATCATTTGCCTAGATAGCTCAAACAAATCCCTGCCTGCCGGCCTTGCTCTGCCGAAGCGGCTACGCGAAGGCGATGCAGGCAGGCGCAATCCGAAATTAAACCTCCAAAATTCCCAGACCCTGTCTTATTATTTTTATCTCCTCTGAAGTACAGTCGACAATTGTTGAAGCCTCGTTTCTGCCGTATCCGCCATTAATTACAATCTCTGCAATTTCACGGTATTTTTCATATATCAGTTCAGGATCGGTGATATATTCGATTACCTCATCAGTATCGTGAATGGATGTTGTAATTATCGGACGGCCAAGTTCTTTAACAAGTTGCAGTACAATGTTATTATCGGGAATTCTTATTCCCACAGTCTTCTTTTTATTCTTGAATAATTTGGGAATCTGTTTATTGGCCTGCACTATGAATGTGAATGGTCCTGGTAAGTTTCTTTTAAGAAGTTTAAATACTGAATTATCTCTTATCACTGTATATTCTGAAAGCTGGCTCATATCATGAAATATAAGCGACATGTCGGGATTCTCTGGATTCAGTCCTTTCATCCGGGCAATTTTATCTATCGATTTATTGGCTTTTATATCGCAGCCGATAGCATAAACTGTATCTGTGGGATAAATTATAATGCCTCCTCCTTCAAGGACATCAACCACCTTTCTGATTCGGTTCTGGTTTGGGTTTTCGGGATAGATTCGAAGGAGCATTTAATAATTTAAGTTAAAAAGATACTTTAAATTGCCTTTTTTTACCCCCCATCCCCCCAAAAGGGGGGCTAATTCTGATTTGTAATTAAACCCCCTTTAGGGGGTAGGGGGCAAAAAAAGGGTAAGCTACTTATATCGCACCGCTACAACTGCCTACCCTTGCTACCTTCCGATCCTGGGGGAGTTCAGCAGGAGCTGGTCGTATAAGACTTACCCGATGCAAAAATACAAATTTCCCCATAGCCCTCCAAATAATTATTCTATTTCATAAAGTTTACTCTGTTACAGATTTACACTATATTTGCTATAAGTCTTAAAGTCTAACTGAAAACCAAACAAAATCAATTATGGAAGAAAAAGTATCTGTCTGGAAAGCAAATCTTACTAATGGCCTGATAATGGGCCTGGTAGGAATAGTTTATACTCTGGGAATGTGGTTTATGGATCTTACTTTTAATAAAGTTCAGGGGTATATTTATTTTGCTATTCTTATTTTCCTTCTTTATTACTTTATAAGGTCGTATCGCGATAATTATCTTGGTGGTTATATAACTTACGGACAGGCAGTTGGAGCAGGCGTAATTATCTGTCTTTATTCTTCAATTATTGGTGCCATCTTTACTTATATCCTTTATACTTTTATTGATCCGGAACTTATGGCAAAACAACTGGCTTTTACCGAAGAGTTGTACACAAAAAGAGGTATGCCGCAGGAGGCCATGGATACAGCGCTTAATATGGCAAAAAAATTCCAAAAACCCATAATAACTGCAATTAGTGGCATTTTGGGTGGTGTCTTCTTTGGTACAATTATCTCTCTTATTGTGGCCATTTTTGTCAAGAAAGAAGGGAATCCTTTAATTGATGCACCTGAAGTAAAACAAAACTGACCTCCCATGGATCTTTCGGTTGTCGTACCGGTTTACAATGAAGAAGAATCACTAAATGAACTTGCCGGCTGGATAGAGAAAACATGCCTTGCCAACAAGCTGGAATTCGAAATTATATTCATTGATGACGGGAGTTCTGACTCATCATGGAAAGTTATTACTGATCTTTCAAAGAAAAACAGCTTTATAAAGGGATTAAGATTCAGAAGGAATTATGGAAAAGCAGCCGCGCTTCATTCAGGCTTTTCGGAAGCAAAGGGAGATGTTGTGATAACTATGGATTCTGATCTGCAGGATAGTCCCGATGAGATACCAGACCTGGTAAGATTGATAAATGAAGGCGGCTTTGATCTGGTTTCGGGATGGAAAAAGAAACGATATGATCCTTTTGTAAAACGCGTTACAAGCCGGATTTATAACGGAACGGCCCGTTTGTCCTCCGGTATTAAACTGCACGACTTTAACTGCGGTTTGAAAGCTTACCGGAATGAAGTGGTAAAGGGCATTGAGGTTTACGGTGAAATGCACCGGTACATTCCTGTGCTGGCAAAAAAAGCAGGTTTCGGCAAGATAGGGGAAAAAATAGTTGAACACAGGCCGCGAAAATACGGGAGCTCCAAATACGGACTTGACAGGTTTATGAAGGGGTATCTCGATCTGCTTACAATCGGTTTCATTACCAGGTTCGGAAAGAGCCCAATGCATCTATTTGGTTCGCTCGGAACACTTATGTTCTTTATAGGGTTTATCATGGCTGGTTACCTTGGTATTAAGAAACTTGTATTCATAAATAATAATCTGCGGGCGCCGCTTGTAACAGACAGTCCATACTTTTATATTGCGCTTACTGCAATGATAATAGGATCTGTTTTATTTCTGACCGGTTTCCTTGGCGAGCTTGTCAACCGGAATTCTTCCGAAAGGAACAATTACCTTATAAAAGACAAGATTAATATTGACTGATTAACTCAAATGGAAGGTCCTATAGTGTTGTTTCAGGTGTAATTACATTGTAATTACAGGGCTTTGATCAACTGCTTCAGCAAATATTTATAAAAGACTTCAGTTACTGCATCGGTCATATTGGTCCAGGTAAACTTCTCTTTTTCTTTCCTCACACATTCAGTAAATGCAATTTTCCTGTTGTTGTCAAAATAATCGATGATTGCATCAGCAATAGTTTTCGGCTCAGGCTGAACGACATAGCCGCATTTTTCATGCGGAACTATTTCCTTCAATCCTCCCACATCAGTGACCAGCATCGGCTTATCAAAATGGAATGCGATTTGAGTAACTCCGCTTTGCGTCGCAGATTTATAAGGCTGAACCACCAGGTCGGCACCGCTGAAGAACAACCTGACATCAGCGTCATTTATGAAATGATCATAAAAAAGTACATCCTTTTCCAGACCTGATTCTTTTACCATTTCCCTGTAGAGTGCTTCATTTTCGTAGAATTCACCTGCAACGATCAGCTTCAGTTTTTTCCCCCTCAACCTTTCATCGGAAAAAGCTTTGATAAGAATATCCAGTCCCTTGTAATTCCTTATAATCCCAAAGAATAGAAGATATGAACTTTCCGGATCGAGCTTAAGCGCTGACAAAGCTTCATCCCGGTTAAGCTTTTTGCCATAAGTATCGAACAGCGGGTGCGGAGTAACACAAACAGGTATGTCATTCCTGAATTCAGCAACATCTTTCTGTACAACGTCAGAAAGCACAACCGCCCCGTCGATGCTATTCATAAAAAACTTCGTAAGTATATTATCACCCTGACGCTTTTCGTGGGGAAAAACATTATCGACCACTGCGATAATCACAGTATATTTATTTGACTTTACTATTCTGGCGACAGTACCAAGGCAGGGAGCCATGAAAGGGAGCCAATATCTGATAAGCAAAATGTCAGCTTTTTCTTTCCTGATTTTAAAACCTGTCCTTAACCAGTTAAAAGGATTAATTGAATTGAGTTCGCGTTTAATTTTTATTCCTTCCGGAGCCGGACCGTCAGTAAATTGGGTTTTCCCCGGAAACAGAAATCCGGGGTATTGTAAGGTAAAGGTTCGGATGTCAACGTCCTTGCATTCAGTGGAAAACTGGCGTGCAAGCCTTTCATTAAATGTGGCTAGTCCTCCTCTGTAAGGATATGCTGGTCCAAGAAAGGTAATCTTCATCAAACTGATAATAATCGGTAAAAATATAAAATCGGTTTTACTTACCCCGTTCCGCAGTCTTATATTTTTCCTGGAATCGCCGGTAAAGTTGTTTATGCTTGTTATCGAGGCTTATATTTCTCCCTGAAATAAATGCATATTCAACATTATTAGTCATCATGTCCAGCAGGTCGCCGCCAGAAACAACAATGTTTGCATCCTTTCCTGTTTCAAGAGTTCCCGTAATATTATCAATGCCCAGAATCCTGGCATTATTGACAGTTACAGTCTGCAACGCTTCCTCTTTTGTGAGTCCGTAGGCAACTGTCTGTCCTGCAACAAA
>Ga0315294_10008160_pt1 | contig 11507 bp, 12 predicted proteins | sample YL17G13_40_MG_FD_203626 | JGI IMG/M metagenome (GOLD analysis project Ga0315294, IMG submission 203626) | Sediment microbial communities from Yellowstone Lake, YNP, Wyoming, USA - YL17G13_40 | ecosystem: Environmental > Aquatic > Freshwater > Lake > Sediment | place: USA: Wyoming | collected... | reverse complement strand
GCCTTCCTGGTTTCCTTATAAAGTTACTCCAAACTCGGGGGTAAGCCCTCCGTCCGCAGGTCCACGAACCGCTGCGTGAAGCCGCCGGGGTAGACGTGGAAGACCGAGTACCCGGTCAGGCCCTTATCCTCGGCGCAGGAGAAGCTCGTCGCCGGAGTGGTGAAGAAGCTGCTCCCGTCAAGGGTCGAGTTGTTGAACCTGTGATAGTGGCCGGTCAGCACGGCCTCGGCCCTGTAGGTCTTGACGAGCTTGAGCAGCTCGCCGCGCGCAGGCTCGTCCACCGCGAAATAATCCCCGTTCGGATCGGCCGGCGATTTGAGGAAGAGTGGCGCGTGCTGGAAGACGAAGATCCGCTTCCCCTGGGCCTTCCTGAGCTGGGACATCAGCCAGCCGAGCTGCGCCTTCTCCGCGGGATAGCCGGTGTTCCAGAGGGTGTAGTTCAGGCCGATGAAGACGCAGCCGTCGTACTCGAATGACGTGCGGTCGTACCCGAATGCCTGTCTCCAATCGCCGATCTCCTGCGCGGCTTTCTCGGCGCCGATCTTCCGCATGTCCATGATGTCGTGATTGCCGGGAGCGATATACATCGGCGCGGCGAGCCCCTTGCTGATCTCCTTGAAGAGCGCGGCGTTCTCCGGCGACCAGTTCTGGAGCGCGTCGCCGGTATGGATCACGAACGCCGGCTTCAGCTCGTTGACCTGCCGGATGACCTCCGCGTACCTCGCGTTGTACGCCGCCTGATCCGTCCCGACGTGCATGTCGCTGATCTGGACGAATGTGAAATCGGCGTGGACGGCGGACACGAGCAGCAGGCCGAGTAAGACGCACGTAAGATGGAGATGCTGCCTCTTCACTGAATGCTCCCAAGTAACACGTATTACTGAGAGTAGTTTCGACATGCGGAGAGGGGAATACTGCTTTTTGCGGAACGGGCTGGAGACACGTTGCTTCGGTGGCCTGCTGCGGAAGCTCAGTGGCCTACTGCCTAAATCCACTGGCCTGCCGCCGAAGCTGACGACACGCGGAGTTGCTTCGGTAGTCTACTGCCGAAGCCGAGTGGCGTGCCGCCGAAGCAGGGAGGTCACATCCCTATACTGTCCCAAGCATCGCATTGGAACGGCACGTCGGAGCGCCCCATCACAATCTGCCGGAAACTCGAATGGGGCCAATCGTCCGCACAAGCTGCCAACCCGCGTGTTATGGGATTATTGTGAATGTATTCTACCTTTGTGCGAAACACCCGGGGTGAGTATACCGGTAAGACCCTGGGCCTCTCCTTCCAGAAGCCGCCTCCGGGCTGAAGCTTCTTCGAGACAAGGGAGGAGACGCGCTGGAGGAACCTGGCCACGCTCTGTCCTTGCTCGCCCCACAGCATCGCATGGAAGTGGTCGGCCATGACAACGTAGGCGAGGATACGGACGCCCAGGACCTGCCGCGCTTCCTGCCACACGTCATACAGGACCTGCACGTTCTCCGCCATGAGCAGTGGCCGCCACTCCTTCACGGTTAGGGTGCAGAAGTGGGCATGCCCGTCTGCGTAGTAGTTGTGCCATCTGGTCACGTCTGACTCCGCTTCCACTTCGGCAGCAGGCTACCGAAGTAACTCAAACACTCTCTGTGTCACCGCGTCCCCGTGTCTCCGTATCGTTCTTTGTGCTCTCCGTGTTCTCGGTGGTTCGAACCACAAGCCTCCATCGGCGTCTATCGGCGTTCATCGGCGGTTCACTTTCCCTCGAACTCCCGCTTCGCCTCCGCGACCTGCTCTATCGCCTGGATGTGGCGGTCCTTGTACTGGTGCGTCGTCGGCCGCCAGGATGTCTGGAGGAAACCGAGAAGCCGTTCCGGCGGAATGTGTTCCCGGGCGAAGTCTACGGTTCTCCCGAAGTTCACAGGCGTCCCATCGTTGCTTCCCGTCGGGATCTGGTCGTAGCCGTGCGCCTCCAGGTCGAGGTATGCCTTCACGTACCCAATCTCCTTGCCGAACGACTCGCCGTAGTACCAGTTGCTCTGGAGGACGGACTTCGGCATCTTCTGCCAGAAGACGTCGGGATGCTCCCATACGTAGTCCGACCAGATCCACGCGCGCGAGCCGCCCTTCTCCACCTGCTCGACCAGGAAGTAGAAGTCATGCCACCACAGATCGAACTGGCGGATCACCGCATATTCGTAGTAGGCCTGGTGCGCGGCGGTCTCCTCATCCATCCCGAGGTGGAAGAAGCGCGGCTTATCGAAGATTTGGATGGCCTCCGCGATCAAGTCCCGACAGACGGCGTAGTACGTATTGGTGGAAAGCATCCTGGAGTAAGGCCCCAGCCAGACGTCGTGGCACGCGGAAAAGTTGAGCTTCGGTATCGGCTCGATTCCGACCTCCCGCAGCCGGGCCAACTCCTCCTTGAGGTGGCCGACGGACCATGCGTCCTTCAGCGCGATTTCGGGATGGCTCTGATAGCGCACTGCGTCGCCAAGATCGAGGACCACCATGTTGATTCCGGAGTCGGCCATCCTCCGCACAAGATCCCGCCAGAGGTCCGTATCGAAGCGGAGATACGGCTTCGCGCTTACGTAATCTCGTCCCCACTCGGGCACTTCGCGGTCGGCCCACATGTTCGCGCTGAGATGAATCAGGTTCGCCCAGATCAGTTCGTTCTTTGACATGATAGTCTCCTTGCGCCCCTGTGAGTCGGCATCCAGGCCGTATGTCAGCAGGACCATTCACCCTCACCCCAACCCTCTCCCGTCAAGGGAGAGGGTGCTCGCCTGTTCACCGTGACTGTCAACTGTTCACTGTCAACTGTTCACTGTCCACTGTTCACTGGTCACCCCGGCCCGTGCTTTCAGGCGCAGACATTATATCACAATGGCTCGTCTCAGGCAGGTGTCCGGTCCGGCAATTGCACCGTGAAAACGAGGATATGAGACTCAAGCCGCCGAACGGAGTCTAGACCGTTTAATGCTGCGATTGTCGGAGGTGTTCCCGTGTCATTTCGAAAATGCGCACTTGCCCTGGTTATGTTCGGCCTGCTTGTTCCCACATACGGCCGCTCGTCCAGTGCCCAGCCGCTCTTCACCGGAAGCGAATCCCGGCCCTCGGATGCCGTCGTCCTCTTCGACGGCAAAGACCTCTCGGGGTGGGCGAAGTGCGGATCGGATGAGCCGGCAGCCTGGAAAGTCGAGAACGGCTGCATGGAAGTTCGTCGCGGCGCAGGGAACATCTGCACGAGGCAGAAGTTCACGGACTGCCAACTGCACGTGGAGTTCTGGCTGCCGTTGATGGCGGAGGCGAAGGGCCAGGCGCGGGCGAACAGCGGAGTCTACCTTCAGGGGAGATACGAGATTCAGGTTCTTGATTCGTACGGCCTGAAGATCGGCGGCGGTGACTGCGGCGCCATTTACGGAGTAGCCCCACCGATGGTGAACGCCTGCAGGCCCCCTGAGCAGTGGCAGAGCTTCGACATCATCTTCCACGCACCGAGGTCCGACGATAAGGGAAACAAGACTGCGAATGCCCGGATGACCGTGCTTCAGAACGGCATCCTCATCCACGATAACGTCGAGATTCCGGGCTCTACGACGGCCTCCATGGGCACCGACGCGCGGAACCCCGGGCCGATCATGCTCCAGGACCACGGGTGCCTCGTCCGCTACCGCAATATCTGGATCAGGCCGCTGTGATGCGAGCCCTTCGACAAGCTCAGGACAAGGCCGCCAGCCCTTCGACAAGCTCAGGACAAGGCCGCCAGCGGTCAGCCAAGGAGACAGGGGGACAGGGAGATGGGGAGACGGGGCGAGGAGAGGCCGCCGGCCCTTCGGCAAGCTCAGGACAAGGCCGCCAGCCGTCAGCAGCCAGCTTTCCGGAGGCACGTTCCGCCCTAAGGTTTGACGGATCCGCACGGCTGGGATAAGGAAAGACAGAGATCATCTGAGACGGGAAATTCCGTGTTCCGAGTAGTCACGTACAATATCAGGGCCGGGCTCGGGCTTGATGGGATCCGATCAATCCGCCGCGTCGCGGAGGTTCTCGTGCCTCTATCGCCCGATGTCGTCTGCCTGCAGGAAGTAGACCAGCACATGCCGCGAAGCTGGCTTGCGAACCAGCCGAAGTACCTGAGCACGCGCCTGGGCATGCAGGCCGTGTTCCAGCGAAATGTCAGCTTCGGTGCGGGCGGCTTCGGCAACTGCGTGCTGGTCAGGCCGATCGCGCGGCATTGCCGATACCATCCGCTTCCCGGCGGCGGCGAACCCAGAGGGGTCTTGGAGGCGACGGCGCACCTCGATGGGGAGGACATCACTGTCTTCTGCACCCACCTCTCGACGGATGACGCTGTTCGCATCGAGCAGGCGCGGAAAGTGCGCGATATCGTGCGCGCCGTCGGCGGACCGAAGCTGCTCTGCGGCGATATGAACGACGTGCTCGGCTCCCGGACCCTGGCGATCCTCCTGGAAGACCCGGTATTGAGAGACACAGCCCTGGAGGTCAATGGGCGCGACGTTCCAACGTATGCCGCGGATAAGAGCGCCCGGCGCATAGACTTCATTCTCGCCGATCTCAGGCTCGCGGTGAAGTCATACCAGGTCGTGGAGTCCGGCGCATCCGATCATCTGCCCGTCGTCGTGGATCTGGAGCTGACGTAGTTCGGCTTCCGCAGAATCCGTAGGTGTTGCGAGGGTGATCAGGCGGGTATAGCCCCTACGGAAATGGCCTTGGTCCACGGCGGGAGTTATGAGCGGCGCGAGACTATCCACCGAAATGATCGAGAGAGACGGCATCCCGGTAGTTCGGGTCTGCGGCGAGATAGATCTGCGCACCGCGTCGGAGTTCGAACGGGTACTGGAAGCGGGCATCGAGCGCGGGACGGCTGCTCTCATCGTTGACCTCACTGACGTCCCATATCTCGACAGCGCGGGGCTGAGTGCGCTGCTCGCCGCGCACAAATCGCTGTCCGCTCGGAATGCCGTATTGTACGTGGTGGCTGCTCCGGGCCGTCCGGGCGTGAGCCGCGTGCTGGAAATCACCAGGCTGGATACCCTTATCGCGGTGCGCGACACGGTAGAGGATGCTCTGAAAGAAATGAGGTCGTCGAAAGCTGCGTGATCCATCACATCGGCGGCCATCCAGGTATATCCGCACGAATCATATTCCCCCGCGCGGTTGTCCCGATAAACCGGGATCTCCCGCTTGCTTCGGGATCCCGCTGGAGGCGGGACCGCCTGGCGGGAAAACCACGGCTACGAATGCACGAAGTCCCCGCCGACTCAGTAGGGAACGCTCGCCTGAGCGTTCCGGAGCCCCCGCGGAGAATCCAGCATCCGAAGACTTCGGAACGGACAGGCGTCCGTTCCCTACATCTCAAGTCCCCGCAGGGACACTTCGTGCCTTCGTTGCCGTGAATTCATTCGCACGGGCTCGAAGAGTAGGTCGCCACCTTCGAAGCCGCTCGCGCAGACCGCATCATCCGGCGGAAGGGCCGCGCGGCTTCAGTGACGGGATGAGCACCGGCACTGCCTCACGGTACTCGGTATATGCCTCACCGAAGCGGCGCGCCAGCTCGGGCTCCTCGAACGCCTTGATGTATGCTACGGTGAGCAGAGCAAGAATCGGGATCAAGATCAAGCCGCCGGTCGAGTTCGCAGCGAAGGCAATTGCGAGGAAGATGAAAAGCAGGCCCAGGATCATGGGATTGCGCGTGTACGCGTACGGGCCGCTCGTCACCAGTCTTTGTGTGGGATACAGCGCGACTCCGAACGCCTCGACGGGCGAGCCCTTTCCCACAAAGTGCAGGTAGGAATATGCCCAGAGGACCCAGAACAACCCGGCCAGAAGTCCAAACGCCGCCGGAAACACATTGTTCGGCTCCGGCATGATCCCCGGCAGCGCCAGGAAGCCGTCCAGCCGCGTACTTGCCAGGTAGAAGGCCCCGGGGAACACCCCGCCGAACATGATGAGTACGATCCAGAGGCCGGCAAACTTCCTGACTCGTGACATCTCAGTGTACCTCCATCCGGTTTGGCCGCTGCAAGGGATTTCGCTCCGGGATCCCCGCCTTCCTCGGGTACCGGGCCGGAGTCGGCCGTGTTTTCCTGATTACCACCAGGGTGCGCTGCAGATCGCCCTCAGGCAGAGCGAAGCTATGGACGGCCTCCAGCTCGCCTCCGAGGGCGCGCACGGCCTCCGCGGCTTCCTCGATTTCCTCACCCGCGTCCGGGCCTTTGTACGCGGCGAACCTTCCACCGATCCTGCAGAACGGCATGCAGAGCTCCGCCAGCACGTTCAACCTCGCCACGGCGCGGGACACGGCGAAGTCGAACCGCTCCCGATATGACACGTCCCTGCCCATATCTTCAGCGCGGCCGTGAACCAGCGCCACCTCGGTCAGATTCAACTCCCGGACGGCCTTGTCAAGGAAGGTCAGCTTCTTTCGCACGGAATCCAGCATTGTCACCTTCAGGTCGGGAAGCGCGATCTTCAGTGGAATGCCCGGGAAACCGGCGCCCGTGCCCACGTCTATCATGCTCGCGCCGGCCGGCACCTTCACCACCGCCAGAAGGCTCAGCGAGTCCAGGTAGTGCTTTGTCGCGATCTCCTTCGGGTCCGTGATGCGGGTAAGGTTGAACCTGCTATTCCATTCCAGAAGGAGCGCGGTGAACGCCTCGAACATGTCGAGCTGGCGTCCATCAAGCGTGACGCCCAGTTCCGCGGCCCCGGCCGACAGGATTTCCCTTGCAGATTCGCCCACGCCTCACTCCGCACGTCTCTTTGCTTTTGCCTCTCCGCGTCTGGCCTTCCAGGGCATTGAGGGTACCGGCGCCGGCTCGGAGAACACGGTAGACTTCAACCTGGCGGCCAGATCCGCCTTGCAGGCGTCCTGGCTGAATGCGAATCCGCCGGCGCCGGGCAGGCCGTGCTCGCGTGCAAGCCTGACCTGCTCAACCGCGCCATTCACATTGCCCTTGAAGACCATCGCTATGGAGATCGCGTGACGCCCATAAGACCAACGCTTCATCCCGTCGAGCCAGTCTATGTACCACTGCTGGTGCCTGGGGTTCGCCGGGTCCTTGTAGTTCATGGGCATGTTGACGTCCAGGATGCCTTCCTCCATCCACAGTCGCCAGTCCTGGAACACATGCGCGAAGGCATCTGTCTTGCTCCACAGGTCCGCGCACGGCCCCCAGGGTATCGTCGCGGCAGCGAGCGCCACATGCGGCTTCCGGCGGTTGATCTCCTTGTAGATTGCCCGCACCATCTCCGTTACCTGCTCGCGCCGCCATCTACCCCACGTGAGATCCCTGGGGTCAGGCTTGCCGGTGCGCCCGTACTGGGCGTTGAACCTGGACACCGCAATGTCGCTGTACCCCCACTTCTGGCCCGGGTAACGTATGAAGTCGAGCATTATCCCATCAACATCGTACTTGCCGAGCAGGTCGGCGAGCACCTTCACTGTGTATTCCCTGACTTCCGGCACACCCGGATCCAGGAACACTCCCTCGCCGGCATTCACGTTGCCGTCTATGTCCTTGTTCAGCCACTCGGGATGCTGGTTCACGATGTGATTGGGGTCGGGTGGCTTGCCGCCGCCCCAGACGCGGTAAACGTTGAACCACGCGTAGACCTGCAGGCCGTTCTCCCGGCACCTCTTGATCCCGTAGGCAAGCGGGTCGAAGTCCGGTCCGCCCTGGAGGTCTGAGGCGCGCGGCTCGTAGGCGGAGTCGTAGCAGGCATCCGCGACCCGGCGAACCTGGAGGATCGCCAGGTTCATGTTCGCGTCTTTCGCCCATTTGATGGTCTCATCAATCTCCGCCGGGCTGAACAGACCCGGTATCCACGTGTGCACCTGGATGGCCCTGTACTCCGGCTTCGCGGCTCCCGCCGCCCCGGAGATACAGATCAGTGACGCGAATAATATTGCGGTCAGCCTGCTCTGCATCGGTTTACCTCCTGTGTCTACACGTTGGTGCCGAGCCCTGGATCAGCCGGTTGACGAAGCACGTCACCATGTGCCACTCGCCGCCCATCATGCCGCCGGGCCCCGCCGGAACCTGGACTTCCCACAAACAGTATCGGTCACACGGTCGTGACACCTCGTCGTGACACAATAGCACAATCATACGTAAGTACAATTCCACGCGCCGGAATTGTACCATGCGGCCGCAAAGTATAATTTGTCTACTCTTCTGCCTCGCCGATCACTCGTAGTATTTCCTGTGCTACGAAAGTCTTCCCATAGGAGGACTCCCCCACCTGCTGCAGAATGCCGGCCGTGACCAGCTTCTCCACGTTGCGCCGTGCGCTGGCGTAGGTTACCTTCAGCTTCTTTTGAGCCAGTGGTATCGTCAGCATGGGCAACTCGAACAGGCTGTCCGCCAGACTGAGCGGTAGTGTTGATGCCCGGCCTTGAGTGAGTCGGCTCCGGAAGTCAGCCTGCAGGTCCTGTAAGCGCTTTGCTCTGAGGTTCGCATCCCGTGCCTGGTCGGCTACGCCTCGCAGGAAGAAGATCAACCATTCACGCCATGCGCCTCGTTCACTCACAGCCTGAAGCAGGTCGTAGTACCCTTGGCGGTTTCGCTCGAAGTATGCGCTCAGGTAGAGCAAGGGAAGCGGCAGCAGATTCCAGTGGACCAGCAGCAACGATATCAGCAGCCGTCCGATTCGTCCATTGCCGTCCAAGAATGGATGCAAGGCTTCAAACTGGTAGTGGATTAGGGCAATGCGCACGAGAGGCGGGGACTCGTTCTCGCTGTGCAGGTATTTCTCGAGCGCATCCAGTCCCTGGCGCAGTTCGATGGGAGCGGGCGGTATGAAAGTGGCTGCCTCCAACGTGCAGCCGGGCGGCCCCACCCAGTTCTGGCTGCGTCGGAAATCCCCGGGCGTCGCGCGTTCCCCTCGGACGCCGTGCATCAGCCGCTCATGAAGCTCGCGCATCAGTCTTAAGCTGACCGGCAGAGTGTTCAGGCGCCCCAGTCCGTATTCAAGTGCCCGCACGTAGTTGGCCACCTCGCGCACATCCGATTCCGGCTCTGGTCGGCTTGGACCGGGCAGGAAAAGCTGCCGCGCTTCATACGCATACAGATCGGTGACGTCGGCTTGTGTGCCTTCGATACGCGAGGAAAGAACCGCTTCCCGACGGACAAAGGGACCGATGAGCAGATGAGGGTTGGGCATCGTACGTCCCAGGCCTGCCAACTCGCCCAGGGAACGATCCGCATCGGATAGCGTGCTCACCAACCGGCTGTCGAACTCGAGCTTGGGCGGGAGTGGATTGGGCACGAATGCCCAGTAAGCCGTGCCGCCCTGGCTTGCTCTTACCACCCTGCCGGCTGGACTCTTTCGGAACCGCTCGACGTCCATGGGGTGCCTCCTTCAACTGCCCTATTCTAACACATTTCCATGTGCATCGTGCGTCCCTTGCCGGCGTCTTCTTGACTGCGTGATCGGTGAAGTGCTACATTGACCGTAGTGCTCCGGGGCGAACGCCCGAGATCCGAGGCTTCGGAGGGATATCCGCATGAAGGATAAGGACCAGGTGCTGGCCGGCATACTCGACTGCGGGATCGCGGCGGTCGTGAGAGGCACGTCCGACGAGTTGATCATGAAGGCAATCGAGGCCGCGCTCGAAGGCGGCGTGAACGTGATCGAGGTCACCTTTACCGTTCCGAATGCCCTTGAGATCATCGAACGGCTTGCGGCCAAGGTGAGCGAAGATGTGATTCTGGGCGCCGGAACCGTTCTCACTGCGGAGATGGCTGCGAACGCCCTCGATGCCGGCGCGCAGTTTATCGTGAGCCCGAGCACCAGCCTTGCGACCATCGAGATGGCGAAGTCGAGAGGAGTTCCGGTATTCCCCGGCGCGCTTACCCCCACAGAGGTAATCACCGCGTGGCAGGCCGGAGGAGACATCATCAAGATCTTCCCGGCCAACGTCGTCGGCCCGACTTACCTCAAGGACTTGCACGGCCCGTTCCCCGACATTCCGTTCATGCCCACGGGCGGCGTTGACCTGAATACGGCAAGGTCATGGCTCGAGAACGGCGCGGTCTGCCTAGGAGTAGGCGGCGCGTTGATAGATAAGAAACTGATGGCGGAGGGCAACTTCGCCGAGATCACGAACCGAGCGCGGAAGTTCAGGGAGATAATCGAGGAGTTCAGAAGTAATCAGTAACCAGTTGCCAGTCACCAGTTACCAGTGAATGCCCACCCGTCACTGATCACTGTTCACTGTTCACTGATGACTGGTCACTGACGACCGGAGGCACTCATGGCACACATAGTCACACTCGGCGAGGCGATGCTCCGGCTCTCGCCGCCGGATTTCCATAGACTGGAGCAGGCGAACTCTTTCGATGTGAAGGTCGGCGGCGGCGAGTTGAATGTCGCCGTCGGTGCGGCCAGACTCGGCCTCGAGAGCGCGTGGGTCAGCAAGCTCCCGGACAGTCCGCTCGGGCGCATGGTCCGCAACAAGGCGCGCGAGCAGGGAGTGGATACCTCGAACATCGTGTGGAGCAAGTCCGGCCGGGTCGGCATCTACTTCCTCGAGTTCGGCGCGAACCCGCGGGCTTCGAGCGTGCTTTACGATCGCGCGAACTCGGCTGTGAGCACTCTCGCTCCCGGCGAGGTTGACTGGAAGAAGGCATTCGAGGGATGCAGGCTCTTCCACGTGAGCGGCATCACCCCGGCCTTGAGCAAGAGGTGCGCCGAAACCACCCTGGAGGCAATCAAGGCGGCAAAGGAAGCCGGCGCCAAGGTAAGCTACGACGTCAACTACCGCAAGAAGCTCTGGACTCCCGAAGAGGCGAACGCCTGCCAGTCTCCGATGATGGAGTACGTGGACATCCTTATCACGACGGAAGAAGACACCGGCATCGTATTCGGCATACGGCCTGCCCGCCGAAGCCCTGGCGAAGGTGGGGAGAAGACCTACCAGGAAGTGGCCGTGAAGCTCAATGAGCGGTTCGGGTTCGAGGTCGTGGCGATAACTCTCCGGGAGGACCTCTCGGTTCTGAGGAACAACTGGTCGGCCTTCGCATACGCGAACAAGCAGTTCCACGAGAGCAGGAAGTACGATTGCGAGCTGGTTGATCGGGTGGGCGCGGGCGACTCGTTCACCGCCGGGTTCATCTACGGATACCTGACGGGAGACGTCCAGAAGGGCGTGGATTACGGCGCTGCCTTCTCCGCGATCAAGCACTCGATTCCCGGCGACCTGAACTGGGCGACCCTCGAGGAAGTGGAGAGCCAGCTTAAGGGCGCCGGTTCGAGGATACAGAGATAGCGTGATGGTGAATGGCTGATGGTTGATGGGCGATGTGGGAGGCGACTCCAGTCGGCGATAGGCGCCAGCAGGCAGGAATGCGCCCGACTTGCGTCAAACAGTACGGATGAAATGACACCGCATTGCCCTACCGAGGAAGCACATGCCGCGTAAGACCAGGAAGACATCTCCAGCACAGCTGGGACTCCAGGGGGTTGCGGCCCCCGAGGAGGGCTGGTGGCAGTGCAAGGGTATCTTCAGCAC
>Ga0315294_10008159_pt1 | contig 11508 bp, 16 predicted proteins | sample YL17G13_40_MG_FD_203626 | JGI IMG/M metagenome (GOLD analysis project Ga0315294, IMG submission 203626) | Sediment microbial communities from Yellowstone Lake, YNP, Wyoming, USA - YL17G13_40 | ecosystem: Environmental > Aquatic > Freshwater > Lake > Sediment | place: USA: Wyoming | collected... | reverse complement strand
GATGGATATTGGTTGGATAAAACAGATGGTATGAGATATACTAAACATAGCTTCAAAGGATTTGTAGAATCTTGGATAGCGCATCCTGTCTTGTTTGTATTATACAAGATTCTTTTCAAAGAAATGAATCAATGGATAAACGAAGCCAAATGGGATTATTAATAAAATCAGATTTTATTAAAAGGAGTAATGTGAAAAATTATTATAGAAAAAATGGTTTATTAAGAATAGATATGGACGAAGGGTATTCTCTTCCGTCTGGATATGGGATTGCATATTTTGATTATCAAAGTGGTAGAAAAATTTGTTATCCTATTGGGTTAAATTGGATTGTATGGTTTATACGAGAGTTGTATTTTAAAATCGGAAGAACTCCAGAAGGAATAGAAATTAAATCTTATCGCAAAGGGTATAATAAGGGATTTGAAGAAGGCATGGAAGTAAAAGAAAATGAATATAAAAAGGAGATAATATGAATATTACAGATATGAGTTATGAAGATTTTTTGAAACTTCCTCATCGAAAATGGGATGAAGAAATTGAATGCAATAGTATTGTTATTATACCATTGAAAATTAATCTATTGGAAATGATATGGTATAATATTCGTAATATTCTTGCTAATTATATTTCTATTTTTAAAAACCCTGAAATTTATGAAATTAATGGTATGCATGATTCTGGATATCGCACCATGGATTTTGCTGCAATAAAAAATGAACAACCCATTTGTTTGTTGTCAGGACGCAGCGATGTAATTCATATAGATGGCATTGGTGGATTTGGATATCATTGGTATGAAAAATGTGGAAAACCACCTAATACTATTCGTGTTTCTGGATGGAACATAGATTGTCTTCCTAGAAGCGGATTATTGCGATTATGGCCTAGTTCTTCAAAAGTAATTTGTGCGCCAGCTTTGTCATCTTTTGAAATTTATGCGATTAAATAAATTTTTATATAACAACAAATATTTGGATCTGTAGCTCAGTGGATAGAGCAGTTGGCTCATAACCAATTGGTCATAGGTTCAAATCCTATCAGATCCACTTGGTATTATTACAAAAAATAAAATCAATTCTTACATAGGAGGTTACAAAATGAAAAAAATTAAATGGATTGTTATTGAAATTGATCTATAATAATAATAAACAAAAACTCAAAACACTTGACAATTACAATTAATTGTGATATAGTGTGTATGACTTAGAAACTCAAATTAGACAACAACAAAAGGAGAAAATAAAATGACACATGAAATTTTTGGAGAACGTTTTTTTGGACATCGTGAACCAGCCTGGCACAAGTTAGGAGTAGTATCCTCAGAACCAATGTCAGGTATAGAAGCATTGACCGCAATTGGTGGTGGGTTTTGGTTTGATAAACGTCCAGTATATGTCAATTTGGAGGGAGAGCTAAAGGAAACAGAGAGTTTTGCACTAGTGCGTTCTGCATTACCTGATGATCCTCAGGAACGAGTTATGGACTATGTAACAAAACAATATAATATACTACAACCCCTGGAAGCAATTGAAATTTTTGATCGTGCTGTGAAACAACCAGTGGAAACATTGGGAATGCTAGGCAAAGGCGAACGCATGTTTGTGACTTGGAAGCTACCAAGTTTTGAGGTAACCCCAGGGGATGAGGTAAAGCCCTATGGATTTGTTGCATTGGGATTTGACGCATTGATGGGGGCATCATTAAACGTAGTAACAACTCGTGTAGTATGCGCTAATACTTGGAAGATCGCTATAGGTGAATCTGAAAGAAAATCTAAGAATGGAAATCAAAATTTAGGTCATATTTGGTCAGGAAAACATACAAGCAAAAATATGGCAAGAGATTTGGAAATCTGGATGGAACATGTCCAGGGCAAGGCGGAAGCTCAATCTAACAGTGCAGCCAATATTTTTCAAGCCATGGCAAATGTACCTATAACAGAATTGAAGGTTGTGTCATCTTTGCTATATAATATTTATCCAGATCCGAAATCACTGCCCCTAGACTTTCCTGAAAAGTTAAGGTTGGAAAAGCAATCTGTCATTGATCAGCAAAAAGAACAAGCCGAAAATGATAGGGATATGGTTATAAATCTTTTTGATGATGCGGGAACTGCCATTGATGCAACTGCATGGGGATTATTCAATGCCGTGACTGAGATGGAAAATTGGGGTAGGACTACACGTAAACCCCCAGAGAATTCTATTTTATTTGGTGGTCGCAACCAAAGTATGAATCGTGCAGCAAGAATCATTTCAGAATATGCTTATTTGAATGAGCAATAATAGGAGATTAATATTTGAAAATTGTTTTTATATATGCAGATAATCCACAGGAATTTAATACCTCTAATTGGAGGTGTGTCATACCCTCACAAGGACTTGTACGCAATGGCCACGAATCTGCGTATTTTCATGTAAATGAATTTGCTCAAAACAATGAAGAAGTTGAAAAATGGTGTGCAAGTGCAGATGTTATTGTTGTTGAAAGAAATTTGTTTGGCGATGTTCTTGTGAGGATGCAATATTGGAAGGTCAGAAATAAGATTGTTGTTTGTAATTTTGACGATGCTTATAATTTGATGAGTCCAGATAATCCAGCTTATAGATTTTGGTTCCTTAACAAGGGCGATGCTATTGATGACAAAGGAGCAAAACAGGAGCTAACATATGTGCCCCCTCCTATGATTCAATTCAAATGGGGGCTGAGAGTTTCAGCAGCAGCAATGCTTCCCTCTAAGAAACTAATGGAAGACTGGAAAGATTATGTAGATTGTTTTTATATGCCAAATTATTTAGATTTAGAAAAGTACAGGGTAGAAAAGCCAGATCATAAGGGAATCATTATTGGTTGGGGAGGCAGTTTATCTCATTACAAATCTTTTGTAGATAGTCATGTTTTGAGAGCTTTAAAAAAAATATGTAAAAATTACCCAGAAGTTAGAGTTATGATTGCTGGAGACAAAAGAGTTTTTGACAAAGTTGACATACCAGAATCTCAAAAGATATATCAGAATTTTGTTATTTTTGATAAGTGGGCAAATGTATTGTCTAATTTTGATATAGGAATTGCGCCACTTGCAGGAGAGTATGATAAGAGAAGAAGTCTAATTAAGCCTCTTGAATATATGATAATGAAAATTCCCTGGATAGGGAGTAATAATGTGGCATATGATAGTATCAAAAAATATGGTCAAGTAATAAAAAATGATTATTATGAATGGTATCATGCTATTGACGATGTTATAAAAAATTTACAATCATATCGTGAACAAACTGAATTGTCATATCAATTTGCGGTATCTCAAAGTATAGATAACAACATTGACAATATAATTGATAGTTACAAACAAGTAATTCGAAAGGGGTATAGGGACTAATAAAATCAGTATTTTATAAGGATAACAATGATTTTAAAAATTGATGAATTTGTAGTATTAGAAGACAGTATTAGAAAATCCCAAAAGGATGTTAATGTTAATGATGTTATTAATATTTTAGATATTCTTCATGAGTTAGTAAGACTCTTAGTTGAGCAAAGAGAAATAAATAAAAACATGAAGGAACAGTTGTTGGACATCGCCACAGACTTGGGATAAAAAAGATTTGAAGAATTACAAAAATTACGATAAGATAATTTTATAAGGAGAATAACAATGAGAAATAAACCATTGCCAGAGACCCAAGAATATTTTGATTATATAGAAAAAATTATTCCAATTATAGAATCAAAACTTCCTGTCAATATATATGCCATAACAGGATATCAATTTGCATTCTACTGGGTTGATCTTGATGGGGAAGATTATCCAGATCCAAACAACGCTAGCATAGAAATTTTTGAAAGACTTATTGGAAAAAGGTTATAACAGAGATGAATGCTTTTGTTACTGGATGTGCAGGATTTTTGGGAAGTCACATAACAGATAGGCTATTAATAGACGGACATGAAGTTATTGGATTTGATAATTTGTCCACTGGAAAAACAGAGTTTTTAAAAGACGCCCTTTTTTGTAATTCTTTTAATTTTTTTCAAGGCAATGTCTTAAGATATCAAGACATGAAAAACCTGATGAAAGGTACAAATATTGTCTTTCATTTTTCTGCTAATGCTGATGTAAAAAACGGAACAAAGAATACCTCAAAAGACTTGTCTGAAAATACAATTGCAACATATAAGGTGCTCGAATCAATGAGAGCAAACAATATTAAAAAAATTGTATTTATGTCAACAGGTTCGGTCTATGGGGATCACCCTGATGTTCCCATAAAAGAAGACGCTAGTTTTCCTATTCAAACATCTTTATATGGCGCAAGCAAATTAGCTTGTGAGGGGTTGATAGAGGCGTATTGTGAAGCATTTGATATACAATGCTGGATTTTCCGTTTGACCTCCGTTCTTGGCGAAAGATATACTCATGGATTCTGTTATGATTTTTACCATCAATTAAGACAACATCCAAAATATCTTGACATTCTTGGGAATGGAACTGCAAGGAAATCATATCTTTATATTAAAGATTTTGTTAATGGGGTAATAACAGGAATAACAAAATCAAATGATAAAATAAATATATTTAATCTTGGCAATTTAGAAAGTATGACGGTTGCTTATGCAGCAAAGATGGTCACAAAATATATGAATCTTGATCCCCAATTTAATTTTGGTGAAACCGATACTGGATGGATTGGCGATAACCCAATGACTATATTAGATATTAGTAAAATCTTAGGTTTGGGATGGTATCATAGTACAGGAATTGTTGAATCAATAAGGATTACAATTGAAGATTTGGAAAAAAGATATGGAGCAAATTATATGAAAAAAGGGATAAAGGCTATATGACACATCTAGGATATAATATTCCAGGAAGACTTACTTTTAATGAAAATAATTTAAATAATCCTCAGAGCAACAATTGTATTAATACAACAAAATTTTTAAAAGGATTTGTAGAAACTATAAATAGATTAGATGTTTATTGTATAAATATGTTAATAAATAATCTTTATTTGACAAAACAAAACAAGGGAAGATTATTTATTCTTGGATTGGGTGGTAGCGCAGGAAATGCGAGTCACGCAGTCAATGATTTTAGAAAATTCACTGGAATGGATGCTTATGCAATAGACAATGTGTCCGAAATAACAGCTTGTATAAATGATTATGGATGGAATAAATCATTGATTGAATGGTTAAAGTTTAGAGAACTAAACAAAAATGATTGTCTTTTTTTCTTATCTGTAGGTGGAGGATCTATTAGCAAGGATATAAGTTTAAATTTAATAAGTGCATGTGAATATGGACTTGAAATAGGAAGTAATATGATTGCAATTTTGGGAAGAAATGGCGGCGAAATAGGACAAATAATTGATAATCCTGTTATTATTCAAACAGATAATTATAAAGAATATATAACGCCATATACAGAATCTACGCAAAGTTTTTTATTGCATCTTATTGTAAGTGATCCAAAATTGCAAATCAGAAAGCCAGTGTGGTAATATTATAGAAAAAACAGAAAGGAAATAATTTATAATGTTGCTTGATAATATTAAAATATTTTTAGATACTGCTGATATTTTCTTTATTAAAAAATACAGGAATGATATTGCTGGAATTACTACGAATCCTACTATTATGAGGAAAGCAAATATATTAGATTACAAAAGATTTGCTCAAGATGCAATTGAAATTTTATATCCGAAGCCTATTTCACTTGAAGTATGTAGTGATGATTTTGAAGAAATGAAAAAACAAGCAAGGATTTTATCTGCCTGGGGTGACAATGTGTTTGTAAAAATCCCAATAACAAACACCAAAGGTGAATCCTCAGAAAATATTATTCAAGATCTGTCCAGAGAAGGGATCAAACTCAATATAACTGCAATCTTTACGGGAGAACAAGTTGAAATTGCAACACAATCCTTGGCTGAAGAAGGAAATTTTATTTCAGTTTTCGCAGGAAGAATTGCAGACACTGGAAGAAGTCCCTTGGGATTGGTTGAATATGCTGTTGAAATGGCAGATCTTTTTGGACAAGAAGTTATTTGGGCTTCAACAAGAGAGGTATATAATGTATATGAAGCAGAATTGATAAAATGTCATATTATTACAATAACACCATCCATTATGAAAAAACTTTCTTTGTCGGGGATGGACTTGACAGAATATTCAAGAGAAACTGTTGAAATGTTTTTTACAGATGCCCAGAAAGAAGGATATAAAATTGAGTGGTAATAGTCTGGTTGCAGTAGTGTTTTCAAAAAATCGACCGCTACAATTGTCCTTAACCTTATCAGGGTTAAGTAAATGTTGCTTGGATGCTATAGACACTGTTGTCTTATATACAACAACAAGTTTTGATCAAGAAAGAGCGTATGATATTGTAAAAACAGAATATCCAACCATAAGATTTTGTAAAGAAAATCAATTCAAAGCTAATTTGCTACACTTGTTATACGATAAAACACATGTATTATTTCTTGTTGACGATTGTATATTTGTCAACCATTTTAGTATTAAAAGCATTTTATCTACTTATTTGACTATAAAAACATTGGGATTTTCCCTAAGATTAGGTCTGAACATAAACTATTGTTATCCAATGAGAACAAACCAAAAATTGAAGGCTTATACTGGATTTGAGGATTTTATATTAGAAAACTGGGGACATAATGAGTATGATTTTGGATATCCATTGGAATTGTCCTCTTCTTTGTATAGTATAGATACTATCAAAGAATTATTAGAATCGGGAAATTATAATAATCCCAATCAATTAGAATCCTATTTAGATTTTAATAAAGGATATTTTAGAGACAGGAAACCTTTGCTTGCAATGTTCAAGCAATCCGTTGCATTTTGTGCACCTATGAACAAAGTACAAATTGTATCTGCTAATAACAGATCGTCAGAAAATGATAAATATTCTGTTGAAAACTTATTAAAATTATATTTAGATGGGGTTAGAATTAATCCAGACAAATTTTATAGTTTTGTTCCAGGATCTCCACATCAAGAAGTCGAGTTGTTATAACAGATGAATAATATAGAATTAGAAGACATAATAATTATCATAGGACTTATATCAATTCTTATATATATATTATATAAATATATATGTTTAGGGATATAAGGACATAAAATAATGTTACTTAAAAATAAAAAAATTGTAATAACAGGGGCGTCTGGAATGTTAGGGGCAATGGTTGCAAAACGTTGCATTGAAGAGGGTGCAACTATATATTTGCATTTTAGAACTATGGAAAGTTTGGAAAAATTTAGATTATTAACAAATTTAGAATTAGAATCGTGGCATAGAATCTTTTATATTTTTGATGATTGTAATAATCTTCTTGATTTAAAATTTACTGATGTGCTAAATGATTATGACTATAAATATGATGGGTTTGTAAATTGCATAGGGATGCAAGGTAGCATTGGTAAAATGATTGATATTGATTGGGAGGATTGGCAATCTGTAATAAAATGTAATCTGCTACTTCCCGCTAGAATGACGCAATTGATTATGCCATTGATAAAGGATAATGGCAATATTATTAATATTTCAGGTGGAGGAGCAACAGAAGGTCGCGCAAATTTTTCAGCTTATGCAGTTGCTAAGACTGGTTTAGCTCGACTGACAGAAATTTTAGCCCTGGAGAATCCCAGACTTCAAATCAATAATATAGCCCCAGGAGCATTTTATTCTAATATGACTGAAGAAATTTTAAATGCTGGATTTGAAAAATCAGGATATGTAGAATATAATAACTCGTTGCAATTAAAAGAAGCGGGTAAAATCCCAGATAAAGCAGTAGAATTAATTGTCAGTTTGCTTGCGAAAAAAATGCAAGGAGTCACTGGAAGACTAATAGCAGCACAATGGGATGATTGGAAGAACTTTGAGTATTTGTATGAAAACATTTATAAATTACGGAGAACAACAGAATGAATCCAAAAGTTAGCATTATAATATCAACACATAATCAAGCAAAATATCTTGAACAAGCTGTTTCAAGTGTTATGAATCAAAGTTATGATAATATCCATGCTGTTTTGATTGATGACCAAAGTACGGATACTACACCCGAAGTTATTGAGAAATTGCTTGTTTTATATCCAGAATTAGAAGTTGGACATGATAATGATGTTGGATCAAGCAATACCAGAAATAGAGGAGTGTGGCTATCCTTAAGCGATTATATTGTATTTTTAGATGGGGATGATTGGATTGATAAAGCATTTGTTGAAAAAATAATGTCAATAATGCTTCAAGATAAAAATCTTGGATTTGTATATGTGGATACAATATATGTAAAAGATGGAATACATTCTCCTGTTCCATCTCCAGAATATAATTTTTATAATCTTATTCAAAATAATTTTATAAGTTATTGTTCTTTGTTTAATAGAGAAGCATATATTGATTGCGGAGGATATGATTTACATAATTTTGGGTATTTTGAAGATTATCAACTATACCTGAACTTAGGTCGTCATGGGTGGTACGGCAAACATTTAGGGGAAAATTTATTTTATTATAGGATACATTCCGAATCATCTTTTCAATCCATTAGGGCGCAAACATTATTTCCTTTATATAGAGCATATTTGATTAGTCAATACCCAGAAATTCATCCTCCTCAATGGGTTGAGCAAGCTAAAATCGAATTAAAAAAATACCCAAATGATTTCATGAGCTGGAAACCAAAGGATCAAGAAAAATATGTGCACAATGTATCAGGTATCACCTAATGAAAATGATATAATGTTTGATACTTATTTGAGTATGCTAGAGGATGAAAGTATCAAAAAATTTCAAGAAGGAGATGAAAAAGAATAATGCCAAATCCAAATTTAGGCTGGGAAGAAGTAAAATATTTAGATTTAGCAAAACAAACCTTCGGGGATAAACATGTAAAGCTTTTTGATGTGGGTTTTAATCGTGGATATTTTGCTGAAACTTGGTTAGAAATATTTCCGGATAGTGAAATATTTGGTTTTGAACCCATTCCTGATATTTTTAAAATAGCAAAAGAAACATTTAAAAATGATAACAAAGTAAAAATATATAATTTTGGACTTTCTGATGAAGCTGGTAAAATGAATTTTTATTATTTATTAGATGGACTTGATGGCTGTAGCGGACTTTATCGCAGACCGGTATATGATAAATTTAAATACAAGGAAATTAATGTTGATATACGAATTTTTGACACATTTCGACATAATTTTCCTATGGCTAATTTTATTAAAATTGATGTAGAAGGTGCAGAACTAAAAGTTCTTAAGGGGATGAAATTATATTTGAAAGAAGCTAAACCTAAGTTTATTCACTTCGAAAGTGGAGATTGTACAACAGATCAAAAAATTACATTTAAAGAAATATGGGAATTTTTAGAATCTTATAATTATGAAATAATAAATAGGGATTTTGTAATAACTCCTGCCGTAGCAATAACAGATAATTATGAAGGACAAAATTATTTAGCAATAAGAAAAACGATATGAGGGAATATTATGATATACGAAGATTTTATGAAAACATATTTAATTACATCAGCTTGTTATAGCATGTCTCATAATAATCATAGAAATTATACAGCAGAATCTGTTCGTCTTTTCGAATCAGCAGAACCATACGATTTTGAAACTATTTTATATGATAATGATAAAATAAATTCGGTATTCAATCTCAAAGAATATCCTGTATTAAGCGGGCAATTTTTGGGATATGCATCTAAACCAATTGCTATTTATGATACATTAGTTCATATTGAACGGGGGGACATTGTTATATGGATGGATTCTAATCATGTGTTAATTAAAAATCCAGAACCAATTATAAATTGTGCTATTCAAAATAATATTTATTGTCATGATCATTTGGGAACAATTTATCAAAATAAGCAATTTACTACTAAAGATATGTTTGTTGGAATGAACTGCGATGAGAAAAAATATTGGAATAGCATACAAATACAAGCTAATGTTATGGGTTTTATAAAAAATGATTTTGTTTTGATGCTTACATGGGAATGGATGAACTATGCTATGGACTATAGCATTATGATAAAAAATGATTTGTCAAATTTTCCTGATTTTATAGCAACCAGGTTAGAGCAATCAATTTTTTCAATACTTATAGAAAAATATAAAATACCATATCAATCATATCCATCGGAAATAATGACAGAAATGGAATTTATAGGGCTGTAATTATGAATAAATATATAGTATCGTTTGGAGGTAAAGAAAAGGGGATAAATCGACATAATTTATCATTTGGAATCCACAAAGACTATACTGCGGAAGTTCAACGCCTTTTCAAATCTGCGGAACAATTTGGATATATTCCTTTATATTATGATGACGTTTGGTTGTTAACCAGCGAATATGCTAAAAATGAAAGTTGCGCAAAAATATTGCAAGAAGATTCTTATGGTTGGGTAATGAAACCAGTTGTTATAAAAGATGCTTTATCCAGAATAGATTATGGAGATTATTTATTTTGGAATGATAGCAACCATATTTTGATAAATCCTCAGCCTATTTGTGATATATGTATAAATAATCCTTATAGCATTTATGCTCACGATCATCCTGGAGTAGAATATTATAACAAAGATTGGACTACAAAAGATATGTTTGTTGGAATGGGTTGTGATGAAATTAGATATTGGGATAGTATTCATTTACAGGTAAATGTTACTGCCTATATTAAAAATGAATTTACTATAAAATTTGCAAATGAGTGGGTAAAATATGCAACAAACTATGACATTATGATAAAAAATGATTTGCCAAATTACCCTGGGTTTAAAGAGAGACGTCACGAGCAAAGTATTTTTTCAATACTTATAGAAAAATATAAGATACCACATTATCCATATCCAGGTGGTTATATTCATGAAGAGGATGGCATCAATGTATAATGTAGCAAAAGATTGCGAAGTTAAAAATTTGGCAGAAATTTATAATAAATATTTTGATGACAACTATAAAGGAATATTCGTAGAAATAGGAGCTTATGACGGTAAAACTGGTTCGAATGTTTCTGCATTAGCAGAAAATGGATGGACAGGATATTGTTTTGAACCTGAACCTAATAATTTTCAGCAATTGGTTTTATTTTATAAAAATAATGAAAATATTTTATGTTTTTCTATTGCAATAGGAAAAGAAGGGATTGGAAAATTATTTATCAATCATAGCTATTCAACAACGTCTGATGAACAATATGAATTATATAAAAAACATCATTGGATGGGTGGAGATGAACCATGTATTGCAATTAATAAAATTTCATTTAACAAAATCCTTGAAGATTTGCAGATAAAAACTATTGATGTTTTATCTATCGATACTGAGGGAACTGAGTTAGAGGTGTTACAAACGTTTGATATCAATAAATATCAACCTAAAATAGCAATTATTGAAGCGCATCAAAATCATCCATTGGAGGGATTCGGAAGATATGCAGAAGAAATAAATCTGTAT
>Ga0315294_10008154_pt1 | contig 11510 bp, 8 predicted proteins | sample YL17G13_40_MG_FD_203626 | JGI IMG/M metagenome (GOLD analysis project Ga0315294, IMG submission 203626) | Sediment microbial communities from Yellowstone Lake, YNP, Wyoming, USA - YL17G13_40 | ecosystem: Environmental > Aquatic > Freshwater > Lake > Sediment | place: USA: Wyoming | collected... | reverse complement strand
CGGCGGATGGCGTCGCCATCTGCACGGCAACGGGAGACCAGGGGTCTCCTCAAATCATCTCTGATGGTGCTGGCGGGGCCATTATCACATGGCAGGACTACCGCAGCGGGAACTATGACATCTATGCCCAGTTTGTGAGTGGGAGAGGACGGGCTGGTGACCTGGCACCCCGAATCTATTCTGTGAGAGACGTTCCGGGGGACCAGGGAGGTGTTGTCTATCTCTCGTGGTATGCGAGCAAGCTGGATGTCGTCAAGAGTGCTCAACTGTCTCATTACACTGTCTGGCGTGCGATATCCTCGAGTAAGGCGGCTATGCTGGTAAAGGGGGGTGCTGAGGTTGTTACCGGCCCCTTTGATGTCGGGAGTGCTCATTCTGTTTCATCCATACGAGTGGAGCAGACGACGAGTGGGCCTCTATTCTGGCAGTACATGGGCACACAGGACCCATATTATCTTGCTGGTTATTCTCTGTCCATGGCAACGCTCTTTGACTCGACGTCTGTTTGCACTGAGCATCATTATTTTCAGGTCATAGCGCACTCAACTGACCCTACTGTGTTCTGGGTTTCTGATGCAGACAGCGGGTATAGTGTGGACAACCTATCACCTGCCACACCAAAAGGCGTTGCAGGTAACTACAACTACCCGCCTGCAGAGCTACTTATCACATGGCACAGGAACGCAGAGGCTGACCTGTCACACTATGCTGTGTACAAGGGGAATGGCGAGAGCTTTGTTCCAGGCCCGAGCAATCGCATCGGAGCTCCCGAAGACACTACCTTTGTGGACAGTTCGTTTGATCCCAACGTGAGCAATTATTACAAGATTAGCGCGTGGGACATACACGAGAATGAGAGTGGGTATTCGTTACTGAGGCCAGATGAGATAACAGGGGCCGGTGGTGTGCCTGCTGTTCCTGCTATTACGGCGCTCGAGCAGAACGTGCCTAATCCGTTCAACCCGGTTACTGTGATTCGGTTTGCCATTGCGAGTCCGGGGTGGGTTGAGTTGCGAGTGTATGATGTAGTGGGGAGGCCCGTGAGGGTGCTTGTAGAGGGAGTGAGGGCTATCGGGCGTTATGGGGTTTCCTGGGACGGACGCGATGATGGTGGTGTATCAGTTGCTTCTGGTGTGTACATGTATGAGCTGAGGGCACCCGGTCGCGTTGAGGCGAAGAAGATGGTTCTTTTGAAGTGAGCCGATCAGGAAAAAGCGTCCGCTTTCTGGAACAATTGCAGAAAGTAAGACAGAGGGGCTGATTGAGTGCCGGCCCCTCCTGTCATTAGGCAAAGACCGTGTCCGGTCGGAGAGAATGGTCACAACATTAGAGATTGCCCGTGGCCCATTACCCCCCCTATTTATCCTCAATCCGTTAACGGCGCCAGCCCGCGCTCAAGCCTGTGCTGGTTGATAAACTCATGCAGCGCACGCCGCCTCTGCTCCACGTCCATCGTCTGACCCTGAGCCTGCGTCTGCACCTGCGTCACCACAAAACCCTTGCGAGAGATGAAGCCAGAAAGCTCTGCCAAACGCTCCAAGATCTCCATCGCCCTCTGAAGCAGCACCGCCTGCGCATAAGGGTCTGGCACCCTAGCCCCATCCTTCGTTTGTCTCTGCGCGTCTTTGTACGCCATGATGGCAAGCGAGAAGAGACCCTCCAGCTTCGTCACGATCTCGCTCTTACGCTCCACGGAGTTCAACGCCTTCGAGCTCTCCTGCATGAAAAGCTGGTAGTCCCTGCACGCCCGGTCGTTCGTGATGGGGGCAAACCCGTAGGCCGTTATCCGCTCGCCTATCTGCTCAAACGTGAGATTGCCTATCACCCGGAGCTCCGCGACGCGTTTGCGACGCTCCTCGTAGTACACCTTGCCTCTTACAGGGTGCTTTCGCCGGGATACGGTCACAGTCTTGTGCTCTCTATCTTGAGGCAAGCTGTCGCGCGATTCGCTCATAGCCCTCCCCCTTGGCTCTGCCAGCCCTTATCAGGCTTGCCCTTTGCCCCGTGAACCGCTCCCAGCGCACGACCGCCATGTCCACGTAGGTCGGGTCAAGCTCGACCGCGTAGCACACCCTCGCTGTCACCTCGGCAGCTATGATGGCCGTCCCAAAGCCCACAAACAGGTCCAAGCATGGCTCCAACGAGAGCGCGTTGTTCCTCATCGCCCTCGCGAAGAGCTCAACCGGCTTCTGCGTCGGATGCTTGTGGTCGGTCTCTCGCATGACTTCCCACACTGTGGACTGGTTTCTAAGCCCCACGAACCTGTGCTTCTGTCCCCAGCCATAGAGGCAGGGCTCGTGCCGCCAGTGATAGTCAGAGCGGCCAAACTGGAAGTTCTCTTTGACCCAGATGATTTCCTGGTGCACCTCGACGTCGACCGTTCTCAAGGCCTCGATGAAAATGTCCCGGGTGACGCTGGCGTGCCACACGTACCACGAGGCGTCGGGGGTAGAGACCGAGGCAGCGGCCTGGAACGCAGCTGTGAGGAAGTTGAGCAGCTTCTCCCCCTCCAGGTCGTCGTTCAGAATGGGCCGGTACACGATGCCGCCACCGTGCTTGGTGGGACTAACCTTCCTTCGGTGCTGGTTCCCGTCGTAGGCTACCCCGTAGGGCGGGTCAGTGGCGACGAGCACAGCCTTCGTGCCGTCCATGAGCTTCTTCAGCGTCTCCGGCTTCGTGGAATCGCCGCAGATGAGCCGGTGTCTCCCCAGCTGCCAGAGGTCGCCAAGCCTGCTGACGGGCTTCTCGGGCTCCTCGGGGACTGCGTCCGGGTCGACCAGGCCCGCATACCCTTCAGGCGGGAAGAGCTTCTGGAAGTCAGTCTCCAGGATGTCCAGCCTCAGCGCGGCCGTAAGTTCAGGCAGCTCTATCTTGAGTTCCTGAAGAATCGCTCCCAGACCTTCAGTCCAATCCCCCTGGATGTGGCGGCTGTTCAAGGCCACGTTCAAGGCCTTCTCGCGCTCGGGGCTCAAGTCCACGACGACGACCTTGGTGGTGTTGACGCCTTCCCGCTCCAGCACTTTGAGCCTCTGGTGGCCCCCCACAACGTGCCCGGTCCTCTCGTTCCAGACGATGGGCTCGACAAGACCAAATTCCCCCATGCTGTGGGAAAGCCCGTCCAACGCATCGCCTGAGATCTGCCTCGGATTGTATGGGGCGGGTTTCAGGTCCTCGACTTTGACTTCGCGTATTTCCATGTCCATTTCCTCACCACTTCCCTTCTGGTATGGGCGCGGGCAGCGTCCGCGTCTCGGTTCACACTTCCACCTTCACGGCATCACCGTGAGATTCGGAGCGCCCGCGCCTTGTCATTCCGGTCATACTTGGTGTCACGCATCCAGGGTCTCTGTTAGCCATCCACTACCTTCTCCCGCTGTGCTCTGAGTGCAACGCGCTCAAGAATTGCGCCGGCGTTCTCCGCACCCTCGCGTTTGCGTTCTTCGTGTTCGCGGTCGATAAGGTCAAGCCGTTCCCTCTCGCAGACCTTCTGAAACACCCCCTCCGCCCAAGGCCAGAAGGCGCGGATGGCTGTCTTCTGCCTCACGGCCTCCTCAAGCACCTCGAGCACCAGGCCAATGGGAATCCCATCTCGCGCCGCGTGCGCGAGCCACACGTCCGGGTTGAGCCCGGCACCCTTGAGCTGTGCCGTCATGTGCGCCGCACGCGAGAGCTGCTCAGGCGTCAAGGGACAGCTGCCGCTTCCGGTACGAGGGTTGCCTGCCGGTACGGTGGACTCCTTCTCCCCTACTGACCCTCTCCTTCTCCCTCCCGGCCTTGAAAAAGAAACCGCAGCGCTCGCTGCGTGGTTTTTCTTTAAGTATTTCTTTCCTTTCTTTTGTGTAGCACTACTTGTGTGCTCGCTACCTAGCACAACTTGTGTGCTAGATGGGTAGCACGACTTTAGTGCTGGGGTATCGTTCCGGCCGGGTACGAATTCATCGCTCCCGCAGCCCGCATTGGCACCCTTCTTAGCCCGTCTTTGCGTCCTGCGAATCTCGGCGAGCGCGTCGACATTCCAGGTCTTCGGGTCGCAGTTTATGCCCCAGACGAGCCATGAACTCTTTCCCGCTTGTCTTCCACTGACCAGGATGCCAGCTCTCTTGAGCGCCCTCATGGCGTCTGCAACGTGCCTCCTGGCTATCAGCGTGTCGTCCGCCACCTGGCTGTAGCTGATGACGTCGCTCAGCTGCCCCCAGCCGCACGTCCTTCTGACAATGGCCAGAGTCACCCTAAGCTCGGTGGACGTGAGGCGCGAGCAGTACAGCGCCTCCAGCACCGCGTTCGGCACGCGCGTGAAATTGCCGGACAGAACAGCGGGGTCGCCCCCAGCGCATGAGGAGGCGAAGGCGTCCCAGACCGTTCTTGCCGGCGCCGTTTGCTGAGTGTCCTGATATCCGGCCAAATCGCCCTTCATCCTGCTACCCAAATCCCCGACATGAACCGAAAGCGCCGTGGGCTTCTGCCCACGAGGCTCACTCCACGAATGCCTGTAACCTGTGTTTTCTAGGAGATTAGAGAGGGATCGAATTGGAGGCGACCCGGCTAGACCACGACCTCTTCAGGACACGTGGTCTGCGCCGGTTCGGGAAGGAGTGTGATGCGTGTGTGGCCCTTGGCGACGCGTTTCACGCGCAGCCGTGCCGTATCCCACAACACCACGCTCTGGGATACCAGCCCGCGCAGCCAGTCTGAAGGCAAACTTATGGGGTTGCACTCAGCTTCGTTAGCAGTGTCGGCAGCGTGACAAAGTGCAGGGACAGTCCACCGTAGTTTCTTCTGTAACTCCTGTCGAGATCATGCGCAATAACGTAGTTTTCTCCGTCGTGGTGCTGGCGTCTGAAAGCCAGCACGTTTGCCGGATCGAATTCCTCCGCTGACCATTTACACTCGATCGCCACGGGCTTGCGGCCGCGCTGAACGTAGACAAAATCTACTTCGTGACCACGCTTGTCTCGCCAGTAGTTAAGCTGCCGTAACTGGAGGACGCCCTGAATCTCGTTCAGAACGAAGTGCTCCCACAGGTGCCCGAAGTCACCGGGTCTGAGTTCTCGCCACCCACGATGGTGGCAAACGAAACCTGTGTCAAACGCGTACACTTTTGGAGCGGCCACAATTTCCGTAGGTCTGTGCCGACTGAAAGGCCTTATCACATGCGCAACAAAGGTGGCTTCAAGAACGCTCAAGTAGTTGGATATGGTGGTCCGGCTGACTTCACAGGGTTGTGTGAACCTCGTAGCCTCGAAGATACCGCCGCTTTGTGCCAAAATGAGCTCCACGAATCGTTGGAATGAACTACGCCGTTCCAGACGGAAGAGCTCCTGGATGTCTTTGGCCCAATAAGCGTCCATCCATTCCTGAAAGTCGCGCTCGGGAAAATCTTCCGCCATGAAAAAGGGCGGCAACCCGCCACGCAAAAACCGGTAGTGAAGATCTTCGTTCCGGAAGTCGGTCAGATCGGCCGTGATCATCGGCGTGAGCCACAAGTCCCTCTTCCTTCCGGATAAGGTGTCTTTGAACTTGGCCGAAGCGCCAAGCGTTGAGGAGCCCGTGGCCAGAACAAGAGTCGTAGGAAAGTGGTCCGCCGCAATCTTGAGCAGCTGGGAGGGGTTGTTGAGCCGATGAATCTCGTCAAGCACGACCCTCCGCCCCTTCAGGTCTTCAAGAAAGCCCTCGGGATCATCCATCGCCCTCCGCATGCGCGGAAGCTCACAGTCAAAGTACTCGACATGCGGCAGCGAGCGGCAGAGAAAGGTCTTCCCCACCCGGCGTACGCCCGACAACCAGATGACCGATTTCTGGCGCCACGCCTCCTCGATTCTCTTGATCCAAAAGAGTCTTGTTACCATACGCAGATATTATTGCACATAGTGCTACTATGTGCAAGTATAAATACGGATGGTTGATCCTTTGCTTATGGAAGAGAACGTGTGGGAATTCAGTGCTGTCTCTCCCAACGATCTCACCGCAGAGTGAGGTCAAGTCGGTCTATGCTGTGTGGCCCGAGATAGGCAGCGACCAGACAAGCAAGAGGCTATTGGTCCCTCAGTAGCTCAACGGTAGAGCATCCGGCTGTGTTAACCGAAGGGTTGTAGGTTAGAGTCCTGACTGGGGAGGCACCGTCTTGCAGAGGAGAGCGGCACACCGTATCGCGCGATGGCTCCTGTCAGCTTCGCCACTGCCCTCAGAAACTGGGGAGGCCGCCGGTTGCTTGTGTCTACCTGGAGGGCCTACATTCTTGTCTTCTATACTGCTCCCTTCCGGAGTGAGACATAGTCATGGTAGAGTATGTTGTCTCACGGAAGGAGGGAGCAGTATAGAGTCGAGCTTATCTCGGACAACGGTTCGCAGCCGACCTCGAGGCCTTATAGGGCGGAATGCAAGACCCTGGGGGTCAATCAGATCTTCACGACCTATGACAATCCCAGGGGAAACACGGAAACGGAACGGCTCATCCGGACCTTGAAGGAGGAAGCGATCTGGCCCTATGAGTTCATGAGTCTCGAGGAGGCGAGTGAGACGATCACACGGGCGATTCGATTCTATAACGAGCGCTACTGTCACTCGGCGCTTGGATACAAGAGCCCGACGGAGTTCCTCCAAGAGTATCTCAGAGATCAGGCGACGGAACGGGCGGCCTAAACGATGAAGAACCCCAAACCAAAAATCGGAAACAAGTGTCTCGCTTTTGGGGGAGCACTACAACGGGTCTTTCTGCGAGCACTCGATATTACTTTGCGTTGAAGGTAGGGGATGAGAAGCCGAACTGGTCCGGTCTGTCCAATGCGGCAAGTGACAGCACGGTGGCTGGAGATGTCTGGTCGCCTCTGGCAGGTGGGATGAATCTCCTCGTCCAGACCCTCACTGTCTGCAATGGGCAGTTGATAGCCGGCGGCTATTTCACCAGCGCCGGATATGTGATTGCCAGCCGCGTTGCCGCCTGGAGTGACTGAACTCTTCGGACCGTATGAGCACGCCATTCTCCTCTCGAACCACCCTGGATACCCACGCAAGCGGTTCGAACATTGTCCAGCCAGGTGATGCACAATTCCTGGGTGACACCGCGCTGCCCACACTGACTCACTGATGGCAATATCGTGTCGTGTTCGCAATGACAAGAGGGGCCAGCGGTAGGCTGGCCCCTCACCTGTGTCCGTGTCAAGGAAGGCGGATTATCTGTAGAGCACCTTGACCTGACCCCAGCTCGATTGCTGCACGGGGACCGAGCAGCTGATCTGGGCGACGATGTCGTTCACGTCACCCCAGATGCCGAACTGATGGTTGGCGTCGGCCGGCGAGCAGTCCTGCGCGAGGAAGGTCGGGTACGTCGACGGCTTCTGGAGATACGGCGTTTCCCCTTGACCGAACCCGTTGCCCATGGCGAACGTGAGTTCGCAGTTGCCGTCCGGCGGGCTGAACGTGCCACTGGTGAACGCAGTGAAGCTCGAAGCCACCGGGATGAAACTCTGGTACCGGACTTGGGAAACGGCCGAGGTGGTGTTCAGGGTGCCAGAACCTGAGCCCCAGCCAACCGCCGGGTCGTTGTAAAGCGAGAAGGTTCCCCCCAAGAACGTCTGGTAATAGGTGATGAACCCGGTGCCCGTGACCTTGTTATAGAGCGAGCTGTCCGCTGGAGTCAAGGTGAGCTCCACCCCGCACCGGATCTCCCACTGGGTGCCCAGCGCCGAGCCGTTCCACGACTGGCCGTGGAACATTTTTGGATTGCCCGAGTTGGGGAACTGCCGAGACACCGAAGCGCGTCCCAGGAGCACAGAACCACCGCGGTTGGGGGACGTGTAAATACCCTGCACCGGCGCGGCAGACACCAGCACGGGCACCGCCACGAAGGCGAAGAGAACAAGAAGCGTGATTAGCAAGCTGCGCATTACGGCCTCCTTTGCCAAAAGGCACTCTTGCCTAACCGGACGGGATTCCAAACCCGCACCAGAAACGTCCCTGACGCCTGCCGACGAGCTGGCGCTCCAGCTGCAATTCTGTTTGTTGGTGGAGTGCTATTGTAACGTCAGCACGTCTAAACTTATACATTATCACTATAGCACATATGCCCCGATGTAGTCAAGTCGTTTCCGTGTCGCTTCTGTATTGTCTTGTGCTGTATTGTCCTGTAGCGGAATTAGAGTCTGAGCAAAAGCAAACTGTGGGACGGATTTCCGGTCTGGCCATTCTCCGCTGGACATCCTCCTTCAGTTTGTCTAGGATATTGGTGTTGACAGAATGCTGCTCGGGGTTGTGCTGGACGCCATTGGACTGCCCATCCTAGGGAGGGTTATCCAGTCATGAAGACACCCGGGCTCATGGTGCGGACTCCTGTAAGGCAGACTTCTGTGAGAAGGAATCTCTCCGGCCTTTTCAGGCTCCTGTTAATCCCAGTGCTGTGCATTCCTACCCTTGCATATTCGGCGACTTGGGTCGTAGATAGTGCAGGCGGTGGAGATTTCCTTACAATCCAGCCCGCGGTCGATGCCGCAGCCCCCGGCGACAGTGTCCTCGTGCGCGCGGGGCTCTATAAGGGACGGGTATTGATCTCATCCGCAAAGGACGGGCTACACCTCATAGGGGACGGATCTCCCGGTGACGTGATTGTAACCGCGGACAGCGTCGTGATCCGTGCGGGCCAGACTGATCCTGCGCTTCGCATAGAGAATCTCACCATCACCGGCGGTGGTACTTTCGGCGCGCTTTACACACAGGAGGCCAAGGTCGAAGTGGTCAATTGCATCTTCCGCGACAACGTCGGTCCAGTGGGCAACGTTGCCGTAGGAGGCGCCATAAACGCCACGCTCCACAGCGATCTACTGCTCGAGGGATGCGTCATCGAGAACAACACCGGTTGGGAAGCTCCGGGCGGAGTAATCGTCTGGGAGTCGCGCGGCGATATCCGCAGGAACGTCTTCCGGAACAACACGGCGACCTGGGGTGGCGGCCTGGAAATGTACCATTGCGGCAGTGAACCGGTCTCGTACATTGAGGACAACCTCTTCGTGGACAACGGAGTCACGGACTGGGGCGGAGGACTCTTCATAGTTGCCAGTTCCCCGGTGGTCCGTAGGAACACTTTCCACAACAACATGCAGCCTGGCAACGCGGCTATCTGGGTGCTCGGCGGAACACCCGTGATTTCGCAGAACCTGATTGCCGGGAGCGACTGGGGGGTATACTGCCAGACTCACCCGCAGTACCCGCCGTCGACGCCGGTCTTGGACTGCAATCTGTTTTGGAGACTGCAGCAGGGTTTATGCTCTGGCTGCCAGGGTCTTGGCAGGACCGTGGTGGCAGACCCGCTGTTTTGCGATGAGGACGCTCAAGACTTTTCTCTCTGTGCCGATTCACCGGCGCTCTCAGATTCGTGCGGACGCCTCGGCGCATACGAAGCGGGCTGCCCGGATTGCAGCGGCGAAGCTATCGTGCCGCTAAGCTGGGGAGCGATAAAGTCCCTGTTCAGATAGCAGCCCGTACGGCTCAGCAAGTCTGCACTTGGCGGTGAAAAGTAACGCGAGGCCTAGAAATGGTAGGAAAACCCGATGCGAGGTGGATCGACCAACACAGATTCGCTGAAGCCCTTCGCACTGCCCGCCCCGGCGACTGACTCGCCGATTGCCAGTCCTATGACCGCTCCGAAGAGGACATCCGAAAGATAGTGTTTGCGGTCCTCCATTCGCCCCAGGCTCGTCGATAATGCCAGGGCGTAGGCCGGAATTGCCGCCTTCAGTCCAAAGTGTTTCCGGAGAACCGGCGCCACGCTGAACGCGGCCGCGGTGTGGCCCGAGGGGAAGCTGTACTTCCCTCCGTTGGGACGCGTCCGGCCCGCGGCCAGTTTCACAGACCATACGACTGCTCCAGATGCGATGAGCGAGCGACACAGATCGTTTCCTGTCTCTTCAAGTGACCTGTTTCTTGTGAGACGTCCGAGCAGCATGATGCCGAGCGCTCCGGAGCCAAGGGTGAGGCCGTTCCCATAGATGTCGCCTGCATCAGTCGGGACCTCGAGCAAGCTGTTGTCCAAGAGGCGGGCCATCCGGTGGGGGTTTTCAAACGGCTGGCTCACATACGCGACCAGACCACCCAAGGCAAGAGCGCGGGCCGTGGTCTGAACAATAGACGGTCCAGATGATGAGCGCAGGAGCCAGGATACCTCTGATGGGGCGGCCCCCGGAGCCAGGTCCGGTACGGCCCTCCCCTGAACGGCGCCCTCCAAGACGAGCGACGGCTCAGCCAGTGACATGCCAGCCAGCATCAGGAGAAGGACCGTGCAGGTCACAGCAATGGCAATTCTTGACGACAAAGTCGTGGCCCTCCTCCATGAAGTTATACCACCCACACAAACTCCGGTTCCACCCGGGACGCCGGCACCCTGTCAGACTGGACTCCCCTGAGAGATGCGGTGCAATATCACGCAAAAGATGGAATCGCAAAGCGAAGACTTGTCGTGCTTCCTCTTGAGCAAGAGGGGCCGGCGCTGGGCCGACCCCTCATCTTGTTGCCGAATCAGATGGCGTTTCTACGGCATCCGAGCACTGGTATTGCTCGGAAGTCTCACTTTCCTTTGCCGTCTCCCGACTGGCCATCGCCTGCCTGGCCGCTTCCGCCGGTGCCGTTATCCTGTTGACGGCCGCCGTACCCACTGCCCCCCGTGTTGTCCACCGGGCTGTGACCACCGTGCTGGTCCGCCGGTCCCATCCATCCCTGCTGGCGCATCTCCTGTATCATCTGAGAAAGCTGATGCTGGTTACGAATCCCGCGTTCCAAAGTGTCGATCACTTTGTCAGATGAGCCGCCGTGCGTGTGTGCAGTCATCACGGTCCAGACCAGCTGCCGCATCTCGCGCACAGTGTATCCATACTGCAGCGCGCCACCGGCCAGACGAACGGCCTTGTCACGCTCGATCCCTATCTCGCCGAGTCGGGTCGCGGTCTCTGCCGCGGCTGCCAGGTCTTCCGTCGTGCACGAACCGTCGCGCAGACGTTGCTGAGCCCGCTTCTGGAGCTGTTCCATGTCGCCTTCTCTCAGCCCCCGCCACATGTACGTGGCCATTTCGCGCACGCGCTGGCGCTCGGCTTTCGCGTCACCCGGCGTGATCCCAGTCTCGTGTGCTTGCTTCATGAACTGATGTGCCGCGCGCACGTGCTCTCCAATCCGCGCGCATACGCGCTCGAGAGCCTCCGGGGTCGCACCCTTTCTCAGCCCCTCCTGCAACTTTTGCACAATCGGTTCAACGGGCAGGCCCTCGCGCGCCAGAGTCAGTACACGCTCCTGTGTCCGAATCTGCGCCCGAAGCGGGATGTTCTCGTTGAAGAGCACTTCCACCGTGCCGTCGTCGAGTCCGAGTCGGTTGCATTCCTCCAGGTGACTGCGCAGACGCTCTCGCTCCTGGTCCTGAAGCCCGGCTTCATCCTGGATTCGCTCGCGAATCTGCTGTCTGAGCGCGTCTCCCTGCGGGTCCTGGGCTGTGGTCTGCGTTTCCTTGCGGCTGCGGACCTGTGCCTGACCACTCT
>Ga0315294_10008152_pt1 | contig 11511 bp, 16 predicted proteins | sample YL17G13_40_MG_FD_203626 | JGI IMG/M metagenome (GOLD analysis project Ga0315294, IMG submission 203626) | Sediment microbial communities from Yellowstone Lake, YNP, Wyoming, USA - YL17G13_40 | ecosystem: Environmental > Aquatic > Freshwater > Lake > Sediment | place: USA: Wyoming | collected... | reverse complement strand
TTGGACCCACGTGGCGGAGGGAGCGTGAGCAAGGCGAGCCGGGTGCTCGGGTTCCTGAGGTCGAACTCGGGCGATGCGTTCTACTCCAAGGAGATTGCAGACAAGCTGGCAGGCGAGGGGGTTCAGGTCCGGGATGTGATGGCGAACGTCCGGAGGTGGGAGAAACAGGGCCTGGTCTACGTGCGGGGCTACAAGACTGAGGAGCGGGAGACCCCGTTCAGGGAGGGGTACCTGGTGACGTGGCTCGACCAAGGTAAGCCCCGGGAGGCGGCGTTGGTGGAGGCCGTGGAGCGGACCGAGAAGGCCCTGGCCGGGGTGTCGGCTGGTAGCCCGCTGATGGAGCGGGTGATGAGGGTCCGCGACGTGGTGGTGGAGCACAGCAGGCTTCGTAGGCTTGTCGGGTTCACCTATCTCCACGAGAAGCTGGGCTGTACTCCTGATCAGGCGGAGAGGGCGGTGACCAGGGCTCTGCAGCTGTATCCGAGCCTCCGGGGGGTGAAGCTCTTCGACGCGTACAGGTACTACCACCACGAGTCGCTGGCGGGTGAGGAGCTCTCGGCGGCGCTGGAGATGAAGCGTAGCTACCTCAGGATCGCGAAGGGTAGGGCGAACCGGGTGGGGCATAACTGGGAGGCGGCGGCGGAGTGGTTCATCGACAGGTTCACTTCTGGTGCCCGGTTCTGGACTCAGAGCCACCGGGAGGGCGGGATGGATTCCCGGAGGATCAATGTGCATCTGCTTCGGGGTGTGGGTGGGCGTAGGCGCTCTGCTGAGCTGGACCGGGTGTGGGAGGTGACTCCGGGGGTGTTCGCGCCGCCGGTGACGTATGTGTTGAGCTGTAAGTGGGGGCTGGTGTCTAAGAAGCATGTGGATGACTTCCTCGAGGTGCTGAGGTGGAGCAAGGACTTCGGCGTGGATACGACGGATGGCAGGGAGCTCAGGCAGGGCGTGGTGGGGGTGTTCGCGGCTGGTGTCTTCGATCCCAGGGAGCACGTGGAGGTGCGTGGCGAGAGGATCACGCTGCCCCAGTACGCGGGGAGGAGGAACCTCCAGATCATCACTGCGTCGGATTTTAACGGTAAGCTCCGGGAGAGGGGCTGCTACTCTACGATCTCCGTTCAAAAGTTGTGTCGAGCGGCTAGGGATGAGGGCGAGGTCAGGGAGACCCTTGACCTGCTCTGGAGGAAGCCGGAGGACGCGGATCGGGTGCTGGGTGGCCTGCTGGCGGGGAACGAGGAGTTCTACAGGTTCGAGGAGATGCTTGAGGGTGAAGGGGAGGCTAGTATATCTTCTTGACGGCCTTGGCGGGGAGGATGAGAGGCCCGAGGAGAGTAGGCTGAAGCCGAGGAGGTGCCCCCGCTGCAAGGAGTTGAACGCCTCCGACGCGAGGTACTGCGGCCGGTGCAGCCTGCCTCTGGAGCTGGAGGCGGCTCTCATGGAGCGGGAGGTGAGGGGTGAGGTTGACAGGGGGATGGACGCGTTGTTCAGGGACCTCGATTTCAGGGCCTTCGTCGCGAAGAAGATCTCTGAACTGAGCCCATCCTAGCCCCATTACATGCGCGCACGTTCAATGCATGGAGAGCTTACTCTTCAAGCCTTAGCGAAGAGAAGAATACGCTTATCATTCATTCTTCCCTTCAACTTAAATCCGGCACGTGAAGCAATCTTAATAACATCGTCGGCATGAAGATGCATCGGAAAAACCGTCAGCGTACCATCTCCCTTGAGAACCCTCATCGCCTCCTTGAGGAGACCATCCACATCCGATATCTCTTGAAGCACATCTATCAGCAGAACATGGTCCAACGTCACATCATCTAGTGGTAGGCTCGAACCACCCTTCGAAATAATGGTGGAGATGTTCATTACTTTCTCATCTGCAATTGCTTTCGACAGCCTCTTTAATGCTTCTCCATCAACATCGAGGGAGTAAACCCTCCCCCTACCACCGACCAGCCTAGCCGCTGCGATAGAGTACCTCCCCGATCCGCATCCAAAGTCGAGGACACTCATATCCTCGACAACTCCAACCTCGGAGAGGAATTTATCGGCGTTACCATCGAGCCAAAGCTTGAATCGGAAGTCTCCAATATCCCTGAAAAAACCGAGGCGTCTACCACTACCCATCGCTAATACGAATCCTCCTTAGATCGAATCTAGGGTAGCATGCCGCCAACTCCACTGCGGTTGCTCTATCCACCCCAAACGCAACCAGCTCCCTCCTGAAGACGCCGACAGCTCTCTTCCGCGCAAAATAGAGTCGCATATAGACACTCGGCGCCTTCAACGCTAGCCCCACAAGCCCCAAAGTGAAGCGCAGCGAATCCAGCGCCCCCAATCTGCCTAGTCCTCCCTGTGGTTATAGCTCCGCCCCTCGGCGCTACGCATAACGCTTGAGAGGTTGGTCAGCGTAGACATGTACTGCTTCGTCATCTCCATCGCCTCCTGCTCAGGGATCCCACCCTCCACAAGGGTTCTCCTGAACTCAGCTACTGCGCGCCCCATCTGGGCAGCTGCCTCAGGCGAGTAGAAGCTGTCCATGACCCCCTTTATCAGGGTCGGTATCCTAGTGGATACCGAGTCCATTATCTCCGCTATCTCCTTTGCGCTCGGTCTCTCACGTCTTTTTTCTTCCATATTGTTCTTCACCGATATTAGGGGAGACTGGTCAGATCCTATGAAGATAGTGGAAAAATGTGATCAAATTCTGGTCACTCCCTCAACCTATAGGAGCCATCGGCGTTCTTCTTGAGGATACCCTCATCGATGAGGATGCTGAGCCTCTTTCGAACAGTGACCCTGCTCGCCGATCCCCTAGCCACGGCTACCTCCCTCGCCAACTCCGAGACGTTGAGGGCGCCCTTGACGGCGAGGGTATTGAGTATGATTCGGCTCACCTCGTCTCTAGGCTCCGCTCTCTGGGTGATCCTTCTCACGGTGATCAGCCTCTGTATGAGTTTGAGTGGCTCGTTATAGAGTGAGGCGCTCATGCGGAGGTCGCTCATCACGGCGGCGAGTTCGGGATAGCTCCTCTGCTCGGTGAGTACCGCCTCGATCAGGTCCAGTCGACGCATGACTGCCTCTAGCTGCTCACTTACGCTGCGGAGGTCTGCGTCGTCTTCCATGGGCTAGATGAAGCTTTTTAGTTGAAAAACCTCTCGAAACACTGCATGCGAATCTTAAGGTCGTAAGCCTCTGCATCTACTCATTACATTGGTTCCGAGTATTCTGAGGTTGTAATGTACGTATGCGCGCGTAGTTTTTTCCCATGCTTGACACTGCTACCTTCGCACGCGCGATTTACTGATTGTTTATAGTACCCCACTAAAAACGAGAATCCGGGAGACTATTCCTCCAAGTACTATAGCGAGAGTTATTTCGATCAAGCTGATCAGCGCAGCTGTCCTAGCCCCAAACTCCTTGGACAACACTGCTATCGTAGCGACACAGGGGATATAGATCATGACGACAAAGGCGAACACGAACATTTGAGGAGGAGACAGAATCTGCGCGAAGTTCGTTGTCCCCATAAGCGAAGCCAGAAGGATCAGCGTCAGCTCTTTCCGCAGGACCCCGAAAATCAAGACGATCCCTGTAGCCGCCGGTAAGCCGAGCCACCACACCGTCACCGGCGTGAAGGCTACCTGAATAATATTAAGCAACCCAATGAGGTTTGCGACGTAGATTATCAGATTCCCAATAACTATGAGGGGGAAGGCCTCGACAACGAAGTCCTTGAGCCTGAACCACGTCCTCTGCCCTGTGACCTTCACTGTCGGTATCTTATAGCTCGGCATCTCCATGATGAGTCCAACTGGTTCACCCGGCACGACCTTGAACGCTATCCTGCCAAGAGCGAAGATGAGTGCGAAGTCGATGATGTAGAGGGCCACCGCCCAGCCGAAGCCGAGGTAAGTGGCGACGAGCCCCATTATGACTATGCTCCTCGCCGCGCATGGGATCAGGCTCGCGACGAAGGCGCATATCAGCCTCTCCCTCTCGGTCTCCATGATGCTGCAGCCAAGGCAGGCGGGAACGTTGCACCCGAACCCAAGCATCATCGGTATGAAGCCCTTCCCGTGGAGACCGATCCTGTGCATGGCGGAGTCCATGAGGAAGGCGACCCTGGCAAGGTAGCCCGAGTCTTCGAGCAGCGAGAGCACGACGAAGAACGGTACGATGTATGGGAGCGCTATGGTCGTGCCGGCTATCAGCCCCTCAATGATACCATTCCAAAGGAAACTCTGCATTGTTCCGTTCCCAAAGATCGTGTAATATCCGCTTTTTACTTGCTCGAATACATAACCTAGTAGCCTCGATGCGGCGTCTCCAAACGTGAAGATCGTGAAGAACATCCCCACGATGACGGCGATCATGATTGCATAGCCGTAGATCGGGTGGTCAGTGACCTCCCCCAGGCTTTTCCAAACACTCGATCTTGGCTCAAAATAAGTAGTGACTTCCGCGGCTAATCTGCTCGCCTGCGCGTATCTCTCCGAGGCGATGACGCTCGAGACGGTGTGCCCATGGATATCCTCAATTCTTTTCCTCGCTGCATCCACACGTTGTCTCATCTCCGGCTTCTTGCTGTAGACCAGCGTCTCAAGCTCCTCGTCGCCCTCGAGAAGCTTCACAGCAACCCAGAACCGTGGATATGATATGTCAACCCTTTTTAAAAAAGCGATGAGTTCATTGAGAATGGCTATGATTTCTAGACCGAAGCCTAGGGACTTCGAGGTCGGCGCATCCTCCTCGTGGATCCTGACGACCTCCACCATGAGCTCTTGCAGACCCTCATTCTTCGTAGCGATGGTTGGCACAACTGGGACCCCGAGGAGCCTCGAGAGGGCGGCAATGTCGACCTTTATCCCCTTTTTCTCGGCAAGGTCCATCTGATTCAAGGCCACAATTAGGTGTGGCTCGATCTCAAGGAGCTGCGCTGTGAAGAAGAGGTTTCTCTCCAGGGCTGATGCGTCTACGACGTTGATGATAGCGTCGGGGTGCTCGACGGCGATAAATTCTCTGCTGACCTTCTCCTCGAGGCTGTAGGTGCTCAGGCTATAGATGCCGGGCAAGTCGACGACGTCGATTGTGTATCCACCGAAGCTCAGGGTACCTTCCGCCCTCTTCACCGTCTTCCCAGGCCAGTTACCTACGTGCTGGTGCAGCCCAGTCAGCTGGTTGAAAATTACGCTCTTTCCGACGTTAGCATTACCGGCGAGGGCTACGGTGAGCCGCCTTCTATTGTTTAACCCAGTATTCGCTAGATCGGTTCGGCTGCTCAAGGGTATCCGCCAGCTACTTCGCGATTATCTGGTGTGGCCTATTATAGTGGCGTGGCTCAGGTTCAACATCCTCGACCTCGACGAAGATCTTCTCGGCGAGCCCCCGACCAATAGCGAGCGTCGTATCTCTTACGCTGACCTCGACCGGTCCGTTGAAGGGCGCTGATCGAACCACCTTCACCAGCGTCCCGAGGCAGAGACCCATGTCCATGATTCTTTGAGATGCTTTTCCACCACCCTTCAAGAAGGTAACTCTCCCTGTCTCACCAGGTCTAAGGTAACTCAACTGCGTAACCAGTCTATGTCTGATTCCCTTGCTCTCCCGATTGATCTTACAGGATTCACAGTTACCTGCATCGAGTGTACACGCCGGAATTGGTTTATCATCGTCAGGGCAGGTCTTTGGACTATGTAGATAGTCACAAAGAGCAGACGCTACCTCGTCGCTGAGACCATGTTCCATCATGCAGGCTTCGTTGTGAACCTTGTCCATACTCAACCCAAGGCTATCGTGCAGGAACCTCTCGAGAAGTCGGTGCTTTCTCACAACCTTCTGGGCCCTCGCCATCCCCTTACCGGTGAGCACGACGCCCTTGTAGGGTTCATAGGTGACCAAACCCTCATCAGAGAGTTTCTTGATCATCTCCGAGATACTCGGCGGCGAGACCTTGAGTCGCTCTGCAAGTTCCTGGTTTTTCGCTATTTTGCCTTTCTCGTTATACGAATAGATTGCTTCAAGATACTCTTCCACATTTTCGCTCAAGGTGACACAACTATTCTTAGGCAACCTAAAATATAAATATTAGGTTAACCTAAAACCACGATATAATGACGACTAATCTTCCCGCTATAAAATCTGCCAATAACGGAGTTTCAAACGTATGAATCATAATTCACAATTACGATTAATAATATTGATTTCAAGTCTCTCAACTATTTTAATTTTAATTGGATTTATTCTGATTGAGATAAATTACATTATAGGAATATCAAGAGTAGATTCGAGTACTAATCTCATAGGTGTGGTCTTGATGATAGTTGGGGGAGTTGCTTCAGTAATTGGATTATACTTGATTTCTCATGTTCAATTAGACTAACCTCAGCAGGTTATTTGAGATCAGGCGCGCGTTAACGAAACGGAGCAATTTAATCCTTTCTCTCTCCCGCGCGCGTAGTTCTGCATTCAGGAAAAATGCCATAACATAATTAATATAGATTTAGATAGTAAGTTAGAAGAAAAAAAATGATGCAACGCAAGAATACGAAGAATATAAACTTAGAATAACTAAAAAAGGTGCTAATGATAGGATAAAATCCTATGTAGATTGGTACGCAGAGTTAATGAGATTAAGAGAATATGATTTGAAGCCATGTTATGACGCAAAAAGAAGATTAGCCAAAGCGCGCGAGCAAAGTGGACAGGTTGACGGACCCACCGGCTCGTGCACGGCGCAGGCGACAACTCCAACGAATCGGACACCCTTATATAATGTCGAGGTACATTAGTAAAAATCGGGAAACCCGAAAAAACGAGCCTATTGTAAGAGGTTAGCACATGGATCAAAAGACTGGTCGATTTGAGGTAGCCGCGCTGATAATCACCTCCCTGTTCCTCTTCTCGATGCTTGGCTTAGCCGTTTACGTAAGAAGCCTCAACGAGCCTAAGACAATAGCCTTCACCGTAGCGGAGTCACAGCAATCCCAACTCAGCTGGATCAACTGCACGAGAGTTACATTCAACGACGGGAGGGGAGTTTCATTCCAAGGATTATATGTCTTTGAGCCGGGGAAAACATACCTAGTAAAATATCTTGACTATAAATATGGTATCAGAAATTACCCTGATATTATAAACATGCAGATTACGGGTTGATTAAGATCCATCACGCGCGCGATAAATCGGAGTTGGCGTTCAAGCGGTAATTCCTCAATTACCTTGATTTGTAAGCCAGCTCCGGCACCCCTTTCTCTGGTCATCTAGGTCTATAAATCAAAATTGAAATTTCTATCTTATAATATTCTCTTTATGCATCTATAAATGAATATTTTACTGACTCTAATGCATGTTTTGCATTCGGTTCAAAATTTACTCGTTTTCCGATAGAAGCTGGTAATAGTTGTAACCGCATACTCTAATTGCTCCCTATCTTTCTTCAGCCTCATAGCACCTCGAAGATTATAACAATTTTTATTATAATTAAATATTATTGGTATCCATTGATCATGTAAATTGATATCAAATACGACGATAATGTTCTCACTATTTCTCAATCTTGGTCTATAAAAAACGCCCATCTTTGACAAATCTTTTTACACCCATCCATTTTGCGGGCGCGCGCACTATCGCTATGCGTGCAAGATATATTTATAAATATATTAAAAGATATATTTATGCCTAAAGGTGATTGTTATGGCTGAGAAAACAGACGTAGTGGGATTACCACTCTTAGGGAGAAAGGCTCCCGACTTCGAGGCGCCAACCACCCAAGGAACGCTGAAGCTATCAGACTTCGAGGGAGGCTGGCTCGTATTATTCTCACACCCCGCAGACTTTACCCCAGTCTGCACCACGGAGTTCATCGCCTTCTCCAAGATCTACGAAGAACTTCAAAAGAGGAACACCCAGCTCCTCGGCTTGAGCGTCGACAGCGTCTCCTCCCACATAGCTTGGATAAGAAATGTGGAGGAGAAGATGGGGGTCAAGATACCCTTCCCCATCATAGCGGACCTAAACAAGGAGGTTTCAATGAAGTTCGGGATGATCCACCCTGATCAGAGTAAGACGGAGACGGTTAGATGCGTGTTCATAATAGACCCTGAGAGCAAGATCAGGACGATACTCTACTACCCGCTGACGACTGGGCGGAACATGAAGGAGATACTGAGGATAATCGATGCATTGCAGACGACTGATAAGCTCAAGGTGGCCACGCCTGCTAACTGGGAGCCCGGCGACCCTGTAGTCGTGCCTGCGCCCGTTACCACCGAGCAGGCGGAGGCGAGGGTTAAGGAAGGCTACGACTGCAAGGACTGGTACCTCTGCTTCAAGAAGCCGTGATCGCGATGCCCTGTGTGTCACCAGATGGTAAGCTGACTGAGAGTGGCATTGCCACACTCAAGTCATTAAAGGCAGGTGCATTGTCACCGAATGAGATTGCGGTAGCGACCGGCCGTCAACTGTTCCTCGTCAGGAGTGGTTTAAGGGAACTCGCTGGCGCTGGATTAGTTGAACTGCGTGAGGGGAAGTACCAGTTAACAGCTGGTGGAGAGAAGGCAATACAGTAGCGAAGGATGCATTCCCCAGAACCGCTTTTCTGAAGGTCCCTCTTTTTAACGATAACGCGGTATACTGCATGTAATCTTGAAATCGAAACTTTTGATTTCGCGCGCGCACGGGATCGATACCGACCAGGTTCTCCATGAAGCCCGAGTACGAGCTCTCCCCCAGCTACGCGGAGATAGCCCGGCTCATGGGGATGAAGAGGGCTGACGGATCGGAGATCAGGGGGTACACCGAGGAAGAACGCAGGCGCGCCCTTGAGTACAGATGATGACACGCGCAGAAGCATAAGGCCATCTTTTCTTATACAGCTACCCAAGCATATGTGCATGTAGACTGTTTACTCTACTGTTTAATAGCGTAACATATAGACTAGTGAAGGCCTATCAATAGGCATTTTATGAACAAGACTTTATGTGAATGCTTATTATCGCTAAAGATTAAGTTTTCCATCGACCGTCATGGATAAAGTAGGATCGTTGAAAATAACCACCCTAGCCGAAAACCTGGTCCAGACTGGGGGGCTCGGTCAGTGGGGGCTCTCCTTCCTCTTGGAATTGATCGATGTGAAGGGCGAAGAAAGGAAAGTGGTATTCGACACGAGCGCAAACAAGGAGGCCTTCCTATACAACGTCAAGCATCTGAAAGTTGACCTAGGAAACGTCGATTGCGTGGTGATAAGCCACGGGCATGGGGATCACACGGCCGCGACGGTGGAGGTTGTAGAAGCAGCAGGCGGTGTGAAGGTATATGGGCATCCCCACACCTTTCTTTCCCGATTTAACGTGGATAAGAATGGTAAGAGGAGGCGTGGAGGGCCGCCCGAGGGAGAGGGCCTCGTAGAAATCGAGAGAGCCGGAGGAGAGGTAACCCTTTCAGCTCATCCAGTGGAGGTCGTGCCTGGACTATGGACAACGGGACAGGTAGACCGGATTACTTCCTTCGAATGCATATCGCCGCCGGTCGGCAGCGGTGGCAAGAGGATTATCGTCGTTGACGGGGAGGAGATTAATGATCAGATCCTCGACGACCAATCCCTCTGGACAGATGTCAAAGACGTAGGACCGTTAGTAATCACTGGCTGTGCCCACGCTGGACCCGTAAACACTTTATTGAAGGCTCAGACCCTCGGAAGGTTCAGGAAAATTCACGGTCTCGTCGGTGGCACCCATTTGGTCGGGCGTGAGGAGAAGTATATTGAGCAGACGGTGAAGGAGCTGAGAAAATTCGGGCTGGGCCTTATCTCGCCGTGCCACTGCACAGGATTCAAGGCAACAACAAGAATCTGGCAGGCCTTCCCAGACGCATTCGTACTGAACTTCTGCTTAAGGGTGATAGAAGCTGGAAAGGAGCCGGAACAACGACTCATTTAATCAAAGATAACATGAGTGACCAGCGCGCGCAAGGAATCTTAGAGGCCAGTCTGTCAACTTCTTGACGGATCCCCTTCTGCTGTCCGTCCTCGAAGTGGTGCTTGGGCTAGGGTAAATCACGTAGAACCGAGCTGAAGCTAGGTTATCACCAATCGTTTCGCGCGCGTGGCGCGGTCACGGGATAAGCGGTGAGGCACGCGTATCCTCCCGCCGACGACTTCGTCCAGCCGAGAGCCCTATTCCGAAAGGTGATGACCGATGTCGACCGCGACCATCTGGTGGGGAACATCGTGGATCACCTCAGCCACGCGAAGAAGGAGATCCAGCTCCGCCAGACAGCCATCTTCTATAAGGTAGACTCTGAATACGGAATAAGGATTGCTGAAGGCCTAGGGGTAGAGTTGGAAAAAGTTAAGTCCCACGCGAAATAGACGTCTGTGAGGGTGTCTGATTGAAAGGGTATCAAGCCAACATCGAGAAAGATACGCTGAAGAACACTGACTTCCGCCGCGTGCTCTACACTGGGAAGTACAGTCAGCTCGTGTTGATGAGTCTCAAACCCGGTGAAGAGATAGGTGAGGAGGTTCACGGGAACATCGACCAGTTCTTCAGGTTTGAGGAGGGGGAGGGCGTGGTGGTGATTGATCATGTTAAGCACGTCGTCGGCGACGGCGTAGCGGTTATTGTTCCAGCTGGCGCGCTTCACAACGTCATCAACACGTCGAAGCGGGAGAACCTTAAGCTGTACACGATCTACTCGCCGCCTGAGCATCAGGACAAGGTAGTTCGACAAACGAAGGCGGACGCGTTGGCGGAGCCCGAGGAGTTCGATGGTCGAACCACTGAATGATGCGCAGTCACCGTGCGCGCGATCAGGTATACTGCCTTAAGCTCTCGACTCGTTGCTTCTCTTTCCCGAGCCAAGTGAGTATGAGGGATAATGAAGTTCAAACTCCCGATCATAAGAACACCTAATAGGACAAATACTAACGAGTTAACTATCCCTGCTGCATCCACAGATTCTGGTATGAGGTCAAAGAAGGAGATAAGCAACATTATGCCCGCTGAGAAGCCTATGCCAATAACTACCTTTTTGACGCTCTCCTTGAAGAGAAGAGCAAGAGCAATTCCAATCAACGTTGTAAGCCCGGAAAGAAGAGATAGCAAGAACACGGCGACGTATACCATCGGCAGCATCCTTTTTCCTCTAAATGTCTCGTTATAGCATTTTTATTACAAGCATCAGTAAAATCCCTGTTATGAAGGTGAAGAAGTGTACCAGACTCCTCCTGATCCCTACTCCATGCTTTATTTCAGGGATCAGATCGGAGGCAGCTATATAGATGAAATTGCCAGCCGCGAAGGGAAGCAAAAAGATGGCTGCTCCGCTTACAATGGTTGAGAGATAATACCCTGCAATTCCTCCAAGAATTGCCGTGACTGCCGATGCGTAATTCCACATTAAGGCACTCGTCCTTGTGAAGCCGCTGTAGACCAGAACCCCGAAGTCTCCTAGCTCCTGGGGTATTTCATGCAAAGCTATGGCGAGGGTGGTGGCCAATCCCACATCTAT
>Ga0315294_10008151_pt1 | contig 11511 bp, 7 predicted proteins | sample YL17G13_40_MG_FD_203626 | JGI IMG/M metagenome (GOLD analysis project Ga0315294, IMG submission 203626) | Sediment microbial communities from Yellowstone Lake, YNP, Wyoming, USA - YL17G13_40 | ecosystem: Environmental > Aquatic > Freshwater > Lake > Sediment | place: USA: Wyoming | collected... | reverse complement strand
GGGCCGTGCACGGTCGAGGGGCGCCAGATGCTGCTGGAGGCTGCCCACGCCGTCAAGGAGGCCGGGGCGATCGCCCTGCGCGGCGGGGCCTTCAAGCCGCGCACCGACCCCTACTCCTTCCAGGGCCTCGCGGAGGAGGGCCTCGTCTACCTGGCCGAGGCGCGCGAGGCGACCGGCCTGGCGGTCGTCACGGAGGTGGTGGCGCCCGACCAGGTGGACCTGGTGGCCAAGTACGCCGACGTCCTCCAGGTGGGCGCCCGCAACATGCAGAACTTCCAGTTGCTCTCGGCGGTCGGGAAGAGCGACAAGCCGGTGCTCCTGAAGCGGGGCCTGGCGGCCGACTTCGAGGAGGTGCTGCTGGCGGCCGAGTACATCCTCGCCCAGGGCAACGACCGGGTGATCCTGTGCGAGCGCGGCATCCGGACGTTCGAGACGTACGTGCGGTTCACGCTGGCGATCGGGATGATTCCCGCCCTGAAGCGGGCGACGCACCTGCCGGTCATCTGCGACCCGAGCCACGCCACCGGCCGGGCGGACCTGGTGGAACCGGTGGCGCGGGCGGCGATCGCCGCCGGGGCCGACGGCCTGATCGTCGAGGTCCACCCCGATCCGGAGCAGGCCCTGATCGACGGGTCGCAGTCGCTCACGCCCGAGGGGTTCGCGCGGATGGTCCAGTCGTGCCGCCGCGTCGCCGAGGCCGTCGGCCGCAGCCTGTGAGGGTGTGACGCCGGGCCGGGCCGAACAAAGGCTTGCATTGATCCGCTGGGCGGTTTAAGAGCGGGGAACGCGCGGCGCCGGGGACGCCGGGGGCGGCCGGCGCCCGCGCGTTTCCCGGTCCGGGCATCGGCGCATGGCGAAGGCACACAGCGGCGAACTGGAACTGACGCAGCCGCGGGGCGTCATCCTGCGCCGGATCTTCGCCTTCGCCCGGCCGTACCGCGGCCTCTTGGCGGGCGGGGCTGCCATCGGCGCCGCCATCGCCGGCCTGAGCCTGCTCGGGCCGTTCCTCATCGGTTCGAGCATCACGGCCACGCTGGAGACGTTCCGGGCGGGCCGGTGGGACTGGGAGGGCGTGCGGCCGCTGGCGTGGCTGGTGGCCGCCATGATCGGCGTCGAGGCGGCGCGGCTGGCCCTCCAGTACGGCAACGCCATGCTCATGGTCCACCTGAGGATGAAGATCCTCACGGACCTGAGGCGGCGGATTTACCGGCGGATCCTGCGGCAGAGTTTCTCCTACTTCGACCGCCAGGACACCGGCCAACTCATCAACCGCACCATCGGCGACGTGAACATGCTCCGCATGTTCTACACGATGCTCCTGGTGCGGGGCTCGGAGATCCTGCTGTTCATCGTCGGCGCCGCGGTCGCCCTGGTCTGGCTCGACCGCTACGTCGCCCTCGTGGCGATCCCGTTCATCCCCCTGTACGTCGTGGCGATGATGGTCTTTTCGACCCGCATCCATCCGATGTTCCACGACATGCGGCACGAACTGGACCGGTCGACCCAGATCCTCTCGGAGAACACCCAGGGGGTCCAGGTGGTCCGGTCCTTCGGGCGCGAGGCGGAGGAGATCGCGCGCTACCGGACCAGCGTCCGGGGGGTGCTGGAGCGGTGGCTGCGGCTGGCGCGGAGTTTCGCGCTGTTTCAGCCGGCCATCTTCCTCATCGGCAATGCGGGCCTGCTGGTCCTCGTGGCGGTGACGTCATACCGGGCGATGGAGGGCCTGTTCGGCGTGGGCCTGGTCTACACGGTTTTCCAGTGGTCGGGCATGCTGACGGACAACATGCGGATGGTCGCCCGGATGACGGCGACGCTCCAGCACAGCCTGGTCTCGGCCGAGCGGATCTTCGAGATCCTCGACGCGCAGCCCGAGGTCCGGGCGCCCGCGGCGCCGGCGCCGATGCCCGAGGGCCGCGGCCGCGTCGTCTTCGAGAACGTCACGTTCGGCTATCAGGCCGACCGGCCGGTCCTGAAAGGGGTGACGCTGGACATCGCGCCCGGCACGACGGTGGCCCTCGTCGGGCCGACGGGCAGCGGCAAGTCGACCCTCATCCGCCTGCTGCCGCGCTTCTACGATCCCCAGCAGGGCCGCATCCTCATCGACGGCCGCGACATCCGCGAACTCGACCTCGACCACCTCCGTGCCGAGATCGGCTTCGTCTTCCAGGACACGTTCCTCTTCTCGACCACGCTGGCCGAGAACATCGCCTTCGGCCTGCCGGAGGCCGAGAAGCGGGCCATCCAGGAGGCCGGGCGGCTGGCCCGCGTCGACGAGTTCGTCGAGCGGTTCGAGGCGGGCTACGACACGGCCGTGGGGGAGCGCGGCATCAGCCTGTCGGGCGGGCAGCGCCAGCGCGTCGCCATCGCGCGGGCCCTGCTGATCGACCCGCGCATCCTCATCCTCGACGACGCGACCGCCAGCGTCGACGCGGGCACCGAGCGGGCCATCCAGGAGGGCCTCGCCGCCGTCATGAAGGACCGCACGACCTTCGTCATCGCCCACCGCGTCTCGACCGTCAAGCGGGCCGACCTGGTCGTCGTCCTGGACGGCGGCCGCGTCGTCCAGCAGGGGACGCACGCGGCGCTCCTGGCCCAGCCGGGCCCGTACCGCGAGTTCGTCGAGATGCAGTGGCACCTGGGGATCGAGGAACGGGAGGGGGCACCGTGAGCCCGCGCGGCGGCCACATCGATCCCGACCATCCGCTGCCGAAGGGGCTGAGCCGCCAGGCCCTCCGGCGCCTCCTGGGCTGGCTGCGGCCGTACCGGCGGGCCATCGTCCTGAACGTCGCGCTGACGGTGTTCCTGACGGCCATCGAGTTGGTCGTGCCGCAACTGCTTCAGTGGACGATCGACGGGGTGATTGCGGCGGTGCGGGACCTGGCCGTCGCGGGCAGCGCGGCCGCGCGGGCGGCGGTCGTCGCGTCGGCCTGGCGGGGGCTCGTCCCCGTCCTCGGCGTGTTCGTGGGGCTGTTCCTGGTGGCCGCCGTCGTCCGGTACTTCGAGATCCGCCGCACCGTCTCCGTCGGCCAGCGGTTCATGTGCGAGATGCGCGAGCGGTACTTCGACCACCTCCACCGCCTGAGCCCGGCGTTCTACGACCGGTGGAAGGCGGGCCAACTGATCGCCCGCGGCACGAGCGACATGGAGGCCCTCGAGGACACCGTCTCGTGGGCGCCGAACCACCTCGTGTCGTCGGCCCTGATGCTCGTGGGCGTGGTGGGCGTCATGCTCTGGAAGGACCGGGTCCTGTTCCTGGTGGTGTTCCCGATGCTGCCGGTGCTGCTGGTGATGACGCGGCGGTTCCGCGTGCGGGCGACCGAGGCGTGGCGCGAGGTCCGGGCCCAGACGGGCCGCCTGACGGCCAACGTGGCCGAGTCGATCGCCGGGGCCCGCGTGATCCAGGCCTTCGCGCGCGAGCCCAAGAGCATGGCGGTGTTCTCGGACCTGACGGACGAACTCTACCGGACGCGGGTCGAGACCGAGCGCGTCCAGGCGCGGTACATGGTGGGCATGGGGGCCTTGCGGATGGGGGCCCGGGCGGCCGTGCTCCTGGTGGGGGCCTGGCGCGTCGGCCAGGGCGCCGCCACGCCCGGCGAGGTGGCCGCCTTCCTCGCCTACATCGGCATGTTCTTCGGCCCGATCGAGGCGCTGAGCAACCTGTACGGCGAACTCATCCACTCGCTGGCGGCGGCCGACCGCGTGATCGAGGTCCTGGACGAGCGGCCCGAGATCGTGGACCGCCCCGGCGCCGTCAGCCCGCCCGATTTCCGCGGGGCCGTGACCTTCGACGGCGTGACCTTCGCGTACGGCACGGGGGAGGCCGTCCTCCGCGACGTGTCGTTCCGGGCGAGGCCGGGCGAGGCCATCGCCCTGGTCGGCCCGACCGGCGCCGGCAAGACCAGCATCTGCCGCCTCATCGCCCGCTTCTACGAGCCGCAGGAGGGGCGCGTCCTGATCGACGACTGGGATGTGCGCGACCTGGCGCAGGAGGCCCTCCGCCGGCGGATGAGCATCGTCCTCCAGGAGAACTTCCTCTTCTCGGGCACCGTCATGGACAACATCCGGTACGGGCGGCCGTCGGCCTCCGACGCGGAGGTCATCGCGTGTGCCCGGCGGATGGGAAGCCACCGGGCCATCGAGGCCCTGCCGCAGGGGTACCAGACCGAGGTCGGCGAGCGCGGGGCGTCGATCTCGGCCGGGCAGCGGCAACTGATCTGCTTCACGCGGGCGATGCTGGCCGACCCGCGGATCCTCATCCTCGACGAGGCGACCTCGTCGGTCGACACCCAGGCCGAACTGGAGGTCCAGGACGCCTTGAGGCGCCTGACGGAGCGGCGGACGTGCTTCATCGTCGCCCACCGCCTCTCGACCGTCCGGCGCGCCGACCGCGTCCTCGTCATCGAGGACGGCCGCATCACCGAAGAGGGCGCCCACGCCGACCTGCTGGCCGCCGGCGGCCGGTATGCGGCCATGTACCAGGACTTCATCCGATCGGAGTAGCCGGGCGCCGCCCGGCGGGGACCGCCGATGATCCCGATGGACTATCACCTGCACTCCCGCTACAGCGAGGACAGCCGGGCCGACCTCCTGGAGATGTGCGAGGCGGCGGCCGCGGCGGGCCTGACGGACATCTGCTTCACGGAGCACCTGGACTTCGACCGGGCCGACCCCGCGTACGGGTTCTTCCAGTACGGGCCGTACCGGGCGGCGATCGAGGCGGCGCGGGCGCGGTTCGCCGGGCGCCTGACGATCCGGATGGGCCTGGAGTTCGACTTCCGCCGCGAGTTCGGCCGCGAGGTGGGCGACGTCCTGGCCGGGATGGCCTTCGACTTCACGATCGGCTCGGTCCATACGGCCGGGGGGTGCCGCCTCTACCGCCTGAACCAGGATGGCCTTCCTCCGGCCGACGCGCGGGCGCTCCAGGACGCCTACTTCACCGAGGTCCTGGCGCTGGTCGGGTCGGGCTGGTGCCACTGTCTCGGCCACTTCGACTATCTCTATAAGCAGGCGCCCGGCATCTTCGCGGCGTGGCGCGACGCGTGGTACTGGGAGCGGGTCGACGAGGTCCTGCGCGCGTGCGTCGGGCGCGGCGTGGCGCTCGAGGTGAACACGCATCACCTGCTGGACGGCGGCATGGCGCTGGCGGCCGACGCGGACATCCTGGTCCGATACCGCGCCCTCGGGGGGCGGCTCCTGACGGTGGGGTCCGACGCGCACCGCCCCGGGGACGTCTCTCATGGATATTCGGAGGCCGAAAAAGCCATTCGCGTATCGGGATTCGACGCCCTCTGGGGATTCGAGGGCGGCCGCCCCTACCCGATAGCAATATAAATTGTTCTTGATTCTGTCCTCGGGATGGGGTAGGTTTCCTGCCGTCTGAAGAGCACGGACCCGTGGAAGGGGGGCGGTTCATGCGTTTCAGCGAGTGTCATGATCTGGCCATTCACGGCCTCTGCTGCCTGGCGGCCCAGCCCAAGGGGCGGCTCCTGGCGGCGAAGGACATGGCCAAGGCGCTGGGCGCCAAACTCTCGTACCTGGCGAAGATCCTCCAGATCCTGGCGCACGCGGGGCTGGTGGAGGCCAAGCGCGGGAAGGCGGGCGGCTACGGCCTGAGCCGACCCGCCTCCGAGATCACGCTGAGCGACATCCTCGGCGCGGTCAATGGCGGGCCGCGCATCTACCCGTGCCCGGGGACCCGCAGATGCTCCAAGTCCAAGCCCTGCGCCATCCGGGCCGCCTTCGACGGCGCCGACCGGTCCATGACGCGGGAACTCGGACGCGTCACGCTCTCGCGGGTGGTGGCCGACTTGCGCGCGGGGGGCAAGACCGGCAACACCCCGTGGCTGCAGGCGACGCTGGTCCAGGCCGGGGCGTGACCGGCGCGTCCGGCGTCGGCGGGGCGGCGCGTCACGCGCCGCCCGGCGTCTCGGGCCAGTGGATGGCCAGGACGTCCAGTTCCGCGCACTCGGCGGCCGTGCCGAGCACCTGGGCCACGTTCGGGCGGGTGCGGCGGGCGTCTCCGCTGACGAGTTCCTTGATGTAGAGCCCGCCCGAGGTCCGAAGGGTCAACTCGAAGGTCACGGGATCGAGGCGTCGCCACGCGACGGACCGGACCCGCCCCAGCCGCACGCGGTTGGCCCGCCGCCTGAGGACGCGCCGCGGCGTCCGCTGGCGGATCGGGCCCGCCAGCGCCGACAGCCGTCCGAGCGCCTCGGCGTCGACGGGCGTCGCCAGGCGCACCAGCGCGCGGTAGGTCTTCTCGGGGCGGGCGGCCTTGATGCGGGCGGGCTCGCCCGGGCCGCAGGGCCCCAGGCCGAGGACCTCGACCTGGCGGCCGGCGTTGATGCGGGCGGCCAGGGCGCCGAGGTCGAGCCGGCGCCGGTGCGGCCGCAGGACCTCCAGGACGAACGGCCGCTCGCCCAGGCATCGGACGTCGACGTCCTCGCGGCCGGCGCCGTGGAAGTTGTGGTCGGCGCCGCCCGCCGCCTCGCACACGGGGTCGCCGATGATCTGCTGGACGCTCGTCGGCCACCGGAGCCAGCGGCACTGGGGCATGCCGCGCACCAGTTTCCGGTAGCGCCCCGCCACGAACAGGGGGCGGGCGATCACGGTGACCTCGCCCCGGGCGTGGTCGGCGGCGGCCACGAGGTCGGGGTGGTCGAGGTCGGGCTCGCGGCCGGTGAGGGCGGCCACGCGGACGCCCACCTCGCGGTTGAACGCCTGCTTGTAGGGCTCGGCCAGGTCGCCGCCCACGCGGTCCCACAGGGCCTGCTCGCGCTGGCGGAGGGCCGGATCGGCCCGGGACGAGACGGCGAACGTGTCGAACTCCCAGGGCTGGAAGGCGTCGCGGACCTGTGCGGCCCAGGCGTCGAGTTGGTCGAAGAGGCCCTCGCACAGGGCGCAGCGTCCCCCCGCCGGGGCTTGGCCGAGGGCGCGGCGGGCGATCCGGCCTCGCTCGTCGTTCCGCAGGCCCGTGCCGGCGCCCGCCAGCAGCCGCCCGAGGCAGTGGTCGCACAGCGGCCCCGAGGCCAGGGCGCGGGCGGCCCGGTCCCGCACGTCGGGATCGGCCACGGCCTCGCCGAACGGCCTTTGGCGCCACGGGTGCTCGGTCATCGGTCCTTACCTTGTGGGCGGAGCAGGCGTCGCAGGTCCGGAGGCCCGGAGGCGGCCCGGGTCGCGCCGGGCGACCCGCGGAGACGCCGAAACACCGGCCCCGTTCTCCCGGACCTCGGTCGTATAAAGTCTAACGGCGGGGGGTGTCGGGTGTCCAGCCCCCGGGCCGCGGGCCCCCGCGTTGCGGGGTCGCCCACGGCATGGTATAGTGGCTTGCGGGACGGTTCTCAGGCGCGTGGACTCGCATGTCTCAAAACTACTCGGTTCAGGATGAGCAGGCTGAGGTCCACCGCGCCACCGCCTACCGGGAGTGGCTGGGGATCGAGAACCCGATCCCGACCTACTACCAGTTGCTCGGCCTGCCGGGCCTGGAGTCGGATGACGACGCCATCTTCGAGGCCGGCCGCGAGGTCAAGCGCAAACTCCGGTCCTACCAGGTGGGGCGCTACCGGGCGCTGGCCCTGGAACTCCTGGCCGAAGTGGGCCAGGCCGTCTCGATCCTGACCAACCCCGAGAAGAAGCGGGCCTATGACGCCGACCTGGCGCGGGGCTGGCGGACCGCCGCCGAGGAACTCTACGACACGCACGCCAAGGGCAGGGCCGGCGACCTCGCGGCCCTTGAGGCCTGGATCCTGGCCTGCCGCAGCCGGGGGATGCCGGTCGTCCGCCTGATGCCCTACCTGTTCCGCCTCGCCCGGGCCAGGCGAGGACCGTGGCCGGGCAACGGGCCGCACGGCGTCGATCTGATGACGACCCTGTGGGTCTACCGTGATGTTGGCGTCATCGGCCAGTGCGTCGAGACCGCGCCGCTGGAGAAGCGGGTCCAGTCGGTCAAGCGGGTGCAGCAGGCTCTGTGCATCCCGGAGGCCTTGGCGCGGGTGGTGGCGGAGGGCGTGAGCGGGTCGCGGCGGCTGTTCGGGGCGCTGCGCCTCGTGCGCCAGGCCAGGCAGGACCCGGACGCCGTGCTGCTCCGGTTGACGCGGCGGATGCGGCGTTTCGGCGGGCTCGTCGGGCACCGCAGCAAGGTGCTGGTGGCGATCGGGCGGCTCCTGGGGAAGCATCGCCAGGACCTCCAGAAGATCCTCGCCCGCGTGGACGAGCCGACGGTGGAACTGTCGCCGGGCGCCCGGGCCTCGCGGGTCGCCCGCAAGGCCCGCAAGCAGGCCCACGTCAGGGTGCTCGACGTCCGCTACTGGGTCGAGGAGCACCCGCAACTGCTGGTGATCGCGGCGGTGGCGCTGGGGGTCGTCACGTTCGCGGCGGCGGTGCTCGTGGCGACGGGGGTCTGGCGTCCGTGGGGCGAGCAGGTCGTGTCGATCGAGCCGCATCGGCCGCGGGAGGCCGCCATGCCGCCCGTCGCGCCGCCGAAGGTGGCGGTGCCCGAGCCGGCGCCGGGGGGGAAGGAGCCGGCGCTGCCGCCGAGCCTCATGGAGTTCATCATGAAGTACCCGACGGGCGGGCCGCCGCCCCCTGCACAGACGCCGCCCAAGCCGCCGGAGGGATCGCCCGTGGAGACGAAGCCGCCCCCGGACGAGGAAGGCCCGAACGGGACGAAGCCGCCGAACCATTTCTTCGGCATCCCGATCGACAGCCCCAAGAAGCAGGAACCGGCGGGGAAGGGCGGTCCGGCCGGGTGAGGGCGCGCGGCAAGGACTTCGCCGCGCGCGGGGCCGGCCCGCGGCGCGGGGCGGCTACTTGAGTTTGGGGTTGCGTTTGCGGATCTCGCCCATGCGGCGGATGACGTTCTTCACCACGGGGTTCTCGGTCTCGGTCACCATCTTGATGATGCGGTTGTAGCCGTCGACGGCCGCCTGGTCGTGGCCGATCTTCTCCTGGAGCAGGGCCTTGTCGTACTCCTTCTGAACGTTATCGATAAGTTCATTGAGCGCGGTGCGGTAGACCTGGTCGGCGTTGGTGTCGGGCAGGTACCCGGGGTTCCTGAGTTCGGCGAGGGCGGCCTGGAACCCGCGGACGGCCTTGAAGAGGTTGGCTGGCGATTGGCCGCGCTTCGTGTACAGGTCCAGGGCCTGCGCGATCGCCTGGTCGGCGGCGCTCTTGTTGATGGTGCTGGAGGAGGGGAACGGCGACCGCGAGAGCGAACTGCGGATGCCGCGGATGACGACGGCCTTGCCGGCCCGGATTTCCTCTTTGCGGATGAAGGCGGAGTTGCCGGCCTCGCCCTCGGCCAGGATGCCCTCGGCCCTCTCGTCGACGATGCGGAGGCTCTGCGGCCGGATCTCGGTCTTCAGGCCGTTCGCGTCGACCACCTCCAGGGGCGCCAGGACGCGGACCATGTCGACGGGCGTCAGTTGCGGGATGCCCGACGGGCCGTGGTAGCCGGTGTCGCGCATGGCCAGCAGGACGGCCATGATGATCAGGAGGGCGCCGAGGTAGCCGCCGAGCGCCAGGAAGAGTTTCTTGCGGCGTTTGAAGAGGGACTCCTTGGGCTCGCCCTCCTCCTTGGACGGGGCCTCCTCTTCCGGCTTCTCCGTGGGGGCAATCGTTCGGGCGCGGAACTGGGGCCGCCCGCCCGGCGAGACGGCCACGGTCTCGACGACGAACCGCAGGCGCGTCTTGGCGCCCACGGAGATCGTGTCGCCGTTCGCCAAGGGGGCCTCTTCGACCGGTTTCTTATTGAGGCGGGTGCCGTTGCTGCTGAGGTTCTTGAGGACCCACCCGTCGCCGACGCGGTCGATCCGCGAGTGCTGGCGCGAGATGCTCGTCTCCGCCAGCGCGACGTCGCAGGACTCGTCGCGGCCGATGAGGGTCGCGCCGGGCGCCAAGCGGAACGTCTTGCGCTTGTCCGGGCCGGCGATGCACTCCAGTTGCGCCCGCGCCGCGGTCGAGACCGGACTCGCGGGGGGCCGGGCGGCCGGAAGGTTGCGCGCGTCAGGATCGTCTGGCGGCATGGTGGCGTTCCCGCTCCGTGTTGCTGCTCCGACCCCTTATACGACGACGGCCGGCCGATGCAGGGCCCCTTACCCGGCCGCTGCGCCCGGACCCCGGGTGACCGTATCTTACCAGAGAGGCCCGCGCGGGTCAACCACGACATGGCTTGCTTGACAGGGGGCGCGCGCAGTCTAGAATAGGCGGCCGTGAGCCCCGGGGACCAAGGGATGGCAGACGCACCCGAAAGCGCCGAGGGACGGGCCGTCGGCATCGACCTCGGCACGACGCTCTCCAAACTGGCCTACGTCGACCAGGGGGGCCGGCCCGTCCTCGTGCCGAACGCCGAGGGGGAACTCCTGACGCCCTCCGTCGTGGCGTTCACGAAGGCCAGCGTCCTTGTCGGCCGCGACGCCCTGCGCGAGGTGCTGGCCAACCCCGCCCGCTCCGTCATGCACGTCAAGCGCCAGATGGGCAACCCCAAGTGGCGGTTCAAGGTCGACGGCGAGACCTACACGCCCGAGGCCATCTCGTCGCTCATCCTCCGGAAACTCAAGAAGGACGCCGAACTCCACATCGGGCCCGTCCGGAAGGCCGTCATCACCGTCCCCGCCTACTTCGACGACGCCCGCCGCAAGGCCACCGAGGACGCCGGGGCCCTGGCCGGCCTGGAGGTGCTCGACATCGTCAACGAGCCGACCGCCAGCGCCTTGGCCTACGGCCTGGCGCGCGACGGCGAGGACGGCGTCTTCCTCGTCTACGACCTGGGCGGCGGCACGTTCGACGTGACCGTCATCGACAAGCGCGGGAGCGAGTTCATCACCCTGGCCACCGACGGCGACGTCGAGTTGGGCGGCAAGGACTGGGACGACCGGCTCGTCGACTACCTGGCCCGCAAGTTCCGCGACGAGTTCGGCGACGACCCCCGCGAGAACGCCCAGGCCCACGCCTACCTCGGCATCAGCGCCGAAGAGGCCAAGAAGACCCTCAGCCGCCGCGCCGGCGCCAGCGTCCCCGTCAGTTACAAGGGCCACTGGGGCAACTACGAGGTCACGCGCCAGGAGTTCGAGTCGCTCACCGAGGACCTCCTGGCCGTCACCCAACTGACGACCGAGATGGTCCTCGAGGAGGCCGGCATCACCTGGGAGGGCGTGACGAAGGTCCTCCCGACGGGCGGGTCGACGCGCATGCCGGCCGTCCAGCGGCTGCTGGAGCGGATGAGCGGCAAGACCGTGAAGGCCGAGGTGCCGGTCGACGAGGCCGTGGCCGCCGGCGCCGCCGTGCACGCCGCCATCTGCGACCTGAAGCGCCCCGGCCGCATCCACGACCTGAGCGCGGAGGCGGCCGAGCGGCTCGGCAAGATCCACACCGTCGACGTCGCCGCTCACGCCCTCGGCCTCATCATCAAGGACGCCCGCACCCTCCAGTACCGCAACGACGTCCTGATCCCGAAGAACGCGCGCCTGCCGGTCAGCGTCACCAAGACCTTCCAGACCTGCATGGACAACCAGA
>Ga0315294_10008149_pt1 | contig 11513 bp, 10 predicted proteins | sample YL17G13_40_MG_FD_203626 | JGI IMG/M metagenome (GOLD analysis project Ga0315294, IMG submission 203626) | Sediment microbial communities from Yellowstone Lake, YNP, Wyoming, USA - YL17G13_40 | ecosystem: Environmental > Aquatic > Freshwater > Lake > Sediment | place: USA: Wyoming | collected... | reverse complement strand
TGTCAATCAGGTTGAGCATATATTCAACGCCATTGAGGGTATAGAGCATCATAACCGCAGAGGCCTTTACGGTAATGCCGCGTTCGCGCTCGATGTCCATACTGTCGAGCATCTGCTCCTTGAAGTCCTTCTGGCTGACCGTGCCGGTAAGCAGAAGGAGCCTGTCGGCCAGCGTGCTTTTGCCGTGGTCAATATGCGCGATAATACAAAAATTCCGTATATTCTCTATATTCATCTGTAACTTTCCGCCAAATTACAAGCCTATACTATAACTAATCGGGAGTTTTAAAGCAATCCATCAGGCTGGGCAAAATCACAAAGTACACTATCAGCTATCGGCAGAGCCTGTTTTGTCAGGCTGAGCCTGCCATTTTTTAATTGCAACAGTTTTAATTTCAGATTTTTTTTAATTGATTGACTAAAAAGTTTATAAATATCAAAACCTGTTTTCTTTTTATATTCTTCTAAATTTACACCTTCCATCAATCGTAGATTGAGTACCGCTGCTTGAGATGCCTTCTCAAGCGGGCCTATTTTTATTTTTTCGGCAACCGGTTTTTTATTCTGCTCAATACATTCTACATATTTTTCAATATCGCTGATATTTTCGGTTCGCCAATCTCCAATATAGCTTGCTGCCGCCGGCCCGATGCCGAGATAATACTTATTTTTCCAGTAAGTCAGATTGTGCCTGCACTGGAAACCTGCTTTTGCGAAATTGGAAATCTCATAATGTTCAAAACCGCCCATAGTAAGTTCTTCAATCGCTGTTTCATACATCTTTCTGTCAGTATCTTCGTCAACCGCTTTTATTTTGCCTGCCGATTTTGTCTTTTCCAGAGGCGTGCCTTTTTCATAAGTCAAACTATACGCACTTATATGTTGAACGTCGCTTTGAATTGCTTTTTTTAGATTTTGCCGCCATCTTTTCAAATCTGAGCCGGGTATGGCAAAAATCAAATCCAGCCCGATATTTTCAAAACCTGCCTGTTTTGCTGCTGTTACTATCTGGTCGATTTTTTCGACACTGTATTTTCTGCCGAGAAAATCAAGTTCACTTTGCACAAATGACTGAGCGCCAATTGAAATGCGATTAACACCGATATTTTTGAGATTTACTAATAAATTCTCATCTGCATCGGCAGGATTGATTTCAACCGTAAATTCATCAACATTTCCAACCAAATTAACGACTCCAGCAAGAAAATTGCAAAGCGAATCAATCCCGACAGAGGCCGGGCTGCCTCCGCCTATGTACAAGGTTTGAGCAGGCTTTTGAAAGGAGGATTTTCTCAGTTCTGCAATCTCGGCGTTTAAAACTTTTTTGACATCATATAAATTTGCCGGTTTCGAGAAAAAACCGCAATACAAGCACTTCGATTTGCAGAATGGAATATGAATATAAACAGATTTTGGCAATTCTTTTTTAACCACGAATTAACACGAATTAAAAAAAATTAACTTCCAACATTGAATGTTCAACGTTCATTATGAATTCTCCAAATTATACCACTCTTTTATTTTCTGCTTTAGTTCGTCTTCATTCTTCGCTGCGATAAGTTCTTTGCTGACCTTTCTCATATCCGTATGGCTTCCCTGGCTGCGGCGGGCTTCGCCCCGACGAGTGCTGTATTTGGCCAGAAATTTCCTGAAGTACCAGATACATTTTTTTATATCATAGAGTTCCTTAAGCATTTCGAAATGTTCGAGGATGATTTTTCCCTGCTGCTCTATATCAGGCTCAAAAATTTCCTGTTTCCCTTCAAGAACGTCTTTTATCTGTCTGAAAATCCACGGTCTTCCGATAGCGCCTCTTGCGACAGCGACGCCGTCAGCACTGCTTGAACGGAGTTTATTTACGATATCAATCGGCTCGAACAAATCGCCGCTGCCAATGATTGTCGTTTTCGGAAATTTTTCTTTCAATTGTTTTATTATATTCCAGTCGGCAGTTCCTTTGAATCTCTGCTGGACGCTTCTGCCGTGTACAATAAGAGCATCAGCACCATACTGGACGGCTTCTGTGCAGATTTGCCAGAATTTCTGTATTGATTCTTCGCTGCCGTCAATGCCTTTCCTGAGTTTCATAATTACGGGGCAATTTACAGCGTTTCTTACATGTTTAAAAATCTCAAGAACTTTTTGCGGCTCTGCCATAAGCGCTCCGCCCCTTGCTTTTTTGACGACCTTTGGTGCAGGGCAGGCAAAGTTCAGGTCGATAAGGTCGTAACCGATTCGGCAAAGGTTTTCCGCTGCTTTTGCCATTTTTTGAGGTTCTGTGCCGAGCAGTTGTGCGCCGATTGGGTGCTCATCGTCTTTGAGAATGTAATTAGGTTTTTCAAATAATGGTTTATATAATGCACAGCTGTCGAGGATAACGCCGCTGAACGTAAGTTCGCAGCCGAATTTGCGAGCCAGCATTCTCATCGCCCTGTCGCTGTAGCCGCTCATAGCAGCCTGGATAAATGGGTATTTGAGCTTGATATTGCCGATAGTCAACATAAATAGAGGAATCACCTGCTGGCAGGATTTTTTTATTTTTTGCTCGTCAAATATATCGCCTGCTCAGCAAAGATATTCGGAGCGAATTTGACCGGGCTTCGCCGATTGCCGATAAGGGGGATTTTGGCCTCTACCGCTGCGCCGATTTCATCGCAGAAATCTTCAAAATCCTTCAGCGACAGAAAATGAATGTTCGGCGTGTCATACCACTTGAACGGCAGCTGTTTTGTGCGTGGAGCCTCGCCGTTAAAAAACAGATTTATCCGGCATCTCCAGTAGGCAAAATTCGGAAAGCTGACAATAACCTTTCCGGCCACCCTTAAAAGCTCGGCAAAAACCTGATGCGGGTTCTTCAAAGTCTGCAAAGTCTGCGACAGTATCGCATAATCGAAACTCTTGTCCGGATAATGCTTAAGACCTCGCTCGATATCCCTGTGAATTATGTCAAGACCGTTATTGACGCACTGCAGGACAAGTTCCTGGCCGACCTCGATGCCTTCAGCGGTGATATTTTTGTCGTGCTGGAGATTGAGCAGAAGCTGTCCGTCGCCGCAGCCGACATCCAGCACTCGGCTGTTCGGCTCAATCAGCGATTCAATCAATTCGTAATCGACTCTGAGTCTTTTTGCGCGTTCAACGCCCTTAACGCTTGAAATCGTAGATAGTTTTTCAAGTTTCGGTTTTTCCATAGTTGTCGCAAGAAAACCACTAATCAGTCTGCCCAGCGTTTCTGGTTCAAGCAGAAATGCATCATGCCCGTAGGGAGAAAGAATGTTGCAGTAGCTGACGAGTTTTCTTTGTGCGACAAGTGCGTTTACCATCTCTTCCGACTGAGCGGGTGTAAAGAGCCAGTCGCTTGTGAAACTGATTATCAGAAATCTTGACTTTGTCTTCGCAAATGCCTGCTGAAGCGAATCGTAATCTTTTTCAAGGTCGAAGTAGTCCATCGCCTTTGTTATATACAGATAACTGTCGGCGTCGAACCGTTCGACGAAACTCTGGCCCTGATAATCAAGATATGTCTCGACAGCAAACTCAGAGTTGAGATCATAGCTGTATTTATCGGCGATTCTAAGGTCTCTGCCGAATTTTTCTCTCATACTCTCTTTTGAAAGATAAGTTATATGCCCTATCATTCTCGCGATGGCAAGACCTTTTTTCGGCTCCCTGCCGGCCTCCGCATCGGCAATTATCGCATTTCTGCCGACCGCATCGAAAGCGATAGCCTGCGCACCAAGCCTTGAAGTCGCCGCGATAACTATCGCCGATTTGACAAAATCGGGATACTCAATCGCCCACTGCAGCACTTGCATTCCGCCCATTGAGCCGCCGATGACGTTCAAAAGCTGCTTTATGCCGAGCTTGTCCAGCAGCAGTTTTTGCACCTTCACCATATCGGCGATGGTTATCAGCGGAAAATCAAGGTGATACGGCTTGCCTGTTGCCGGGTTGATGCTGCTCGGCCCTGTTGTACCATAGTAGCTTCCAAGAAAATTGGAGCATATAACGAAATATTTATTTGTATCAATCCCCTTGCCCGGCCCTATCATAATATCCCACCAGCCGGGCTTCTTATCATTCGGACTGCTGAACCCCGCCGCATGAGCGCCGCCGCTTAGGGCATGACAGATAAACACAACATTATCGCCGGCCGGACTCGGCTTGCCGTATGTTTCGTAGGCCACATCTATTGGCCCGAGGGTTTTACCGCTGACTAATTTCAAAGGCTTGTCAGCCTCGATGACCCTTATGGTCTTAGTCTCGACAATACCAACCGAACCTGTCTGATTTTCCGCCATAATTTCTTTTTTTCACAATAAACTAAATTATTGTGAAAAACCTCATTAAACCGGCCGCTAATAACCATTGACTGACAACTAATTATATACAGGGCTTTTTCGGTATGCAATTTTTCTTTTTTATTAGACACCTATGAGCAAAAATACTATATTATCTTTTTTGACTTCAGGCGATAAAACACCGCAGGGGGAGTTTTAAAGATGGTTTCGAGGTAAAATTATGAGTGAAAACCTTCAGGCAGAAATCAAAGAAATATGCCAAAGCTGCGGCAACGACCGCACAAGGATGATGGATATCGTCAGGGCTGTGCAGCAGAGATTTGGCCGGGTCAGCGATGAAGCGATGAATCTCATCGCAAAATGCGTTAATTGCCGCAGGGCCGAGGTCGAAGGCGTTGTATCATTTTATGCGTTCCTGTCGAAAAAGCCCAAAGGCAATGTCGTTATTCGCCTGTGCAACGATGTGATCGATAAAATGCAGGGCCTTGATGCGGTTGCCCAAGAGTTCAAAAAGCAACTTAATATCGATTTTGGCCAGACGACACCCGACGGCAAAATAACACTCGAATATACGCCCTGTATCGGGATGTGCGACCAGTCGCCGGCGGCGATTATCAACGATGAAGTCATAACATACCTGTCCACCGATAAGGTAAAAGAGATTATCGCTGACATTAAAAAGCATTACGACCCGTCAAAACTAAAACATCGCCTCGGCGACGGCAACAATGCCAACGAACTTGTTCACTCCTGCGTTCACAACGGCATAAGAAAAAAAGGCCCCGTCATCTTTGCTAATTACAAACACGAAGCCGGTTTTAAAAATGCACTCGCTATGAGCCCGGTTGAAGTAATTAACGAAGTAAAGACCGCTCGCCTTCGCGGCAGAGGCGGAGCGGGTTTTCCCGCCGGAATGAAATGGCAGTTTACACGCGCTGCCGAAGGCGGAAAAAAATTTATTGTCTGCAACGCCGATGAAGGCGAGCCGGGAACGTTCAAGGACAGGGTAATCCTTACGGAACTTGCCGATATGCTCTTTGAAGGTATGACAATTGCCGGTTATGCAATCGGCGCTGAAAACGGCATTCTCTACCTGCGGGCCGAATACAATTACCTGCGAAAACTGCTCGAAAAGATTCTACAGGAAAGAAGAGACAAAAACCTGCTGGGCAAAAACATATTCGGCAAAAAAGGTTTTAACTTTGACATTACGATTCAGATGGGCGCAGGCGCATACATCTGCGGTGAGGAAACTGCCCTGATAAGCTCCTGCGAAGGCCTGCGAGGCGACCCGAAAACCAGGCCGCCTTTCCCCGCACAGAAAGGATATCTCGGCTGTCCGACGGTGATAAATAATGTTGAGACGCTGTGCTGCGTAACGAGAATTCTCGAAATGGGAGCCGCATGGTTTGCCGAAATCGGTTCGCCGGGAAATACAGGAACAAAACTTTTAAGTATTGCCGGCGACTGCAAGCTGCCCGGCGTTTATGAATTCCCATTCGGCATAAAAGTAAACGATATGTTAAAAGACGTCGGCGCCGACGATGCGCAGGCGGTCCTCATCGGCGGCCCAAGCGGCCAGATAATTGGACCAAATGATTATAACAGGACAATCAGCTATGACGATTTGGCAACCGGCGGAGCGGTTGTCGTCTTCGGCCCTGAAAGAGATATGATTGAAATCGCTGCACAGTATATGGAATTTTTCGTAGAGGAAAGCTGCGGCTACTGCACACCCTGTCGGGTCGGCAATGTCCTGCTGAAAAAATATCTCGACAAAATCCTCACCGGCAATGGCGAGCCGGAAGACCTTGATATGCTCAAGCAGCTCGGCGAAAGCATCAAAATTACCAGCCGCTGCGGCATGGGCCAGACTTCGCCAAACCCGGTGCTTACCACACTGAAAAATTTCCCAAAAATATATGAATCAAAAGTTAAAAAAGTTACCGACGGTTTACAGCCGACCTTCGATATCAGAAAAGCTCTTGCTGACGCCGAAAGCATTGCACATCGTAATTCAGTAATTTTTACAAAATAAAGGGTAAAAGATGAGCGACCAGATAACCTTTACGATTGACGATATTGAAGTAAAAGGCAAAGCGGGCCAGACAATCCTGCAGGCCGCTGACGAGGCAGGCATTTATATACCGAGACTTTGCTATCATCCGGAACTTGCCCCGCACGGAAGCTGCCGGGTCTGCACCGTCCTTGTCAACGGCAAACCCCAGACCGCCTGCACTCAGCCGATTACCGAGGGCATAACAGTCGAAAACGACACCGAAGAGCTCAAAGAGCACAGACGTAATCTTATTGATATGTTCTTTATTGAAGGTAATCACTTCTGTATGTTCTGCGAAAAGAGCGGCAATTGCGAGCTGCAGGCAGTGGCCTATCGGCTTGGAATCCTGTCTCCAAAATATCCATATCTTTTCCCAAAAAAAGATGTTGATTCCACACACCCTGATATATTCCTCGACCTTAACAGATGCATTTTGTGCGGCAGATGCGTCGAAGCCTCAAGAGATGTTGACGGCAAAGGCGTTTTCGAATTCGCAGGCCGAAGCATTGAAAAAAAAATAATGGTCAATGCTGATAAATATCTGAAAGACACCAACCTTGCCGCAACCGACAAGGCCGCCGACGTTTGCCCTGTCGGCACGATAAACAAAAAACGTACCGCATTTGCAGTTCCAATCGGCAAAAGATTGTACGACAAAAAGCCTATCGGCTCGGAAATAGAAGAACGCAAAAAATAAAAATAGAATTTACAAGGATATAACAAATGGCAAAACCAAAAATCGCAACAGCATCGCTGGCAGGCTGTTTCGGCTGCCATATGTCGTTTCTCGACATCGACGAGCGAATTTTAAAATTGATTGAGCTTGTGGACTTCGACAAATCGCCTCTCGATGACATAAAGGAATTTACCGGCAGATGCGCTATCGGCCTGATTGAAGGCGGCTGTGCAAATGAAGACAATGTTCACGTCCTTCAGGAATTCCGCAAACATTGCGATATCCTCGTTGCCGTCGGCGACTGCGCCATAATGGGCGATATACCTGCGATGAGGAACAACATACCGTTAAAAGAGTGCCTCGAAGAAGCGTATCTGAATGGCCCAAGCATCCACAATCCGGAAAAAATCATACCGAACGATAAGGAACTGCCGCTTTGTCTTGACAGGGTTTACCCCTGCCACGAGGTCGTAAAGATTGACTACTCCCTGCCCGGCTGCCCGCCAAGCGGAGATGCCATCTGGCAGACGGTTGTTGCGCTTTTGAACAACAAACCTCTCGATTTGCCCTATGAACTGATTAAATACGATTAATCCGTTTCGGAGTAATAAAGTGAATACCAGCAAAAGAATAATTATAGAACCGGTAACAAGAGTTGAGGGGCACGGCAGGGTTTCAATCCTCCTCGATGAAAACAACAAGGTTACGCAGGCGAGGTTTCACGTTGTTGAATTTCGCGGCTTTGAAAGATTCATCCAGGGCAGACCTTACTGGGAAATCCCCGTGCTGGTTCAGAGGCTCTGCGGCATTTGTCCTGTAAGTCATCATCTTGCAGCGGCAAAAGCAATGGACAAAATTGTCGGAGCAGACAAACTTACGCCGACCGCCGAAAAGATGCGCCGGCTTATGCACTACGGCCAGATGTTCCAGTCGCACGCGCTGCACTTTTTCCATCTCTGTTCGCCGGACCTGCTCTTCGGTTTTGACGCAGACCCGAAAATAAGAAACATCATCGGCGTTGCCGTAAAGTACCCAGACCTCGCTGTGCAGGGCGTAATGATGAGAAAATACGGCCAGGAAATCATAAAGGCAACCGCAGGCAAAAAAATCCACGGCACAGGAGCCATCCCGGGCGGAATAAATAAGAATCTGTCAATCGCTGAAAGAGACGTCTTTTTAAAAGACATCAAAAAAATGTTCGAATGGTCAAGAGCCGCTCTGAATATCGCAAAAGATTATACTATTAAGAATCTTGATAAACTCACTCCATTTGCCTCATTCGAATCGAATCATTTAAGCCTCGTCCGAAGCGACGGCGCAATGGATTTATATCACGGCAATCTGCGGGTGATTACCGCCGACGGCAAAAAAATATTCGACCAGGTCGATTATTCAAATTACCTCGACTATATCACTGAAGAAGTAAAATCGTGGTCTTATATGAAGTTCCCGTTTATTAAATCTTTGGGACCGCAAAAAGGGTGGTATCGCGTCGGCCCGCTCGCGAGAATCAACTGTTGCGACTTTATCGATACCCCGGAAGCCGAAAAGGCGAGAAAAGAATTTATGGCCCTCACCGGCGGAAGGCCAAACAACATTACGATGGCCTATCACTGGGCAAGAATGATTGAGCTTCTGCACTCCATCGAAAAAATAAATGACCTTCTGCACGACAGTGACCTTCAGGGCACAGACCTTGTTGTAAAAGGCCAGCGCAGAAATGAGGGCATCGGCCTTATCGAAGCCCCGCGAGGCACGCTGTTCCACCATTACAAAATCAACGACGACGACCAGATTATTATGGCAAATCTTATCGTATCAACGACACACAATAATGAACCGTTTAACAGGGCCGTGCAAAAGGTCGCCGCAGACCATATCGACGGAGTAGCGAAAATCACGGAAGGCCTTTTAAATCATATTGAAGTTGCCATCAGAGCTTACGACCCCTGCCTTACCTGCGCTACGCACGCACTGGGAAAAATGCCTTTGACGGTTACGCTTTATGATTATCAGGGCAACGAAATAGAAACAAAAACGAAATAATGGCAGCAAACACTAAAAGAATTTTGTTGATAGGCTATGGCAACCCGGCAAGGGCCGATGACGGCCTCGGCCCTGCTCTTGCCGAGATAATAGAATCAAAAAATATCCCCGATATTACCGTAGAAACCGATTATCAGCTTACGATTGAAGATTCTGCTCAGGTAGCCGAACACGATATAGTTATTTTTGCTGATGCTTCAACAAACGGCCCTGAGCCTTTCAGCTTTGAGCAAATTGAAGCTAAAGAGTCAGAAAGTTTCTCAAGCCATAGTATTGAACCTGCCGCCGTCTTGGCTCTTGCCGAAAACCTGTTTGGCTCGAAGGCCAAGGGTTTTATTCTCGGCATTCGCGGTTATGAATTCGATAGCTTCAGCGAAGGATTAACCAACAAAGCAAAAACCAATCTGAAAAAGGCCGCTTGTTTCGTTGAAGAGTTGCTCAAAACAAAAAATTTTAATAAAATATCTGAAACTATCGCCTGTTTTTGAAGGAGACTATCAATGCAGGACGGGGAATATGTAATTCTTACAATTGACGACGACCCTGATTTTCTTGACGCGATCCGCCTGTTTCTTGAAGGAAACGGCTTCATAATGGCTGAGGCTAAAAGTGCTGAAGAGGGTTTGAATGTTTACAAAAAGACAAAGCCCGACCTTATTCTTGTCGATTTGATGATGGAGGAGATTGACGCCGGCACCGATTTTGCCAAGGAGCTCAAACTCCTCGGCAACAAGGCCCCTGTATATCTTTTAAGCGGCGCAGGCGATGAAATGTCGGACAACATTGATTACACTCAGCTCGGTTTCACTGGCGTGTTCCAAAAACCCATTAAAAATGAACGCTTATTAAGCGTCATCAAGGCTAAACTGAAATAAAAATCAGACTTTCAGGTCCATTCCTGCAAAAGTTCGATAATTTCCTCTTTTTTCGGCAAAGCTTCCTGTCCGCCGAATTTTGTGCAGGCAAGCGCCCCTGCAGCCGAGGCGAATTTCACGGCCTTTCTGATTTCATCGCCGACCGCGCAGCTTGCCGCAAGCGCGCCGTCAAAAGCGTCGCCGCAGCAGGTATGGTCAACAAATTTCACCTCAAACGGCGGTATATGGGTTGCGCCTTCTCTGTCAACTACCAGAGCGCCCCGTCTGCCGAGCTTGATAACAACGCAGCTTATTCCTCTTGCGATAAGGTCTGAGCCTATTATTTTTGCGGTATGGATATTATGGTTGCCTGCAGCCGTCAGTTCCGCAGCTTCGACAAAATTAGGCACAAGTATATCTGCGGTATAATAATCCAGCGGCAGTTTGGCGCTTTGTTTTTCAAACTGTTCGCTTACAAGTGCAGGGTCGAGTATCACTTTTGTCTTGGCAAGCTTTGTCGCTCTTATCGCGCTGCTGACAAACTCGCTGGATAGTCCCCCATCTATCAGGCATATATTCGCAGAGGCCAGCAGCTTTTCAAATTTTTCTCCTTTTATATTGCTGCTTTGCAGCGCCCTGTTTGCCCCTTCGGAAATTACCGTTCGATTTGCTCCTGAACTGCTGACGAATGAAACGCTGACGCCCGTGCTTTTTGCCTCTGCCTCAAAGACAAATTCGCTGCTCACGCCGAAATCTCTCAGATTGTTTTTTATCATTTGTCCGAAGATGTCTTTGCCGACCTTGCCGACAAGGTAAACCTCGCAGCCGCACAATGCCGCCTGAATTGCCTGATTTGAGCCGGCCCCGGCAGGTGAGTATGAAAAGCTGCTGCCCGCCGCGACCTGCCCGGTCGCCGGAAAATCCACACAGCGTATAGCCATATCAACATATACGCTGCCGATGACTACTACTATAGGTTTGCCTGCCATCGGCACCTCAGAAAAAATCCCTTTTAAAGATATCTGCTTCGCAGCACTTAAAATACTACTCCGCAACACCTTTTGCAACCTTTTCCCACTACCACACTTCGCTATTTGTCCTGAAAAATCCATAAATTATTTGACTTTAAGAGCCACTTTAGTTACACTGATTGCACTTCAAAAGGGTGCTTTTCGATAATTCTGCTGTTATAAGTCTTTCTGTGGTTAGTGGTTATGGACAAAAAAGAAAATTGCGGCTTATTCGGTATTTTCGGCGACCCTGACGCAGCCGAAAAAACTTTCTTTGCCCTGCACAGTTTGCAGCATCGCGGCCAGGAATCGGCGGGGATTGCAACAAGCGACGGCCGGTCAATTTTATGCCATACAGGTATGGGCCACGCTGCCAGGGTCTTTCGCAGTGGAACAGGTGTTCTTGACAAGCTCAAAAACCCGGCTGCAATCGGCCACGTCCGCTATTCGACTTCCGGTTCAACCAGTTCGGCAAATGCTCAGCCGCACCTGAGCGAATACTCCAGAGGTCAGATTGCAATTGCTCACAACGGCAATTTAATCAACGCCTCGCTGCTCCGCGACGAA
>Ga0315294_10008148_pt1 | contig 11515 bp, 18 predicted proteins | sample YL17G13_40_MG_FD_203626 | JGI IMG/M metagenome (GOLD analysis project Ga0315294, IMG submission 203626) | Sediment microbial communities from Yellowstone Lake, YNP, Wyoming, USA - YL17G13_40 | ecosystem: Environmental > Aquatic > Freshwater > Lake > Sediment | place: USA: Wyoming | collected... | reverse complement strand
CCTGCATGATAGGGGCATTCATGTCTCCGCACCCACCGTCCATCCATACGTTCTTGGTTTCTTTATCGACCATGGTACCAAAGTACAGGGGTGCCGCGGAAGATCGTAGGATAGTCTGAGTGAGGTTGAGCTCTCCGTCTTTGTCTTCCCAGGACTTGAAAAAATGCGTACGGCCATCACATAAGTTTACAGAAGTCCCGATGAATTTGGTTTTACACTGCTTCATCTTTACGCCTTTGATATAGGCGTCCAAGAGGTTCTGTACTGGTTCTCGACTGTACTTTGACTGGAATATAGGGGCACGTACTCTTTTGGCAAAAATCTTTGGTAGATCTTTGTAGAATATGTCCTTGAATGTTTTAACGGGTAGGATACCAGTGCTGAGTATGCCGCCAGTGATTGCCCCTACAGAGGACCCTATTACCAGGTCGAACTCTTGTACTGGCTCAGCTTTTGTGGTGTCTGTTATTGCGTCGAGGACTGTTAGGGGCAACAGGCCTTTCGCACCGCCGCCGTCCAAAGCTAGCACTATTTTATGCATACCATCTCCTTTTATATACCGTTTATAATATTTGTAGGTTATTGCATAACCTGTTAATAATACCTTTATGATAGGTGCTTGAGCTAAAGGTATCGTACCAAAAAGGGAGAAACATGACTGTATTGTATAAAACCTGTTCAATGTGTAAAAACGAATTTCCTTTGACTGTTCAGTATTTTACACGAAGAAAAGATAACGTTAGCGGATGGACCTCTGCTTGTAAAGAATGCAGGAGAAAATGGTATCATGTGAAAAGAGGAAAAATTCCACCAGATAAAAAATATGAGCCTAAAAAAGCAAACGACGGGTACAAGTTTTGTGTTAAATGCGACAAAGAATTCCCTGCTACATCAGAGTTTTTTTCATCGGATAGAACAATGCACTCGGGGTTGCACTCCTACTGCAAAAAATGTCTTGTTATTTACGGTAGAAAGAAAAAACACGATAATTTAGAAAAAGGCGGGTGTTATGCTTGCGGTAAAGATAAACTAGAACACAGTGCTCATTTGTGTTTTAAATGTTGGGTAAAAGCTACAAGCCTGAGAAGGTTGAAAAAAACGTACACTAAAGATCTTATTGACATTATCGAAAAACAAAAATATATATGCCCCTATACTGGAGATGTGCTAGTGCCAGGACACAACATGTCTTTAGAGCACATTGAGGCAGCATCTGTTAACTCAGATAGAAAAAGGGATATCAATAACGTAACCTGGGTATCTTTCTGGGCGAATGCTGCGAGAGGCAATTTGTCACACAAAGATTTTTACGAGCACTGTAAAAAAGTGGTTGATACTTACGAAAAAAACAGAGGTTTTGTAGTATGTACTACTACCGGAGAGAAGCTTATATCGTAAAAAGCCCGGGACCAGTTTCCTGATCCCAGGCTTATCTTCTCACGGTACGAATATAACCAAACTATTCAGCTTTTATCCGGTTCCCCTCGAGGTACATCTCGTTGTTGACCATAACAGTCGTACATCCAAGGTGATCTGCCAGGGCATTTGCTACTTCTTTGAGACGAACATGATCGCTGAAACTTGGAGTCCCTTTGATCTCTTTACCTAGCTCAGCCTCGTTGTAGAACTTTATCACTTCAGAGCCAAAAGGTAGCATACCTCGGTATGTCTTAGCTTGCTCCGGGTGATAAATCAAATAGATTTTGAGCGGGAAAAGAACCGACCACCCAGGCTCAATGACAGAGAATTCTTCGAGCTCTGGTACCGTAGGATTCGCCTTGGTCGCAATCACGTATGCGCGATTGTCTGACGACATAAGGTCAAACCGTTTTTTGAAAACGGTCGTGTCTTGTGAGGCAAATCCGAGACTGGGGAGTTGATCAAACGGAGTACGGCTCTCCAGATGCTGTTTGCACTCAGATATGAACAGATCGTTTCGGGAACTTAGATCAATCCGAGGCTGGGCGAGATAGTCGATAATACGGTCGTGTTTACCGTGCTTCTCGAAAGCTTGGTGCAGGCGGGCCAAATCGAATACACCAGAACGACGCATAAAGCGCCTCCTTCTTTGTAGTGTGAGGTACAAAAGCACTGTCCTAAACGAGCTTGCTGCTCTGACGGACAGTACCCGTGAGAAGATTACTCTAATATACGCTGACTCAGTCTTAAAGTCAACCTGTCTCGAACTATTTTCCGTAGGCGAGCTTTTTGAACTCCTCGGAGAGATGGTACCAGTTCATATAGAGCCCCGCGTCGTTTTTGTCGAAAAATTTCCAGCTACTGACGTTTTTCAGATCTATTGCTAAACCCATTTTTCTAGCTGCCCACCAAGCTTTTTCCCACGCTAGCAAGTTACACACGATCTCTGACCCTGTCACACTCTCTACGGTGGCGACGACTTCGTTAACTTGCCGGGTCGTGGGTCCATTACTCTCTCCCACAGAACAGTTTTCGTGCACGATGTGTACAGGCACACCAAAAGGTATCTCATTGACCATGCCCATAGCTCGTTCGAGTTTGGCTACCTTTGCTTTGATTGCCTGTACCGCTCTGGCTCGTACGTCCTTTTCCACGCTACCTACTCACCCATTTGGGTAGATCGACAGAGGCAGGATTTTTGATATTCCCGACCACCCACCATTCTTTACCCTTTTTGTACTCCGCCATCAGGCTCTCATCTGACAGGCTGTACCTGTAGAATTTAGGATCGTCTGAGAAACTCTTCACCCAGGGTACCTTGAGGAGATCAGCGACTGTTTTGAATTTAGATACTTTGGGTTTTTCTCCCGTGTCTACAAAACCCGGAGTATACTTTGTAATCTGGTTCATTGCTGGTTTACTCTTTTCTAACGCCAGTCTGTTGAGGTTGAATACCGGCTCTTTTGTGTTGAATTTGCCGCATCCTACAAGGTTTGCTACATATTTTTTGTCATAGCATTCTTGGATGCCGGGCCACACACCAGTCCAGATATCCCCGTACCCGCCACGACACTCGCAGGATAGCTTTTGACCGCCACATTTGAGGCACCTGGCTACGTCACAGCCTACTGCGTGCTTTTGCCCTATTTTTACTCTACAGTCAGGGCATGGGCCTTGGTGGTCTTTTTTAGCTTGCTCGTAGAGACGGTCGAGCAGCTCTTTTGAAGGGTTTTCTACAGGGATCCAGGGCATAGGTCCTCCTTAAGACACCGTGAGAGCGTCGTCCGTGAAATTGATCCTGGGCAGCGTGACCGGGTTCTTCCGTTTGAACTCCGAGGCTGCGTGCCGCTTCATCACCGGGTGATCCTCAGGAGTGTGTGCGATAAGGATCTGGTCTACCGCCTCATAGGCTTCCCTGGTGTCTTTATACTTATCACTCCAGTTGGGCATGATCTGATCCAGGTCCGAATTGGTGATCCCGAGACCATCTGTAGGGACGGCTTCGACGCATGGTTTCAGAGCGCATATCTTTGCCGCGAGAGGAGGTGTTCTTCCATACGCCTTACTCACATCTCCCGAGGTCGTTCTCTCTTTTTCCCAGGCCGACACAAGATATTCGGACATCTTGTAGACCTCGGTTTTCCAGCACATCTGGATTGGAGCATAATCTCCTACGTCTCCGTGGAGTGTCCAAAAGCCGAGGAGGAGTTCGGTATAGTTGTCTGTAGAAATCACCAGACCCTTGTTCACTCCAGCAAGGTCATACAGCCGAATCATGCGTAGACGGGCTTTACGATTACCGCGAGCGATCGCCTGGGCATGCGCGTCAGCGATAGGGAGGATACCCTCGGTGCTGGCGAGATGCCGCTCCATGTCCTCAAAACAAGGACCCAGATCAACTTCTTTGAAATCTGTGCAGAATGCTTCTCCACACAGTCGGGCACGTTCAAGCTCATCAGCTTTGTTTGTAGTAATGGGGAGGCTCCTGCCGATCAGAGGTATCTTGAGTTCAGCGCACACGGGCTGTAAAAGAGCCGCGCATAGAGCACTGTCTATACCTCCCGACATACCGATGACGATAGCTTTGATATTGTTGTTGCTGAAATACCCTTTCGAGTTTGCCCGAATCTGTTCGATGGCTTTTCCGTAGTCCTGAATCATACGGTCTCCTGTGTTTTTATGTGATCTGCAGCTCTGTTGTACGCACATTTGAAATCCATGCAGTATCTCCGACATATCGGGTCATCTTTAGGGCTATGACTCTCTACCCAGCTTAACCGCGCTCCTTTTACGTCACCACTCAAAGGACCTATGGGTCTGCCACCCTCCCGGGCGTACATGAGACATGGATAGTGGTCCCTGCCTACGATTGATATGTCTGACCTGGATAGACTGCATTTGAAAGTATCTGTCTCTGTCATACCGCGCATACTCTTGCCCTGCCTGAATCGCCCTACTCGATAGTTGAGGATCGGGTACGCTGAGTAGTCCTCACTCTCCGGAAACACTGGCGTGACCTCATCTTTGGTACTCACCGATAGCTTGATATCGTTTACCCCGAGATCCAGGATGTACCTGATAATTTTCGATACCCTGCTCACATTGAGGCTGTCTACTACCAGCCCTACATTGACATAGTAACCCAGGTTAGACAGCTTGATTATGTTGCTGATCACTTTGTCGACGTGTTTGTAGCCGCGGCTGACGAGTACGTCGTAGTCATAATCATCCAGGGAGATAGAGAGCATGTCTACGTCCAGGGCTCTGTATAGGGACATGTCTGCCGAACCGTTAGTAGACAGCCCTATTTTCAGACCTCTACTTTTTATTCGTGCACAGAGCTCCCGGATATGCGCGTAGAGGGTCGGCTCGCCTCCGGTTATTTGGACGTGTTTCAGGCTGTAGGCGTATTTTTCTATGAAATCACACGTCTCCTGTAAATCGATCTCTGAGTTCAATCGATTGCAGTATTTGCATGAGAAATTGCAGGCCCCCGTGACTGCTACCTCACAATACCAAAACCCATCCCCGGTGTATCCGAGGCGTTCTTGGTTGATTTCACTGAATCCGGTAGTTTCTATCACGGGTTCACTTGTCCGTAAGCTGGTTGCGTTTATAAGGTAAGCATCGGATCTGTTTCATGCTGCGGGAATTTTTTCTTTAGTTTAGAGATACTTCTACATAATTTTTCTAAATGATCTCTCCGGGCTTTGTTCCAATCCAGAGTGGGGATCTCTTTTTTGTACTCTCTCTCGTCTTTTAAGCACTGTGTAATAAAAAGGCCTCTCACACTCTCGTTTTCTATTTTGTCTATTTTATCTATGAATTTTACATCGTTAGATAAAAGTCCCGCGACAAAGCCGTCTGTTACAGCGTGTAGTCCCCAACCGGTTTCTTCTATCTTTACTATGGTAGCTCCTTTGGCAGAAAGCCTGTCCCAGTAACCTTTGGGGTACCCGTGCTCAACAGCCTCTGTATCAGAAGAACATTCCCATGTTATCCGATATGTCGGGGGGTTTTGACTGCTTGATGGTTTAGAGTCTTTTTCTATTGCCTGTTTCAGAAATTTCAGATAAACCCTGTTGATGGCTCCTTGAAAGCTCATTCCACAATTACCAAGATTGTAGTTGTAAAGCTCTTCCACGCACACCTCCAAAAATGTTACTTGTCCATGAGTTGATTGTTGAATATCAGTCTCTTCCTCAGCTCAAACACATCCCCCGATAGGCTGACCTTCATCATATGAGGACTCTTCAGGCGCTTGAGGGTCCAGTGTAACATGTCCTCTTCTTGGCGCACCAGGGCCCTGACTTCGTTGATACTCGGTTTGAAACCCTCCTGGATCGCACCTTCTTTGTAGGCGACCCTGTGCCGGGGTATATACTCCAGGTCGGTCATATGCTGCAGTATGATACGACTCGACTCGTCGTCCGGGTGGTGAGCCGTTGTACACTGTCTTACGTTTTCGTTTCTACCGTGGATGAGACAACAAAATATCTCACCCGTGTCCTTATGGCGGAGCCATGTCGACCGGTTCGATCCCGGGATACTGGTCTTGATGGGGTTGTCGTGGGCGATCTTTATGACCGCTCGCTCTTTACCCCAGCTTTCCACAGTCGAGAGTTTAGCGACCCCGCCGATACTCGGTTGGTCCGCGCAGGTACCGGGCTGAGTCCCACAGGTCCATACGATTTTCTTGATAGTCTCGTTGGGATCGAGTCCGGCTTTGGCTGCATTGGTGAAAATCTGACCTCGGATGTCTTCGATGAGATACTCGTCGAGATCGTTGGTCTGATAAATGAGCACGTCGTTCAGCCCTGCGGCGTCCAAAGCGATCCTTTCCTCGATAGTTATATATGCCAGGTCTCCGGAGTCATTACGGATACCAGGAGTACCCCCTGCGGTCTTGATGCTATCCCAATGCTTCTTGAACGCTCTGATAGCATTTGGGAGTCCCGACTTGAGGGTGTCGATGGTATCCACCAGGAGCACTGGTCTTTTGGGGTTGATTTCGAGCCACTTATCGAATGCCTCGTACTCATCCCCGAAACTTTGCGGGAACTCATGCCCCATTGTGCCACGGATAGGGATGTGTATCCCTCGGCTGATCTCAGCATTGCTGGAGATGTTTATCCCAGCCAGGTGAGCATAGAGGGAGGTACGGAGAGGGTCCTGGGCTCTTCTCCTAGCGAACTCCATAGTCGACCCCTGTCCCGCTGATTGGACTACCCGGGCCCATTTGGTCATCGAGAGCGACGGGTAGTTCACACAGGCGAGTAGCATGCCCTCGGCGATGCGTACCTGTGCGAGACTGCCCTCTATGATGACGCACGGTTCGTTGGGGAAGAAAATCGACCCCTCGGGAGGGGCGTAGACGGTCACGCTCAGTCGATTGAGAGAGCACAGGTATTCGATGAATCCGTAGGAATACCCCAAATAGGTCAGGGCGTCTTTGACTGCCTTATCCTCGAAAGTGAAATCTTCGAGTGTTCTCAGGAACGCCGTGAGCCCTCCCAGGTGAGCGAACGATCCACCGAAAGGCGCTTTCCTGATGAAGTGAGTCTTCGCCGCTTTGAGCTCATGGCGGTTGAGGTGGAAATCAGTCTCCGCCATGCGCATGTAATAGTCATCCCACGGGCAGATCTCGAGCGGGAAAAGGTTTCGGATACCTTCCAGGAGGTCGTACGAGGGGGAGTAGAGCCGTTCCATTTGTAGTTACTCCTATGTTATTTGTATGTGGCCTGCACGTTAGTAATATACTAATTGGTAACGGGGTTATCAATTTTAATGTCCTGCGTTTCTGGCATCCCTTGCTGTGTTGTAAGATGTTCACCCCGCCTCTTTAGTGTCCTGCGAGCGCGTCTTTCTTAATTATCTACTAATATACTTACTTCTATTCAATCTATTCCATTCAAAAGGAGTATTCTCTATGCTGAACAAAATCTCTTCCATGCTCGATGCCGTCGCTGACTCTCTTGAGAAAAAAGGGCTCATCAAAGAGGCGTATGAGATTGATAAGATCGCTGATAGCATTGACAAACCTTTAAATCCTATTAATTTTGATTTGGGCCGCGCTCCTGAAGAAATTAAAAATAAAATTAATAGTTTTTGGGATTGGTACCTTTCTAAAACAACAAAAGCTGATGAACAAGAATGGGCTCTTGTAGTTAAGTATTGTTTATCTATACCAAAAGAAAAGTTTTTACTAATTACTTTTCCAGAAATAGAAAAAGGATATAAGAATATGTTACAGTCAGAAAACTATCGGAGGACTCATCAAGAGCCCTCAGCACCTTGGGATAGACCTGGATGGGAAGGGCGTTAATTATTTTTTCTGAAAATATGTCAAAGAGCCTTAATTTCTTCGCGCTCGCCTAAGTATTCTCAGAGCGGGGCGAATTTCTTACAACGTCCGAGCAATGGTGAAGTTTTGTACTCAAAATTTGCGGGTACTCCCCACCATTGCTTTGTTGTAAGATGTGGAAGGAGCCTACCAATATTTCCATATAAAATGAAAAATTATGTACGCTACGCCACCTAAAGCACAAGTCAAGAAAAAAGCTTTAATAACACAAAAGATGAATAGTAAGATATTTTTCATTTTATCTATAACCAAAAAAGGTGACTGGAATTTCTTACAACGTTCTCGGCAACTCGCCTGCTGTGCCGGGGCCACACTAATACGGGTTTCCACCGTACGCAGTCGGGCGGAGTAGCGCTACTTCCCCAACCGCTGCTTGCATAGTAGCCCCGGCATGGTAGGCTTGCCGTGTTGCACGATGTAAACCGCGCTACCACCAGTATGCCGGGGCCTCAGAACTTCTTGCCGCCGTGCATATACTCACGACCACGATTGAACTCAATTTTAGCAACAATGGCATCTGCCACTTTCCAGCCACGAGCCAGGGCAACATCCATGATGCGAATAACCACATCTGCCAGCTCTTCCTCTACCGCAGAGAATTGCGCAATGTGCTCCGATGGTGGGTTGCCATGGCGGAGCCCCTCAAGCGCCTCTGCCAGTTCGGAGACCATAAGCATGAGTAGCTCGCCATTGTTGCGGTCGCCCTTCCACCACCCTTTCGATACAGCAATGTCCTGCACGGCGGCGGCGACAAAACCCCATTCCTCCACAAATGTTTGACCCACGATAGCCTTCCTTTCTGCCCCGGCCTATAACCACCGGGCGCGGTTTATTTCGTGCAACGTTCTCAGGCACTCGCCTGTAGTTTGCCCGACCACAGACACGTCGCAACGACGCAGTTATAATCACCACCGTTGACATGTTGGAATACCGGCCTACCGCAATTCGGGCAAATTGCAGGCTGCCTGTGTTGTGCGATGTACTGTTCCACCTGTTCGGGGGTGCAACAGCAATCGCCCTGAGTATGACCACAACCAGCACATGGATAATCGGAACAATCGAGACGAGAATCATCGTTCATTTGCACCCCCTACAATAAAGAGGTATTTCGCACAACGTTCTCAGCAATGGCGAAGTTTGCCCGACCCACCGCAAAGGCCACACCGCCCGTTATAAGGATAACCTCCATCACGGGCAATTCCATCTCCTTTACACGTAGGGCAAATTTCCGTAGGCTCCGCGCCATTGCTGTGTTGTGGGATGTGCTGCGCTGACTCCTTAGTGTCCTGCGCGGCTTGCTCCACAAATGTTTCATGCTCATCAGCCCAAAACTCATCAGATGCCTGTAACATAGATAACCTTTCTTTAGCCGCGCCTATCTGTAAAGACTCAGCGCAGCATTTACCACAACGTTTCGGCTATGCTTGCTGTTTGTGCGGTAAAGCAGCACCACAAATCACGCAATGGAATCCAGTTGCTACGGGCTTACCCTGCCTAATTACATTACCACAAGCAGCACAAATTGCAAGCTGGCCGTGTTGGGCGGGCGTTTCGCCGAACTGTTGGCCCGCTCCGCTGTCTGCTGCGGTTTTGCGGTGCTGCAAATAGGCAACCAACTCCCGAACAAGACTTCGCCCCTTTGACTCGATGAAGTCGTGAACAAGATTATCGTGCTCGCGCAGATTACACAGCGGGCAAGTACGATTCTCGTAAACGATACTACACTTTCGACATATCTCCATAGCGAAACCGCCTATCATATGGTCGGGCGCGAATTGCACCCAACGTCCAACCAAGTGCGAAGTCGTGTACTCACGATTTAGCGATAGCGCCGTCACTTGGTTTGTTGGGCGATGCACCCAACTCTTTAGCGTTCTGAGCACGGCGGCGCTGATACTCATAACACCCGAACGGCTTCCCTATGATGGATGAAATAGGCCTGCACGTAGAACAAGGCCGATCAGACCACTGGTGCGGATCATCCTGAAGAAGCCGTAACGCCGCATCAAGCAAAACACCGACTGCCTGTTGAACCTCATTCATAGCCGTGCTCCTATCATATAAAAGTGTTTCGCCCAACGTTCGCTAAATGTGTGCTGTGCCAACCTATGAATCCTTTTCCATACGTTTTGTTGGCATGGCATACTTTGGCTGTTGTTGGATGTGTTGGGAACCTCCATAATGTAAGCGGCGTACAGCCTGACTGCTTACCAGGCAGTACCCATGGTGCAAAGCCACGTAGGGCCAGCCGGGTAGAAATACGCAGCCTATAATCATAAAAGTTCCCAACATTTCCGACAACGTTTACGCAACGGGCGACAGTTTGCGCCCACACCACGGACAAAATCTAAACTCGCTTGAATGAAATACCTTTTCGTGTTTATATAAAATCTCTAAACGGCACGAGGCGCAAATTTCGTCCCTTGCGTTGTTGGTGGATGTAAACTTTTCCACCTCAGCTTTCAGAGCGGCGTACTCCTTACGGGCACGATGTATCTCAGGCAACCGCTCCACCCACTCGTCTAAAGTCATTTCCCGTTGGCAATCACCGCTCATATAACCTCCAGAGAAAAGTTTATTTCCACCAACGTTTGCTCAACGTATGCCGCGCCTAAACGGTTGACCAAGCAAATGACCACAACGCATACACTGACCTTCGCCATCCCACCTATGCTCGCATTCGCGTGGCATACTTGAGCTGTTGTGCGATGCGGAAGGAGTGCCCACCTTAGTGTTACTGCGGTGCCGCTCGATAGTGCGACCAAGCCACATACCAAACAATACTGCACCGATTAGTTGACAAATTAACGCTACCACACGCACCGCCTTTCAAATTTAAAAAGCACGACTGAAGTTTTGCACAACGTGTGCCGCACTCGCACGAAGTACGGCCTATCAAAAAACATAATCCTTAATGTCCAGCCGTATTTTGTGCTGCGGCTGTTGTAGGCTGTTCGGCCACATCGCCACGGACGGCGATTTCTTTTTTATCATAATATTCGAACACTTCTTTTAATTGGCTTTCATCTTTAATTTCATGTGTCCACCAGTCTCCATCCGTGTCTGATATTTTTTCTTCCTTATCTTTCCACCTATAATCTATCACGTCAACATAAAAAGTCTTTGGATAAAACGGAAATTGTTTAATATATTGGTTACTACTTATATTGCCACTCCAACCGTGAAACCTTCCACCGATATTCCCGTCCCATATTATTGCTTCGATAAAGTAAGCCTTGCCATTTATTCCGTCCTTGAATACTCGACTATCTCTATTATTTTGAAACATTGTGCTTCCATTTATACCTGAAACATCATTCCATTCCGAATCTTCGCCTGTTAATGGAGCAACAGTCTGCTGCATCATTAACTTTTCAACCGCCATTGAAATTGCCTTTGCCGTGTATGGTGCAGAACCCCCGCTTTGTCCTGATTTTCCAAACGCCTCACATAATGCTATGATTTCGTTTTTAAACTCAACAATTATAGCATCTGGTGTTAAATTCTCCAGAATTTTCAATTCTCTTTCTGCGTGCGTTTTTGTGTTTGACATTAATTCCTCCTTTTTAATTTTTAGGCCACACGATGTGGCATTTCTTGTGGCCGAATTGCCTACAACGCCTACGCAACGTGCGCCTGTTGTAGTACTTCTCTCGCGCATCGCACAGCAATCGAGTCAGGGCACAGACTCCCATGATCCGCTGCCGCAACTATATCGCGAAGTACTACAAT
>Ga0315294_10008145_pt1 | contig 11516 bp, 10 predicted proteins | sample YL17G13_40_MG_FD_203626 | JGI IMG/M metagenome (GOLD analysis project Ga0315294, IMG submission 203626) | Sediment microbial communities from Yellowstone Lake, YNP, Wyoming, USA - YL17G13_40 | ecosystem: Environmental > Aquatic > Freshwater > Lake > Sediment | place: USA: Wyoming | collected... | reverse complement strand
TATTACGAGTTCGAGGATCAGCACCCCACCTATGCGAGGTACATAAAATGGTCAAAAATCACCTTCACCGCCGCCGTTATCGCCACCCTGCTGCTTTTCCTTGCCCTTGTACTTTGACTGCTGCCCAAGCCAAATCTCTCGTTGGGGCTTCCCAGATTACTACTGGACACACAAACCCATAGAGTTTATTTGGGACTTGATAAAAACACGGGGCTGACTACACTACGAAAAGACCGATGAAACCAATTCGCTTTCTGAAAGGAGTCCGGTATTGTATAAGACAGAAGCTTAACAAAGATTCTGTAGGATTTAATGTATACAAATCGTTATTGAAATTCGTTATGGAGATGCAGTGCAATGACAAATATAAGACAGAAAAATGCTGTTTCTTTGCCTGAGCTAATCGGCAATAGACTCGCCACTCCATTTTTTATACTGTTCTTTTGTCTATTCTGCATCTGCTCTATAAACTCTAAAGTAATAGCGATGGAGGCAACTCAATCCGATTGGGGAGCCCCTGAAATACAAGTATTCCAAAAGGAAGAAAAATGGATAATCAGCAGCCAGAAAAATCGAATTGAATTAAATGCCGCAGATTTGCAAATGGCAGCGTATGCTCCAGGCCAAACTTGGTCAATGATACCTTCTTTCGCTGGCGATCTTGTCGTTGAAAATGATGGCAAAAGACTTTCGCTTCGTCTTGCTGATGCCGCTAAGAAGGAAATCTCTCCATACCACACCAGCTTTAAGTCTGGGCTTAAGATTGAACTGGCCGACTTTGCTCAGCAAGATACAAAGATTGATCTGCAAATCAGTCTTTTCATCTGTCTGGAAGGGAAAAAAGAAGAACTTGTTTGTGAACTCATTGCAGCGGAAAAAGCAGTAACTATTCTGGAATGTTTTTGGCCTTGCGCTGTAGCTCATAGTTGCTTTGATTCTTCCGTGGTTCCCTTTATGCAGGGAATGCTGCTTCCTAAAGACTGGCCAAATAAGGTCTGGTTATATGACACACTGTGCTATGGACGAGGCTTATACATGCCTTGGTGGGGGCACCAAAAAGGAAAATCTGCGATGCTTGTTCTTATAGAAACACCGGAAGATGCCGGTTGCCGCTTTGAACATCCTCCTGGGGGTCCCACAAAGATGGAACTAAGGTGGATTCACTCCTTAGGAAAATTATCATACCCACGACGAGTGAGGCTCTGTTTTTTCGAGAACGGCAATTACGTGGATATGGCGAAGCGATACCGCCAGCATGTTCTGGAAACGGGCCACTTCATTTCCCTGAAGGAAAAAATCGCTCGAAACCCTCTTGTGGGCAAGCTAATCGGCTCTCCTGTTATTCACACCGGAATCCTGTCCCACATCCAGCCAGAATCAAGTTATTATCATAAGGATGACCCTTCAAAAAATCATCAACTTGTAACCTTCGACGAACGCGCACAGCAAATTCGTCAACTCTCTGAAAAAGGAATAAAACGTGCCTACGTGCATCTGGATGGATGGGGCTTCCGTGGTTATGACAATCTTCACCCAGATATACTGCCACCTTGTCCTGAAGCAGGTGGCTGGGATGGCATGAAGCGCATTGCTGAAACCTGCGACCAACTGGGTTATGTATTTGCTATCCACGACCAATATCGTGATTACTACCTTGATGCAAAGTCATATGACCCTCGCCATACCATACTCGACCGAAATGGAAATCGTCCACACGGAAACACCTGGTTTGGAGGCAATCAGTCCATCTTGTGCTCTCGACTGGCTCTCGGTCACGTCAAAAAAAATTACCTCTTCCTGCTTGACCATGGTGTGAAAGTAAAAGGGGCCTATCTTGACGTCTTCGCCGTAGTACCTCCGGATGAGTGTTACAATCCAGAACACCCTGCTACCCGTGCTGATTGTCTAAGGTACCGGGGGATGTGCCTCGATTTCATTCGTGCTTTGGGAGGCGTTGTCAGCTCGGAAGAACCAGCCGACTGGGCCATACCCCATATCGATCTTGTCCATCACGGGCCCTATGCTTTGGTGCCGGATCCAGGCCACGGTCCAGCAATGGGAATCCCTGTCCCTCTTTTCAACCTTGTTTACCACGACGCTCTACTAGTCCCATGGTCTTTGGGAAAAGGCAGTTGGGGAATTCCTGAGAACGACCTTGGATATCTGCATTGCCTGGCCAATGCTGGTATTCCATATCTATCGCTACATCCTACCGAACAGGAGCTAAAGCAGGTACGTACCATGTGCGCGCTGCATGAGAGAGTTGGGCTTTTAGAAATGACCAATCACCAGTTCCTCGACAAGTCTTATCGGAGACAGCGAACCACATTCGCTGATGGAACGACGGTTACCATCGACTTAGACAAAGACAGCTTCGAAGTCTCACCAAAATTGCTTGGAGTTGTCGATGAAGAAATCCGCAAATAACGGGTGCTCTCCAACGCTTCCTGTTGCTTTAGGAAGTATCGCAAAACTACACATCAGCGTATCTGCGATTATAAAACCTTTTAATTCTTCCCTTGAGGACATCTTCGATTTGGCTCAAGAGTTTAGTTGGCCAATCGCCCTTCAGAGAATCATTTGTGAGAAATACTCCCTCAATGCCAGCCTGACGGTAGGCCTCTAACTTGTGTTGCTTTCGCTCGTCATAACTCGTATCGCCGTTCACGTCAAAATACTCAATTATCATCCCATATTCCGGTAGGTAGAAATCAGGATACCATATTCGGACTCGGCCACCGTCAACTACAGCCAGCGGATGCTCATAATTATAGGCTATGCCACTGTTTTCAAGCATCCTCGCTATATGAACCTCTGCCTTACTTTTATAACCTCGTCCTTCATTCCCCACACCGTACCGGCCATGCTCTTCCATTCAAAGAAAAGGCCTTTGTCCTTTTTATATTTAACGGTTCTGCTTCCAGGCAGAAAACTGCCAGAAAGATAAGGCTCTGCCTACATCTATCTGCTCACACCTGCGGCACATCTGCCCAATGCTGTGGCCCCGGCCTCGTCTCTTACGAAACCATTAATCCAAGCCCACGCCCTACAATTTCATCTGCACTACCCAACCCAAAAATTCAACAGTCGAACAACCACAACACCCATAGCGATGTGTTGTTGTTACCGTCTCTTACCTGTATCAACGCCTCCTGCCTCCTTCAAATAACCCTTCGAAAAATCCCTACAACAGTCATATTTTCTGTTGTCTGTTCTAAGCCATTATTATGCAAACACTCTTTATATCTCTTCCCAACAATCTTATCTAAATTAACAATTCTCCTCTTTCAACCCCCTCTAACATTCATATTACACTTTCATGCTCCTATACTATTGGGCTGTAACATGATTCAGTGCCAGAATCGTAACTATTGCATAAAAAGGTAGTTATATCATTTTATGGGGTGTAACATGATTCGGGGCCGAAAATACGTCTTCTCAGGCCTAAAAACTGGTAGCTCAGTCTACACGCTAAAGCTGTGTGAACCACAAATCCCCTGTTAACCGAACCGGGCTTGCCAGACCGATGTGAGTATAGCCGGGTCAAATGTCAGTTGAATCCGGTTGGTGTAGGTTCGATTGATTTTCGTAGAGACCAACAAAATCAATCCCAAGCTCTGCTGGTATGCCAGATTTGAATAGAAGTGCACGTAGCTAAATGGCTCTTCTCTATATTGGACGCTGATTTTTCGGTAAGCTTGATAAACGTCTTTCACATAGCCCTCATGCTGGGAAAGAGCAGCCTTCAGGATTAAAAGGTTCTTATCGTTTAGGTCCTTAATCACATCAAACATAATATCCCGCCTGGCCTTTTCGAAATGGTCTTTCAGAGGTACCGTGGGTTCTAATGCCCAAAGATATAACGTCTTTATCGCAACCCTGACATCTGAGTTAGTGTTCTTGACGGTCATAGCAGCTATCTGACAGATGACCTGCCTGGGGAGGAATCTCAGGCCTGCCTTTGCTCTGTCTGTCAGAATGTCTTCGATTTCCAGGGCATCGTAGTTTCTGAAGTGAACTATCTCCGGCTGAAGGGTGCTTTTTATGCTTTCGTCCAGCAGGGTTAAAAACTTGGGGTTATTACTGAGCAGGATTGCCATATAGTTATTCGGTGAGCGGCTTATCAGATACAGGATATCCTTGTTCTTGTCCTTTTCGCTCATCAGGTCCACTTCATCGAGGATAAAGATGGTCTTGCCTTTCCTGGCATCTGTAAACCTCTGCCATAGTTCATCAAGACTACAGCCCCGAGGTCGCAGGCCAAGCAGAGACGCAAGAATCTTAAAACTTGTGTTATGCTGGCGGCAGTTTGCATAGGCAAAATCAAGTTGGCCTTTTTGGGACAAGACTTTCATAAGGTATTTGGCGAGGACGCTTTTACCGCAGCCCCGGGAGCCTAAAATCAAAACATTGTTGGCAATGCCGGTCTGCTGGTAACGAAGAAGGGAGTCGATGACGGGTTTTACTTCCTCACGCATCAGGGGTTTCTGCGGGATGTAGTTGAAATCAAATACCTCGAAATTGCTGATCTGACCTTTGCTTTTATCAAGATGCTTTTGTCTTTCTGACACATATTGCTCAATGTCCATTTGACGGATTAACCTCACTGAACGTATAAACCGTCGGGGGTTTATAAACTTATCGGCAATTTCTCAAAGCAGGGGCAGAAACGGCAGGTGCCGGTTGAGACGCTGTCCCAACATAGGAAACAACCAAGGCTAATAGATATTCGGTCGAACGAAAACAGTATGAGCTTATGGAAAATGAGGGCCAAACTACCGGAAATAGGCATCTTGTTTGCCTGACGTGCCTTAGCCACTGACACAGACCAACTTCAACTTTGCCAGAAGGTATCACGCCGCAGGAATCGCTTACCTCCCAGACTTCATCCTGTAAGCTGCCACTACAAATGTTAAAACACTCATCGCGAATATGGCACGCGTACGGATTAATCCGGACCGCTCGATTAAACTACCATGATGGTCGGCATAGATCGTCTAATTAGCTAACTTACGTTGAGATATTTCTCGATTCGCAGGCCATCTTTAAGCTTAAACCGGTTTCTGCTCTGGTCGCCCACTGTTCTATCAAACAAGTCCGCCTTAAGCCGCATCTGCCTCATTTGATTCTTTACAGTGTAGGGTGATTTATTCAAAGCCCTGGCTATATCAGTATAGGAAAGGGCCATTCCCTGATTTTGGAAAAATACTGCCATAATCCGTTTCTCCTGTTCGGAAAAGCAGTCTACATCAAGCTTCTGAGGGGATTGCAGATTGCCTTGTGTCACCGCTGTTGCTTGGCTGCTCGCCTGGTCTGGTCGATTGGCTTGACTGTTCCAAGTTAATCGCAGATTAGCCGGCTGCTGGTTAACTGCTTGCTCCAGCGTCGACAGTCTTTCAGAATGTTGTTCAATTATACCTTTATGCTCAGACAGTTCCTTAGAGTGCTGTTCCAATAGCTCGTTAGTCTCCTGTGTTTGCGCATGTAATACATCAATATCAACCCTTGCTTTTTCAAAAGCGTGCCTCAGCTTTGTGACAGAAGTCTTACTGTGTTTTCTCATTAAATGTGCTTTCCTCTTTTTCCTGAATAGATCAAAAAATCCCATCTTTATTTTCAGCAGGTGCAGAGCTTTTGATTGAGGTTGAGACTGTAAAGTTGCTGCTCGATCTTTGCCAGTTGGCTTTTGATATTTTGGCGTTTCTCCTCCGGAATTGTAAGTGAGGTATCATTAAGAATGCTGTGAATCTGCAGTGCGGTTGATAAGAAAAACGAATACTCATTTCTAAGGTCTGTCTCTACAGAGTCAGTAATTTTAAATCCGGGCGGCTCATAAGGTCTTGATTCTGTTTCCTGCAATTGCTGCCAGTCTAACAAGGCCTTTATCTGCCGAAGGCTTTCCCTCAAACTTCTTAATCCTGCCTCGAAATCTGGTTCTGCCATAGAAAAGTAAGGCTACCAGGGTATAAAAATCTTTCGGTTAATAATACATATCATCGCTGTTGTATAGGTCTTTCCAGTCTATGGTATCAGGGTCATAGTCATCGTCCTCGCTTTCGGATTCTTCATGCAGCTTATCCAGAATCCTGTTAACGACCCTGCGAATGGCCCTCGTATTCTCACAGATTTCTTCCATGGTTTGGATGGCCTTTTCATCTTTTGGCAAATCTTCTTGTGTCATTTTGGAATGATAACGGGAGAGGAGTATTTAAGGTTTTATGTGCTCGAATATACAACGTGCGGGAATATATTTTACAGAAACTCCATAAGACATCAAAACTCATAATAAATACGTCAGACTCTGGAATTCCGGACGGCTCTATGCAAAAAGGTAGCTACCGGATTATATAACCTATTTACTTTCATTTCGTATAATAATCATAAGCTAACGTATATCAGTTAGTTGTAATTCTCGACCATTTTTGGCTTGTCGAAAATTACAACCAAAACTAAAACTAATTCGGGATTATCTCGTAAAATGTAACCAATTTTTTAGGAGGCAGGCTTATGAGAACTAATGCAAAAAGAAAAACACGTTCCGACAAATTCCCACTAACGCTGCATTCCACAGGACAATACTGTAAAAAGATCAAAGGGAAAATGTATTACTTTGGCTCCGACAAAACAGCAGCGCTTCAAAGATACCTTGACCAGGCAACATACCTGCACGGATGTCAAAACAATCTACAACAGCCAAAACCAACAGGCGATAATATGACGCTAAAACAGCTTTGTGATATGTATCTTAGCTACCAGTATTCAAAACTTCAGGCAAATGACCTTACTCCAAGACACCACAATGACCAAATCGACAGTCTGAATAAATTACAGGCTTTTCTGGGCCAGAATAGAAAAATCAAGGGCATATCTACTCTGGACCTACAGAACTACAAAAGGAAGCTCCAGAGGCATTATGGCTCTGTCTGCAGATTAAACCTTCATATAAGTATCATGAAGGCTATGTTTCACTGGGCCAGGAAAAATGAGATTCTAAAAGATATTCCAAACATTGATGCTATCTCAAGAGGCAAGATAACTCATAAGGAAAAAGGCACTTTTAGTTCTGAGCAGATAAACAGGTTGCTATCCTGTGCTGATGTAAAGATGAGGGCCATGATATGGCTTGGGTTAAATTGCGGTTTCGGATGTACGGATTGTGCAGAGCTAAAATGGGCCGATTTGGATATTGCTAATGCCAGAGTTACATTGCCGAGGAAAAAGACGGGAATTTCAAGGGTTTTGCCATTATGGCCGGAGACTATTGAATCGCTTGAAAAGCTCCCTAAAACAGGCAAACTTGTCTTTTATACCTCCAGAGGTAATCCATATATACAGACTTACTTAAAGGCTGATGGTAATGGTAACGGCAAATATACAACCTTAAATATAATCACACCATTATTTACGAGGCTGATTAAGAGAGCAGGTCTTAATGTTCCCAAAGGGACAGGTTTTTATACTCTGCGCAGGACTGCTGCCACTATTGCCGCCAGGTCAGGTGACCCATTTGCTGTTCAGAGGCTTCTTGGCCATGCGGATTTACAGATGGCAACAAGATATGTACAGGATGTTTCCAAACAGACTGATAGAGTCATTGAGAATAGTCGAATGTATGTGATTCGAGGAGATGAGGTTGCATGACATAAGTTTGATTTTGCAGATTTGTTTGCCACATAATTCGAAAGCACATTAATATCGATCTGCAGGCAGTGAATGAGATATATGCCAACTACTTATGAAAATGTATAATAACACTTGTAATCGAATTAAGCTTGCCTTCGACCCCTGCATCCTGACAACGACCGGTCGTTGAGATTTGATTGTTTGCATAGTTCCTGAACACAATCATACAATTTCATCTGCAAGCTCCGGGCTAATTTGGAATTTTCATCCAGTTTTCCGCAAGTTTGGCGAAGTCAAGGAAGTTGACAATCCCGTCACCGGTAATATCTTCTGGAATACTGCCTGCCGGGCCGACCCAGAGCCATTGCTCGGTAAGTCTCGCTAAATCTAAATCGTCAAGACTTATTTTTTCATCAGCCGCTAGGTCACCGGTTATGTTCTCTAACCCGGTAGAACTTACACCGTTAATTGTCAACTCCAAAGGCATACCGGTATCTGCCCTCTGACATTTTACCTTCCAGACTATTTTCTCCGGCTCAATCGGCTGTGAACGGTCAACCTGAAACGTGCAGGTATCTATACTTGTAATCGACAGGCGTGTCCCGAATTCGATATCGCCGAATGTAACATTCGGCTCTATTATGCCCATATTATCAGGCACCTGCGTCATCTCGAGTTCTACGTTCGTTACCGCAAATGGCCAGAGATTCGTAAAGGTCACGTTACAATCGTAGGCAAACTCTGTTCTCGCGACTCGTGTTTTACTGACAATGCCCAATCGTATTGGATTGAACTCATCCGCTCCCATATCAACTCTTGCGAATATCACTCTGGCCTCACCATCCATATCTGTTTCATTAGGTTCAGCGATAAAATTCGGGTCTCCCGCATTTATACACGGCGATTCAGGTAGCAAATGATAACTGCGATTCGCTGAATCAACAAAGCGTGGGTTAATATTGATATTACCTTTGCCAGTCCAGCCACCCTGAACGTCGCTGTAGGTTATCACCGGTGTGCTATCGACCAAATATATTTCCGAGGGTACGTCTGCCCAGAGAATGCAGTTGGTCACTGTCGAGCTGCTATAATGGTAGTTATACATCCCGCCGCCGTACATCGCCGAGTTTTCGCTGAATGTGCAGGATTCCACCTTCGGGCTGCTGTAGAAGTAGTTGTACATCCCGCCACCCCGCGTGGCCGAGTTTTCGCTGAATGTGCAGGCCTCCACCTTCGGGCTGCTGTAGAAGTTGTTGAACATCCCGCCACCCCACGTGGACGAGTTTTCGCTGAATGTGCAGGCCTCCACCGTCGGGCTGCTGTAGTAGTAGTTGTACATCCCGCCGCCGTCCATGTCAGCCGAGTTGGCGCTGAATGTGCAGTTGGTCAGAATCGGGCTGCTGTACCAGTAGTTGTACATCCCGCCTCCGTCCATGTCAGCCGAGTTTACGCTGAATGTGCAGTTGGCAATGGTCGGGCTACTTTCACGGTTGTACATCCCGCCGCCGATGGCCGAGTTGTTGGTGAAGATACAGTCCTCTACTTTCGGTCTGCTGTACCAGTTGTACATCCCGCCGCCCTCCAGGGCCGAGTTTGCGCTGAATGTGCAGTTGTTCAGAATCGGGCTGCTGTACCAGTTGTTGTGCATCCCGCCGCCGTCCACGTCAGCCGAGTTTGCTTTGAATGTGCAATTGCTTACCATCGGACTGCTGTAGTAGTTGGCCATCCCGCCGCCACATCCCCCCCATATGGCCGAGTTGGCGCTAAATGTGCAATTGCTAACCGTCGGGCTGCTGTTGTTGTTGTACATCCCGCCGCCGGAGTCGGCCGTGTTGCCGCCGGTTATTGTGAAGCCGTCAAGGATCGCGGTTTCGTTGATTGCGCTACCGGTTACTACGTGGTAGCTATTTTCTTCGTTGTTAACGAAGTTCGGCTCATCATTACCATCAAGGTCGCCACTAAGGATTGCATTGTATAAGTCTAAAATTCTTGCATCTTGATTTGGCTCGCTGAATCCTGCATAGCCACCTTTTATAGTTACGCCATTTATGATCTGGAATGTTGCTTCTTGGCTGCCTGGTGTTTGGTGTGCGCCCTAGTCAGGTTTATAAATACCCTGGGCAACTCGAATCTCAACCGGCTTAGCCGAAGAACTTGCATCAGCCAGTGCATCCTGAAGATACTTGTAAGAATTTGCCCAGCTTGAACCGTTATTTAGACCCGTGGCATCCGCATCAACATAAATAATTTTTCCTCCAAAGGTCGTACCCGCCATCGCTGATAGAAGAATTGCTATTACCAGCCAGAGTTTAAAGTTCAATCTTGTCGTCATTTTCGCTCCCTCTGCTTCATTCTTGGGAGAATGAGTCCGCCTAAGGTCAGTATTAGCAAAGTTGCCGGTTCGGGGATAGTATAGCCGGAATCGAGCGTCTCAAACGTTACTGGGTCGATTATCTCATAGAACTGCGGACCCGGCTTAACAGCGTCGCCCAGCCAATCGAAACTTACGGCAAAACCGGTAACAATCTGGCCGATACCGATTCCCAGCCCCAAAGCCTTTGCATCATAAGCGCCATCATCCTGTAACACCGGCTCCGGCTGAATTACAATCTCGTTCCAGTTGCTGGCCGGCGGGTCTGGGGTTTGTATAGCAAGGTTTTTGTAAAGCCCAAAATCAAACCAAATGGTAAATTCTTCGATTGGCGCAGTCAAGCTGATATTAGTTACATCATAACTGTATTGCCAGCGTCCTGAACCGAGGTCGCTGGTCTGGTAGCGGATTTCCGTCTTCGGCACGCCAAAACCGATTGCCGTAAGGAAAAATACGAATCCTATCCCCGCAAAGATTTGCTTTTTCATCACATCCTCCTCTTAATCTTTGTTACATTCTTCACCCTCTGGAATACCAGACAGACTTCTCTGTCTGCGCATTCCTCAATCGCTTTGCATCCTGCTTACGTTTGGGAAACCTCCGTTTCTCCGTAATAATGGCCTTCACCGGCATTAGTAATTTTAGACTATCGGAGTGCTATTATGCAAGAAAAATCTGGCTGTTTGCCTATTTTTTACGGACACTTTACGCTATTTTTATGCTCAAAGTCCCATCTGTGAAGCAGTGTATTTATTCGGCATCCTCCAACCAGTGTGAGGAGAAAATTACAAAATCCTCAAAATCCACTTTGCAGTCGCCGAAGTATGTTGTGGCGGGCGGTTAATAGTCACGCACAATTATGCCGTCTTTACCGACGAAATATCGGTCAGAGTCCTTAATTTTTAAGTTATAAACCTTGCCGACAAGGGGCATTGCTCTCTTTATAACGCTCTTGATGGCAATTGGGCCATTCAGCGATTGCAGATTCAAGCCAGGGGTCAATTCCTGTACCGAACCCCAACTATTGGAATCGAGAAGGAAGTAATGATTATCTGCAACGCTGATGCAGTTGCCGCTTTCGAATACTATGTCATAACACTCAAATGTTCCTATATGCTCCTGAACAGATTCGACTTCGCACAAAGATTGCACTTTTCCGATGGTCCCAGCAGCAGTTACTTTCTGGCCTGGCATAACTTCTGAGATTTTCACAGGTGTGCCATCAAGCCAAACGAGGGTATCGCCTGGGAAACAGAGTGTTTTGCCGCCTGTTTTGAAGCTCCATACAGTGCCGATGGTTTTGCCATCGGTATTAACCTCGTCAATGCGCCAATAGTATGTTCTAGCCTGTAGTAAAGTGCCGGGGGTAAAAGTAGTCTCCGTTTGATTTCTCTGGAAGGTGCCTGGACTCTGGGTGCCAAAATATACATCGTGGGAGGTTGCTCCCACACCAGGTGTCCAACTCAGAACAACGTTTATGTTGACATTTGATGCACCATTAGCCGGATTTGGGTTGCTCGCT
>Ga0315294_10008144_pt1 | contig 11516 bp, 6 predicted proteins | sample YL17G13_40_MG_FD_203626 | JGI IMG/M metagenome (GOLD analysis project Ga0315294, IMG submission 203626) | Sediment microbial communities from Yellowstone Lake, YNP, Wyoming, USA - YL17G13_40 | ecosystem: Environmental > Aquatic > Freshwater > Lake > Sediment | place: USA: Wyoming | collected... | reverse complement strand
CTTAATCATTTTTGAATATTTGCCATAAAATACCAATAAAATGGACATAAATAGCGATAACGATAGTGCCCTGAGATTGATTAAACAAGAAATTATGATTGCTATAAAGAATAGAATAATTGAAAAAATCAGTACATTATTAAGCTTAATCTCACCTGAAACTAAAGCTTTTTTCGGCCTATTTATTTTGTCAACTTTTACATCAAAATAATCATTAATCGCATGTCCTCCAGCAGATATAAAGAATAAGGATATAGAAGCCATTAGAACCCTATAATCGATAAAAGCATCTATAGTTTTCAATGCAACATAGCAAGAAAAAAGACCTGCAAAGAAAAACATAAAACAGTTTACAGGTCTTATAACTTCGATATATTCTTTCATTTTAACTCTATACATAAATACCATGCTTAATAAACTTATTATTCCAAAAAATCTAAATCTATATAAGAGGCATAAAAATGGATTATCAGAATATAGTAGAGATTCTTGATGAAAAAAGAAAATTGATAGATCAGGAAATATTCAAGAATTTACCAAAAAAGGAACCAAAAGACTTATATGATCTTATAAATGATTATCCTGCGAGGGGTGGTAAGAGAATAAGGCCTATTTTATGCCTTTTATCTTGCGAAGCATTCGGTGGGGATTTCAAAAAAGCTTTAATAACAGCCGCTGCAATCGAAATACTTCATGAATTCGGGTTAGTTCATGATGATATTGAGGATGGATCTGACTATAGAAGGGGTAAACCTACATTACATCACATGTATGGAGTTCCTTTAGCAATAAATGCAGGAGATGCCCTTCACCTCAAGAGTTGGGAAGTTATACTTAAAAACAGAAACGTTATCGGAGATAAAAAAACTCTTGAACTTCTTAAAGAATTCATAATGGCTGGTTGGGAACTAGTTGAAGGACAAACTCTAGAATTAAGCTGGATAAAACATAAAAAATGGAATATAACAGAGGAAGATTACTTTAAAATGTGCTCTAAAAAAACTTCTTGGTACACTTGTATAACCCCCTTTAGGATGGGTGCTATAATCGCTGACGCTAAGCCGGAATGTTTGCAATCTCTAATAGATTTTGGTTATAACCTTGGAATCGCTTTCCAAATTCAAGATGATGTATTGAATCTTTTGGGTGAATATAAAAAATATGGAAAGGAGATAGGTGGCGATATTTATGAAGGAAAGAGGACTTTAATGCTCATTCATTTACTAAAGGCATGCAAACCTAAGGAAAAATCCAAAATAATTAATATAATGAACAAAGAAAGACTTGAAAAAACTGTTGAAGAAGTGAAATATATCATCAATTCTATGAAAAAATATGGAAGTATCCAATATGCTAGAGAAAAAGCAAACCAGTTATTTAAAATAGCAGAAAAAATCTATAAAGAAAATATAGAAAATTACCTACTAGAAGAACCTAAACAAATATTGGAAGCAGTAATTAAATTCATGATAGATAGGCCTTTCTAGATTATTCAACTGTTCAAAGAATTGAGACTTGAACCTGTAGTGAAGGGCCCAGCTCGGGATAAGGGTAATTTGGTTCATTTTATTAGGCTTATTAGGTTTTTCTAATAGTTCCTATTAGGTTTTCATAATAAGTTTATCAGTTAGTTAAAAGATAGGTTTTTGTTCTCAAATTTTGCTAGGAAAAAGTGATTAATTGAGATTTATTCTTGATTTTTGAAATTAATATTTTAAACATTCAACTTAAATGAGATTACCATTCTGGTATCCATTTACTAGAACCCACAAGATTAGGTGCTATATAATTCGTACCGAATTGGTTCCTTAGTAGTGTAGCATCTAGTGTATTTACAATTCCATCAGAATTTATGTCAGCCCTCCAATTCATATTGGTAGGGTCTACTGAATCACCAGGTTTACCCCAGCTTTTGCCATATTGATTAGAAAAAATTATAGCATCTAAAACATCAACCTTACCATCTTCATTGAAGTCCAATAGGAAGGTTTTGTATTGAAAAGAAGCACTGACATCAACATGATCTGTTTGGGTAAAGCTAAGCAATAATATTCCACAATCAGGATAATATACTCCACAATCACGATAATGAGAACATGCATAATCAATAAAACCATAACTAGGGTTGAATACGTAAGCTACATAGGAATTATTGTAAGTAAGTGTTGAAGTCAATTCTGTCACTTGAGTCGGATAATTTGGAGTTAATTTATAATTTCCTGTAAAAAGTACTTTAGATGTTACTGTATAACTAGTCAAAAGAATAACATCCCAACGAGATATAACCATATACTTATGTGGACCTGAGTCTGTTCCAAAAAAATTATATGAACTCCAACCTACTTTTTTTCCTCGTGTGTATAAATTATTTGAAGGAAAATCATAACATTCATAACCAGGAGAACATCCAAAGAAAACCGGGGGACACCTTCCACCCTCAAAGGAAGATTTAACATTTGATATAGACGATAAGAAAAACAATAATATCAATGATATAAGCAAAGGAATTTTTTTCATCAATTTCTACCTAATAGTTATTTATAATAAATATTTAGGTAATATAATTAATAAAAATTGTTATTATCAATTCATTTAAAAAAGTTTTTTAAATTTTCTTTAGCCTTTTCTAAGTGAGATGCCGCTAAATCAGATGAATTCCTTTTTAAATAATATTCAGTTGATAATAATTCAACCTCAGATCCTGAGACATCATAACCTCTTTTTTTTAGATTTTGCGCAATATTTTTTAGATACGTCAATTCCTTTTTGATATTTTCAATCGGGATAGAAGGAATTTTTTCCTGAATCGGAGCAGTTAATTTAGGTTTATTTAAATTTGTTTTAATTTCTTTTAAATAAAGATAATAACCACTTATTATCCCTAATAACAATGCATAAATTATTATAATATATTTTATTAATTCTGTTTTTTTGGCACATTGCAAATCCGAACATACATTATTACAACAATAAAGTGAACAACATTCTGAATCTGATGTACAGATACTTCCAGTTGATATGCATGATTTTATTGTTGAAATCGTCATGTTTGTTAAAACTGTAGTTGTAGTAGTGTTAGTTTTAACCGTTGTCGTTGCATTATAAATAATCGTGGTAGTTGTTTTTTTATCTCCACCACCTCCACCTCCCTGATTAATAGTCGTCGTTTCTATTGTGGTTGTAGCAACAGTAGTACTGACATATACAATAGCATAATGCATTTGAGAGGTTGGATCATGTGTTGCATTACCAGGAAAATAACCAGTTATATTATAATAAGTATTGTTTTGTGTGGAATTCAACTGTACTATCTGAATGAAAGGAGAACTTCCATAGAGGATAGTCCATCCGGTAATGTTTGTACTGATGTATACAATACCAGAAGCATTAACCCAGACAGTAAAATTGGCATATGTATTATTTAGGTAGTAGAAATCACCTTCAGTTTCATTAAGATATAATCGTGTATCGGTATTCCTAGGAATAGTCGTAGTAGTAGTTGAAGTCGTGGTACTGGATGTTGATGTAGATGTGGTGGAAGTAGTTGAAGTTGTAGAAATTGATGTTGTAGACGTCGAGATTGTAGAAGTTGTGGATGTAGAAGTACTTACAATCCTGAATGTCCTCCACTCTAATGTCTTATTATCAGTCGAGTTTACGGATATGTTCCACCATACTGCATTCCATGCAGAAGATAAGGATATGTTGTATTGCTTTCCAATCCCTTTTTGCATTAAGAAATCAGGATTCTTGGAAGAGACATTCTTGTAAATGTATGTAGTCTTAGATAAGTCATCACACCAGCCTGTGATGTTTATTGCCTGAGGTTGAGTGAATGTTGTACCATTGATTTGAAGATAGTTCTTTGGTATAGTGGTTGAAGTAGAAGTTGTGGATGTTGTGGTAGTAGACCCACCACTAATATTGTAGATTAATGAGTTGATTGATTTATAATTACTATTGTTAAGATTCGTCACTGTAACATTTATTGTATAATTTCCTGATGAAGCTAAAGCAGATGAAGTCAGAGTAAGGTTTGTTGAATTGGATGCCGCAGCATCTAGATTAAAAATGTTTGAGAAAAACGAATAATCCCAGCCTGTTGGCAATCCTTTAACTGATAAATTATATGTAGAATTTCCACAGATTCCAGGAACATCGGCATCATATACTTCTACAGTATAATTTAGGGCTGAACCAACATTTCCTGATTGATATGCAGGAGATAATGTTAATTGCGGTGATATACCACAAGTCACTAAAGAAAAGGTAGCAAAATTATATTCATAATTAGTGGCAGATGCATTGCATCTAACAGCATCCCAACCAGGATAAGTAGAATTGTATGAATATTCATATACATTGTTCGTAGTATTGTAAATACCAGTATAGTTAATGGTATAAGTGCTGTTAATAATAACTTGAAATTCAACATTTGCTCCTAGTATCTCTGAATTGCTAGTAGCATTCCTATAATCACACCAAAGAGTTGTATTTTGATAACGTTCAACAGTATATGGGTCAGCACCTGCAGTTATTGTTGTTTTATTTTCCAGTGAAATTATCGTTATATTTGTCGAGCTTTTATTTGTGTATGAATTATTAGTTGCTGTTATATTTACAGTATAATTTCCTAAAGTAGCTGAAACACTAGAGTTTATTGTCAAAATGGTAGAAGAATCATTCAATTGTGGATATATCAAGATTGAATTTTTATTCAGAGAGCATGACCATGTTGATGGACATTGGTATGCCAAGCTAAAAATTGACGAATCACAATAATTATTATCGTTGTTTATCACATTCACAGTGTTATAAAAAAGAGAGCCAGCTGAACCGTTTTGTAATGACGGGGATAAAGTTACATTGGGATTTGATTTGATACAGCTTCCAGTAGGATTATTACTAAAAAAACCATTTCTAATGCCATGAGATATTTCAGTTCCTTGGGAATCACCTAATAATGTCCCGTACAAGTTTAAATTACTCTCTCCGGTTCCAATAACAGAAAAATTAATAGCTTCTAATTTAGCATTTTCATTTAAAGAACCATCTAAAACACACTCAATCCAGACAATACCTAAAGAGTTGTTTATTTGATATTTGTAACAATTCCATATAGGATTTATACTCTTAACTCCTGTAACATTTAAAACTGTTTTATTAAAGCTAAGCTTGAATTGATAGCTAGCCAAATCAATAACGTCTGAAACATTGACATTAACCGTGAATTTACTGCCTGGTGTTAAGCTTGTGTTTATTATCCTAGTTGGATCGACTAAAAGAGTAGTAGCAGTAACAGTATGTAGACTAATTAGTAAGATAAAAAAAATCAAAACCCCCCTCATAGTTAATATTTATTTCAAGAATTCTTCAATCTTTGGAATGCGTATGAGTTGGAAATCTTATCATCATAATCTATAAAATAAGAAATTTTTATAACTGATAGAAGAAAGTATACGTGGATGTTTAATTTATAAATTCATATTTTTTAAAGTAATTAATATGAAAAAAATTATATTACTTCTCTTCTTTATGATTTTATTGTTATCTTTCAGTGCAGTACGAGTTAAAGGAGCTCTAAGGATAAGAAATATTTACCAAGTTTCTACTACTTCAACTAAGATGTACATTGACCCACCTAGTATAATTAATCCTGGTATAGTAGCAGGTGATGATAATAGAATTGCCTTTAATGTTAGAATAGATAATGTTACTGATTTAGCAGGTTATGAGTTCAAGTTATACTGGAACCCTAATATTTTAACCTTCGATAGTGCTGACGTATACGCAGGAAGCGTATGGCCAGCTTCTTTTTCATGGAAAAATGAACATAACGATACAGGAGGTTATTATTACTTATCTTACACAAAAATGAATACAGTCGATAGTTTTACTGGAAATACATACTTAGCTTTAATATATTTAAGGGTAATTAATGAGGGAACTTCTTCATTAGATTTACGTGAAACAAAACTTGGTAATTCAAATGCATTACCGATCAATCATGAAGTAGGAGGTGGAATTGTTTTGATAAAACCACTACCTACCGGCGGCGGCGGTGGAAGGATGCCACTTATGATGGGAACAACAGAAGTATTAAACAGCCCATTTGTTATAGTTGCAACAATAGTCGTCATACTGATAATTCTTGTAACAATATTCAGTAGTTTAAAGATGATAGGTAAGAAGAGAAAAATTAGATAGATTTTATATAAAATAGAACAAATTTTTCTATTTAAAATAGGGCCCAGCTCGGGATTTGAACCCGACCCGCAGGCTCCACAGACCTGTACGCTACCAGGCTACGCTAGCCGGGCCATCGATTAAACTTTCCTTCTGTAGTAATTTATATTTCACGGTTTTAAATTATGAGTTCTTTTTATCAACCAATCTTGCATTTTTTATTCGAAAAACTCCAGAATTTTCGTTGTAAGAAATGTCATAATCTAGAATTTCTATCTTTTTCTTGAAAAACGGTGCATCTAAAACTGTTGTTTCTATTTCTCCGCCTTCTCCAGCAGGGTTTAAATCATATTTTTCCATTAATTGTTTCAATTTTTTGATCATTTCACTATCGATCATTTTTCCTAGAAAACTTTTATCTAAAGGATAAGCAAAAACCCCAGAAATAACAACTTTGAAATTATTTTCTACGAGTTCATTCAATATTTCAATTTGATCTTTCTGCCACAATGGGTTAAAACATTGCAAATCAAGTTCTTTACAGATTTTTTCAATCCTGCTTTCTTGATAAACAGATTTTATTGCACCTGTAGTTACACCTTCAATCCCAAATCTTTCTTTTGCTAAATTAAGAACTTCTTTTAAATCCTCCAATTCTTTTTCTTTCTCTCCCTCTGTTATTTTTTGAATAAGCGGCAACTCAATGGCTTCAGCTTGTATTTTAGTCAATTCTATATTCGGTGTATGAAACATGTAACTTTCTTTATTTTTAGAGATCAAACTAATCAAGCAAACAACTTTATGGAGTTTCATTGCTTTATACAAAGCTAAGCATGAATCCTTTCCACCAGAGAATAAAACACCAATTCTCATAATTTTACCTCACATGCAGGGGGTGAGATTCGAACTCACGAACCGACTAACGGATAGGAGCCTCAGTCCTACGCCTTTGACCTGGCTTGGCAACCCCTGCCCGATAATAATCTTTATTCTTAATTTATTTAACATTTTTAAAAACAAGACTATTTCAACAGTAGCTTTCTTAATGCACCCGGTTTAAGCACTAAAGCCATGAGAATAACAGCAAGAACAGGAGAAAGAAAATATATTGCTAGAAACAACATTGAACAACTTGCAGAGAAAGGCACATTTACAAAGATATTTTTTATATTCGGAAATAAAGTTGTATAAAACCAGTAAAATGTGTAATCAGGGCTAGTTCCTGCTAATGATTCCATATTAGTTATTAACATAGTTCCATTCGGTGCGATGATGTAAGGCGGCTCCCACATATCTATCACAAAACTGACGAATAACCATGAGGTAAGGCCTCCTTTAATTACCCCCTTAAAATCTACTTTATGTTTTAATGTATAACTCAGTGGCGTACCAAGAACCACAAAAGTGAATATCATAACTCCAAAATTGTATATGGCATATTGGATTGGCGGTATTAAATTTAAAAAGAAATCTGAATACATCAACCTTGGTGCTATAAATAGCATCCATATGAATGCAAATAATGAAAGACTGATTATAGCGATCCATTCATCTTTGGTTATTTTAAAATCTGGGACTTTTATTTCTTCCAATTTTTTCTTACTCTTAGGCATTTAATCTAATTCTCCAAATATGCCTTAGTGCTAAAAATTCTATAACTTGATTATTTTTATAGGTTTCATAAAAGTTAAATCTAACTCATGTCAGTTCCTGTTAATGAATTTTATAAGATTAGCTTTTATCGATTACCGAAAATAAGTTTGAAAAATTGTCTTATTGCATTAAATAAATCTACTAGCGTAGGTTTTCCTCCTCCACCACCCCCACCTCCTGATATAGTTGTAGTGGTCGATGTAGTTTCACACCTTCCACTCACACAGCCATAATTATTACCTATAGTTTGACAATCAACAGATTCGAGAGAACAAACGTTATTATTGCAGCTATATTCTTCTAAATTATTGTCCAGACACACATCTTTATGAGTGCCATATACATCTATACAATAACTGGAAATTGTGTGACTATCACTAGAGCTAGCGTCATAATCAATACAAGTTTGCGATGTACAGTCTAAACTCAAGTCATAAGTTCCAGAACCCTGTTTTTTCTCAATTTTAATGTAATATTTCCCCTGGGATAAATATTTTTCGCATGCTTCAACTTCATCGGTACCTTTCCTTGTTTCACAAATATTATCTGAACTTTTACACTCTTTATCTAGGATTTCTATTAAGTCATAGTCTGCAGAATGTGGTGTCATAGTTATTTTTGCAGTCATATCGTTGTCTAAATCAAAATAGATGAATTGATAGTTAGTCATAGACAACCCATACAATGTTTGACCGCATGAGATTTCACATTGACCTATAGGGGGACAGGTATCGCAAGGAATTGTGGTTGTTGTAGAAGTTGATGTAGTAGTAGAAGAAGATGATGTAGTACTAGTTGAAGTTGTAGATGTCGAAGTAGAAGTAGTCGTGGTTGTTGGCGTTTGAATATTAATAGTTATATCTCTTGATGCCTGTGCATCTATGCCTGAATCTCCTGGACTACAGTAACCCTGGAATTTTCTAGCAGTACCTTCTTGATGTGATCCAGTACCAAATACCCAAAGTTTGCAATTTTGACATTTTATAGACGAGCATGACAAACTAAATAAGATAGGACAGGTCATTGTGTATTTAGTGTGAGCAACATCATTTGCCCATGTCGAGCATATCCCAAGTTGAGTATATGTACCTGGTGGGTTTTCTACGAAAAAAGACCAGTAATTATCTTTACCAAACCAATCTCCGACTGTGTCGCTAACGGCGTGTTTACCTGTCCATAGTATGTTCACATTTAAAGTGTTGGCATTAAATGGGTCACAGTTGAATTGCTCTGGGGCAGAAAAGCCATCTATAGATTCAATCGTTTTAACTATAGCATCACAATTATGGCCTATTGCTATGTTCCCACCGCAACCAAGTGATATGTATCCATCTGGAATTGAGGTTGTAGTAGAAGATGATGTAGTAGTTGTCGATGTTGAAGATGTAGTGCTAGTACTCGTAGTAGAAGAAGTTGTTGTGGTACTAGTACCTTCATTAGGTTTACATCCATTCAAAGTTATTTTTCTTGATAACTTTGTATTTGTTTCATTTGGATAACAATAGCCCGGACCAGAACCCATTTCTGTTACCCAGAAAGTATGTTCACCATTCGTAACTTTGTCAGCATCAGGCATTTTTATATTATAGGACATTAAAAAATGACTTTTTTCAGTATCCCATCCAAGTGATGTGCATAAATCCGTATATATACAAGATGGGCAATCATGACTGGAAATTGGATTAAAGGGATAATCAGAGATGAAGAACCCCCACCAGATAGAAAAATGATTATGGGCACCTATCCATTCTATAGTCACTGGTATAGTTTCACCACAGTTAGCATAATCTGGTACAGTAAAACTATCTATTGAATCTATATGATCCCAATATATACATTGCCTTTTTGGTGGTAAAGATCCTACATATTTAGTGCAATCAATTGTCGTTATGGATATAGTATTCTGGGTTGTCGTACTAGATGTCGTCGTGGTCGTTGTTGAACTAGGTCCAGTAGTTGTAGTAGTTGAACTCGATGTAGTAGTAGTCGTAGTGCTTGTCAACGTTGATTGACAATAATAATTCTGAATAGAATTTTCTGTATCAGAGAAAAGACAAATTCCAGAAGGCGAACAAGAAACCCATTTTCCTGGATATAATGAACAACAATCAGATGGAGTGCATATAGGAATTGTCGTAGTAGTAGACGTCGAAGTACTGGATATCGTACTACTTGTAGATGATGTGCTAGTAGTGGATGTAGTAGTACCTTTTGCTGTCGTTGTAGTAGATGAAGTAGTGCTAGTAGTAGATGTGGTTGTTGTCGAAGTACTGGATATCGTACTACTTGTAGATGATGTGGTAGTAGTAGATGAAGTCGTGGTTGCACTCATTTCACAATTTTTTAGTGTAATAAACACATACTCTTGTACATCATCGTTATATTGAGGGGACCATTGATTACTAGGATCATAATCATGATTCAATTCAAATGGTTTGCAATAGCCTCCTAATGCCTCACCAGTCACCCATAATTTATACATGCCATTACTAATGCTACCCCTTTCAGGCATTTTCAATTTATATCTCATAGCATAAGTTGGCTCGTTATCCGTACCAAATGGACAGTCTACTGAGTTATAAGATTCACATGTACTGATGAGATTATATTGACTCGGTGATTTTTCTATGAAGAAGCCCCAATAATTTGGTTCACAGCAACCTTCGCAACACAGAGAACATCCATGCCATCCCATCCATTGTATTATAACCTGAACTTCTTCTCCGCAATTAACAGTGTCAGGAATTACAATTTTATTGAGGCCATATATATCACGAGCTTGATTACATTCATTCTTTATATATTTTTTGTTGCAGTACAAGGTAGTACCTTCTACGAATATAGTAGTAGTCGTAGATGAAGGTTTTGTAGTAGTCGTAGATGAACTTGTGCTACTCGTAGTAGATGTAGTCGTAGATGTGGTGCTAGTTGTGCTAGTCGTTGTAGAAGTTGTCGTTACACATTTTCCATCAATACAACGATAATTACTGCCCAGTTTTTCTGCGCAGTTAATTAAATCAATAGAACATATGTTGTTGCTACATGCATATTCTTCCAAATAGTTTGCATCTTTACATTTATCATTATTAGTACCATATGTATCTATGCAACTACCATAAGTTGTGTAACTTTTTTCATCATTATCTATGCAACTCATTGCTTTGCAATTTAAACTCAGGTTATATGATCCAGAACCTTGTTTATGAATGACTTTAATGTAATATCTCCCTACTGTTAAATATTTTTCGCAAGTTCCAACTTTGCTACCTACAATATATTCTAATGGGCAACTTATTGAACTATCACAACTATCTTTTCCTAAGATTTCTGTTATATCATAGTTTCCAAGATTTTCTTGTTCCATAATCATTTTCACAGTCATACTTGTGCTGATATCAAAATAGAAGATTTGATTGGTTGTTGAAGATAATTTCGAGAGTGTATCACCGCATGAAATTTTGCATTCTTCAGATGGGAGGCATGCATCGCATTTTATTGTAGTAGTCGTAGTAGAAGTTGTGGATGTTGTTGAAGTTGAAGATGTCGTACTAGTTGAAGATGTCGTACTAGTTGAAGGTGTCGTACTCGTACTACTCTCACCGTTCAAATTTTCACAATTATTTAGAGTTATACTCGATGATGATTGATTGTCGACCCCATTTTCACTCGGGTTGCAA
>Ga0315294_10008141_pt1 | contig 11518 bp, 8 predicted proteins | sample YL17G13_40_MG_FD_203626 | JGI IMG/M metagenome (GOLD analysis project Ga0315294, IMG submission 203626) | Sediment microbial communities from Yellowstone Lake, YNP, Wyoming, USA - YL17G13_40 | ecosystem: Environmental > Aquatic > Freshwater > Lake > Sediment | place: USA: Wyoming | collected... | reverse complement strand
TGGGGCGCGGGCAACTGTGGCTGGCATTGGGCACAGAGCAAAGCAACTGGCGCACCCTGCTTCTGGCGCTGTTGCTGAGCCTGGGCCAGAACGGCGGGCGTGAAGGGGCTTGACGGTGCTACACATGGTCCTTACGGGCGACGTTCACATCGGCAAGACCACAGTCTGCTTCAAGCTGGTGGACTGGGCCCGGCAACATGGCTACGCCGTGTGCGGCATTCTCACGCAGCCGTTCTTCGATGACCAGGGAGTGCGCCTGGGGCTGACGGTTCTCGACTTGGCCAGCGGTGAGCGGCATGATCTGGCGCGGATTGCCCCAACCCGTTCCTGCTCTCACTCTGCCAGTGACGGTCCACGCGTGGGTCCTTATCGGTTTGAACCGGCCGGTTTGCGCCGGGCCAGCGCTGTGCTCGAGCGCGCTGTTGCGGAAAGCAGTGACCTCCTCATTGTGGACGAAGTGGGTAGGCTGGAGCTGGAACAGAGCGCCGGGCTGCATGAGGTGCTGGATCTCGTGGCAGCGAGTGGCGTGCCGCGCACCCTGTGGGTGGTGCGTCGCACGCTGCTGGACGCGTTCCAGCGCAAGCTGCCCGGTCTACGCTGTGTCGTGTTGGAAGCGACTGAGGCCAACCGCTCAGCGCTTCACCTGGAGATCGCGCAGCGGCTGTTTGCTGATCCTTCGCAAGAGTAGGGGCGGGCTGCCTGCCGATTGGCGCGACCGACTCTTTGGCAGGGGGGCTCACCTATCAGCGAGCCGTGTTGTCAAAGCGCAACCCATCCGGTATAATGGAGCCGCCCATCAAGCCGGAATTGCCATGACGATTGAGGAGGGCAAATGAAGATTGTGGTTGACGCCATGGGCAGTGACCGCTATCCGCAGCCGGATGTGGGGGGAGCGGTGCAGGCTGCACGGGAGTATGGCGTAGAAATCGTGCTGGTGGGCATCAAAGACGTGGTTGAGCCCGAATTGGCCAAGCACGACCTAGCGGGTCTATGCATCTCCACTGTGCATGCCAGCCAGATTATCGAGATGAAGGAGCATCCGGCCGCCGCGGTCAAGAGCAAGAAGGATGCGTCCATGGTGGTTGCGATGCAGATGCTCAAACAGGGGCAGGTCGATGCCTACGTCTCCGCCGGCAATTCGGGTGGCGTGCTGGCTTCAGCCTTGCTGTACCTGGGGCGCATCAGGGGCGTCAAGCGCCCGGCCCTCTGCAGCATTTTCCCTACGCGCACGGGCGTCTGCTTTCTCTTGGATATCGGGGCCAACGCCGACTGCAAGCCCGAGTACCTGCTTCAATTCGCCATCATGGGTTCGGTGTATGCCGAGCGAGTGATGGGGATTGCCAACCCGCGCGTGGCCATCGTCTCCAATGGCGAGGAAGAGGGCAAAGGCAATGCTCTGGTGCAGGAAAGCGTGCCTTTGCTCAAGGCAAGCGGCCTCAACTTTGTCGGCAATGCCGAAGGCAAGGACATTCCTGGTGGCGTGGCCGATGTGGTGGTCACGGATGGTTTCACGGGCAACGTGATCGTCAAGCTCACAGAAGGCGTGGCCGGCTTCTTGAAGGACATCATTAAGACCGAGATCAAGCGCAGGCCCCTGGCGGTCGTGGGCGGCGCGCTGGCCAAGGCTGCGTTTGACCAGGTCGGGAAGCGCACCGACTGGCGCGAGTACGGCGGTGGACCGTTGCTGGGCGTGGATGGCGTGGTGATCGTGGGCCATGGCCGCTCGGACGCCTATGCGATCAAGAATGCCATTCGGGTGGCCAAGGAAGTGGTGGAGCAGAACACCTTGCCCGCCATCCGCGAAGACATCGCACGGCACTTAACCTCCATCTCCGAGGAGTAGACAAAACATGCGAGTCGTCGTCAACGAGCGCCTGATCAAGAGCAGGGCCAATGCAGCCAAGAATGCAACGACCATTGGGCTCATTATGCTGGTCTTCGCACTCATCGCGTCCTTCAACCCGCGCTTCGTAGCCATCGCGTACGTTTCCTTGCTCATCAGCCTGCCCCTGGTGGGCTGGGGCATCAATCGAGCCGAAAAATGGTTGCGTGACCCGCGTCCCGACCAGCTAGTGTCCAAAGCCCTCAAGGGACTGGACCACTCGCATCAGCTCTATGTTTCTATGTTGCCCGTTGAGCAGGTTCTGCTGGGCCCGAACGGTGTGTTTGTGCTGCTGATCCGGCTCGCGGATGGCAAGATCTCGTGCCACGGCGACAAGTGGCGCCGCAAATTCGTCTTCTGGCGTCTGTTTCGTCTCTTCTCGGAAGAGCCGTTGGGCAACCCCAGCAAGCAGGCACTGACCCAGGCGGACAAGCTGCGGCGTCTGGTCACAGCGCGCCTGCCTGATCAGGATGTGCCCATCTACCCTGTGATCGTGTTTGTCGCTCCCCACGTGGAACTCGAAGTGGTGGACCCGGCCGTGCCGGCTGTACTGCTGAGCGATCTCAAGACGCGATTGCGCTCGGTGCACGGCGAGATGCCCCACACCACGTACAAGGCATTGGCCGACTGGCTCGATGAGCAAGCTGCCTGAACCCGCAAACGCTCGCCTGTACCGCATGCGGCACTTGGCCGCGCTGATGGTAACGCTGCTCGCGGCATTTGCCGTGCGCATCTGGCTGTTGGGTGCGCAGAACGTATGGTGGGACGAGGGCCTGGCCATCTGGGCCGTGCGGCAGAGTCCGTTGCAGATGACGCTTTGGACGGCGAGCGACGTGCATCCGCCGCTCTATTTCTGGCTGCTGCAGGCGTTCGTACGCCTGGGTGGCGAAAGTGAGTTCTCGGCGCGTTTCCTCTCACTGTTCTGTGGCGTGCTGACCGTGGCGGCAGTGTATGCCCTGGGCAAGGCCCTGGTCGGGCAGCGCATCGCCTTGCTGGGCACGGTGCTACTGACCGTGGCGCGCTTCCACGTGTGGTGGTCGCAGGAAATGCGCATGTACGTGGTGGCCACGTTGTGGGGCGTGCTGTCCCTGTATGCGCTGGTGTGCTGGTTTCGGGCGGAGGGCTGGTTGGGAGAGCAGCGGCCGGGTCGGCAGCACCCTGGGCGCGCGGCAGTACTCTTCGTGGCAGCCACAGCGGCGGGCCTGTACACGCTGTATCTTTTTGCCACGGTCATTCTGATCGAGAACATCTTTTTCCTGGCCCTGTGGTTGGGACGGCCAGCGAAACGCCGGCTGCGCATCCTGGGGCGCTGGGCCGTGTCGCAACTGGCAGTTCTGGGGCTGTTGCTGCCCTGGTTGGCGCTGGCGCTGCCACGCATGCACTCCTGGTCGGTCGCCACGGCCTTTGACTTCACGGTCTTTCTGCGGCTGTGCGCTACCCTACTGACGCTGGGCATCTCGACCTACATCGAGCGCTACACGTGGCTCCTCCTGCCCTTCCTGAGTCTGCTGGGGTGGGCCCTGCTCAGCATCTGGCGCGCTCACGGCCGACAGGAGTCTGAGGCGCACGAACCAGCCGCGGCCAAACAGACGGCGTTTCTGTTTTCGTTGTTCTTGCTCGTGCCTCCGTTGGTGGTCTACGTTCTCACCCGACCGAGGGGGTTGTTCTACGCCCCCCAGGTCGAGGCGCGCTACCTGGTGCTCTTTGCGCCGGTCTTTTACCTGTTGTTGGCCTGGAGTCTGATCCTGCTGCTGCGCCGGGCGCGCTGGGTCGGCGCAGTGGCCCTGGCCTTTGTGGCCGTCACGTTCCTGTGGACGCTGCCCGGCCAATACGTTGGACGCTACCTGCGCGACGAGCATCAGACCATGGTGCGCATCATCGCAACTTACGCCGAGCCGGGGGATGCGGTGTTGCTGGTCTCGGGCAGCCGCTACCCGGTCTTTGGCTACTACTATGGCAGGCTGCCCGAGGGCACCGTGCGGCCGCCCGTGTACAACCTGCCGCAGCACGTGCCGGAAATTCACGTTGACAATGTCGAGGCGGAACTGGTGCCGCTGGCCGCAGCGCACCCGCGCCTCTGGTTGGCGCAGGTGAATGCGCCCATGGAGGATCCGCAGGGCCTGGTCGACCAGTGGCTCAGCCAACGCTATGCACGCGTCTTGAGCTTTGGCTTCGCCTACAACGCTTTGACGCTCTATGCGCCGGCGGGCGCGATGGCCAGGGTCAATCTGGCCAACTTGCCGCCGCAGCACGTGCTGAAGCAGTCGCTGGAGTCAGAGGTCACGCTGCTGGGCTACGACCTGCCCACCGCCGAGTTCCGTCCGGGCGACACGATTCGCCTGGCGCTATACTATGCCACCGAGGAGGACGCGGCGGCCCAAGTCCGCCTTCGGGATGCGCGAGGGCGGGCGCTGGAGCAGCGCCAGGTCGTTCTGGCTGCCGCGACCCCGGCAGGGCGGCAGCAACTGGACTTCACGGTCTTTGACCGTACGCCGGCAGGTCTCTATCATTTTCAGATGGAGCTCTCGGGAGGAGCGGCGGATTGCCCCATGTCGTTTGGCGCATTGCGCATCGTGCGGACGACGTCGCTGCCCACTGCGGAGCAGCCCGCGGTGCCACTCACGACCACGTTGGAGGATGGCATCGAGTTGCTGGGCTACACGCTGCGCGACGCCACTGGCCGTCCTGTACATCAGGTCGCTGCAGGGCAGGCGCTGACGCTGGCCCTATTCTGGCGCGCGAGCCATAAGGTCTCGCACCGCTACACCGTGTTCACACATTTGGTGGGCCAGGCCTACAACCCGGCCACGTCCGGCCCCGTCTGGGCCGGGCAGGATAGCGAGCCGCTGGCAGGGGGGTATCCCACCTCGCAGTGGTTCGTGGACGATGTCATCGTGGATCGCCACGTGCTAACCGTGGACGCCCAGGCGCCCGCGGGCGACTATGAGCTGGAGGCAGGCATGTATCTTCTGCAGACGATGACGCGCCTCTCGGTTCTGGATGCACAAGGGAAGGCTGTGGACACCCGCATCCTGTTGGGCCACGTGCAGGTCGTGCGCCCCTAGCTTCGTGGGAGGCAGTGCAGGTGTTGCTCATTGTGATCGTCTGGCTGATAGGCACGGGTGCACTGTGGCAACTGCATCGCCACGACCGTCTGCGGCACGACTACTACAGAGATGCACTTGCTCTGGGAGCGCTGGGGTTGGCAACGTTGGGCTTCTTCTGGCGTCTTCTCTTCACGCCAGGGGTCTGGATGCCGGTCGCAGGCGGGGACTTGGTCTCGTTTCTGTACCCGCTCTACAGCTTTATCGCGCGCAGCGTCAAGGCCGGCGACGTCCCGCTGTGGAACCCCTACCTGTATGGCGGCGCCCCATTCGCCGGCGACAACCAATCAGGCCTCTTCTATCCCGTGAACTGGCTGTTCTTCTGGCTGCAACCGCGGCTCAATTACCGGGCCATGGAGCTGCTGGCGGTGGCACATTTCTACCTCGCCGGTGCCTGTGCCTACCTGGGTCTACGCTTCATTGAGCGCCGCCCGCTCAGGCGCTGGGCGGCGCTGGCGGGCGCGGCCACTTTCATGTTTTCTGATCTGTTTGTGACCCATTTCGGCAACCTGAACATGATCGCCTGCGCGGCCTGGTTGCCGCTCATCTTTTGTCTGTTCCGGCGGGCCCTGGACGAGACCCGCTACGGTTTGGCGGCTGGCGCAGGCATCTTCCTGGGGATTGCGGCCCTGGCTGGGCACGTGCAGCCCCTACTCTACACCGGATTGGCCTTGGGGCTCTACTTTGCATACCACCTCTACGGCCTGAGGCGCAGTGCATGGCGCGCCTGGCTCGGAGCTGCGGCCGTGCTGGCCGTCACGTTGGCCGTGGCGCTGGGTCTCGCCGCACCGGCCCTGCTGCCTTCCTACGAGATGTCACGCCTCACGGTGCGCGCCGATTTGGCGTATGCCGACGCCAGCCAATACTCCCTTCCGCCGGTGGCCCTGATCGGGTTGTTGGTGCCAGGCGTCTTTGGACGAGGACCAGGCGGGTTCTGGGGTTCCTGGCCACGGGTTGAGGTTGGCTATGTGGGCATCCTGCCATTGCTGCTAGGGCTGCTGGCTGTGCTGCTGCGCCGCGACAAGTTGACGCGCTTCCTGTGCCTGCTGGCGGTTCTATCCCTCTTCCTGGCGCTGGGCAACGCGAGCATGCTGCACGGCTGGGTATACCGCTTTGTGCCCGGTTTCGACCTGGTGCGCGCCCCGGCGCGTTTCATTTTTCTGCTGGATTTTTCGCTGGCGGCGCTGGCGGCGCTGGGACTGGATGCGCTCTTGCACCCCATTCCGCGGCAGACGCGCAGCACCTGGGCCAGGTTCCTGCGTCTTTCGCCCTGGGTGGGCCTGGGCATCGCCCTGCTGACACTACCCATAGCCTATGCCACGCTGCTCTCCAGTCAGGACAAGGCTGTGGAGATCTCGACGCGCATCCAGGCAGGCACAAACGGGCTAATCCTGGCGCTCTTGTTCCTGGCCTGCGGGCTGTCTATCGTGCACCTGCGCCAGGCGCACGCCGTCCGCCTGGCGACCATCGGGTTGCTGGCCTTCGCCTTGATCGTGGTCGACTTGGCCAGCCTGGGCGCCTACACGGAGCTGGAGCTGGGTGATCCAACTGCTGGCTTTGATCACCCAGCCGCGATTGCCTTTCTGAAGAGCGATTCTGGCTACTATCGCATCGACACGCGCACCGAGGTCTGGGATGTCTGGCAACCCGACTTGAGCGTGATGCATGGCATCTCTGACGTATGGGGCATCTACAACCCGCTGGTCCTGGCCGACTTCAACCGCTACTGGGAGGGCCTGGGCAGCCGATCCACTCCGCTGTATGATTTCCTGAACGCCAAATACGTCGTGGCGCACAAGGACGTCGTTCTGGACTGGAGCAAATTCGAACTGGCGTTTGACGGCGATCCCATGATCAACATCTATCGCAACAAGCAGGTGCTGCCGCGTGCCATGCTAGTCTCCAACGCCTGGTCCGTACCCGATCATCAGCGCGCATTCGAAGCCATTCACCGCGCGGATTTCGACCCTGCTACCTGTGTCGTGGTCGAGGCTGGGCAGGCATTGAGTGCGGATGTGTCTGGCAGCTCGCAAGCGCGCATCACCGCCTACTCAAACAACGAAATCCGGCTGGAGGCCGCCGCCTCGCAGCCCGGCTTCCTTGTGTTGAGCGAGGTGTACTACCCCGGCTGGAAGGTGGAGGTGGACGGACAGCCTGCCGAGCTCAAGCGGGCCAACTATGCTTTTCGGGCAGTGTTTCTGACGCCCGGGGCGCATCAAGTGCGCTTTCACTTCGAACCGACGAGTGTCAGGATAGGCCTGCTGCTGAGTCTGGGCACGTGGGGCGTGCTGGTCGGGGTGGCCTTGCGGGCTGTATGGCTCCGTTTCTTCCGTCCAGGGGGCACGCCGTGACCGGGCTCGGACCGCGGCTGGTGCTAAGTAACCACTCAAAGGGCTCAGGAGGTCAGATGCTGGAAGCGTTGTTCTCATCGCGAGTCAGGGTCAAGCTTCTGCAACTCTTCTGGACGTCTCCCGAGGAAAAGCATCACAGCCGCGAGCTAGCGCGCATCACCGGAGAGCGCCAGAACGCGATCTGGCGCGAGCTGCAGAACCTCGAAGAAGCAGGGCTCGTGCGGAGCGAGATGCGCGGCAATCGCAAAGAGTACATAGTGGACAAGGCTGCGCCTCTCTACCCGGAACTGCGTCGGCTGATTCTGAAGGCCACGGGCACCCAAGTGCAGCCCGTCAAGGCGGCGCCGGATATCCACGAACACTACACGATGCCCCAAGCGGTTATCGCCTGCCAGCCCACCTACGTCGTGGGTGAAAGCGATTAGGCGCGAGCGTCACATAGCTCCGAAAAGGCGCCGGCGCATTTTTGCCTTCAACGGCGCAGTTTTCGGGCCATCTGGTTTGCGCTATAATGGACGCCTTGAAGGTGTCCTCGTACGCCGACATGGGAGAACTGGCGTCCCACTGCTTACAGAGAAAGGAGCAACCGCGATGGACCTGAAGAGTTTTCCCCGCCCCGCCGATGGAAGCCGCAGGGGCATCCACTGGTCAGCCTCCGTCTTTCACCCCAGTGGTTCCTCGCTGGATTGGTGGATCAACGAGCTGCTGGCCATGAGCATCAAGTGGGTCAAGCTGCTGGACAATGGTGGAGGCTCCTCAAAGAACGTCTGCCAGAAGCTGCTGGCCAATCAGATCATTCCCATCGTGCGCCTCTATCGAGACCGGCCCAACCCACTCCAACTGAACGAGGAACAGAAACAGACCATCAAAGACCTTGTGGGTCTGGGCGTGCGGTATTTCGAGTGCACCAACGAACCCAATCTAGAGTCGGAGTGGCAAGTGGGTGCCTGGCAAAGCGGCGGCAACCCGGAGCTGGTCATGCAGAACTGGGTGCCCGATGCCAAGGCGATCATCGCGGCCGGAGGGTATCCCGCCTTCCCTGCCCTGGCCCAATGCGGCCTCCAGCCAGAGCACAGCAGCATCAACTGGACGGTCAATGCCTTCAAGTGGCTCGACGAGCACGCCCATGCCGACGCCGAGTACATCTTCACGCACGGTGGCTGGATCGCGGTGCACGCGGCCACGTTGAACCACTGCTACAAGGACAGTGATGGCAACTGGCACTTTGAGTACCCCTACGATCCGATTTGCCAGAAGGACCAGCCGGGCAAGACGATCATGCAGGACGACAACTCGCTGATCAGCTACCGGATGCCTGCCAAGCTGCTTCAGGACCACTTTGGCCTGCAGGTGCCGATGATTTCGACGGAGGGTGGCGTTCTGGTGCCCCAGAGCGGGTGGGAGCAGTTGGATTCGCGCTATCCGGGCTACGATGAGGTCGGCCATGCCGAGCGCACCGTAGCCATGTTCCAGTGGCTGCGTACCAATGCCGAGGACTACTTCTTTGCCATGTGCCCCTGGCTGATCGCCAACGAACGCATGGGCTTTGTCAGCCCGGACTGGACCAAACAGGCCTGGTATCAGATGGATCGCGAATTGCCGGTGGTGAATGCGGTCAAGAAGATGGGGCCGGAGCCCACACCTCTTCCGACTCTGCCCCTGGACGAGACGCTGCGCAATGCTTCCTGGAAGCAGCGCCACTTTCCCTACAACCCCAATGCAGCCCTCACCAGGTACGCGCGCAGCCACAATCTGGGCTCGCCTTTGACAGAGGAGTTTGATGTCACCTGGGGAGGCAAGACTTGTCGCGTGCAGGGTTTCACGGGCGCCATCGTCTACGCCGAGGTCGGCGACTGGGGCAACGTCAAGAGCCTGAGCTGGTAGCGCGAACACCTGAGGGGTCCAACGCACACCGGTCCGTTCGTACGTTTGAGAGAGGCCTATGATGTGGGCGGTTTCGTTGTGCTCCAGGCACGTACGATGCGCGCAACGCGCTCGGGCACACGTTGCGCGCTGGCGCGCTGCAGAAAGGCCAGGATCTGGTCCACGCTCACGCCACTCGCGACGCACGCGCGGACGGTGCTGCCGTCCAGTGCGTAGCGCGCGAATTCCTTGCGCTCTTCCACCCAGCGCGCAAAGCGCTCCAGTAGGAAGCGATCGTACCAGCTTGCCTCACGCGGCACGATGACCTGCAGGTCTGACTGCACGACGAATGGTCGCCTGGGGCAGACAGGAACCTCCTGGAGTCCCAGTATGGCTGCCCCTTCGGGAGTCAACATGCAGCAGTCAACTGGCTCGTCCTCCTTAGGCCTACCCAGAGCCACCACGCCGAGCCAGGTCAGTGGACATTCCAAGAGGTAGCGGATCAACGCGCCCTCCACGCGCTCCCAGTGGTCGAAGCCTAGCAGGAACTGGCCGGTCCGCGCGTCGCGGATGTGCCACGAATCATAGTCGCCGTCGAGCCGCAAGAAATCGGGGGCGACCTCATGCATGGCTTCGACAAACGAAGTAACCGTCCACCACGAGCCGATAGGGCACTGACGTAGGTAACCCAGCACCCCCTGTCGCCCCAGGATGGGTTCGTTGCGCCAGTTTGTCCCTTCGCACCGCACGCTGGGCAACAGGCGCAGCTCGTTCCAGCGCGCGTCCTGGAGCCAGGCGAGGAACAACACGCGTCGCCGGGCCAGGGCCTCCCCCTTTAGCCAGTTTGCCGCTTCGTTGGTGGGCTTCCACGCTCCATCCGCGAACGTGATGAACCTGGCCTCCTTGCACAAGTGCTGCAGGAACTGCAAGCGAGCAGGGTTTCGCGCCCCCGCCAACCTGGGTTGCAGGCGGCTGAGGTCACGGGCAGAGAGGATGTCCCTTTTGCCTCGCAACTCGTTGTTTCGCGCATAGCTGAGCAGCACAAAGACGTCGCGAGCCAAAGCATCCTGGTCGTAGTGCGCGATGGGAGGCGGAGACGCAGCCTTCACCTGAAACAGAGGCAGTGCTACGTGCATGGATGGAAGAACTGCCAGAAGCTCCGTCGGAATGAAGAATACCTTGCCACGGAACCCTTCGTCCGCGCCGTATCCTTCGTAGAGCAGGCCGAGGAACCAGAGCCGTTCCATGGCCGAGGCGGGCTCGTGCCACGCTTGCTCCCATTCCAGGCGGCCTGCCCCGAGATGACGCAGCCCGCCGTACTTGCGCGCGACAATGTGCGCTCTGGCCTGGCCATTGGCGGCCACGTAGGCTAGCGCTTCGCGCTCGGACTCGCCGAGGCGCTGCAGCACGCGCTCCACGTTCGCAGCAGAGGTCATCTCCGCAACCAGGCGCTCCACGATCTCGGGCACCTGTTCGTCGGTCAGCGCGATGCTCCAGCCCTCGGCAATCGCCTCCAGCATGATGCGCGGGTATTCGGACAGGTAGCTTCTCAAAGTTCGCGTCATGCCTGCATTATAGCCGGACGGCATGGTTGCAGCAAGAGCAACTCGCGACTTTGGAGAAGGAAGCCAGACGGGCTAGAATAGCGGCTAGGCGTGAATGGGCTTGGCACATCATCGTCGATGGTTCAGGCGACGTGCAGTCTGCGACGAAGCCGAAATCGTTGTCAGACGCTGAGTGAGGGAACTGATGAGCGAGTGGCTGGTAGCCACTGCGGTGTGGCTGGAACGGCATCGAGAGGCGGCTGTTGCGGTCGCGTTCACCCTGCTGCTGGCCGCGTTGGCCATGGGCGCAGTGCTCTTTATCACGCACAGGCCGGCGGCAGCGCCCATCGTGATTCGCGAGATGACTCCTCTGCCCACGCAGCCCAGGGCACCGACGGCTACACCCGACCCCATCCAGGTGTACGTTTCCGGTGCTGTGGCGACGCCTGGAGTATATGCCCTGGCCTGGGATAGCCGGGTCGAACAGGCGCTGGATGCCGCGGGCGGCGCCAACGCAGAGGCGGATCTGACCCAGATCAACCTTGCGGAGCGCCTGTACGACGAGCAGCAAGTCCACGTGCCCGCGAAGGGCGAACCAGCCACCCCTGATCAAGCCCCGTCTGCGCCCCACAAGAGCAGCACCGCCACTTTGCTCAAGCCCGGGCAGAAGGTCAACATCAACACGGCCGGCGTGAGCCAGTTGGACCTGCTGCCGGGCATCGGTCCGACCCTGGCCCAGCGTATCGTGGACTATCGCCAGGCGAATGGACCCTT
>Ga0315294_10008140_pt1 | contig 11519 bp, 10 predicted proteins | sample YL17G13_40_MG_FD_203626 | JGI IMG/M metagenome (GOLD analysis project Ga0315294, IMG submission 203626) | Sediment microbial communities from Yellowstone Lake, YNP, Wyoming, USA - YL17G13_40 | ecosystem: Environmental > Aquatic > Freshwater > Lake > Sediment | place: USA: Wyoming | collected... | reverse complement strand
TGCCTAGCTTCAGATATTTCTCTATAAGATGCTGAGGGTTCTTCCGCACCATGTCTAGCCCCCGCTTCGCACATTTGGATGCGTGTAGGATGGTTGCTTGAGAGCTTCTGGAGGTGGATTTAGTTGTTCATGGTTGTTTCTGCAGGGTGGAGCCTGGCGGCTTTTTCTGCTAGAATAAGCGCGCCCAAGCACGTTAGTGACTTGCGTTTTCTTGGATTAGAGCTCTTGCGGCAAGTTTTACCGCTTGTTTGCTCGAATGGCTTGGTTTCCACCCGGTTTTGACTAGTTTGTCTATGGATAGTTGCATGATTTTCACGTCGCCCTTCCATCCTCTTCCGCCGTCGACTCCACCGGTGAACTTGTATTCTATGTTGGACGTGTTCATTTCTTCTGAAACGGTTTTTGCTATTTGTGCAACGGTTACCTTGTCGTTGGAGCCCACGTTGAAGAGGTCGACTTTTTCGGTGCTTTTGGAAAACGTTTCGGTCAGATGCGTGATTGCTTCGATGCAGTCTGTTATGTACATGTAGGATTTTTCCTGGTTTCCGTCGCCGAGTATCGTGAGTTCTCTTGGGTTGGCCCTGATTTTCTTGATGAAGTCCACTATGACTCCGTGGTTTGATCTTGGGCCGATGATGTTTGCGAGACGCAGGATTAGTGCTCGATGGTTGAACGTGTGGGCGTAGCTTGTGATGAGGGCTTCACAGGCGAGTTTTGAGGCGCCGTAGGTTGAGATGGGTATGAGCGGCGCGTAGTCTTCCCTTGTTGGAACCTGTGTGGCTTCTCCGTACACGGTGGATGTTGAAGTGAAGACGAGGGTTTTTGGTTTTCCGCTTTTTCTCATGGTCTCGAGCAGGTTGAAGGTTGCGAGGATGTTTTCTTCAAAATGTTTTTTAGGGTCGGTTTCGCCCAGTTTTACCTCGGGGTTTGCGGCCAGATGGAAGATTGTGTCCGAGGCGTTTATGATTTGCCTCAGTTTCTTGGGTCTTTTTAAGTCTTCTTTTGCTATGGTTAGGGAAGGGTTGCCCAGCGAGTGTTGAATGTTATTCATTTTTCCGTTTGAGAAGTTGTCGAGTATGGTTACTTTGTGTCCCTGGTTTAGCAGCTCTTCGGTCAAGTGGCTGCCTATGAAGCCGGCTCCACCTGTGACAAGTATTATGCGTTCAATCACTTTGGTGCATCTCGCATTCTGGCTGATACGGTGGTGTCCTGAGAAGGTTTGTGAGCTAGGATAGTATTTAGGATTTGTCTAAGAGGCGTGTTCCCGTGATCTGGTTGGTTCGTTTCAAGCGTCTCTGCAGTCATAGTCATGGGAGGCGGCTTGTTGGAAGAATCGGGAAAAATCGTTTCATACTGTCCTTTGGCTGTCGGTGGCCGCCCTTTTTTCAATTGTTCGAGCTGAAAGGCTGACGATAGGATGGACTGGTTCGCTAAGGCCATGAACTAGGCTTCGTATTGTTCTTGTTCTTCGGGCATCATGGGTATTATGGTTATGGACTCGTTTTCTGGAGGGGTTTCGGCTTGGGGTTGTTGGGTTTTTTGCTCTTTGCGGGTGCCTGCCCAGAGCATGGTCCATCCGATTATCCAGAGGAGTATTGCGATTGGTAGGAAAAGTAGCCTGATTACTTTGTTGCGCATAGGGTTGACCACGTGCGGCCTTTTTTGGAGGTCGGACGTTTGAGTCATGCTGTGGTCGTTAAAGCTTTTATGAAGTTGGGATAAGTGGTTTGGATGTGTTTTGTGGTGTGTAGCGCGCGCGCTTTACGCTGACGTGGAACAGAGATAGTTACGTGCTTGCAGTCGGCGCATCTGTCCAAGCCGTGCTGAGCCTCACGGTTTCATCGAGCATCAGCGGTATCACAAGCTTCAGCTTCGACATAACCATCACAGCGACACAGTAGCCTGACAACGTACCTGCAATAGCAGTGCGATAATGAATCGGAGACAAGACTCAAAATCAAGAGCTCAGAATCAATTTTCCCATATTTCTTGTCGGTATGCGCACCTTATTTCATCTATGCTTTCTTAAGGGTTCTGATTTGACGTTCTCTTATGACTCCGGCGGTGGCGAAAATTGTAGTCAAAGCGAGTAGGCTTAGGACGATTGGTGTCAAGCGGATGCCCCATGGTGTGTAGTTTAGAAGTAATCCTACGATTGGGACCAGTGCCAAGCTCATGCCTACGCTCAGGGCTATGCGCTCAATGGTGTCCAGGTCTTTGTCGCTTGTTTTGACCGGGAGCTGTTCTGGGAACAGGGTTTTTATGAAAGCGTAACCCGGCAGCCAGAGAACGAACACTGCGCCCAGCACGTATCTTATATAGACTAGGGGATAAGCAGTTTCAGGTATGGCGAAGACGGCGACGAGAGTTCCCAGTGACAAGGCGATGGTTGTCCAGAACCAGAGAGCTGCGGATGTTCTCAGGTAGGCTGAGATTCCCTGTGGATTTTGGGTGGGTGTCGTCAACTGCAGTTTTCCTTCATTTTGAAGTCTGACGATGGCATCGAGTATTTCGTTTTTTGAGGCGGGATATGTTTCTCCCACGAGTTTAACGAGCTGGTTCACTGTTTCGGGTCTCTTCTGGTTTGTGATTTGAAGTATTGTTTCTGAAAGATTTTTTGTCGTTGTGTCGTCGTTCAAGCTGGTGTTTCCTCGGAAATGAATATAGATTGCTGGTTAGGGATATAAAAACGTTAGAAAAATGGGGTTGGCGTTCTACCTTTTTCTGCGTTTGATTGCCAGTAAGCCTAGGGCTGCGAACGGTGACGCCATTAGTGCCAACGGGGCTATTTCTGGTGTTACGAATGTGCTTTTGCTGAAGCTTGTGAACCTGTCGAGTCCGTTGTCGTTGCATTCGATGCCGAAGCATTTGTCCTTTGACGGGTCGGATTTTCCGAGGCCTAGTATCAGGGCTTTGATGCTTGCAGGCGAGCTTAGGATTACTGCGAGGGTGAACTTTGTTTGGGCAGCGGTTATTTTTTGTAGGAAGTATTTGACGCCGTAGTATAGGTTCGCTTTCTTCGCTTCGTTCATGTTGCTTTTTATTGCTGAGACCTCGTATTGCCATGTTACGCCCGGGTATCCTGTTGTTGTTTTTGCCGCTAACGGTGGGATTTTGCTGGCTGTGACGAGTTGGAAGTCGGTTTTGTCCATGAATTTGGTGTCGTTTATGGTTATCATGTCGAGACGCGTGTAGGTGGGCTCGCTTAGGACGATCAAGAGCCAGACGTTCTTTATGTAGTCTTGGCCCGTGTGGGGTATGAACAGGTCCGCTGGCGTGCTCGTGACTATCGGCTTGCCGCTGTTTGGCGTCGTGCCTATCGGCCAGACTTTGATGGTGTGTGCGTTGCCTGAGTTGTTGTTGCTGTCTGTAGAAACGAGTGGTGCCGCGATGATTGTGAGCGTTAGGGCTATTACTGCAATCGCGATTAGGTTTTGCCTTCTCACCAAAGAATCAGTGTTCAAGAGCTTGTTTGAAGACCCGTGGAATTGAACTCTAGAACAGTTTTATGTAAGTCTCTTACTTGTCGGTTTTTGCGGGTTTTCGCGGGTTGGCGGCTATGCGTTTAGGAGTATGTTGGCTATTCTTAGGGCTACTGTTGCTAGGAACATGATGGAGAAAGTCATTGCGGTGTTTCTGAGTCTTTTCTTGTTTATTTTGACGTTGATTTTTCCGTAGTAGGGTGACAGCAGTTCTGACGTGACGAGTAGTGTTATTGCTGTTACGGCTAGTAGTAGGCTTATGTCCCAGAGTGTTAGGGGGAAGGTCATTGTTGGGTTGGCTCCTCTTCGATTAGGCGGTATTCGACTGTTATCGCGGTGCCGTCTCTGCTTATTTCCTGGTTTTCTATCGTTGTCGGTTTGCCCGTTGCCTTGGCGATAGCGCACGCGATTGCCGATGTGAGGGGGCAGCTTAGGGCTACGGTGATGGGATACTGTGCGGCTTGTTTGCAGGTGTTCTGGTAGGCTGTGGTGGTTATCTTCACTTGGATTCTGTTGTGTTTTGCTTCGGCCTGGGACGCTGTGTCGTTTGGACGTTCAGGAATCTTCGCGGTTTCTGTTTGTATTTCAAGGCTCGTTGCGATTTCTAGGTCTTCGATGAGGAGTTTGGGCATGTGCTGTTTGAGGTATTCGAGGTCTACTCTTGTGAAGCTTGTTTCCAGGGTTTTTTCGAACAGTCTGGCTAGGTCTGTCCCTGGGGGCGTCAGGAGCATGCCGGCAGGGTTTGTGATGAGAGGCTGGTTTTTGTTTTCTTGGGTTTGTTCAGGCATGGGGTGGGGGCCGTCTTTTTGTTTTGGGATGAAGACTCTGGTGTCTTCTGGGTTTTCAAAGTACTTTGGCGGCAGGTAAACCGGGTTGCCCTTGTAGTCGAGTGCCTGTGTTATCTGGTTCAGGGTGTCGGTGAACGAGGAGACGGAAGCGTCGAGGATTGCTGTGGGCACGTAGTCTGGCTTTTGAATGTAGAGTAGGATGGCTCCCCAGAAGATTAGGCCTAGTCCTATGAGGGCAAGTATGGTTGATGTGGATACGATAGAGGCTGTTAGGGCTAAGGTGCCGAGCGCGAGCGTCGTGATGCCTGCTACTTGTGCATATCCGGCTGTTGTGCGCGTAATCTGTCCTCCTGTTTCGCCTAATCCTTTTTTGTGATTGGAGTGTGTGATAAAGCTTGAGGTTTCTGTTGTTCCCTGCTGTTTTTGGTTGTCAAGTCTGGTTTGGCCCTTAGGTCTTCCACGTTTGCACCGGCTCATCATTCTGGCTGTGCACTGAGGCTCTTATTATGCCTGTCTTCTCTAGTTCTTGGAGTCTCCGCTCGAGCTGTTCCGTGATTGGTTTTTGTCCGGTGCTTTTTTGAAGGGTTGCTGCGAGGTTTTCGAGCGTTGCCGGTTTCTTCGTTTTCTGGACGGCTCCGACTATGTCTCTGCTGGAGCTGGTTAGTTTTGCAGCCGCGGTTAGGCTTGCTTTTCTTCGTTTTCTTGCTTCGGCTTCGTAGTAGAACAGCGTGAGGGCGAGGGCGATCGAGGTTGCTGCCGAGAGGGTGATGCCGTTCTGGGATATGATGAGGGTTGTCTCGGACCAGGTTTGGATTGGTTGCCAGTAGTCTGCTATTGCCGTCGCCAGGGTCACGAGCTGAACTTCTAGCCTCGGCAGCTCGTCCATGCTTGAGGGGAAGGCTATGAGGCTTATTCCGACGTGTTTCGTCTGCACCGTTGAGTTTATCATGAAAACCGTGGATGAGTGCCAGTAGAGTACTGCTCGGGTTGCGTCGGTTGCCTCCTGGAATACGAAGTATAGAGCGCGCGCGTTCTGTGTGAGTTGGATGTCTCGAAGGTCGATTTGGTTAGCGAGCGCGCGGAAAGTTTCCCATCCGTAAAGGGATGATTGGGTTGAGGCTATTTCGAGCGAGGCCCATATGGGCTCGCCGGACTCGTTGACAGGTGCGTACAGGTAGACGAGGGACATGTCCTGTTTTGCCTGGACTTCGTGGAGGGTGTCTTCGCGGACGAACGTGAGTGTGTACTGGTCGGTCTGGGGGAGGACCTGGGTGGAGAACTGTTGTCCTGAGGGCGTGTTGAAGGTGATTATCGGGAGGCCCTGCGTGAGCGCGAAGACGGGTGCTTGGATGGTTACGAGCAGGCCGGCGGTTAGGATGATAGCAGCCAGCTTCACTGCGTCGCTCTTGTGAAGCCTGGCTGTTGCAGGTCGGATTATTCTGCCGCATCCTCTGCAGTAGTCTCGGTCTGGCTGCAGTTCAGGGATGCATTGAACGCATTTTGCTGCGGTTTTGGAGAAAATTCGTGTTTTGAAGGCTTTTTCCGATATCAGGAGCAGAACCAGCGTTCCCAGGAAGATGAGGACCCAGCCGCCTAGCATGTGGAAGGTTTGGAGGGCTAGGGCGCTGCCGTAGTTGTAGCCTATAAAGAGCATGGTAGTGATTCTCACGATGTTGAGGAAATAGACTAGTGGGATTCCGATTATGAGGAGAGCTGCTTTTTTCCAGGGGTTGTTCCTGATTATGTAGGCTATGAAGACGGCGAACACGGTGAAGCCGATGAGGCTGTATATGCCCGAGCAGGCGATGTCCAATGAGAAGGGCAGTGGGGTTCCGTCGGCCGCAGTGAGTGTGATGAGGGGGTTGCCCGATTCCATCGTAAGTGCCGATGGGATGTTGAAGGCGTTGACGATGGCGTTGGAGGCTTGTGCGCTTACGACTTGGAGCGTTGAGCCTGCGGCGTGCAGGATTTCTGAGGGTGGGGGCATGAGGAAGAACAGGAAGGCGATTGGGGAGGCTAGCTGTCTGAGGGTCTGAGGGTTGAAGAGGATTAGGCAGAGGCCGGCGGTGAAAAGTGGGAGGGCGAACATGTGGTACTCGACGGGTGTGAAGGTGTATGAGCCATGCCAGTAGAGCAGCACCACGGTGGCCGTGAGGAGGATGCCCGATGTAGAGGCCAGGTATCGAGTGTTTCTGGGTTGATCTTGACCGGTGAGCGGCATGACGGTTCTGAGCATCTTTCTTTTTCGGTAGACGAGGTAGGCCAAGATGAATGGTACGGCCAGGATGTAGCTTGTTGTTTCGTTCAGCAAGGCGTCGGAGAAGATTAGGACGAGGTCCTGGTGGAAGACGGTCAGGGTGGCCGCGATGATTATGGTGATTTTCAGGGCGAACGCAAAGCGGGTGGGCGTGAATGATGCAGGCCACTGCGGCTTAGGCATTATTTCGGGAAGTTTGGGCATGTTGTGTAACCTTGTCTTGTTTTTCTACGTGAGAGTCGACTCTTAAGAACTATTCCCAAAACAGAATGTTGGGAGGATTTGAGGTTTGGCTGGAGGGATGTTCTAGAAGATTGTTCTGATCGTGTTTTCGTGCGGTCTTGTTCTATCGACTCAAGTGTTCTGGTGTTGTTGTGGTTTGTTGGGTTTGGCGTCGGGTGAGATTTCTTTTGTGGATTATGGCTGCCGAGAGTGTTGCTAGGGCGAATAGGATTGGGAGGGTTGCGGTTGGGAATTCTGGGATGATTGGGTTGGAGAGTTCTATGATGCTTGCTTGGACTGGGTATGAGCCTGGGAATAGGACGATTGGGAAGCAGATTACGGCTACCTTTTGGCCTAGTGTGGGAGTAAAGCCTGTGCCGTTTGCGAGTGTGTCGTTGACGATGGCCTGAGCCACGGGGGTGAGGTCAGTATAGTTGCCGACCATGTTGACGAAGTACCACATTGCCCGCTGGACATCGTCCGCGTTTCCCTGTTTGTGGTTCAGGATGTAGTTGACCATGTCCCATCTCACGCTTGACAAGTTGCCTGGAGGACTGAGGCTTGAGTACAAGGCCACTTCGAAGGTCACGTTTCGCGTCATATTGGTTGTTCTGTCGATGCACCAGCCAGGGTAGGTTTCGTTCATTACATCATAACCTGAAGGAACGTTGCTTAGCGCAGTGTTGAAGTAGCTTTCGGTCCCGTTGGTGATTACAACATTGACCAAGGCTGAGGGCAGGTTTAATCCGCCGTCAGCGGCAGCCACACGATTAACCAGAATCGATGACAGTGCAATCACGACTGCGAAACCTAATGCAAGATTGTTCTTAGTCTTGTTGCGAATTCTAATAGCCCAAGTCTCCGGATACTTGTCAAGGAATCTGTCACAAGAATTAATAAGCATTACTCTGGCCTGGATGCAACGCGCCCTGATTTGGATGCGTCTTCATTACCGCGTGGATTCCCTTAGTCTTGGAGACCTATTAATCGATACTCAAAATCAGAAAAAGGGGTGAAGGTTGAGGTGTTCAGTGTGTTTATCGTGTCAATTGCGCGCGTGTGGGTTCTAGACCATTGTAGGTGCCCGTGTCAATTGCGCGCGTGTGGGTTCTAGACCATTGTAGGTGCCTGACAGCTTGAAGCAGTCTGCGTATATTGTGAATTGGTTTTGGACTTGTGTGGCTGAGATGATGCCAAAGGCGACGATTTTTGCATTCCCGTAAGAGGTCGTTTTCAAAGCTGTTAGTTGAAGGACTTTGATGCCGTCAACGAACATTTCAACTAACCCTTTCGCTGCGCTCCAATGGAGTTCAATGCAATACCATTTGCTGGCTGAGATGAGCGGGGTAGCTGAATATGCTGGCACTGTCCAACCGGATCCACTTCTTGCGTAGAGGACCCATTGGTTGATTCCTAATCGTCGCGTTATTCCAACCCTGGCAAGCGGTTGAGTTGCATTGGAGAATCGTATTAGGTACAGTGTGTCGCCGTCGTCTGTTAGAATCTGAGGACTGGAAATACGGATGTAGCCTCTGGCATATACTTCTTGCATGTCGACGTTTTTGAACAGATAAGAGTTTTCATTTCCATTGTTTCCATTTGTAGTAAAGCAGGCATCGTAAGTGCCGTGATGGGGTGCATAGTTTGTGACTGTCATGGTCTCACCATAGGACAGTTTCGTTCCACTCCAGCTGCTGAAGCTTCTAGATTCAAAACTGTCTTCGAACAACGTTGGTTCTGTCGAAACGGGTCTGGGAGTGATTGGTGATGGCGCTGGAGGTTGTGATGGAGGAGTCGTTGGAGGAGCGCTGGTTGAAACAATGTCTGATACATTAAACGGTTTGCTTTTGCTTTTCGCATACTCATAGAGAAACACTCCATCATAGTGTTCTGCCATCGTTAACTCTACAGATTTTCTCATGTTCGTTGTGGTCGTCATTGTTGATGTTCCATATATGAAATAGTGTTTTGCAGAGGGATTCATGTCATAGATGCGTTTTAATCCGTTTGTTATCCCATTCCAGTTTTGATTCTGAATCGCATAGAACCATTCATATGTGATTTCGTCAAGATTAGATGAACCGTAGAAGTCCCAGGGCTCTGTATCGTAGCTCGTTTTGGGGTAAACCCAATACGTGTCAACAAGAGCTTGGTACATGACGTTTGGGTTTACCGCTTTGGCCGTGTCCCTCACCATCAGATAAAGATCTCGTATAGTTCCCTTTGCAAACTCGATGAACTGCTTTTGTTCGCTATTATATGATCCTGATGTTGAAGTGAAGACTGGTATGTTTTTCCCCGTTTTTTGTCGGTAGAGGTTTCTCATGGATTGACTGTAGAAGGTCGGTTTGCCACCGCCTGTTACGAATACTATTTCGTCTACGCTGATTCGTGGAGTGGCATATTTCCCCATGATACTTGTGAGGATTATTACCAGGTTTTTTGTGAATGTTTGGTAGTTTGGTCCTGTTGGACAAACCCAATTGCCTTGGCTATTCTGCTCTCCGTTTGGTCCCACCTGTATTTCACTTGGAAATCCGGTTCTGAAAGGTGTAACTTGCATGCTAACAGCGCAAACCATATAGAACCCATTTTGGGCGCAAAGCCTACAAAGCTCATCTATATAGTTCTGTGTTGCAGTTTTCATTGGAGCATTAACGTTGCCTGTCCAGAAGCTGCTGCACCAGCCCATGTAAATTCTTAGGGCGTTGTAGTGGTATTGTTTCATGAAGTTTATTATGACTTGCGGTGTATCTGTGGATCTTAGAGTATCCAGAGCTATAGTCAATCCGTTGACGCTTGCCTGTCCGGTTTGGGCAAAGGCGACATTCATTGACATCATCAAAGCGAGCACCAGAAATACAATGATGAAGATACTTCTTTTCACCTTGCTTCCTTGCACGTTTTCTTTCCTCAAAGCCAACCTACATCTTGAGGGCAGTTCTTAAGACTTCTTGACAAGGACGTCTGGGTGGGCAGTCAACTTGAGGAGGCAGAAGCTGCGAAGCTCACTTTGCAAGATTGCAGATAGTAGTTAACAAAGCTAGGAACGTAGGTCTATTACCATTGTACCCGCAAATCTGTCGAAGTACCTTTTGAATCTCTTGTCCTTAAGCCTGAAGCCAAAAAGCAAATCGAAGGGCAGAAGAAATGCCTTGCCAAAATTCCTCACGGCTGCATGATCATAGAAGAGTCTCTTTGAGTCCGCCCTGACGACCTTCAGCCCCAAAATTCGTTTCCCCAGCGTCTGCCCAGAAAAACCTTCGAGGAGCGTCGAATATGTCCACAACAGAACCAAGAAGAGGATTATGTTGGGAAAGTCCAAGCGAAAAGCTCCACCTGTTGTCAAGGAGGAAAGAAGACCAGTTGCAATCGCAGTGGCCAGATAAATTCCAAGTGACATTATGAAGTCGATTGAGAAAGCGTATGTTCGTTTCTTCAGGGCTGCAATAGGAAGAACAGAGACCTTACTTGAAGTATCTGCCTCCACAGCCCATGCTTCTACGTCTTTTATGAAAACTACTGCATTTTCGCCTAGTTTACTTAATTGGTATTTGCCGGTAGGTGTATGTTCAAGGAAACCTCCTAATCTTCTGATATGAAAACTCAGTTTTCCGGTGTCCACATCTAAGGTGTGTAACAAGTCTGTAAATGAAAGCTCGACTCTCTCGTCGAGTTTTAGAAGAATCTCTCTTCTCAGAGGATGAGATAATTCAGACAGTATCCTTGACACGCTTTCTTCATCAATGGTCATTTTCAAATCAGTGCTCTCTAATATTTACTACCATTTCAGAATTGCAGAGCTGCGAAAAATCGCCAAAGACTGCGAAATTCTTCTGGAACACGATGCACCCTGCACGCTATAATTTGTTGAGTCCTATTTCTACTTTTTCGTATTTGTCGAATAGAAATCTCCAATTCCAGTCATACCATGGAGTATGACCAATGCAAACCCCAGCCGCAGATCGAGGTACGCTGTCGCAGGCATGGAAGTTCAGATCTCTGAAGACTTGATGGTAGAGGAAACGTGGTTCTTTGCAGCGTGCTCTGTAGTCCTCTGGCGGTTATCTGAGAATGATTATGTGGCCTCCGAGAAGCTCTTCTGGGGTCTTATCTCAAACTGGGCCAGAGAGAGGGCGAATGGTTTTTGTTTCGATCGGCAATAAACCTGCCTGCGAATCGGCAGATGCGAAGTGCGCGCGAGAGAGTGTGACTTAAGCCGGGAATTCAAGGGTATAAGTGGAGAATTCGACAGGAAATGCATGAGGCAAAAGCAGGAACGGCGAATCGAACAGTTTAAAGCTCTCTACCACTAATTCTTTCTGGGTGGGAAAATGCTGGGAAGAAGTCGCAGGCTAAAATCTAGCAACATAATCGCTGTGTGGGATGCTCGCGCGCGGAAAGCGAGCTACAGTGCAGTTCTGTGCACCGCTAAGAACGGACAACACTACAAAAAGAAGGATCTGCAGAAGGTGGCGATGGTGAAACTCAGAATCGAGAGAGACAAACTGCCTTGGTGGGAACTCAAGGAGGAAAAAGCTGCGTTCCATCTCTACTATCACCCCGACGTCTGGGTTGAAGAGGCACGCAAACGCAACCAAGAAATGGCTGAAAGCAAGGGGATGAAAGACAGCCCCATCTTCGCGAGCCCAGACACAACAACGGACAGCCTGACAGAAATAGTTGAGAAGTTCAACACAACACTTCATTTCTAGGACATGAGAAAACGTTGATGTCACCGTCATGGACGGATGATTGGAAAAGCCAACG
>Ga0315294_10008138_pt1 | contig 11519 bp, 9 predicted proteins | sample YL17G13_40_MG_FD_203626 | JGI IMG/M metagenome (GOLD analysis project Ga0315294, IMG submission 203626) | Sediment microbial communities from Yellowstone Lake, YNP, Wyoming, USA - YL17G13_40 | ecosystem: Environmental > Aquatic > Freshwater > Lake > Sediment | place: USA: Wyoming | collected... | reverse complement strand
CAAAGAGGCGGTTCGGTCGTGTGCACCGCCAGGATTGGAGAAGTCTACAGCCCTTTGATTCCTGACGGTCAGGCAGACGTCGTTCTGTCATTCGAGCTGCTGGAAGCCTTGAGGGCTGTCTGCAAGGCGTCGAAGAATACAGTTGTTGTAAGCTCCAACGAGAGGATGATTCCGCTCAGCGTGTCATCGCAGAAACTCAAATATCCGACGCTTGATGAGGTTCGAATAGAGGTCGCCAAGATCGCAAGGGATTTCGTGCTGATCGAAGCCTCCAAGCTTGCCGGGGAGGCCGGGGTGCCGATGTCTTCTAACATAGTGATGGTCGGCGCTTTGGCAGGTACGGGTTTGACGAACCTTGACAAGAAACACTTCGAGAAAGCCATAGAGATGAACATCGCGCGCAATGTCCGGGAGAATCTGGCAGCGTTCTCGAAAGGGTTTGACGCGGTGTCGAGGAGAAAATCAGCTTGATAATGTATTAGAATGGGATAGCGTATTGGCTCAGCGGGCCCATGGTCTAGTGGTTATGACAACGCCCTTACACGGCGTAGATCACCGGTTCAAATCCGGTTGGGCCCACTCCCCTCGTCTGGCTCTGAGTCGATTCTTCCCACTTTCGGAAGAACAACCGCTTTCCAATACTGGGCATACTGCTTCATCGCTTCGCCGATGTCTTCGTGGTCGAGGCCGAGATACTTCAGAGTCGTGCGTATATCACTGTGGCCGAAGATCCGAGCTATCTTCTCAATCTTGACACTAGGTCCTGCATCGGCTTGCCCTCACTGTCGACTGGGGAATCATGACCACGACAGAGGTCATGGACTTGGAGATTCTAGGACACGCAATGAGAGTCGGGTTTCTCTGTAGATTCTGATAGCGAATATGAGTGTTAGTATGGAGAACAGGAACATCAGCAACGTTTCCCACCAATTCGTAACCGGGTCATGCAAGCCTGCATCTGCTGTTCCACTTAAAGCAGCGATCGTGAAAACAGACTGTGATACTATGAAGACGACATCAAGACCTATTATGCCTAAGAGTCCATATCTTTTGCCCAAGAGGAACAGAATTGCGAAGATGTCTATCAAGCCATATATCAATAGGACTGTCAGCGCGCTTTCTACATCATTGAAGCGGTATTGATCCATTCCTATCAGATACCCTCCAAAGATCGAACGAAAGAGCAACGTCCCGACTAAAGCCTTACCGCTACATGTGAGTTTCACTATACACCTCCTTCTTTGGTCTAGATGTGCTCATTTTGTCAGGTTAACCTATCCTTTGGTAAACAAGGAAGCGATTGCAGACGGATTGAATCCTTTCACTATCAGCCATGCCGCCAGAACCATTTCAAGCGCGAAGATTGGGAGATTCAGCAAGACCGAGGGCGTATCAAGAAAATTGATGACGCCAAACGCACCCAGCGGGGCTGACACCAACATGAGTGTGCCTCCAATAAACCCCCAAGCTGACAATGGTCGAGGAACGAGTCTTGACTGATACAATAGATAGTAAACAATCAGGCAACCAAGGCCAAAAACCATATCCACTGGGATATTGGACCACTCTGTTTGTGCAAGCAATACAGCGCCCTGAGCCTCAAAAGAGGTGGCATCCGAAGCTCCCGCCTTTACATATTCCTGACTTAATGTCAATAACGATAGTAGGCTCATTGCTACAATGATAAGGATTACGCACTCAAGAGTCCTGAAGCCAACGTACGCTAGAGCCAAACCTTCATTGACTTTCTTGAGGATGGGAAATATCATAACCGCAATACCAACAAGTGAGACTCCCATAATCAAGGTAAGGAGCGCTCCCAATGCCACTTCGTTTTCATGTGCAGAAGTGTTAACAAGATAATCTGGATCATCCGTAATAGGCCCTATGAAGATAGCACCCATCATTCCTGCAATCGTCGCAATTATGAACAACACTCCGACAATCGTTGCGGTCTTTCTGTGTGAATCCATTCTTCTACCAGCCTGTCTAACCTGCCTAAAACACCATTATACCTAATATAGTGTTCTTCGTCCTCCAGTCATCTTACGAATGATTTTCGACAGCAATCTTCGGCATTGAAGGAAGAGTCCATAGAGAGGGAAATGGAAGGGGTTTGTGAGGGGCTACTAACCCCTCGTTTCTGAAACCCTTCCCGAGATGCCATACATCGGGGTCGATGTACCTGAGCTGGGCGAGCCAGTGGTTTGAGCGGTCTCAAATCCGGTTGGGCCCACTCACACTCCCTGGACGGTCACAGAAGGCTGACGACCCATCCCCGCGCCCATGCAGCACAGGTCCGTCTGCTCCGAGATTTTGAGAACCACATGTGAAAACGTTTTTCCATAGAATTGCGTTCTGAGGGAACGGATTTGCGGGAACATGCCTCCACGGAAGAGATATAGGCCGACGCTGACGACACTAACCGGAGACAGAATTCTATTGAGACCTTTCTGGTCCTCTCCTCGGTGATGAAGAAACCGCGTTCCTCGAGCAGATCCAGCAGCTCCTTGGGCTTCATGTGCCACTGGCCCCATTTCCTGCTGATGTGCTCCGTCCAGCTGTAACTGTCATATGTGTAAGTCTCTTTCCGTGCGCCTTTCTCAAGAGGTATCTTAGCTCTCTGACCGCGGTAGTAGTTCTGTGCGAGGTATCCGTCGTCCATAGCAGACATAGCTCTTGAGACCGCGCCGTCATCCAGCTCCGGATACTCGTCCTCGAACAGGGTGAATTCCATTGGGTAGCGAGGTCTCGACGAGGGGCTTTCATCGGGGTAGCCCATCACCAGCTGAACGAGAGGGAAGACCCTCTTGGGCAGCTTGTAGCTCTTCGCAATGATATCCGCGCGATACATCGCGCCTCCGAGGAGGCAGCTTCCCAGTCCTAGACTTCTCCCTGCCACTACCATGTTCTCCGCCATCAATGAGACATCTTGAATGCCGAAGAACATGAGCGTCAGGTCGTTCGTGACCGGCTTCCATTTCCTCTTGGCCATGATGAGCTCGAGTTTGTGATAGTCTACGCACAGCGTGAACAGCAGAGGAGCCCTGTAGGGGTTTCGTCCTCTCCTGCGCGAGAGCAGAACGCTGTAGGCCTGGGATGCGAAAGGAGCCTGCTGACCAGCTCTGACGATCGTTTCGATGGTGTCGTCGGAGGGCATGTCATCTATGTACTTCCGGATGGACTTGTGCTCCAACATGGCCTGGATTACCTGATTGCTCTTCACGAATGTCCCTTCGACGACTGGAATCGCGCTAGCCTCATTTGGCCTTTCCTCAGGACACGTTCAAAACATCGCTTCGTCACCCTATCAGAGGACTATCGCGCCGGGCTGAGTTCCTTCTACCTAGGAGTGAGGATGCATGGTCGGATGATTCTCAGTACGGGGAATCCGCATGTCCGTTCAGGAGAGAGGTTTCTGGTACCATGTGTAATGCTTCACGATCCTGAACCCCATCCCCTCGTAGAGCCTCAGGGGATCGTGCGGGTTCTCGACCTCCATGCCCAGGGTCGCCTCGTCCATTCCCTGGTCCTTGAGGACCTGGAAGCTTCTGGCGAGCAGCGCGCGGGCCAGGCCTTTTCCCCTGTACTGCTCTCGGACGAAGACGTGTTCCGTGTGCCCTCGCTTCTTCCCGAGCTGCCGGTTCTCCTCCTCGACGATGTAGTTCAGAACCATGCCGGCTAGCATCTCACCGTTCCACGCTACCTGCCAGAGACCTGGCTGGAATACGCTTGTCTTCATGAAAGTCTTGAAGTGATCGTCATCCCACCTGCTCTCGGAGAAGTCCCAGTCCAGCAGCGAGGATTCCCTGTCAGCCTCCCATATCTTGGCGTAGTGTTCGGGTCTGACGGGACGTATCTCGAAGCCATCAGGGAGCGGCATATCCGGGATATCATCCAGGCTGCGATCCATGTCGAGCACGTGCTGGGCTGGTCGATAGCCATTCTTCTCGATTATGGATTTCCACTCGTTGTCCGAGTCGTTAGCCCATACATGGAAGAAGCTGGCCCCTTCTCTTCCGTCCCTCTTCGCGATTGTCCGTATGTGCCTCTCGTTGTACTGGAACAGCTCCTCGCGGATCCCCCTGCCTCGCCATTCTTGCAGGAGCTCAACCGAGTGGCCGTACACCTTCCTGCCATCCTCTCTGTCCTCCCGCCAGATCCTAGCGAGACCGACCGTGTCGCCCTCTGCTTCCGCGATGAGAATGTCGGTTCTTGGGTCGAAGTCGAGAGGGTTGTCGTATTCGGCGGCTAGGTCTTCCTCAGTCGTGACGAAGTCCAGGCCATCAGCCTCTCTGCTGCGCGTCATCGCCGCAGCCATTGCATGGAGATCATCCTTCCCTCGGTAGCGGCGCAACTTCAGTCCCGAGATTGTGGGAAGATCTGCAGCTTCGAGCTGTCCTGTCCATCCCTCTTTGCCAGTCATCTTGCACACCACGTCGTCGAAAGCCCGAACTCCTTGGCATATCCTTTCGGAGCGAGGGATTGGCAGGCGGTTGCGTGTTTATCAACCTTCGGAACGATTCCTTGGCCCGTGATTCGGTACTGTGGGGAGCCTTGTGTTGGATCAAAAGAACATATGTCTGGCGATGCGTGAGTGTGGACCGGGCGAGATTTGAACTCGCCGGAGCCAGACATGCATGTTTTCGGCTCAATCAATACGATGTCGTACCAAGGTCTCTCTGGGCCTCTTCCCTTTCCTACCGGGACCTCAGTCACATCTTGGACGGAGGTTCATTGCGAGGTCCGTCCACGAATCTGTATCTCCCTTCAGGCACGAGTATCTCGAATCGCGCGCCCTTTCCGGGAACGCCCGTTTCCCGTATCGAGATCTTGGTTATCCAGAGTATCTCTGCGGATAGGAAGAGGCCGTGTGTCCGACCGCCCGTTATCGCCCTCTGGAACACGGTCTCCTTGCGCTCTACTGGTACGCCCACGCCGTTGTCCTGCATCACTATCGTCAACCCGTCCGGGCCTTCCGAGTACGACATCGAGATTGCGGTGTTCGTCTGCCCGTGCTTGAGTGAGTTGCTAATGAGGTTGTGCAGCACCTTCGGGAACATCGGGTCTGCGAAGACCTCAATGCCCTCGAGCTTGATGCTCAGCTCCTTGCCTTTCAGATCGAGTCCGACGGTAGCAGATGCGAAAGCTTCTCCAACGTTCACCCATGCGGGCTTGTCGATGCCCACATTCTCATACTCGCTCGTGAACCTGAAGAAGGATACGAGATTGTCGGTCGTGGCCTCTATCTTGCGCAGATAGTCGTTCACGACTGGGTCTTTCGAGGATTCAATCGCCATCCACAGCAATCCCTTCTGGACAGTCATCTGGTTCATGGCGTCGTGTCGGGTGATCGAAAACAGCACTCCAAGCTTCTTGTTCGCATCATCGAGCTCCGCTGTCCGGTCCTTCACCCTCTTGTTAAGGTCTGAATACAGAGACTCTAGCTCGGAGGCCATGTAGTTGAAAGACTTCGCAAGCCGGCCGAGCTCATCCTGACGGGTCACGGTGATCCTCTTTTCGAGTTCGCCCCTGGCCATGCTTCGCGTCACTGTCTCCAGTTCCGTCACGGGACCGGTGATTGAGCGTGACAGGACCACGGACAAGGCTGCGCCGAGGGACATTGTCAGGGCCGCTACGATGAATATCCGTACCTGCAGTTCGTTCGCGGCGCCGAGGACCTCGTCCTCGGCATGGCTCAGGAACATAATCCAATCATAGCCCTCGTAATGCAGGTCGTGAACGGCTATCTGCGCAAGATGGTCTTCAGGTTCATGATATCCAATCACAGTGACGAATGAGAACAGCCTGTCAGATCCTCCTTCCCTTTCCGAGAAGTGCCCCCGGCTGCCGGAAACATGGTCGAAGAACGCTTCAGATGATACATCCTGGAGCATCGTGTAGGCTCTGGATGAGAATATCAGTCTTCCATCAGGCGTCGTGATCTGCAGTTGACTTGTCTCGTAGCCGAGCTCAGTCAGTTCGATGTCTCTGATGAGCGCGAGTATATTGATTATTGCTTTGGCGACGCCTATGATCTCGCCAGCATCGTCTCGGATCGGAGCACATGTCCACGAACCGTAGGTGCCAGAGCTCTCACCGTACTCGATGTCCGTGATCAGAGTCTCGCCTTGCTGGGCCAACTGCCACCACGACTCGTCACTCTGTCTGAAATCCGATGTGCGGCCGGTTGCTCCGACAATCGCGCCATACTTGTTCGTAACGAAGATCTCTCCGAACATATTCATGCCATGCTCGGACACGTAATGCTCGACAAGCTGGGATCTCAGCAGGGCGGATGCATTGCTCCCGATAATCGCATCCATGTATTCTGTGGTGACATCCGGGGGCGCCGAGGTCCAGTTCTCATCTATCTGGTCGATGTATTCCTGCGGGTCCTCCATCGCATCATATGCGGCATTCGAATCGTTCACCTCGTTCACAACAAGGATGTTCTCCATGGTCATGAGGACTTCGTGGCCTCTCATGATGATCATCCTACTCAGGGAGTCGAAGAGACTTTCTGCAATTGCCTCAGATGCGAGGCCGACACTATCGGCAAGCGCAGTCTTGCTCTCAACGGATGAGTAAAAGGCCAACGACGCTAGCATCAGGAGGATGGCTATGGGCCCCGCTGCAAGCTTTATCCCGATCTTGGAGGATAGGCGCCCCCGAAGCAGGCTTCTCATAGATATCGGAGTGCACCCCCCTCTATCACGGCTTTGTAGGTTGGAATGTCGACGTTGTGAGAACCCGGGTTGAGAGTCACCACCCCGAGAATCCCGGAATACACGAATCCACCGTCCAGCAGGTTGCGAAGGTTCTCTCTGGACACTTCTCTGCCGGAAAGCAACCCCCAGATCAGTCTCAGTGTTTCGGAGCCGACAACTCCCTGGTGTGTGAGCGGCCGTCCGAAGCGCTCCTCGAATTCCGTCAGGAACTCGTTATGGGGTGTGTCGATCCTGTACATCGTCGGCGCACTGACGAAACACCCCTGGGCGTCTGGCAGCCCCCACATTTCAGGGATAGACGCCTCGATCGCACAGATGACATGTCCTGCATATCCACTCGAATTCAACTCTTCGAAGATGGTGACGAACTGGTGTCTGAGCGCCACCGCGAACACCGCTCCGTTGTCGGTGACGCTCTCGACCGCCTCGGAGAAATCCGTGCAGTTCGGGGCGAAGCCATACGATTCGACTGTTCCTCCCGAGGCCTCGAAGGCCTCGGTCAGACTGTCCTTCACCGGTGTACCGTATGCGTCATCCAGGTGTAGGATTCCCAGAGAATCCACGTCAAGGGTTTCCAGAGTTTCGAAGGCGTTCTCCGCCTCGCCTGAGGGGGTCACGTAATACCTGAAGACCCAATCCATTCCCTCTGTCAGGTTCTCAGCCGTCGCCCCCATCGAGATAAGCACTATTCCATTCTCCTCCGCGAACTCGGCCATAGGAACAGCCGCACCTCGCGTAGCCGTCACTACGGCCAGAGGATGATACTTCTCCTCTGCCTCTCGGAGCTTCTCCAAGGCGACTTCGGAAGAGGATGCGCAGTCTTCCACTACGAGCCTTATGCGCATTCCATTGATCCCGCCCCATCTGTTGAGCTTCTCTGTGGTCAATGTCATCGCGTCTTGGATCTCTATGAGGTATGAGGAGGCTCCAGTCAGGGGCAGTATTGCGACGATTGTGACCTGCGGCTCTGAAATGCCCGAGAAGACCCACACGGCGGACAGTGCAAGGGCCGCCAATGCGACGGATCCTACGATGGTCATCGTCTTGCGTGTCGGTCGGCGCATCCTGATGGCGTCATGTGTTCGGGGGACATCTCCCTCGCCTTCAAAACTCGGACCATCTGGCTGGAGTCCGACAACCTCCTGCTCGTTCGAACCTGCCCTTTGCATCCATGACACTCCCTGAGCCTCAGGAATGGTCCATCTGAACCTAGCTGCATGTCCTGAGCTTTATGGGTCTCGGACCTCTTATAATTTATCCGAAACACAGGCACTCCCGATACCAATCTGCGCGTTGGTCTACTGGTTGGCGGCATGGTCAGAAGGTGCACACCGTGTTCCATCGCTGTCACGACAGCCGGGGTTCACAAGCGTCGTTGGGCGCGACTTCGGATGCGCGAGTGTGGACCGGGCGAGCATTGAACTCGCGCGAGCCAGACATCCATCATTTCGGTTCAATCAAAACGGAATTGCACCAGGGCGTTCCCAAACTCTTTTCCTTTCTAATGTTCTTTTCCGAAGAATGATGGTGGACCGAAGGGGATTTGAACCCGGCAGTTGCCAGACATGTGTCAATGGCGCATTAAGTTCCCCAGATCCGGCGGATTGATTTCCCCACTTCTGATTTGGCCCCTGTCCAACGGGGGTCGAGACAATGAAGTCGGAAGTGGACTGGATGGACATCAGACAGAGATACCAGCAGGGAGAGACGATCAGCCAGATAGCAAGGGAACTGGGGATGGACAGGAAGACGGTGCGGAGGTACGCCCAGAGCGGGGCGCCTCCGGAACACGCATGCCGTGGAACGGGGCTTCTCGACCCGCACAAGGAGTACATCGTCGGCCGTCTCAGGCTGCATCCCCTGAGCGCCGTGAGGATACTCGAGGAGATCCAGGAGAGAGGCTACACGGGCGGGTACACCGCCGTGAAGGAGTTCATGAGGCCTCTGAGGAACGATAGAGCGATACCTGCCGAGCTGAGGTTCGAGACGCCTCCGGGGGAACAGGCCCAGGCCGACTGGATCGACTTCGGACAGGTCGAACTCGATGGCGAATCAGAGCATCTCCGGGGGTTCGCCATGGTCCTGGGGTACTCCAGGATGAGCTTCGTCGTGTTCACCACCGACGTCACCACCTCCACATTCATCACATGCCACATGAGCGCCTTCGGATACTTCGATGGATACACCGACACGATCCTGTACGACAACACCAAGAATGTCGTCCTGAAGCGTGCCGTGGTCTCCTCCGACTCCGAGTGGAACCCCCTGTTCAAGGACTTCTTCCTGCACTACGGCTTCACGCCCAGGCTGTGCAAGCCAGGGATAGAGGGCGCCAAGACCAAGGGCAAGGTCGAGAGGATCGCACAGTACGTCGAGGACAACTTCTTCCTCGGGCGCGAGTTCTCCTCGCTCTCCGAGCTGAACACGCACGCGCTCGGCTGGTGCGACAAGGTCAACTCCAGGGTCCATGGCACCACATTCGAGGTGCCCCTCGAGAGGTTCAAGCTCGAGGGGCTCAGGCCGTTCGCCTCACTCTCGCCGTACCAGGTCGTCCAGACGGAGTTCAGGAGGGTCTCCAGGGACTGCTTCGTGTCCTACCTGGGGAACAGGTACTCCGTCCCATGGCGGTTCGCTGGAAGAGAGTGCAGGCTGCGGGTCAAGGGCGAGCGGTTCGATGTGGTCGTGGACGACGAAGTAGTCGCCACGCACGAGACAGTTCCAGGGACACACAGATGCATCAGAATTAAGGAACACTTCGATGGGCTCTACAAGGCGATAAGGGACTCCAACCAGGAACGGCACATGGACAGGATAGCCGCCATCGATGAGAGACCCCGGGTCATGATCCCTCATCCGCCGGTCGATGTGGGCCGTCGCGAGCTGTCTGTCTACGACAGCTTCGCGGGCACCGGAGGGATCAGATGACCGACGGCCAGGCGTACGAACGGCTCCATGGCAACCTCCTGAAGCTGAGGATGTTCGCGGCCGAGTCGGTGCTCGACTCCGTGCTCGAGAAGGCCGCCGCGGACGACTCGTCCACGGTAGATGTGCTCGACAGGCTCGTGGACGATGAGGTGAGGGCCAGGAAGGCGTCTTCGGTGGCTACGATGACACGGCTCGCGCACTTCCCCGTCAAGAAGACCCTGGAGGAGTTCGACCCATCCTTCCAGCCGTCGATAGACAAGAAGGTGTTCGCGGACCTGCGGTCTCTGAGGTTCATAGCCAACGACGAGAACTTCATCCTCCTGGGGCCTCCTGGCGTGGGGAAGACGCACATCGCCATAGGACTGGGCATGGAGGCCATCAAGGCGGGGTACTCGGCGTACTACACGAGCACGCTGCAGATGGTCGAGAAGCTGAAGAGCGCGAGCCACAGGGGCTCGCTCGAGCGCGCCCTGAGGAGCGTATGCAGGCCGAGGCTCCTGATAGTGGATGAGATCGGGTACCTGCCGCTGGACAGGGAAGGCGCCCACCTGTTCTTCCAGGTGGTGTCGAAGAGGTACGAGAGGGGCTCGACGATCTACACATCGAACAAGTCGTATGCCGAGTGGGGTGAGGTCCTGGGAGACAACGTGCTCGCCTCGGCGGTCCTCGATCGCATACTCCACCACAGCCTCACGGTGAACATCAAGGGAGAGAGCTACAGGCTGCAGGCGAGGCGGAAGGCGGGATTGACCTACCCTCCGCCGGCGAGGGTCTCAGACAAGGATAAATAGGAGTGGGGAAGATTGACCGCCAGAAGTGGGGAAATCAATCCGCCGGATCTGGGGAATTGTAACCGCCGTTGACATGGATCGACTGAATCAGGCGAAAATCAAATCCTGGGGTAGCAGTTGCTGCTGGGGGAGCGGTCACCCGGGTTCACGGGGTACCAACCAATTGCCTGGCTCACAAGTCGAACATTCTCTACCGGCATGAAACCCCCCTCGTTGGAAGATTGTTTCCAGCTTCGAAGATTATAGCTTCCAGTTTTAATTGATGGTAAATTCTGGGCTATAATCCGGGATTGAGAAAAAAGTTAAAGGGTTTTGAGAACTGGCCTTGAACTATCACGAGAAAATTGAAACCCCACATGCATCATCTGGCTGGGCATTGGTTCTGGCCCGGTTGGGCCCACTCATCGACATCTATTGGAGATATTCTCGTGCGTACCGATTCGTTCCTCTGACTACCCAGCCCTCGCACCATTGGGGACAGGCTTCTCTGGGATCGCAAGCACAGGGAAGATCCCGTCTGGATATCCGATGTCGAACAGCATCGCCTCCGAGTCCACGCTCATGATCTTCCTCGGCTCCAGGTTCACCACGAAGAGCGCCTGCTTCCCCTCGACCTCCTTGGGGTTGGCACGCTCCTTCTTCATGCCCGCAAGGACGGTCCTTTTCCTGTCGCCGAAGTCCACGGTGAGCTTGACCATCCTGTCCGATCCTTTGACATCTTCGACGAGCTCGATCGTCCCAACACGAACGTCGATCTTCTCCAGCAAATCGAAGGGGACGACCGGTTTCGTTGGTGCGACTACAAACGTCATGATCATTTCCCTCCCGGTAGGTCTTGTCACCCAATAGTCCTCCAAGGATAACAATCCAATGGATTGGGAACGAGAACCACATACTTCAGCCGTATGGCCACGTGGCGATTGGGGAGTTCCGCCGCAGAACTTATTAATGAGAATTGCATCGTTTGCCCAGGGAGAACCATGTGTGAAGAAGGCATGCCAAAGGAAGGCCTCGAGGCTATGAGGACACCGGGCTTCGGATGGAGAATCGCCGTTTCGATAGCGGTGTTCTT
>Ga0315294_10008137_pt1 | contig 11520 bp, 12 predicted proteins | sample YL17G13_40_MG_FD_203626 | JGI IMG/M metagenome (GOLD analysis project Ga0315294, IMG submission 203626) | Sediment microbial communities from Yellowstone Lake, YNP, Wyoming, USA - YL17G13_40 | ecosystem: Environmental > Aquatic > Freshwater > Lake > Sediment | place: USA: Wyoming | collected... | reverse complement strand
CCCCGGTGGCCGTCCCGGAGACGGACCGGCCGTTCCTCGGTTTCGTCGGCCAGAGCCAGCAGACGTTCACCGGCCCACCGGTCATGTTCGAGACGGTCATACCGGTGCTGACATTGCTGTGGGTGCTCAGTTCGGCGGTCGGCCTTGTAAACATCCTGCCGCTGTATCCGTTGGACGGGGGCCTCTACTTCGAGGCTGTCGCGCGCAAGTACTGGCCGAAAAGGAGCAAGATCATCAGCCGAGCGCTTACATATCTTATAATCGCACTGTTGCTGTTCTCATTCGCTGGGCCCACGATACTGAAGGCAGTCGCTTAAAGTACCTTCAGTTCCTTGATGGGGCTGTTCCTTGAAAGGAGCTCGCGCAAGATGTTGACGTTGCTGCCGCCCTTGCCTATGACCATTCCGCGCTCCTTCGGGTCGACTGTCACTGTCGCCTTCTCCCCGTTGAGTTCTATCTTCTTGACGCTGGGTATGAGGTTCTTGATGAACTGCTGCGGATCCTCCGCCCATTCGAATATGCGGATGGGCTTGTTGAGCTGGCGCTCCGCCTCCTGCACGGCCTCCCCGCGCTTGCCGATTGCCAGTGCCGCCTTGCCGGGATTTACCAGGAAGTAGATGGTATCGTTCTTTATCACGTCCCTGACTTCCGTGCCGGTAAGGTTCTCGAAACCAGCGATGAGCTGCATGGTATCGGCGTCGAACTCGCGCATTATTTCTTCCCTTCCGCCTTGATTGCCAGCGCGCTGACGCCGAACGGTTTTCCGAGGAAGGTGCCGAGCTGGCTTCCGGTCCCGCCAAAGGTGGTCACGGTCACCTTTGCCAGCTTTGTGTAGTGGGTCACGTCCCTGGTCAGGTTGCCTGGCGCATTGCTCGACAATACGACCTGCTTGGCCTGGCCAATCTTTATCGCCCTAAGGACCTCCCTTGCCCCGATGATGACCGCGCCGCGTGCCAGCGCACCCTTGATGTCTTCCTCGATTGTCATTGCAATCACATCAGTTTGAAAGGATTTATTGCTCCTTCCTCTTGCCCGACGGCCGGAACGTCAGCTCGAACATGCCTGTACCCGCCGGTACCACCTGGTTTATCATCACGTTCTCGACTATGCTCTCGAGATGGTCTATCTCATTTGTAACGGCGGCCTTGGTAAGGTGCTTGATGGTCTCCTCGAAGTTTGCCCTTGCTAAAACAGAACCCTTCGCACCGGCTATTCCGTAGCGGCCTATGGCCCTTATCTCGCCATCGACGGTCATCACATCAGACACCAGCATGATGTGCCGGATGTCCACGTCAAGGCCAGCCTGCCTCAGCGTGTACGCCGCTTCGTTGATTATCGCGGTCCTTGCCGCTTCTATGCCGAGCACCTTCGCTATTTCGTGGATGTTGTTGGTCATGGTCCTTGTTGCGTCCACCCCTTCGGTTGTGAGGACCTTGGCAAGGTTGCTTCCGAGCGTGTTGATTATCCATTCCCCGTCCTTGTTGTTGACGACCGCCTGGCTGACGCCCTTCAGTCCTTTGATGTGTGCATCAAGCGCCTTCGCCCTGAGCTTCTGCAGCTCCTTGAAAGTCACCTCCTCCTTCTTCGGCTTGATAGCGACGCCGTCGCTCCTCGGCCTTATCTCCACGTCCTTCAGCGCATCCTTGAGTGCGAGAGGTATCGCGCTCGCCCTTACTCCGAACGACTTGAGCCCCTTGTCGTCATAGTCGACCTCTATCATGTTGTTGACAAGGTCTACGGCCGTGCTGGTCGCCACGTCGCTCAGTGTGACTTCCCTTATGTCCTGCGCTATCTCGAACGCTTTCTCCTTGCCTACATTGCCCTTGAGGAAGACTGTCATGGCAGGGGTGGTGGGAACCCTTCTTGCATCAAATATTTCGACCAGTCGGGGAAGACCTAGAGTAACCTCTATCTGTGCAGCACCTGCAACGTGGTAGGTACGCATGGTAAGTTGCGTGCCCGGCTCGCTGATGGATTGGGCGGCGACCATGCCTATCGCCTCGCCGGGCTCCACCTTGCTCTTCTTGTACATCTCGATGATTTTCTTGATGCACTTCTCCTTCTGAGCCTCCGTCAGCTTGTGCTGGCGCAGGTGGACCTTCACGTCCTCGCGCAGCTTGGCCGGTAGTTGTTCCAGTAGGTCGTCGCTCATCAGCTTATCACCGTATCTATTATTCTTCCCACATCCAGCTTGCCCCAGTCGCTCTTGGCCGGGTCTATCCCATCCTCATTGGCCGTGAACTGGACTATGAGCTTGCGGTTGTCCCTTACCGTGTAGTCGTATTCCACCTTCAGGTCCTGCAGCGCGTTCATCAGCCTGCGTTCCAGGTATCCGCTGTGCCTCGTCCTCAGCGACTTGTCCATGAGGCCCTCTCGCCCGCTCAGCAGGTCGAAGAAATATTCGAACGGGTTCAGGCCGCGCTTGAAGGAATTTGCAACGAAACCGTGCGCGGCCAGGCTCAGGTCACCGACCGCGAAGTGCGGCAGTGTCCTGCCGCGGTAGCCGCGCTGTATCCTCTCGCCGAGCACGCGTTCCTGCCCGACAGAGCCGGTAAGCTGGATGAGGTGTGTTATGGAACCTCGCGCCCCCGATTTGGCCATTACGATGGCGTGGTTGTCCGTTACCCCTTCCGCAACTATCCTGCCGATGCCATCGGTTATGCCCGCTACTATCTTCAGCATGTGACTTTCAAGGCTCTCCTGCGCGGTGCGCCCGGGCAGTATCTCGACATCGCCCTTGTGGAACTGCTCTATGAGCTTCTGCGATTCCTGTTCGCCCCTGTCGATCTCAGCTTTTATCTTGTCCATGGTCGGCTTGGGTAGGTCGATGTCATCAAGCCCCACACTGAAGCCCGACCTTTCCAGCCACTTGATGCCAAGCAGCGCGGCCCTGTCTATGAACAACCTTGACACCTCGCTGCCGTATTCCCTGTCAATCCGATCAAGCAGCTTGCCGGCCTCGCGGCCAACTCCTTTCTTGTCTATGACGCCTTCCTTGAGCTGACCCTTCTCTACCACCACGGTTGTGTTACTGTTCGACTTGAAAGTCAGGTTGATGTCCCGCGGCAGAAGTGCTGAAAACACTTCCTTGCCTGTTATGGTCTTGCGCGCGGGCAGCCTGGTTTCAGCTCCTACTTCCGCCAGCAGCGCATATGCCGTCTCCCTGGGCATCTCCGTCCCGTCCCGCGTGAGCATGTAAAGTCCCGAGATGTGGTCGTGCTCCAGTCCTATGATGGGGCCGCCGAAACGCGGGCTGCGTACGTGCTTCTCCGCGGACATTAGCATCCTTGCTTCGGCTTGGGCCTCCTCGGTCTGCAGTACGTGCAGGTTCATCTCGTCGCCGTCGAAGTCCGCGTTGTAAGGCGGGCAGCACGGTGTGTTCATGGTGAACGTGCGCCAAGGCGTTACCCGCACCTTGTGGGCCATTATGGACATCCTGTGCAGGCTGGGCTGCCGGTTGAACAGCACCACGTCGCCGTTCTGCACGTGCCTCTCCACCACGTAGCCAGGGACTATCTCCTTGACCACCTCTTCCCTGTTCTCCTCTGTTATCCTCTTCTTCCTTCCATCAGGCCGCACTATGTAGTTTGCGGACGGCCATGCCGGTGCTCGGGCAAGTATCGCCCTGAGCTGCTCCAGGTTGTGCTCTTGGACTACGACGGGGATTGTAAGCTCCTTGGCTATCGCCAATGGGACACCGACCTCGTTGATGCTGATGTGCGTGTCCGGGCTGATGACAGTTCTTGCTGAATAGTTGACGCGCTTGCCGGCGAGGTTCTGCCTGAAGCGCCCGTCCTTGCTCTTCAACCTGTCCGCCAGCGTCTTCAACGGCCTTCCGCTGCGGTGCCGTGCGGCAGGTATCCCTGCCAGCTCGTTGTCAAAGAAGGTGGCCGTGTGGTACTGCAGCAGCTCCCACAAGTCTTCTATGATGAAGTCCGGCGCACCGATGTCTATGTTCTCCCTCAATCTTTGGTTGATCCTTATGATGTCCACCAGTTTGTGAGTAAGGTCGTCCTCGCTCCTTTCTCCCGTCTCCAGCGTGATGCTCGGCCTTGTGATGACAGGTGGCACCGGCATGAGGGTGAGTATCAGCCACTCCGGCCGCCCGCCCTTGAAGTTTATCTTTTCAAGGTCCTCGTCGGGTATCTTCTCGAGCCGCTGCCTTATCTCCAGCGGCGTGAGCGCCTTGTCGGCCTCGTAGTAGGTGTACGGCTTCTCGAAGCGGATGGGTTTAATTTCAGCGCTACAGTTGGGACATTTCTTCGGCACCACGGTCGGACTGGTGCTGGTTATCCGGCCGCAGCTCGGGCATGTCACCCTTACGATTTTGTGGATCAGCTTGGAAAACAGGACGTGGATTACCGGCCGTGTCAGTTCTATGTAGCCGAAGTGGCCGACGCAGCCGCCGAGCGGCAGGCTGCACGTCCTGCAGCGCAGGCCTGGGTCAACAATTCCCAGCCGCGGATCCATCACCCCGCCCTCTATCGGGAAGCCGTCATTATCATAAAGTTCTGCCTTCGTGATTTCAGAAACTGCCAGCTTCTTCACGTCGCTCGGGCTGAGCAGCTTGAATTCTATGGATTCTATTAACGCGGGCATTAACCCACCAACTTCAGCTTCGGCCATATCAGCATGGCCTTCAGCTCGTCGAGCAGCAGCTTGAACGCGTAGCTCATGTCCACATCTGCTACATCGGTATCCTTGTCTATCGGGCAGACGTTCGCGCCCTTGGTCTTGTCCCACACTGCCGCTACGCCGTGGGTCCGGCAGATGGGCACGGTTATCTTGTCCGAATCAAAGCGCTCCTTGAGAGTTAGAACAGCCCCGTGCGCGATGAGGCAGTCCTTTTCCATCTCTCCCAGCCGCAGGCCGCCTTCCTTGGCCTTTCCTTCCGTCGGTTGCCTGGTGAGAAGTGTGACAGGTCCCCTGCTCCTTGCCTGGATCTTGTTGGCCACCATGTGGTCGAGCTTCTGGTAGTAGTTCATGCCTATGAATATCTCCGCCTGGTATTTCTCGCCGGTCAGGCCGTTGTACATGACTTCCTTGCCGTCGTGCCTGAACCCGAGGCTGCCCAGTAAGGCTTTTATGTCGGTCTCCGGCATGCTGGCGAAGCAGGTTGCGTCCGTCTTTGCACCGGCGAGCGCCGCGGTCTTGCCGGCCAGCATCTCCAGCAATTGTCCCACTGTCTGCCTGCTCGGCACGGCATGCGGGTTTATCATTATGTCCGGGATGTAGCCCGCGGAGCTGAACGGCAGGTCGGCCTCCTCGGCCACCAGCCCGACCACGGACTTCTGCCCGTGCCTGCTTGCGAACTTGTCGCCGGGCTCTGGCACACGCAGGTCCCTTACTGCCACTTTGATAAGTTTGTTGCCGTCTTTGGTCTCGGTGGTGAACACCCTGTCCACCACTCCCCTCTCGGCGGGCCGCAGCTGCACGGAAGTATCCCTGAGGTTCGCGATGCCTCCCATCAGCTCAGTTGCTGATAGGAAACGCATGGGAGAGACCTTGCCTATGACCACGTCGCCGCCCACCACTTGGCTCTCCGGTGAAAGTACGCCATCCTCGTTCAACCTCGCGTAGTCGGCTTCGGCCTTGTAGCCCCGCACGTCCTTATCGGGTACGCCTACCTTGTCCTCCTGCCCTCCCCAGTATCGCCTCTCTTCGGCGCTGTATATCCTGTAAAAGAACGAGCGGAACATCCCGCGCTCTACCGAGCCCTTGTTGAAGATTATTGCGTCTTCCATGTTGTAGCCGTGGAACGGAGCTACGGCAATGATTATGTTCTGGCCGGCCGGGTGGGTGGCAAGTCCGCTGATCGGCACGGTCACGGTCTCGACCAGCGGCAGCTGCGTGTATACCATTATGTTGCTTTTCGTGTCGGCGCGCCGCAGGAAGTTGGCCTGGTACATGCCTATTGCCTGGCCTACCATCTTGGCGCCGAAGTTTACACGGTCGCCACGGTTGTGCTGCGAGAACGGAAGGAGCGATGCGCTCAGTCCGAGGATTATCAGCGGCGTCAGCTCGAGGTGCGAATGCTCCGGTTTGAGGTCCTTCTCGTATAATGCTATTAGTGTCCCGTCCTCCTCGTCTGCATCCAGATGCTCGATTATTCCCGACTTGATCAGGTCGCTCCACTTCAGCTGGCCGGTGGCTACCTTCTCCATCTGCTCGGGACCCAGCTTGTGCCGGCTGTTCTCCACGATTATGAGCGGCCTGCGCACGCGACCCGAGTCGGTGCTTATCCTTATCTCACCTGTCACCGGAAGGTAGACGGCGTTTATCTGCTGCGATATGAGGTCGCCGCGACGCTTCTTGCGGACGTCTTCTATTATTGCTGGTTCAGCATAACCAGCCGGCGTTCCATCAATGACCACAGGGAACATCCCTTGCTTCCTTTCGTCAGCAAGCTTCAGTCCCTTTACGAACTTTTCCTTCTCCCCTTCGGCCAACCCGCGTGTCACCTCTGCCATGATGGCAAGGTGCTTTCGCAGTCCGATGGTCGGTCCTTCTGGTGTCTCTGCCGGGCAGAACCTTCCCCAGTTGGTCGGATGCAGCTCTCGCGCCTCGAAGTGCTCCTGCGTGCTTGTTAGGGGTGATAGTACCATCCTCAGGTGCGACAGCGTCTTGGTCAGGTTTGCGCGGTCCAGCCTCTGCGATACTCCGGTCCGCCCGCCTGTCCACGCCCCTGTGGCCATCGCGCTGATCATCTGGTTGCTTACCACATTGGCTTCTACTATCGTCTGGATGGGAGGTAGCTTGCCGCGCTTGGCCATCTTCTGGTAGTTGTACTTGACGCGCGTGATCAGTCCCCATCTTCCAACTAGTATGCTCCTGAACAGCAGTTCCAGCAGGTCTCCGGCGAGCCTTACTCTCTTGTTGGCATAGTGGTCGAGGTCGTCTTCCGTCGTGAGACCCAGACCGAGCGTGATTATCTTCTTTACCGCAACTGCAAGGTAAGCGGCCTTGGCCTTGCGGTTCTTCGGGTCCTGGCCCAGGTGCGGCAAAAGGTACCTGTCTACGATTTGTTCGACCCTTTCCTTCTGGTACTCCTTCTGCACTATCTTCATGTTGTTGGCGATGTATTCGTGTGCAGATTTGACGTCCGTCACTTCTGTTTCGTACAGGTTGCCCCAGAAGTCGTTGATTATCTTCTCGTCCGCATGCAGTGCCGCTATGATCTCTTTGTCGGTCTCCAGCCCGAGCGCCTTCAGTAGTACGACAACAGGCAGCCTTCGGATGTTGGCGAAGCTTATGACGACCGAGCCATCTTTCTTCCTTTCTATCAGGTGCCTCTGCACGTAGCCGGCCCTTTCCGAGTTTATCCTCATTGATTCGGTGTAGTTGCCGGTGCTGATCTTCTGCAGTATCATGCGGTTTGGCGCTATCTCCTCTATGAGTGTAAGTGCTCTCTCTGTCCCGTTGACCACGAAGTATCCGCCGGGGTCGTCCGGGTCCTCGCCATGCTCCTCCAGCTCGGTCCTGCTCATCGCGGCCAGCGGGCACCACTTGCTCTTGACCATTATCGGTAGATCGCCTATGACGACAGGAACCGTTTCCTGCTCGACCTTGTTTACCACCGGTGTCATTTCTACATAGACCGGTGCCGCATAGGTGAGGTCCCTCAGCCTTGCCTCCCCTGGAAGTATCTTTCGTACGGTCCCGTCCGCCTCGCGCACTTGCGGGCTCCCTATGCTGGCCTTGCCGAACTTGATTACCAGCTCGCCTATCTCCGGCACTTCCGGTTCTATCTGCGCTATCTCATCAACCACGCGCTGCAGCCTGCGTTCCACGAAGTCGTTGAAGTTGTCTATCTGGAAGCGCACCCAGCCGACCTCGTCAGCGAAGCTCTTGAGCAGGACAGCAGTGTTGTCAGTCATCATATCAACCCTTGATGACCACCCGATAGTACGGCGTGGTCCCTGCGACCTGGCTCCTCCGCTCTATCTTCAGCACGTCGCCTTCCTTCGCCCCTACTGCCTTGACAGTCGGGTCGGTTGTGTAAATCTTCGGCAGCTGTGCGATTGTGATGTTGAATCTCTTGAGAAGTTCGGCGATTTCTTCCTGCTTCATGACGGCGTGCTCGGGCACGAGCGAGTGCTTTAGGACGTCGATTTCCTTTTCTTCTTCCTTGACCTTTTTGGCTGCCACCAGGCACCACTCCCTGCAACGCGAGCGCTTTGGCTGCGTGCAAATTTTCTGGAGTAAACTTCTCCTCATTCACCCAGAGGAGTTTATAAAGGTATCGTCGATTGCCGTATTTCGCGCCGAAACGGACAAAAGTGGTATGTGGGTCTTCAACAGTAGCTAAGCTGTCCGGTCGATTGGCCGGTCTCAAGCAGTGCGCCTATAACGTTGTGCAGATAAACAAGAGGGAAAGTGATTGAACCGTCTTTTTTTATCTCGTAACTTCTGGCGCCAACATGCTCTACGAACTTTTGTGGATTCACGCCTTCTTTCAGATTGACCTTAAGCTCTGGCATAAATCAGATTTATATACAAAACCTTAAATACGCGTCTCGTCAGCGCTGCCGTCTACTGGTTCAGTACCGCTTCAAGCTTCGGCAGGTCGATTCTCATGTCACGCATTCTTCGAGATACCTTGTCGGATTCAGGAGGTTTCTCGGTCTTTTCGCTCCTCTGAGCCACCAACCCAATGTAATTTTTGTTCCCTTCCTGTAGAGCTCGAAGTGCAACATGCAGCGCAACTTTTTCTGGGGCCGGTTTCTGGTATATATTAGCTGTGCGATGCGGCCTATCACCTGCCCCGCCCTGACCTTTTGGCTGACCTTTAACCGGGGTTTCCTGACCTCGCCGTAAACGGCTATCTTTCCATCATTGTTTCTCACGTTGACTGCCCATGTCTTCCTGTACTCGGGCGTGTAAGACGGGCCGGTGAACTCCCAGATTTTCACGACTATGCAATCTTCGACGGCCAACACCTTGCTGCCGACCGGGCAATACAGGTCTATCCCACTGTGCCAGATGAGTACCTTCCTGTGCTTGCCGTCTATGTAATAATCTTTCCCTTTGAAGTAAGCGTTGTCGGGCACTTTCCGCACATTTCTGGAATAGCTCTTTGGAACTGGCCAGAACTTCTTCATGATTGGTGGGCCCAACGGGATTCGAACCCGCGACTCCCGGGTGTGAAGTACCCTTTCTTCCCTGTCATAGCGCGCGTGCGCGCGCTCAACATGCTTTTATCTGATAGCGGCCGTTCCCACAAACTAAGCACAGCCGACCGCAGGTCGGCATGCGCTACGGCGTTCGCAGGATAAAAGCCCGGTACTCTACCAGACTGAGTTATGGGCCCAATCAACACTGCTCGCCGGACATTAAAAAGAGTCTACTTCTCCGCTTCAGGTGCCCTGAATCTGTATTCAGTGTAAGTGCCTTTGCCCGGGGTGCCGCCTGACACCGAGGGGAAAACCCCGCCACGTTCGAAGTCTTTCCTCTTCATCCTCTCACCGTGCTTTTTGGCCAGCATTTTCATTTTCTCGTATTCAGGAAAGAGGTCGCCGGGCTCGCGCGCTTCTAACTGCTCTTTCATGAAGCGCTCGTGGTCTTTTATTATGTACAGCGTTTTCCTGCCGCGTTCCTCAAGCTCGATGACGATCGGAAGCATGTACGAAGCAGAGACCTCTTCTATGTTTCTGGGCTGCAGGCATTTCGGCATCGTGAGCCTTTTGGCAAGAAAGGATTTAAACGGGTGGCGCCCGGGTCGGGATTTGAACCCGAGTCACAAGCTTGACAAGCTCGCATACTAGGCCACTATACTACCCAGGCAAAACAGCTTAGCCGGTCGACATTATTTAAGCGTTCAGACAGCGGGCCTTCGCCCCGAAAGGGCAAGGGCAGCTGCAACGGCAGCGGTAAAGATGCCAAGTATTATTGTCAATTGGCTCGCGCCGGCCATCGCACTTGCAGCGGTGCCTATTGCGAAGACGAGCATCGCGCCGCCCATGGCCAGTTCCTTGTACTCGTTACTTTCTTTCTTCCTGCGCGGCATGCGCAGAATTCGCCGAGCTGGTATAAAAAGAAGAGTAATGGTCGCCAGCTTCCTGGGGTTCCCATCTTTTCGATAGTACAGCCCAGATCGATGCGCCGATTCACTACCGTGTTCGGAACGGGAACGGGTCTTGCCAACGCTCTTTGGCCGGCGACCACTTCAACTAGCGAGTTCAAAGGTATATAAAGTTTCTTTGGTTTCACACCGCTATGATAACCCTGCATGTCAGGAGGCTCGTCGCGGACATTCCAGGTAGGCAAGGTCGTCAGGTCTACCCGAAGGAGCTTGCACGGCAAGCCATAGGGCGTTCGATTACAGCGATGTCAGGGCAAGGTATAGTCGTTTGTGATTCTGTCGAGGACCAAGAGGTGCTTGGGGATACCTACTGCCGCCAGGGAACGTCATATGCCTTCTTGAAGGAAGCATACACCATGTCAGGCCTCGACGAGTGGCTGCTTGACGAGCGCGCCCTTGCGAAGGACTTCACCGCTGGTCCAAATGATCCTTATATCTTTTTCGCTCCGCCAGGAGTGAGCCGCATCATACTAACTGAGCAAACGGTAAGGCTGGGCGAGGTGCCACTTGAAATGGCATGGGGTTTTGGCAAGGATTACATGGCGGAAGTCGTCCCAGACACCGATTCAAACCTGCTGGTCAGGTACATAGTTCACGAGTTAGGGCATGCACTTTTCGATATTGATCATCACGATGGGGAATGCGTGATGGCCGAGGATGAGAGATTTAAATATTACTTAAATTTTTGTGCTGATTGCCTCGACAGAATAATGTCCAAGGCCAGAACATCGCCGCCGGCTTGATGCATGACGGTCCGCTCAGGGTCTTACCTTGCCGAAAAGCCCGACCTGAAAGCCTTTTATCCCGGCGCGCCAATCCTGTTCCGAGGTGAAAGAATGTTATCGACAATACCTGTGGACCTGAAGAAGGTAAGGAAGGAGGAGCTGGACAAGGAGATACTTCGCGTCGGCATGATAGCCGAGCTGGATGCTGTCAGCCTTTATGAGCAATTGGCAGCATTGACTGACAGCAGTGACATCAAGGCCGTTTTCTTGGACATCGCCAAGGAGGAGAAGACGCACATGGGCGAGTTCGAGGAGTTGCTCCTCAGGCTCGACAAACAACAGTCCAATGAGATATTAGAGGCCAAGAAGGAAGTCCGCAAGCTTACCGGCAAGTGAACTCAGCCGTAGAACTCGCCCGAGCCGTTGCCAAGCATCCATATCGCTATGTCAAGCTCCTCGGGCGGTATGCCGAGTTGCTTTGCAAGCTTGAGATAGGTACGCTCGTTTTCCAGGTATTGCTTGGTGTTCAGCTTTCCGACCTCGCCCTTTAGCATTCCATTGCGGGCCATCCAGTTCTGGACATGGATGTCAAGTATGGCCAGCCCGCCTATGCCGATGTTCCTCATGTAATGACTTGCTAATTTCATTCCCATGCCGTCTATGCTTTCAACTAGCCACTCACGCAACTGCTGTGGTGGCATGCCCAGCTGTTCC
>Ga0315294_10008135_pt1 | contig 11524 bp, 9 predicted proteins | sample YL17G13_40_MG_FD_203626 | JGI IMG/M metagenome (GOLD analysis project Ga0315294, IMG submission 203626) | Sediment microbial communities from Yellowstone Lake, YNP, Wyoming, USA - YL17G13_40 | ecosystem: Environmental > Aquatic > Freshwater > Lake > Sediment | place: USA: Wyoming | collected... | reverse complement strand
CCTTATCCATCAGGGATAAGTTTAGCAGGGTCTCTCTTAATTTTCAAAGAAATTCGCGTCTTTATATAAAAAACTATCTTATTAACAGTAACACTATTATACGAGGAGGAAAAGAATGAAGAAAAGAAAATCCAGCTTACCAGTATTTAAAAAGAATATTAAGAATTTTCTTTTAAGCGAAGAAGGTAAGATTACGAAAAAGGATATTGCCAAAATTGGTATGTCTTTAGCTGTTTTGGGACTGATGTTTCCTTCCCAGGCGACGGCGGTAGCCCATACTAATGAATTTTTCTCTATTGGTCGCGGAGGTCATAATTCTCATTCCTCCCACGGTTCCCATGGTTCTCACGGTTCCCATGGTTCTCACGGTTCCCATAATTCTGCGATGTGGTAGTTTTTTTATTCACGCCTGACGCATCGGGCGCTATGAGAATTTTATAAATATCTTTGCTTTTTTTCAGCTTTTATGATACCGGCAGCCCTCCATTTTCTTTCCGAATTTTTAAGCTTATCATTAATAATATTGGCTTGGCCCTTAGACGTACCCGTACCGGTTTAATTATTTATTCTGTTATAAAACCCATATCTATGGCTGGCATAGCTATTTCTAACAAGTGCAATAATAACTGCTTGATGTGTCCTGTTGATTGGAAGCTGGCGCCAAGGGCCAACCCGAGTCAGAAAAAGATCATAAGCAGTTTAAAAAATATCCTCCAGAAAAATGATGGCGATATCGCCATTTCCGGAGGCGAGCCGACTTTAAATGATGATCTGATAGGTATTTTAAATGCCGTAAGAAAGGAATTTCCTGAAAAAGATATTTGCCTTCTTTCCAACGGCAGAAGGTTCGCCTATCAAAAATACAGCCGCAAATTCAGCCAATCAAGAGTCAATAATCTAAAGATAGCCATTCCTCTCCTTGGGCATTCAGGATATTTGCATGATAAGATTACCGCAGCGCAGGGAAGTTTTCAGCAGACGATAGCGGGCCTGAACAATCTTTTGCAAGAAGGTTTTCCTATTGAAATAAGGGTGGTAATAAGCAGGTTAAACTATAAGCATCTTCGGGATATAGCAAAATTTATTTCTCAAAATTTCCCCGGCATATTGCACGTGGTTTTTATTGCCATGGACATAGAAGGCAAGGCTCTGGAGAACAAAAAGGGGGTGGCGTTAAGGTACAGTGATTTTTTCACTTATCTGGAGTCAGCCGTGGATTACCTGCTGAAGAACAATACCAATGTAAGATTATATCATTTTCCATTATGTGTAATAAAACCAAGTTACTGGCATCTGGCCTGGAATTCTGTAGAAAAGGTAGAGGTAGTTTTTCTTAAGGAATGCAAGAATTGCACAACAAGACAATACTGTATGGGAGTTTTAAAAACTTACCTTAAAAATTTTGGCTGCCAGGAATTTAAAGCCATAAAGACATGTTTTAAAATAACAGCATCGTCTAATAAAATGAATCCTGTTTTGAAGATTTCCAAATTCCCCATTGACACTTTCGGCTCGTATTTTTTAGATGGATACGGAAAATTCAGCAGTTTGCTCCCAGATATAATTGCTGTAAAAAACGGAATAAAGCCTTTGGCCAGATTTGAATCCAGGTCAATTAAAGAGTTTCAGGACATAAAAGGCATCTTTTCGAAGGAGGGTATTTTTGTCAACCATAGCAAGTATAAGATTTTGTTTCCCATGAACAGCACCTCCTCCGGGATTAATGATCCCAGAAACGGCCTGGTGAGCCCTTTTAGCAAATTGGATGGGACAATTTATATTTATATCTCCAGAGACAGGGATTTGGTTGAACGCTTTGCAAATTACGATCCCGAACTGAAACTATCCAGGCTGAAGAACAAAGATACGAAGAACTTCGCGCGTGCCTTGGGTTATCCCGATTGCTGTATAGACAGGGCATTAAACACCCGATTAGAAAGCCTGGTTGATTCTTATATTTCCATGAAACCAAAGAGTTTTTACTTAAATAATATGCTGCATAACGTATCAAATTATTACTTAAGTTTTCATTATCCCTGCAGCTATGATTGCGAAAAAAGCATAGATTACAACAGGCGTATCTTTGATGCTATCAATAAGGACATTCCGGAATTTTCGCGCCAGCTTAAAAGTGCCCTAAAAATGCCTTTATTGGCTTGGTTTGACTATGGGGATAAAAGAAAAATACTGGATAATAGGATAATGGCTGTATTTGACGGGAACGTCTACAGCAACGCTATAAAATATAAGAGATGTTATATACTTAAGACAAACTACTACATTAATCCCAGGGAAAAGGATTTAATAGAGAGGCTCCAGGTTTTAAAGGCCGCAGACTCAGTTGAGATCACAGACAGAAAAATAGAAGTTTTTAAGAACAACCGTTTGATTGCTACGTTGAAGAAGGGCAATAAATTTTGCGGGGCGCTGTTTTATTTTAAATAAATGGATTTTAAACCTTCAAATTATCTGAAGCAGGCGAAAATAGAGCTTACCTCAAGGTGCAATGTCTCCTGTAAATTCTGTTACCTTAAGATAAGAAATGGCAGCGTAAACGATATCTCCGGAAATGATTTCTTTAGCATTGCAGACAGGCTTAAGGAACTGGGAATCGCCAATGTAAGGCTCAGCGGGGGCGAGCCGTTTCTGCATAGAGATCTGCAGTCTTTCATAGAGTATCTAAGGGGCAACGCTTTTAGAATCAGGATTGTAACAAACGGATCTTTAATCGATGAGAAATTCCTGAGAAAATTTAAAGAAAGCATTTATTGCTACCATATATCTTTTCATAAAAAAACACGGCGCCAGATTAAGTGCATTGAATTATTCGAAAGGCTAAATATAAAGTATTCTTTAAATACGATTATCGCGCAGGAATCAATAGGGGCTATTGATAGTTTATTTTCAACTGTGAATTCTTTAGATAATATGGTGCAATGGACCTTTTTGCGGGAATTTCCCGCCAAGGGAATTTTTAATAGGCTCAGAGATAAGGATATCGCCAGGTTTATTGAGAAGTTGTTGGAATTTAAAAACAAGAGTAAGAAAGAGATATATATAGGTAATCCTTTTCCGTTCTGCGCCTACTTTCCCGAAAAAGTAAGGAAGGTCGTCGAGTACAAATGCAATTTATTCAATGATAGCCTTCCCAGCGATTTTACCATTGATTTTGAAGGTTATCTGCGCCCCTGTTCAATTATTAATTACAGGATACTTGATTTCATAAAATTTGATAAAAAGGAATTCAGAGAGGGTAATAAATTATTTAATCTTTTTAGAAAAAGTCTTTATAAAACCCTGCCCGATATTTGTCGCAGTTGCCGCTATTTTGATAAGTGTCATTCGGGATGCAGGGCAATTTCGGAAATACTTTACGGAGATTTTTCCCATTTAGATCCTTTAGCAAATCCTGAAAAATATCTTTAATCTATAAAAGGCGTAGGAATGTTTATAATTGATAAAGCGTATGCTGATAAAATCTGCGAATTTTATGCATCTAAGTCTAATAATATATTATTGGGCTCTAAATGCGATAATAAATGCAAATTCTGCAGTCAAGACCAATTGCCCCGGCACATGAGGCTTGGTTTTCTGCCGCAGCGAAGTTTAGAAGAGGCAAAAAAATGCGTGGGGTTGTTGGACAAGGAGGGTGATTCTGTAATTATTGCTGAGCCACAACGTGTATTGCAGAGTGATCCTCTTAACTATCCTCATATACTGGAACTGATTAAATATATAAGAAAGAGATGCCCAAGGGCAAAAATTTTAGTTACAAATACAGCTGGGGTTGCTATAGATAGGGCTATGATTTCTGGTTTTCGCAAAGTAAAAAATATCTTTTTTAATATAAGCCTCGTTTCTACTCAAAGATGCAATCAGGATTGGATGTTAAATGATGGGGTAAAAACGAGGCAGATCATTGATTTGGTAAGCAAGGCGCCCGGCATAACTTATGGTTTTACGGTAATTGCGATGGCTCAATTTTTGCCCTGGAAAGATATAGAAGAAACAATTTTTTATCTCGATAGGTACAAACCTCGGCTAATTACTGTATTTACCTACTCGTACACTGATTATTCCCGATATAAACCAGCCAAGAAGAACGATGGCCTTATTAAAGAGTTCGGCTTTTTCATTGCGGGCTTAAAAAGACAGCTAAATTCGAAACTTCTTTTTTATCCGGTTACTGAAAACCAATCACCATTGGTTTACGGTTTGTTTGACGAATATTTCAAGAAGGTAAGCGAGATGCAGAAAATTTATCAAAACATAAGAATTTTAGCCCTTGTATCTGAGGCAATTTTTGAAGTAGCACAAAAAAGGTTGAAAATTTTCGGTAATATAAAAGTAAAGCCAGTTAAAAATCTTTCTCTTGGAGGAAATATAGTAGCAGCGGGACTACTTTCGACCTCGGACTATATAAAAGCCGCAGAGGGAGAAGAGTGTGATTTAGTCATGGTTTCCAATAAGCCATTTATGAAAAACGGCATGGATTTGTTCGGCAGGCATTTTAACTGCATAAGTAAGGCGCTGCATAAACCAGTTACGATTATAAATTCAGAAGAAAAATGGAATAGAAATCTAAAAGATTATGAAATCTTTAAAAATTAATTTCGCTGAAGATAAAGGACATTTTTATGGATTAGAGATTTTACTGGGCAAAAGATGCAACAATAATTGCCTGCACTGCGCAACCATTAGCCCGCAAAACGAAGATTTTGACTTTGATAAAATACAGAAAAGAATTCTTTTAGGAAGAAAGTACAACAAAAATACAATTGCCTTTTCTGGAGGAGAACCGACATTATATGATAATCTCGTAGATTTAATTAAATTTGCTAAGTCAAGCGGTTATCAAAAGATTATGGTTGTCAGCAACGGGCGGCTGTTTAGCTATAAAGATTTTTGCAAGAAGATAATTAATGCGGGAGTAGATTACTTTCTGTTATCCATATTTTCTACCACCGAAACAATCCATGATTATATTTCACAAACTAAAGGCAGCTGCAGCCAGAGTATAAATGGTATAAAAAACCTAATGGATTTTAAAAAGAATGTATACGTTAATATCACTATAACCGAATACAATTACAGATACCTTTATGAAACGGTGCGGGACCTCGTAAAAATAAATTTAAAAAATATCAATTTGGGGTTGGTAAGACCGGAAGGCAAGGCAGGACGGAATTACGGTTCTTGCTGCCCGAGGCTTTCAAAATTAAGGCCGATATTGAATAAGATTTTTACAGAGACAAAGTTTAATAAACAAAATTTTACTTTCTTTAAAGTTCCATATTGTTTACTAAACAAATATAAAGAAACAAATGATATCCCGAAGATGATTCTCCCTGATTTAAAGCGATGGTGTAGTTTTGATGGGAGGGGTAGATTTCGCTGTATTGAAAAGAAGGTGAAAAAACTGATGTTTAAGCCAAAGGTTTGTTCCGAATGCAACTTTAACAAAAAATGCCCGGGCATATTTGAAGATTACAAGATATTTAATAAAGATTACGAATCAGAAGTAATTCCTTTTCGGTAGAAATGATAAAGATAGACCTAAAAATAGGATTTTCCTGCAACAATAGTTGCAAGTTTTGCGTGCAGGGAGATAAAAGAAAATTTTATAAAGAAAAAACATTAGATGAGATACGCCGTATATTGGAAAAGAGCAGGAAAGATTCGTCCAGCGTCGTGTTCACCGGAGGAGAATCAACCATTTATCCTGATTTCTTGAAATTCGTCTGCATCGCAAAGAGCTTGGGTTTTCAGAAAATACAAATTCAGACCAATGGAAGGAGATTTGCCTATATAGGTTTTTGTATAGACTGCATTAAAGCAGGGGCAAATGAATTTTGTGTCGCTATCCATGGACATAATGCCAAGATTCATGATTATCTCACTGGTTGCCCCGGCAGTTTCAGCCAGTCTACCAGGGGAATAAGAAATCTAAAGTCGCTCGGGACAAGAGTTGCGTGTAATACAGTAATAACCAAAACCAATTTCTGCTTTTTGCCTCAGATTGCAAATCTATTGGTAGGTTTAAATGTAGATCAATTTCAGTTTGCCTTTCCCCACATCCTAGGCAAGGCAGCCGAGAATAAGAGCTGGCTTGTCCCCAAAATAAGCGAGGTCATGGATTATGTAAAGAAAGGGCTGGATATCGGTATAAATGCTGACAAGGAAGTCATGACTGAAGCAGTACCTTATTGTTTTATGCAGGGTTATGAGGAATACATAGCAGAAAAGATTATTCCCGAAACTACCGTTTTTGATGCGGATTTTGTAGTGGAAAGTTATAGCAGATACCGGAAAGAAAAAGGAAAAGCAAAGGGGCCAAACTGTAGAGGGTGCAGGTATTACAGTGATTGTGAAGGGCCGTGGCGTGAATATCCGGAAATTTTTGGCTGGGATGAATTTAAACCTATAAGTCAAAGGTCATGAAGCTATCAGAAGAGAAGTATATTTTATACAAAAATTTTCTTAAAGTATACCGGCCTTTTTATAACGTTTTTTACTTGGCTGATTTAATCCATTGGATGAGGAATGATCAGGTATTCCTTAGCGCCGAACAGATAAAAGAAAAATGGGAAGAGCAGGTCCGTCTCATCAAAGAAGGAAAAAATAGCGATGTCTTGAATTTTTATATTCATATCCCTTTCTGCCGCTCTAAATGCAGTTATTGCAAATATTATTCAAACCCGTTAGTCGATGATAAGTTAAAGAGTTATTTAAACAGGTTAATTAAACAAATGTTTTACTTCAGGCAAACCTTTTCTGGTGCTGAGTTTAGCAGTTTATATATTGGGGGCGGCACGCCTTCTGTTTTAACTCTATCCCAATTGGATAAACTCTTAAGTAATTTATTTAATTGTTTCAGGTTTAAAGAAGGCGGAGAAAAAACTTTTGAGTCCAATCCGGAAAGTATCACCTTAGAGAAACTAAAGCTGCTAAAGAAATTTAGATTTAATCGGGTAAGTTTCGGGGTTCAGAGTTTAGATAAAATGGTCTTATCTTACGCTAACAGAGATTATCAAAATTATAACCTTATTAAAAAAGTAGTAAAAAATGCTAAATTATTGGGACTTGAGGTAAATACTGATATAATGATTGGCCTTAGAGGCGAAAGCATTAAATCAATCATTAATAGTTTTATTGATTTAACTAGAGTTCAGCCTAATACAATTACTTTATATCTTTTTAAACCATCCGAAGAGTATTTAAAAAAGTATTTTAATAACGATTACGATTCATTTAATTCTCAGCTTTATAAGAAAGCTAAAATAGTTTACCGGATATTAAAATTAAAAGCTAAGACCTTGAATTATTTTAAGAATAAACGAAGTTTCGAAATCTGTAATGTGGCAGACCCGATTTTTCGTCCAAAAGAATATAAAGCGCCGTATAAAAATCGATATGGCTATACCGCTCCCTTTACTTATCCAAAACCTTGCTCATTATTTGCTTTAGGAACAAGGGCCAGTGCTTATATTTTCAATTCTCTTCAATATCATGATGCGGCAATCGGCAGCGAAATCGCGGATTTTAACCCAAATGAAAAAAATTATTGGTCGTTGGGGTTCGATTTGAGGGACGAAATGAGATATTTCATTCTTCAGCAATTATCAAGCAGATTATGTTTCTCCCGGAAAGAATTTGAAAATTATTTCGGCTCGTGTTTCGAAGATAATTTCAAACCAGCAATTAATTCTTTGAAAGAATTAAAGAAGATCAAATTTAACAAAGATTTAGTATTCTTGCCTTCTGATCCTATTGAGCGATATACCTGTGCTTTATTTTTTCTTGATGAGAAAAAAGCTATTAAGAAAATCAAAGGCTTTCTTTTTGAAAAATTTTTCTCATAAGAAACTATAATTTTTCAGTGGTAAAGAAAATGAGGAGAAGACAGTAAGGATATTTTTTTATTGGATTGCATTCGGCATTGATTTATGATAGGGCAAACGGTGGACCTGGTAGAAAAAATGTAGATTTGAATAGATAAATTAAAATTAAGATAAATGCTGCAGAAAATAGACTTTATAGCTACGAAGTATTCGCTGAAGCCGTTAATGAGGGGGCATGCTGCTTCTCAGGAAGAATTTAGGAAAATTGAGTTATTTTGCCAGGGCCACGGTTTATTTGCCGTTCGCAATAAAATTAAAATAAGAAATCCTGCATTGGGCGAAAAAGGGGAATACTGTGTTTATATCTCAAAAGATAAAAGGATAGCGCAAAAATGCGCCAATGAAGACCCGGAGTATGGCTATTCTCCTTCCTTGTCCAAGCTAAAATATTTTTCCAAAGCGCTTGGATATCCCGAATGTTGTATAGATTCATACATAAATTTAAGCCTTAGCAATTTGAGTGAGAAAAGAAAAAAAGAAATTCTTTTTCAAAAAATTATCCAGAAGAGGAAGCCCTTTTTTTTGAATAATTTTCTTTATGGACCTGGTTTAAGTCTAAGTTTTTATGAGCCCTGTTCATATCATTGCAAGAAAGCATTAGAGTACAATAAGAAAATCTTTGAGGCTGTAAGAAAAGAAGACCCGTATTTTGCTGCAAAAATTAGAATATATTTGCAGTTTCCAATATTAATTTGGCTTGACTCTTCCTTGGATAGTAAAGTAAACAGTTTTTTTCATAATAGAATCCAGCTATTTTTTGAAGGGCATATAGATAATTCTAAGGCAATTTATTATAATAAAGCAAACCTTTATAGAAAATATCCGCATTGTAATCGGTCGTTTGAAGAAGGCCAATTAAGAGAAATCTTCTTAGGGAACATTTGTAAGGTTTACAATAACAAAATTATCATTTTCTACAACAATACTATTCTAAAAGAGATAAAGGCGAATAATAAATATCACGCGTTAATAGTAAAATTTAATTGAAGAAATTTTACCTTAAACTAATTTTGTGTTTTGTCAAAAGAAAAAGGTATGTTTAAATTTATGACTCATATTGAGATACCAATCTGGAATAAATGTAATAATAAGTGCGTTATGTGCACTAATAGGAAGTCTATGAGAGAGTCGAATGATTTTAAATACGATACGGTGATTAAGTATTTAGATGAACAAGTACGTAAAATTAAGGGGAAATTCCCTCAGGATATAAGTTTAACAGGGGGAGAGACCACTATCTGCCCGTATTTTTTCCAAGTGGCCAATTATATTCAAAAGAAGTTTCCTCAATGCACAATGAATATTTTAACGAACGGCAGGCTGTTTATTTATAATAGTTTTAGGAAAAGATGTCTAAGCTTAAGAAAAACAGGTTTTATTATACCATTGCACGCTCACCATGCCAAGTTACATGATCGGATAACTCAAACAGAGGGTAGTTTCGACCAGACTTGGGAAGGCCTGAAAAAACTCGTTCTTGAAAAGAATTTCGACCAAAAAGTAGAAATCAGAATTATAATAACCCGTCTGAATTTTGAGAAGATCCCGGAAATTCTTAAGTTAATTAAAAAAAATCTAAAAAGGGTTGACAGGGTAGTTTTGGTATTTCAGGAATTTGAAGGAATGGCTGACTTGAATAAGAATAGTATCGGTGTTACCTATGAAGAGGTAAAGCCTATTTTAAGAAAAATAAAAGGGTATTTTAAAACATTGGATTTAAGGTTATACCATTTCCCTCTTTGTTTTTTAGAGCCGGTTTTCTGGCCTTATGTTTGGAGGACCTTGCCGGAAGGTGAAATTACCTTTTTGCCGATTTGCCAAAATTGTACTATAAAAAAATACTGCTTGGGTATTCATAAAAGCTATCTTAATTTTACCGAAAAGCCAGAAGTTAATCCTTATTTGTCTTTAATGGGGATAAGAATCGCCGAAAGCGGCAATATTTATAATCCGATAAAGTCGGCAAAGATAGACAAAGTTCTTAACCATCTTGATGCGCTTAATATCCTGACAGACAATTTAATGTCTAAAAATACCGAACCGACAAAATACTTTTTCACTTCTATGTTTTTTAAATTAAATCAACAGCTATCCTATAATGCCAAAAGCATTAAACAGTGCTGGAGAGCGGCGGTTAGAGAAATCAAAGAAGGAAAAAGGCTGGAACTGCTGAATTTATATGTCCATATACCATTTTGTGATTCAAAATGTAATTATTGCATGTATCCTTCGATCGTTCCAGCAACGCAAAAAGAAATAGATAATTATTTAAAAAGGATTGCGCAGGAGTTTAGTTTTTATAAAGACGTATTCAGCGGGATAAAATTCACGAATATTTATATAGGAGGAGGTAGTCCTAGTAGTTTAAGTGAGAAGCAGTTGACATTTCTTTTGTCAAATCTGACCAAAAATTTTAAATTCCTAGAGTCGGGCGAGAGGAATTTTGAATGCAATCCCAGCAGCACAACACTGAATAAACTAAAAATTATTGAGAAATTCAATTTTAACCGGATTAGCTTCGGGGTTCAGTCTTTAGATGGGGGCGTATTGCTGCATGCCAACCGCGGTTACCAGAATTATAAAGCCGTTGAGGAATCAATTCGTCATGCGCAATCGTTAGGTTTTAGAGTAAATGTCGACCTCATGATAGGTTTACACAAAGATACGCCTGAGACAGTAAGGAAAAGCTTTCATAAAATTATTAAACTCAGGCCGGATTGCGTCTCTCTCTATCCGCTTAAACCCTCGGTTACTTATTTGGAGAAGTTTTGCAGAGTAAAAGAAAGCGTATTTTATGACCGGCTTAATAACAAAGTTAATGAATTCCTGAAACTTGCCATGCCGCTTGCCGAAGAATCCAATTATACATGCGCTGATGCTATTTTCTTGAGTGAAGGTTACTGTGGAAATTTTGTTAACCGTGATAAGATAGATAGGGATGATAGAGCCAAGCTTACCTATTATAATTCAACAATACCGTATTCGTTTTTTGGCGTAGGATACTCCTCTGTTTCAAAAATCATTGGTCTCTTACGATACTATAACCAGTTATCGATTCATGATGAGTTCGACCCCTCAGAATGTTGCTATAAAGGAAACCCCTCACAGATGAAGGAAGATATGAGGGAGTATATTTTAAATTTCTTCTCTAAGGGGCTGCCTGTATCACAAAAGAATTTTAAGGAGGCATTCGGCTGTAATTTAACGGATAATTTTCCATACACATTCTCTCTGCTCAAAAGATTTAAAAAGATAAAAATCGATAAGGATTTAGTTTATTTCTTGCCCCGCAGCGTAAAAGAGATGTTTATGTACGGACTTTTTTTCTGGGATAAACAGGAGATTTTAGCCAAATTAATTGCTAATAGATAATTAAATTTATGAATAAAGTTTTGAGTCATATAGAATTAACAAAGATTTTTGCTGATCTTTTGACTAATCAAAAAGTAGAAGCAACAAAGTATTTTCTTCCCAACATATTTTATCGAGTTAACCATTCTATTATGTATAATGCGTGGGAGCTTAAACAAGCTTGGATAGGCACAGTTAGAGATATTAAAAAAAGGAAAAACAAAAATCCTTTAAAATTTTATATTCACATACCGTTTTGTAGAAAAAAATGT